>FRDC01001281.1_pt1 | contig 68247 bp, 65 predicted proteins | sample 1106171 | NCBI WGS metagenome assembly FRDC01 (sample SAMEA3930566, study PRJEB13176) | freshwater metagenome | biome: Drinking water system; feature: drinking water; material: water | place: Singapore | collected 2014-12-20 | reverse complement strand
TTTAGATTTTACACATAAAAACTTGCACTAACAATCATTGTTGGAAATGGATAAAACTGTTCCGCACTAGCTACATTTTCTCTGGTCTAGGTATTCCAAGAAGTTCCATTCCTTGACTGAGTATCGCACGGGTCGCATTGACTAACATCAATCGCGCAGCGGTGAGCTCAGATGCTTCGCCTAATACGCGGTGTTCTTTGTAAAAACTGCCAAATGCTTTTGTGACGTCAATCAAGTAGTTGGCTAGCTGACTCGCTTTAGCTAAACTCAAAGTTCGTTCGAGATGAAACGGAAACATTCCTAAGAGTTTTACAAGAGCGACTTCTTCTGGAGTCTTAATTTCAGAGATCCAGCTTTCTGAAAAGTGTCCGTCGCCTTGTTGAGTTTCTGCAGCCTTCCTTAATATACTTAAACAGCGTGTGTGGGCGTATTGCAAATATGGACCTGTTTCTCCTTCAAAGTCCACTACGCGATCAATATCAAATTCGACATCACGTGCTGGATCTGTGTGTAGATCGTGAAAGACGACTGCACCGATAGCAATAGCTTCTGTGATTTCGTCAGTTGGCTTTGTCATGACTGCTTCTGGCTTATCTGTGTTCTTGATTCTTTCTTGCATGAGGTCTTTGACTCGATTTTTTGCAAGGTCCAAAACTTCCTCGAGCGTGACAAAGTTACCTTTGCGCGTAGACATCTTGGCGTCTTTGAAGCGGTAGAGCCCGGTGGGGACATGTTCACAGACCTTCTCCCAGGGGAGTCCCATTTTTCTTAAAACACCAAAGATCTGTTCGAAGTGAAGCCTTTGCTCCCCGCCTACAATATAAGTCATGCGGTCAAATTTAAATTTGTCTTGTCGATAAATTGCTGCAGCTATATCGCGAGTGGCATAGATGGTAGCTCCATCACTTTTTTGCATAATACAGGGGGTGAGATCTTTGCCGTCTCGATTTTGAACTTGAACGATCCACGCCCCTTCGCTTGCTTCAAGTATTTTTTGGTTTTTAAGTCTATTTAAAAGCGGTTTTAGCTGGTCTTTATAATAACTTTCTCCCCAAATATGATCGAAGTGAACTCCTAGCCGCTTGTACATTCGATTAAATTCTTGAATTGAAATATCTGCACATTTTTCCCAAAGAGCAGTGACAGTAGGATCTCCTTGTTCAAGTTTTAGAAAAGCTTCGCGGGCTTGATTCTCTAAAGACGGGTCTTTTTCTGCATCCGAGTTGATTTTGACGTACATTTCGACGAGTTCTTTCATCGTGATTGAGTCAGAGGTTTTTTTTCCATATTTTTGGAAAGCTACGGTTAGCATGCCGTATTGTTTACCCCAGTCGCCTAAGTGATTAATCGAGACGACTTGATAGCCTCTGTACCTCCCCACTCGATCGAGTGCAGCGCCTAAAGCGGTGGGCCTTAAGTGGTAGATGTTCAGAGGTTTGGCGACATTAGGCGAGCTGAATTCAAGAACCCAGCAGCCTCGCGAGTTTTCTTTGAGCTTTCCATAATGAGCTGCAAGAATGTCTTTCAAAATATTTTTTAGTGCAACTTCTGAAGGCACAGTGAAGTTTACATAAGGGCCGACGGCTGCGGCTTGAAGGTCTTTGGGGATAGCTTTTTTAGTTTGTAAATCAGTTACAATTTGTTGCGCGACTTGAGGGGGCGATTTTTTAAAGGCTTTTGCGAGTTTAAAACAAGGAAATCCAAAATCACCTAGTTTAGGGTCCGGCGGGGTCTCCAAATCCGAGAGGGTAATGGGAGTTTCTAAAACCTGATTCAGCGCTTGAGTTGCCGCTTGTGCAAAACGTTCCATAAGGATGTTTTTAACGTAATTCAAGTCTTAACGCAAAGCACTAAATGTCAAAAACATGACATAATTCTGTGATATCAACCTGTTCTCAAGCCTGCCTGGGTAAAAGCCGATCAGCCCTATGAGATGAACCGCGGAAAGTTTACAGAAAAACTGCAGGTCTTAAAAACAGGTAAGTTCAAACACGTTTTTAGAGTGTTGAGCGTTCTCACTCTTGCGCTTCTTTTATTTGTTTTGGGAAGCAAAATGGGTTTCAAGCCAACACAGTTTCTAAAACCCACACATGAGGGACATGCCAGTCAAAATAGTTTCTTTGGCCATCTTTGGAGTTCTTACACCGAGGTGTTTTCACAAATGGGCACGAAGATGGAAGCTATTAGTGTTGCGGATAAGGAAAATGAAAGACTCCAACTCGAAAATGCCAATCTCAGAAATAAACTGGAGTCCCTTCAATTTGAGTGCAATACAGAAAAAGCGGAAAAATTTACACAGACATTTGAATCTAAATTTGATCAACAAACAGGATCTAAGGTGGGGCGCACGCTGGCTACGATCAATTATAAGATGCCTACCCATCTGATGCCTTCACAACTTTATACGCTCGCAGTTTCATATTTTAAGGCGCGCGAAGATGAGAAAGCTGCTGTGATTCTGAGTTATTTGACAGATCCTGAAAATGATCACGAAGTCTATCGCACGCCTCAAAATCATTTGATGACTGGGGTGGCTTGGTACCGTTTAGAAAATTTTGAACTTGCAGATTTTTATCTCGATAAAGTAGTTAAAACCCCGGAAACTTCAGAAAATGTTCAGCACATTGCTCAATCTCGGCTTTGGAAGGCTATCGTAGCAAAAAGACTGAAAAAACATAGCCAATCTCAGTTTTGGCTAAGAGAACTTGTAGACTATCACCCGTTCTCGACTGAAGCTTCTTGGATTAATACTTGGGGACATGTTTCTCAAAAGAAACATTCCGTTGAGACACCACACATCACGGAGGAAAAACGTGCACCGGCCTCAGAAGAGTAATTTATTATCTCTTGTTTTAGTTTTTGTTTCTTCTGTGCTTTTGCAGAAAGCAGCAGCTTCTCCTGTTACTACTCAGCATACACGCTCTGTGCCTTGTGCAGTGGTAGAAAAGTATGGGGGCGATATCGAGGTGATGGATTCTTCTCGTACTCATCTGATGATCTTAAAGGATCATATCGAAGTGCCTTGCGGGGGTTGGGTCTCTGTTTCTGAAGGTTGGGTAAAACTGAAACATCGAGATGGATACCAAATTCATCTCGGTCCTAAAACTTTTGCTGAAATACCAGAATGCAACACGGATGGACATTCTACCGGAGATCAAGTGGTCCTTTACAAAGGTGAAGTTTTTGCTTTAGCAGGCACAGGAACAGGTGAGTTTAGGGTTTCGACTGCCAATGCTAGGGCAAGAATGAGTCGTGGCAGCCTGATTATGGTTTTTACGGAGAATGAAGAAGAAAGTCAGTTGATTGCACTTGAAAATGAAGCCTTTTTTGAAAATAAATTTCAACCTACGATAAAAGTCAAAGTGGGATCTGGAGAGGCTAGCTCACTCAATTTTAAACTTCTCAGGGTGATTCCTTCGGCTCCACGCGCTGTTGCGATGTCCGCACTTAAACCTAAATTGGATTTTTTAAAACTAGATCAACATGACAAGACAAATGCAATTCGTTATGTGCAAAAAAGAAGTCAGAGAACTTTAGCGTCAGTGATGGTGAGTGAGTCAAACAAGGGTGATGACTCTCGTGAAAAAATGAAGTCAGATTATGCTCGTTATCATTTAGCGAGTAAAAGTAAGTCTAAGAACAAACCTATTAGTGCACAAGATACAAATTCATTTTTATCTCGTCGAGTAGCAGGAGGCGAGGCTGTAGGTGAAAAGATTTTATTCCCTGATAAAAATTATGCGCGTCCTAAGAAAGTAAGTGTAGAGGTTGAAGAGGCAGGGCCTAAAGTGAGTGAATCTGGGTATCAGTCTAAATATCAAAAGGAAGAGTTAAGTGAGAAAAAGAGACTCATAGAAGAGTTATCGAATATTCGTATTGATTAATCGACTCCAAGGAGGGGGAGATGAGGTTTTTTAGAGTTATAATTATATTAATTTTTGTTCCCTTTGTGTCTTTTGCAGGTGATGGCGTTTTTGAAGTATCTGCTGGGATTGCCTATTCGAGAAGTAATTATACCGGAGATAATTTTAGCTGGAGTAAGCGAATTGGTGCATCATTTGGGTATCACCTTTCTCAGTTTTCAGAGATTGAACTTGCCTTTCAAGACGTATACACTGTGACTCAAATAGCAGGGTTTGAAAATACAACATTTCATGATCAAGTTTATAGTATTAATTGGGTGCAGTCCTTACTTCCTAAAAGTTTTGCCATTCAACCTTATGTTAAATTGGGCGTGGGACAGCTTAATCGCGATGCTACTGGCACTTATGGGTTTGGCGTTGCTTCTCCACCGACTCTTGTGGATTCGGTTACTGCTATTTTGGGTGCAGGTTTGCGGATTTATATTACGCGAACATTTGCAATTCGTGCGGAAGCTGCAAGCTACCTTACAGGCGGATCGATTAGTACGTGGAAGGATAATGTCGCGACTACTGTTGGCTTGTCTTATTTGTTTTAATTCTGCTTGTGGAAGTTTTCATTATCTTTTACAGGCTAGTCGTGGTCAGCTTTCTCTGATCAATCACACTCGCCCGATTGAAGAAGTTTTAAAAGATGAGAAAACTCCTCATAAAATAAAAAGACTTTTAAAGGAAATCCCTCAGATTAAGAAATTTGGAGAAAACAACGGACTAAAACCTACAAAAAATTATACTGAATATATCAAACTTGATCGTCCAGCTGTAGTTTGGAGTACGAGTGCTTGTGATTCTTTACAGTTTCGATCTAAGACTTGGAGTTTTCCGTTGGTAGGGAGTTTTCCATATTTGGGATGGTTTGATTTAAAGGACGCACAAAGTTTCGCTGAGGAGCTGAGAAAAGAAGGCTACGATGTAGATGTGAGATCTGTTCGTGCTTACTCAACTTTAGGTTGGTTTAGAGATGCAGTTCTTTCTAGCATGATTTCAGAGGGAGATGAGGCGATGGGAGAACTGGTTAATGTGGTTCTTCATGAATCTGTTCATGCAACTTTCTATATTGAGGGACAGTCATTTTTTGATGAAAGCATAGCTAGCTTTGTCGCCGATCAGTTGACCTTGGAGTACTTTGATCTCTACTTGCATGAGAATTTGAAAGAAAAAAACGCTTACGTAGAAGCTGATCGAAAATCTGAAGAAAGATCTCGTTTATTGCACGTTGCTTATGAAAAGCTTGATGCACTTTACCAATCTTCAGCTTCAGAGGATGAGAAGAGAAGTCAGAAGAAAGTTATTCTGTCAGAACTCAAAGAAAAGTTGAAGCTCACCCGTGAAATTAATAACGCCACATTAGTTCAATTCAAAACCTACAACGTAGGAATGAAAGAATTTAAAGAATTATTTCAGGCTTGTCGCAGAAGTTGGGGTGCATTTTGGAGGGCGATTCAATCTTTAAAAAAAGAGTCTTTTGTCAAACCTCAGCAAGAGGATCTTGGGTTGGTGCTTAAGCCTTTAATTCAGTCCGGCTGTTAAGAGTTAGAGTGAAGTTCCATTGACCTGAATATCGAGTGACCCTGTCACAGTATGAGTTTGATAGACGGTTCTTAATGGGCAATACATGTTGTATTGACCTGAGAGCATCCCTTGGAAGTAAAGTTCACAGTAAAAATCATATCGAGCATTTGAGACTTGAACGAACATATTGCCGTGCCCTGGGCTGAGGCGATCTGAGAAATTAATCACTTGTGAGCTCGGTGCGCCTGGGCATTGGTTGGATGCTGTATATGAGCTATTTGAACCTTGAGGGGCAAGAGTTTGGGTTGTGACTGTTCTGCCGCCTACGGTTACGTTATAGGAAACGCAATTATAGTTGGCTGTGAAATTTGAATAGAATCCAGGAACGCTGAGTTGTCCTGCAGGTCCTGCATTAATTCTAACGACTAAAATATTATCTGTGTTAATTGCGCCAGTAGTGTAGGTTGGGGCTGTCCCGTTGGCTCCTGTGACACTAAAACTAAAAGTATATGCCGAATCAAAAGGCGGTGTGGGCGTAGCAGTCGCACTAGGTGTAGGAGTCGGAGTGACTTGAACAACTGGGCCTGGCACTGATAATGGCTGCTGAATAATTTCTCGTGTGGTTTGTTGTCCGCAGGCGGATAGCAAAAGTAGCGTGGGCAACGCACTTGAAAAGGTTAAGATTTTGTTTAAATTTACTCTACTCATAAGCTTTTCCTCATCGGGCTCAACTTGAGCTCCACTCTCTCGAGTAGATCTATTGCAAGCTATTTGCCAAATAGTGCACTTTAGTTCCGTATTTAACTTATTGAAAGTAGAGTGTTTTATAGGTTACCCTAAGTAGGTGGCAGACCGTTTAGAGAAGTCAGATCAGACACATGTCAAGAGGTTAGACAGTTCCGGTAAAATCACGTCATATTTCCCTGCTCTAACGGGTTTTCGAACCTACGCAGCTCTTTTGGTTTTTATTAATCACTTCTATGGGCACTGGTATCCATCTCGATGCGTGGAGTGGTATCAAACGTTCTTTGCTTATTCGGGGGGGCGAGCAGGGGTGACGTTATTTTTTGCACTGTCTGGCTTTTTAATTACTAAGATTTACTATGATCGATTCGCAAGAGGAGAAATTGGATTTGGAGAGTATTGGCTCAGGCGATTCTCAAGAATTTTTCCACCATTTTTGTTTTTACTCATGTTCAAAACGATTGCAGCATACTTTGGTGAGGGTGAGTGGCATGATCAGCTCTATCACCCACAGTATGTCTGGCAAATTTTATCGAATTTAACATTAACTCACGCGTTTTTTCCTAAGTATATTTGGACGGGATTATCGCCGAGTTGGTCGCTTACGGTCGAAGAATGTTTCTACCTCTGCGCGCCGTTGGTGTTTATTGGATTATCAAAGTTGCAAAATTTGAAACAAGGAGCGCTGTTTTTGCTGGTTGTGAGTTTGGGGTTTTGGGGATTGGGAGAGTTTTTGCACGGGCTACGGATAGGGAATTTTTTATATGATTACGAGTTGACGTTTACGTTTAATATTTTCGGTAAGTTTGGGATTTTTGCTGCGGGTGTTTTCGGTGGGCTTTGGATTCTTAAGAAAGAAAGCGTTGGTCGACTGTTTGAGTGGTATGAAACCGAGTTTGTTTTTATTTTAGGAATATTTTTGATTGGGTTGTATCAGTGGATATTATTTCAAAATAGGTTTTTGGATAATAAAGATCTTGCGCTTTGGGCAAGGGTGGATTTACTCGGAGCGTTTGGAGCGATAGTATTTATTTTAGGTGTGGTTCGTGGGAGTAGGCTTGCAAATTTTGTTTTTGGAAATCCGGTAATCGAGTATTTTGGCAGAATTAGTTATATCACCTATTTACTGGGCGAGAGTTTTTTTGCTTACTACATCTGTGGCCGAGTGAATGATTTCACTCCTTGGTATCAGGGTTTTTGGGCTTCTTATGCGGCGTTTTTACTGGTGTCTGCGTTGATTTACGAGTGTGTAGAAAAGCCGATACATCGAAGACTATTGAGCCACTTTGTCTAGTTCTGGGTAGAATGTAATTGCATTGGCGTTTAATGCAGGGCCAGTATTTCCAAATAAGTCAATTTTTTCAGCCTGAGTGCTGACATATTGGCCAGTAGATTTTTTGATATTTTGGCTGTAGCAGCTGATGTAAAGCGAAGTGTTAGATTCATTATTTTCGGCAACTAAAGCTTGCATTGTAAGCATAAAAAGATCTTTAGCTTTCATGCCAAGTAAATGATCCATTGCCTTTTCGTCTACAGAGCATTGCAAATAAAAATAATGTTTTGAATTGTTCATTTGTTCCGCTGTTAAAATAAAAGCAGGATGATCAGATGTTGAATTGGGTGATGTTGTTATACTGGTCACACGTCCCTTTGCAATCGTTGCAGGAGGCTTGTCTTTGCTGATTCGTGATTTAATCTGTAGTTCGATAGCAAAGCTACTTTGAGAAATTCCCAAAAAAGATAATGTAACAATTAAAAATTTTTTTAGATTGGTTTTCATTTATTTTCTCCTAAATTGAATCCGTGTCATCCGTTTGAACAAATAGATTCCCGTTCCAAGGATGGGTGTCATAAACGTGGGTCCAAGGGCAATACATGCTGTAGTTTAAGCACCAGTAATCATTGTTGGGCTGACTAACTGTGATCACCACATCTTTTCTGCAGGTTGCATCGTTTGTGGGACAGTTTGCAGCGATCGTTGAAGAAAAATCCATGATAGCACTGGTTTGAGCGGTGCCACCAAAAAGCCCATTATAAAGCAATGGGGTGGGTTTGTTGTTGCTACCCACACCAATGTAAACGCCGAGTCCTGAATAGTTAGCAGTAAAGCCAGTTCCTGGAACCACTTGATCTTGCACACCTGGAGTAAATTTTACTTTTAAAATTTTTCCTGTTGATACAGTTAGGGTTACGGAGTTGTAACCTACGGTTCCTACTCGAAATTGAATTGGGGGAACGCCTTTTGAAGTTGTTGTTGCTGTGTTTGGAGTTACGTTTCCGCCTGCGTTGGTGGTTGGAGTTGTAGGAAGATTGCCTGAGTTGGGGGTGGATGGAGTTTGTGTATTTCCTAGACCAGAAGAAAACAGCGAACTTGTGCCTGATCGGGTTTCACCACAACCAGTGAGTGCAACACACATCACAAATAAAATAGTTTTGTTCTTCTTAAACATCGCTTATTGAACCTCTTATGAGAAGAGTAGATTGCAACTCTAAGGCCAACTGGGCACGGTTAGATTAAAATTTTATCCTTTAAAAAATCCTTTTAATATCAATGCTTTAAAGCGTTGAATTGAAAATTAAATTTTGAGATCGAATCTAAGAACCCACTAAGCAAATGGCAGGTGTAAAGGTTTTAGACGGTTTGTACTCAATCTAGAGATAGGGTACACTTTTGAATAACGGGGGGAATAGCACGGATGAATATTCCTGTAGAAGATCTCAAGTCACTCGCTAAAATCGGGAATGCCTTTTGGGCTGATCCAGCTATTTCACATCAAGTCACTAGCGAAATTTTAGGCGGAGCATCTTTAGTTTCGCAGTCTCCTGAGCAGGTTCTGGACCGCGCGGTCAGTGGACTTTTGAACCGTGTTCGTGAAGATGGAATGGTGGGCAATCTTAAAAAAAATCTTATTGTGGCAGGTGCAGAGGGCTCCCCATTTTTTAGATTATTTCCTGAGCAGAGATTTTTAATTGTTGCACTTCATAGTCGTCGCTGGACCTATCAGCGTTTAGCACAAATTTTGAATGAACCCGTGGAAATTGTAGAAGCTCTGAGTTGGAAATCTAGAATTGATCTGGCTGCGATAATTCAATCGAGCTTAACACAAAATATTTATCCTATGGGGGCCAAGCAAACCGGCCATAATTGTCCTGAGTATGACTTTGAGCGTCCCTGGACACAAAGATTTTTAGATGAGGAGATTGCAACAAAACGGGAACAACAATTTTTACAGAATCACCTAGTTGCTTGCGAGTCTTGTAGAGCTGCTTTAGTCAGATGTCGTGAGCTTTATTATGCGGTGGACTCAGTGATTCCAGAGGGTGAGTATTTGAATGAGCAGACGGTGGGTTTAAAAAGGATTTGTCAACAAAGCGAACTTTACCGAAGTCCTTTAGATAGAACGTTTATCAATAGCTTACGAATTTTTTTTAGAAGAAAAGATATTCAGTGGATCACCCTTGGGGGAGTTTTGATTCTGTATCTGTTTGCAAATTTTTTCTAATATGCCCGTTCGGGTGGGAGATAGTTGAGGTCGTAGCTAGTGTTTACTACTACACGAAATGTCCAACTTGTTAGAACTTGTCCGTCTTTGTTAATGAGCGCAGCAGGTGGATTTGGGAAATGTTTTAACTTTCTCCAGGCTTTTTCAACTATTGCATCAAGTTCATCAATTCCAGAACTTCGCTCGCGGATGACATCTATTAAAAATCCTTCCCGATCCAGTATAACTGTAACCTGAGTTGTGTACTCACCAGGGGTAATTCTGACTCGATATTGGTTGTTTCGAATCATACTTTGCCAAACTGGGCCAATAGCTTCATAAATTCTCGCGTAAAATGAATAATAAACTGATTCTTGAGCATTGAGCAGATTTTGATTTCCTTCTCTTAAATTTTTATCCAAAATCGCTTGGTCTGCTGCATCTTCTCCTGAGTTTTGTTTTTGTTGCTCTGGTCTTTGAATAGGGGCCAATGCAAGCTTCATGGGTACGCCTAGCTGTGAAAGTGGGATCATAGGTCGAGACGGAGATGATGACTTTTGTTTAGCGGACTCACCCGCACGTCCAGCTTTTGGAATAACATTTGAAATTCGTGCTCTTTGTTCATTTTCTACTCGAATGTTTTTCTCAGATTCATAACGAGCGTTATCGGGTTTTTCTTGCACTGGAGCTGTTGGATTTGGATTTAGAAGAAGACTTTTGGCCCATTGCTTTTTTATGGCCTCAAGCTTTTGAGGATCAATTTCTTGAACTTCAACTGTCGCTCGTTTCGGGAGGGTGAACCACTGGGCTTGAAGTTGCAGAATGATGTAATGAAGAATTAATACGAGAACAAGCGTGATCGCCCATTTTCTGTAATCTGTATCTTTTACTTCTAAAGGGGAGATCTGAGATGTCATGTAAAAGGTTTAGCGCTTATAAGCAGTAAAAACAAGCGACCAGCTGAGATGTGGAATGAGAGTGCCGACGAGGGGAGCCATGTCTAATCCGGTCACCTGATGAGAGACGTTGAAACCGCTTTGTTCGAGAAGTTTCTTCCAGCGTCGGAAGGATTTGTGCCATTCGGTTTCTGTATCCTTTTGTATCCAAGTGCGTAAGGCGTGTTTTAATCGAAAAGTGGGAGAAAGAGGGTTTTCTTCATTGATGATTAAAATCGTATCTGGTTCCATCCACTGTCCAAGACGTTTTAAAAAAATTTCAACATGAGGTAGGTGATGAAGTGCATAGGCCAAAACAATGGCTTGAGGTTTTCCACCTAAAATTTTTTCTACTTGGGATTCCCAGTTTGGATCTGTGATCATATCCAAAAGTAAAAACGTGGCTTTGTTTTTGTCATTCTTAGTAAACATTTCAGCAAGTCTGATTTCCTCAGGGTTAATGTCTACTCCCAGTGTTTTGATGTCCATTGCAGCGATGGCGCTGGTGACGAGTCCTCCACCACAGGCAATATCCAAAACTCGTTCAGGCGCGCGATTTTTTATAATCTGTAAAATGGTCTTCAGGCGCTTTTGATTTAGAGGTGAAAATGGATGGTGAGTGAAGTAGCCAAATGTGGAGTCTAAAGCTTTATTCCCTGGGTTTTGAGTTAAAAATGACTCGGCGCGTTTTATTATATTTTCTATTTCAATAGAATCGCTATTCATTCCATGAATTTACCAGATTTACTGAATCAAGTTCGATTTTATTTTTTCCGAAACGATAGATGAGGAGGGCTAAATTTACGTCTCATGCATCAGATTTTATTTTAAAAGATGGCGTCATGCCTATCCTTCTTGCAGAGCCCTATAGCCCAGTGTTCAAACAGGTGGTGGAGCGCTTGAGCGCAGACCCTCTTTTGCAGGTTGTGGAGTGTGGGGCGTATGCAGATGCCGTAGGGATCGCTAGAAAAATTGGGACGTGTTTGGTGTTGATTCATGCTCCAAATCCAAAGGATTTTTCACAGCAACTTCAGCTTTTAAAAAATCTTAATAAAGAAATCCAAAATAAAACGATTCGAGTGATTGTGACCTCTAAGACGACCGATCAAATTCCGCCTGACTCGAAGCTTGAAGTTTTTGGCTGTTCGGAGTTTATACGCGAGCCTATTCAGGAAAAAAGCTTAGTTTTCAAAATGGAAAAGCATATCCGAACGTTGATGCAAGGACAAAAGGGAAAAATCCAAGCAGCTCAATCGGGTGGTAATCATGAAAGTATTGGATTTATTGAAAGCCCAGAGCTTTTTCATGCATCTTTAGAAACGATTCGCTTATTGCCAGAGTTAAAAATTGAGAATGATTTTTGGCTTCTTGCTGGAGGGGGAGCAAAAATCGTAGGTGGCCGCTGGACGGTTCGCCTAGTTGGGCCAGGTCCAGCAGCTGGGCATTGGTTAAAAAGTGATTATGTAGCAGAGATTGAAGAGTCTGGAGTAAGCTATTGGGAGTGGACACCTACGAATACGTCAGGTGATACATTTATTAAGAATGGTGGAACTTGGATTTTTAGAGGTCAAAGACCAGAGTTCCAAAATGGTCTTTGGCAGTTCGTTTCAAAAAATCCTGAGTTGTTTTTCTATCGTGATTTAGAAAAATTAGGCTCAAAATTAATTCAAGATGAGCACGACATTCTTTGTGTTACGAAGGACTCTACTATAGCACGAGAGTTTCTTGCTTTAATTAAAAGCTCATTGAATAAAAAACTGTCTACAAATTCAAACGATAAAAAGATTAAAGCTGCACCAACGATTCGTGCTCGAGATGCATTAGTTGCTGGAGTGACTCAAGAGGGTGTTCAAACAAAAGCAACAAATGAGGCTCTTCCGTATCGGCTGGTTCAGCCATTGCAAATTAAAAGTGACTGTTGGCTATTACAAAAGAGAAGGCCGCGTTGGATTGGCGGACGGTGGGTGATTAAACTTTTAGGCCCAGGGCCGTCTACAGGAACGTGGTTGCCTTATTCAATGCCTGGTGAAATTTCTGAAAAATTAAGAAATAGCGACGAAAGATTTTGGCAGTGGGCACCTAATTCAGACCCTGATCTTTTTGTTGTCGAAGAAGGAGCTTGGATCTTTTTCGGGCTCATGCCTAAGATTGAGGATGATCAGTGGTTGTTTGTAGGGAAAACTCTTTCTCTTTCATTTGTTCATAATTCAGTTTCTAAAGGGGATCGAATCACAGTGGACTCAAGTGGGACATTGTTGATTGCATGGGATTCTGAATATGCTAAAGAAATGCTCCCTAAGTTAGAGCAGTCACAAGTCGATGTCATGAAAGTAGAAACGATAGCAAAGCCTGTGATTGTGGCCGCTGCAATTCCGGTCGAACCAGCGCCTGTACATGTAGCTGAACCGGTTGTTGCTGCACCCGTAGTTGCTGAGCCAGTTGTTGTAGAATCTATCGTTTCTGAGCCAGTTATCGCAGCAGCTCCAGTTGAGGCAGCAATACCTGCTGCTGCTGTGCCGATTGTGGCAGATGCTGCGACTTCAGTTGTTCCGGCTACCCCTGGACCCATTCCTTCTGGGCTTTCATTAAGTCCTTTGGCGCTAGCATTAATTGTTTCAGAGTTAGCGAGTGAAAAAAATAATTCTGCTCTTCATGTAGCACAAAGATTTAGCGGATATTTGAGTTCGACTTGCCATGGGGCTAGGATTGAGGTTTGGAAAAAGGGTCAAAATTCTCAATGGGTTTGTATGGCTACACACGATGGATCAGAGGGGAAGTATCAAGCAGAAGCGGAAAAAACAGATATTGCTTCCACCAAGACTTCGGATGGAAAAGTGATTGCTCCTGTATTGAATGATATTCATGAGACAGGGAAAATATTAGGTGCTGTTATTCTAGATAATTTTGAAAGCAGTAAAGTTTCTTTACAATTTTTACAGGCGGCTGCCCAAGCGGTTTGTTCAGTGATTAAATCTTAACTTGCTAATTTTTTATTTTGAATCAGGCTTTGGCTTTGTTCTTGAACCATTTTTATGGCTTCAGAAGAGTGAGTTTGTGCGTCTGTTGTTCTGCTCCATCTCATGATGGCTTCGAAAACTTCAGGGTTAAAATATTCTGGAAATGATCGAACTTTTTCAAGTGACTCCAGTAATGCAAAAGTCTCTTTAAGCGTTCGTTTGTTCCCATCCCACCGACCTGAGCTAACAGACTCCATAATATCAGCAATAGAAAGGAGCTGAGCAATATCGTCTACATTAAAACCTTTTAACTTCTGAGGGTAGCCTGAGCCATCGAATTTTTCATGGTGCTGGTAGATGATCGCCTTCACTCGCTGAGGAACTTCTGGTGCAAAAATTGAAATATAGTCTACTGTTTTTTTGACATGCTCAGAATAGATTTTGGATTCTTCTGCTGTCATGAGTTTCCAAGGCTTGCTGGCGAGATCAAAAGGAATTTGAGATAAACCTAAATCATGCACAAGTGCAGCAAAGGCCATGTCTGCAATCAAGCTTTGTTCTATTCTTCCAAATGACAAAGCAAAAATCACAACATAGGTTGCTACGTTAGTCGCATGTTTAATACCTGGATCTGTTTCTGAAAGTCGCCACATTTCACTCACCGATGAGCTCAGTTCATTGGCGGTATTGCTAATGACATCATGAATAATCTGTTTGGCCAGTGTCTGGGCAGTTTCTTGGTCGTTCAGATGAACGGGGGTGGACACTTGTTGGAGAAGAGTGCGTGCTTCCTTAGCAATCAAGGCTGCTTTTTTCTTATTTTCTACTTCCTCCATATTCATAATGGCTACAATTTTAGCTCCCATTTCTGTTTTGGGTTCAATTTCAAGAGTTTGAGTAGGTTCTTTTTCTTTTGCTTCAAGCTCTAATTTTTGTTCATCGATTTTAGGTTCAGGAGGTGCTGTTTTTTTAGCTTGATGAGGATTGAGATATCGATAGTATTCATCTGTATCATCTTTATGAATCCATACTGTTTCAAGTCCTCTCATTTTATATTTGTCGATGAAACTATCGGTGAGTGATTCGGTTCTCTTTTTCCAGAGCATGAGATGACGGTTTTGCTGGAAAAAGAGATACATATCAAATGTGATGGCATCTCCGGGTTTAATTTCGGAGAGCTTAGCTTGAAAATAGTCTTCTATGTTTTTTGATTTTAACATATTAGCCTATGATTTTCTTTTTCCCTCTATGAACTTCTAGTGTTTCAGATATTTTTTTGAGCCATGCTTTTTCGCGCTTTTCTAGATTTGCCATTTTATATTTTAGTTCGTTGATTTGAGCGCCATACTCAGAAAGGTTTTTTCTTTCCTCTAATTCTGATATTTCAAGTTCAAATTTTCTAATTTGCAATCTGGATTCAAAGTATTTTTCTTGAAAGATTTCTAATAGGGTTTCTGGATCTAAAGGAGGTAAACTTTGAGAGGTTCCTACGCCTCCTCTGCGAAGATCTCGGATGATCTCATTTTTATCATCTAGTTCTTTTTTGAGTTCTCTAATTTTATTAGCAGCCTCAAAAATAAAACGTTCTTTAGCTTTTTCTCCATTTTTATTCCAATTTTGATCATAAGTTTTTTTAGGTTGGAGAGCAACAGTGGGAAGGGGCTTGAGGTATTGTGATTCAGCTGATGGAGTTTCGAACGGAATTTCTTGCACTAGAGTTGCTGCAATAGGTTCAATCCAAAGAGTATGAATTTGATCATGTGCGCTTTCAGAGGGGGCTGAATGAAAGAATCCGACTACAATCTCAACATCGGAAGCCTCTGGGATGGTGTGAACGCGAACAAAGTCTGAGTATTTTAAAAGAAGTTGTGCTGAAGAGGAGTGTTGTGGAGAAAGTGGCCAGAAAATTCTAAGCGCATCTCTGGGGGTCCAAGAAGGCATGCTATAACAAAGTCTCATGAGTAAGCAGTGTGAATCGATGCCCATTTGGAATGCTGCTTTTGGTGTACTGCTCGTAATGGCTTGCGTGAACTCACCCTTGCCTGGCCCATCATCGTAGACCAGACTCCAAAGCGACATAAAGCAAGTTCGAATCGCTCGAGACCGTTTGATCCATTCAGTATTAGAAATACCAGGAACTCCTAAAATCGTATCAAGGCGCAAACCTAATCCTTGGCCACTAAACCAGTTCTCATAATATATCGAACTCCCTTTTTCAAAAAATGGGAGAAGGCCTGAGCGGGTATGATCTTTAATTAAGCTTTTTAAGATGAGGGAGCTTTCGTGAAGGCTTAGATTATTAAAGTCGATCAAAATGGCGCGGAGATGATCTGCTTGTTCTCCGAGTTCGTAAGGCAGAACGGTATCGCAAAAGTAACCCGCAAAAGTAGGGCCGCTAGTACGAGTGAGTCCATAAAAAGCTTCGATGTGACTCCAGGCCAAGTAGCGGTACCAAGGAGCTAAGACTAAATCAAATCCTGTGCTCTCCAGTTTTTTTAGAAGGATTGCCTCTTCAATTCCACCGGCAATAACCTCAATTTCCGCCCACTGACGCGCAGAGTTAACGACGCGAGTTAATATAGCGGCTTTTTCCCTGGAAAGCCTTTCATCTATAACAAATGCAATTCTACCTAACTTTGATCCTGGGTTTTTCATGACATCTAAACTTCCACACTCCTTCGGATACTTATCGGCTTGCACCTCTGAAGCTTTGAGGGTACTTCGGAAATATGGGAACTCGAAAAGTACACTATGTAACTACTGCAATTGTTTACCCAAATTCACGAATCCACGTGGGTTGGGCATGGGAGTGCTTGGGGGCGGACTGGTTGGTGCGGAGCTTAAAGCTTTTGGGGTATGACACCTATTTTTGCACTGGGATGGATGAACATGCGATCAAGGTACAACGCGCTGCAGAAAAACAAGGTTTAACTCCTCAGGCCTACTGTGATCAGATGTCGGTTGATGTTCAAAAGGTTTTGCGGATGTTTAAGATGAGTTACGATCGCTTCATTCGAACTTCAGATCCAGATCACCTTTGGGTGGTTCAGCAGTTGATTCAAAAGGCGTTTGATCGTGGAGATATTTATAAAGGAAAATATGAAGGCCATTACTGCGAAGGCTGCGAGGCTTATTACACAGAAAAAGATTTGGTGAATGGTCAGTGCCCTTCACACGGGACGACACCGAAGTGGATTTCAGAAGAGAATTATTTTTTTAAGCTCTCTAGCTATCAAGACAAGTTGCTCCGGTTTTTTGAAAATAATCCCAAATTTTTACAGCCTGATTATCGTGTACCTGAAATGGTAAACTTTATCAAAGCGGGTTTGAAAGATTTTTCTATTTCACGTTCTAATTTTACTTGGGGTGTACCTCTTCCATTTGATTCTAAAAATGTTGTTTATGTTTGGTTTGATGCCTTGATTAATTATTTGACGGCTGCTGGTATAGAAAAAAAATTGAAAGATCCAAAAGGTGAAGGAGCGAAAATATTTGATGAACGTTGGCCAGCGAGCGTTCACATTGTTGGAAAAGACATTGCTCGTTTTCATTGTATTTATTGGCCTGCCATGTTGATGTCATTGGATCTGCCCCTACCTCAAAGGGTTTTCGCTCATGGATGGGTGTCTATTAAAGGGGACCGGATGTCAAAGAGCTCCGGCAATGTTGTGACTCCAGATGAGGTTATGGCCATTTCTGGTTCCGATTCATTTCGATATTATATGTTAGCTGAAAATCAATTCTCTGGAGATGCAGCTTTTAGCATGGAAGCTCTTGTTCTAAAAAACAATGCAGATCTTTCCAATGACTGGGGTAATCTGGTGAATCGGTCTATTAGTATGACTCGAAAATATTTTCCGAATCGAAAAATTGAAAAACCCGCACAGATTAAAAATTCAAAAGAGGTGTTGGACTCCTTTGCTGAATTTAAGATCGAGTTACAGCGAGCTGTCGATGAAATTCATCCTACCGCATACATTGAGACCTGCCGAGCGCGTTCACGTTTGCTAAATCTCTATATTGATAAGATGAAGCCTTGGGCTTTGGCAAAAGTAAAAACTCCTGAAGCAGAAGCAGAGCTTTATGAAGTCATGTTTACTTTGCTTGAGGGGATCCGCTGGACTGCTACAGGTTTTATGTCAGTGTTGCCAGACGGAATGCTTGAGGTTTTCCGACAATTAGCAGTTCCAGCTCCAGCGGAGTCCGGGGGGATGGCAGCTTTAAAATGGGGTGAGGTCAGTTTTCAGCCCGAAGAACCTAAGCCTGTATTTCCAAGAATAGAAATCGACGCTAACGCGTCATAACTGAATTCTGTATAATCTATTGCTATGAGTGGGAGTTTAGCTAAAAGCTCATCCAGACGTAAAGTTTTAGCACTGGTGGCAGCACTGATTTTGATTTCCTTACTCAGCTCTGCTGTCAACTTATATAGAACATCAGAGGTGGGGCGTTTTATTCATGGAATGAATAGTGTATCTGTTCCATTGGGGCAGCTCTTAGTGCAGATGCAAGTTGACTCAGAACTTTTTCTTCGCGAGTTAGATCGAGGACTTGGACAGGTGCATTGGAAGGATTCTCATTGGACTCCTCGTATGGCTCCGAAATGGGTTCAAGATGTTATTCAAAAAGAAACACTAAAAGTTTTCGATTTACTTCGTTTGGATTCAGAGTGGACCAGCGAAGAAGATAAAAGTCATTGGAATCAATGGGCAGAGGATTTATCGCGCACGTTACATATTTTTTTAAAAAAAACTTTAACTCTCTACTCTTTTCTTGAAAAAAAAGATTTTGAGTCTGCATCTGAAATCTATCCCGAATGGAGTAGAAGCTTGGGAGATTGGAAACGAAAGCTTCAGGGAGGAGCTTCTGATTACGAGCAGTCCTTGAGAAAAAGTTTTTATTTAGCAAATGCTAAAATAGACGATTTAAAAGATGGGTTAGAGGTGATTATCTGCATAGTGGTAATGCTTTCACTTTCTTTACTTTGGTTGAGTGAAAGAGCTTTGAGACCCTTAGAGGAGTTGACTCAGTTAGCAAGAGATATTGCACGTCGCGGGCTGAGAAAAGAAGATAAAACACAAGTTCCTTCACTTTCTTTAGCAAGAACAGATGAAGTCAGTCAGCTTGCAAGAGAGTTTTATCGAATGGCTACGTCATTACTCGAAAGAGAAAAGACGCTAGAGCTTCAGCAGGAGAGATTGCGTGCAGCAGAGAATTTGGCAGCTGTAGGACGAATGTCTGCACAAGTGGCACATGAAATACGTAATCCGCTACATTCAATTGGGTTAGAAGCAGAAATGGCTTTAGACTTGGCGTCTCAACATAGCCATCCTCATTTGAAGCAGTCGATTCAGTCCATTTTATGCTCAGTAGACCGACTTCAGAAAATTACAGAAAATTACCTTAAGCTTTCTAGGTTATCTTCTGGGGAAAAGCGTGTTGTAGATATGGGTGAGGTTTTGGAGTCTGTCCTGGCGACTTATACATCTATTTGTGAAGCTGAGCAGATTCAGGTTGAGTGGAGTAGGATGCCTCACGCTCATCTTAAAATATTTGGAGACGTGGATTTATTGGAGCAAGCCTTAGGTAATTTATTTAGAAATTCGCTTCAAGCTTTACAAAACCAGGATACAAACCAATCTAAGAAAATTAAGTGGACTCTTGGGAATGCTGAGTCGGGTCGTGTTTGGATCAGAATCAAAGACAATGGTCCAGGGGTTCCAGAAGAGATTAAAAGTAAATTATTTACCCCATTTGTAACCACGCGTGCTCAGGGGACTGGTTTGGGGCTTTCCTTTGTAAAGCAAGTGATGGACGATCATCTGTCTACGTTTCAATATGTAGAGACTCCCGGAGAACCGGGGGCTTGTTTTGAAATGTTAATACCCTCTATCATTGAAGATAAAGTAGAGACGGCAGAAAAAAACCAGAGCGTGGAGAGAGTCGCCTATGATTAAGATATTGCTGGTTGATGATGATTTAGAAGCTCTTCATTCAACAAAAAAAATTTTAGAACTTTCACAATATGAAGTGACTGAAGCTAAAGACGGTCAGCAGGCGTTGGATTTGATTCGTTCCCGTTCGTTTGATCTAGTCCTTACGGATGTGAGAATGCCTCGGTTGAATGGGTTAGACTTTTTAAAGGCGCTAGATGCTGTTTCTACTCAAGATTCTACAAAAACCCCTGTGATTTTGATGACGGCCTTTGGAAAGGTCGAAGATGCGGTTTGGGCCATGAAAATGGGTGCGGTAGATTTTTTAACAAAACCATTTAAGAGGCAGACGCTTTTGAGTGCGATAGAGATAGCACTTAAAAGATCGAGACATTCTATTCGTCATCCTTATGATGAGAGTCAGTTTGCTCTTGTAGGTTATTCACCTGCAATGAAGAAGCTTCGAGAAGAAGTTGCGCAAGTAGCGCTGAGTTCTGCGACAGTGCTAATTTTAGGAGAGAGTGGCACGGGTAAGGAATTGGTAGCCAACAGTATTCATCAGCAAAGCTCACGTGCTAGTAAAAAATTAATTAAACTCAATTGCGCTGCTGTGCCTGAACAATTGATTGAATCTGAGCTTTTTGGCCATGTTAAAGGCGCATTTACAGGTGCACATATTGAGAAAGAAGGGTTATTTGAGGCGGCTGACGGAGGCACTTTATTTTTGGATGAAATTGGCGATATGCCTCTTTCTTTGCAGGGAAAATTATTAAGGGCTTTGCAAGATGGGGAGATTCGGCCTGTAGGAGCAGTTCAATCTAAAAAAACAGATGTGCGAGTTATAGCTGCCACTAATAGAAATCTAAAAGATGATGTTAAGGCGGGTCGATTTAGGCAAGATTTACTTTTTCGCTTGGAAGTGATCGAAATTTTTACTCCCTCCTTGCGTGATCGAAAAGAGGATGTGGCGAGCTTGGCTCAATATTTTTTGAAGAAATTTTCCCAACAACATGCCAAGGAGGTGTATCGTTTTTCTGATTCTTGTTTAGATTGCCTTATGGCGTATTCTTGGCCGGGCAATGTGAGAGAGCTTTCAAATGTTGTAGAGCGATCTTTGGTGTTTGCACAGGGTGATGTGATTGAAATGAGAGATCTACCTTCACATTTGGTGGAATTGGCTCGGTCTGCTCAGCCTCAGCAGAAGAGTTACTCTATTGAGCTTCCTGTTGGAATATCTCTTAAAGAAGCAGAGGAAATTTTAATACGTAAAACTCTAGAAGCAACCTCCGGAGATAAAAATGTAACTGCTTCATTGCTTGGAATTAATTCGAGAACTATTTATAGGAAGCTCGATAAAAAATCTGAAAGAGATGAGGAATCAGGGGTCTGATTTTTTCGCCATTGGGAATGCGATCTGAAATGCACTTACTAATGGATTAGAAAAGTCTCGATACATTTTTTGAATTTCTGTGAAAGGCTCAATTTCTGGGTTGTCCTTTTCTTTTAAGATAAGTCTGAAAAATTCATCGCTAATTCCAACAATTTCCGAAAAGAGCAGAATATTAGCTCCTCCTTGCTGTTTAGGAAAACCCGTACGATTTTTTCTTTCATGATGTTGCTCTACTATTTGAACAACAATAGGATCGACCTCTTTTGTGCTTTCCAATGTTTTTGCCCCTGTAATTGGGTGCAAACGATAAAGTTGTTTTTCGGAATCACTCATTTTGCTTTCGTCTTCATTTCTGATGTTTTCTGGAAGGTTATAAAGCCCAATATCATGAAGAAGACTTGCTACTCCTAAAGTCTGAATCGCTTTTTCATTTAAAATTTTAAGTGGTGGTAGTAAGAGTGCAGCAATAAATGCAGTTCCCACTCCATGATTGTACCCAGAAAGATCTTCGAAAAAAACTCTCAGGCTTCCATTTTTAAGATTGAGCGAACGAACGAGCTGTTCCACATTGTTTACAAATCCATTGGCGTACTCAATGGATGATTTATTGATACCGTGGCTCATTAAGAAGTCGACGGTTTCTTGTCCGTGGCGAAAAGTTTGGCCTACTTTAACTCGGCTAGACACTGTTTTGCTGGTTACGATGGCTGAAGCTATTTTATCGCAAAAGTTAACGTAATGTTCTCGGGCCTCTTTTCTGAGGTAAAAAAATTGAACCCCCTTTTGAAGGTAAGTTTCTATTCTTTCGCTCGAAAATGATTCTCCAGCTTTGAGGATTTTAAGGTATTTTCCGGAGTCGAGTCTTACATAGAGATCGAAGAAAGAGCGACTTCCTGAGAGAAAGGTTTCGCTACGGGTTGGAAAAAATTGGATGTCTTGAACTTCTAGTTCTTTTTCTAAAGGGTCCTCATTTTTTTGGCTAATCACTAAGGCTTCTTGCGGATCAAAAATGACAGATGCTGGATTAACTAACTTAATAAGTTCGGAAAGCTTAATTGGCTTTTTTAGTATTTTTTGTACTCCTAGATCATTCAAGTCTTGTGGTCCAAGTTGAACAGGTTTCTTTGGGTTAGGTGGAGCATCTAATAGAAAAATGGGAACTCCTGGATGATAGTAGTGACAGCTTTTAATCAGTTGTAAGATATGGGGGTCATCAATAGAAGGTGAAATAAAAATTCCTGCAAATGCTTTTTTGAACTGTGCGATGATTTTTTGAGCTTCTGTGCCTGTTTGCGCTAGAACAGGGGGCTGTGTTTGAAATGATGGGTCATTGATGAGTTCATCAATAAAATTTGGATCTGGGTCTGCTATCAATAATGGGCTCAGTTTTTTGCGTACGATGAGCGTAGACTCAGTACTCATAGAGAGTATTTCGGTAGAAATATGATTTAGATTGTGAAGCTATTTTGAAGTGACGCCTGTACTCGACTCAGGTGGTGTGCTGTGTGCTTCTGTAGATAGATAATGAGTTGCTTTGCTTAACTCGGGACGTGCTGTAGGTGTATCCGCTTTCATCTCAGTTTCAGCCAACTGGGGGTTGTGATTGGTTTGAGTTGAAAAGTCTAGATCTTTTTTAGGTTTTACAGGAGCGTTCAAATTGCTCACTAAACGAATTAGGTCTACTTGTTGTTTACCGCTTGCTAAAGTGCCCTTTGCATTTTCTTCTAAAACAGTGTCGCAGACTTTGGTTAGTCGATCTAAGTAAAGGTCTTTTTTGTCTGGGAATGCTGTTACTTGTGCGACAGCGTGAATAGCTGTTGCGGCTTGATCAGCCGATAGTCTTAAGTCTTCTCCAGGCGGAGATTGGGCAGGATTTAAGCCTTGTGGTAAGCAATATAGATTAATTTTTCCAGAGTCTTTTGTGGTTTCAGATTCTGTTGGATGTGTATCTTTGTTAAACCAAATCTGTGCTTGTGAAGGTAAGACGGGAAAGTTGTTCGCTCGAACTGCATAAACATGGTTAGATCCCTTCTCTAGAAGTCGTAATTCTACGTATGGGACATAAACCGCTGAAATAGCCCCTCCGGTAGAGAATTTTTCCTCCATTTTAACGACTTGTACCTCGCCTTTGAAGTCATCACTTTCAACTTTTATGCTGTTCATTAACCCAATAAACTTAGACTCTTCTGCGTGGGCGATTTTGAAGCCAGCAAGCAAGAAAAGCGCAAGCGCTATATTGAGTATTCTTTGAACAAGATTCATAACCTGTGTCATTGCAACAGATAAGCCAAGTCTTAGGATTGAAATAACAGGGTTTTTTCAAAACAAAGTTTTGAAGTTTTGTCTAAGAGTTAGACAGTTCACTAATGTGTGTTCAGAATATCTCACGTTTACTCTGAGGAGTATGAATTCGAACTAAAGAGTGGTTCATACGCTGAAATTTTTCAAAATAAGTGTCTTTTAATTCCTGCGGTAACAGCTCTGGTAATAATTGCGGTGAGGATGAGGGTTGAAAGAAATGGTTTTTAATGTCGGTGAGTGTGAGTTTTTCTTCTATCAGTCCAGTATAGAGTTTTTTAGCTAAAATTTGACCGATCATACGTGCAGCTAACATGACGCTAAATTTTGTTTTATCTCGTTGTAAACATTGTCCGATCATTTTTTTTATTTGAAGTGAATGGATTTTATTTTTACCAAGAAGATAAAGAGCTAGGGTTCTTGCGTCAGATTCCCCAGGGTAAGTTTCTGTGATTTTTTTTCTTTTAAGGAGCTTGAGTGTTTGAAAATGGTCTTGAATTAAATCGCATTTTCTTTTTGGATTAATAATCAGACTTCCTAAAAATCCAAAGGTTCTCTCAATTGTGTATCTAAAAAAATCATCTGAATGATTGAGTTCAGAGGTATTATTTTTTCTCTGTGACTGAATAAGATGCAAAGCCGCTCCTTCAGCGATTTTATTGTGAGAAGCTGTCCCAAGGTAGGCTGTATGTATTTCGTTTAAATAAAAAGGAATGTTATGAATGACATGAAGTTGGGTGGGCAATATTTGAGATCGTGAGAGTCGCTTTTTAAATGATTTTCTGTGTATAAAGTCAGCATTTTCTATAGTTTTTATTGTGACATGGTCTAGGTTGGGTTTTGGTATTTCTAAGAATTCGGAAATATGTGTGGTGTATTGATCAATTTCAGATAAAAAATCGTGTGTTTCTGTATCGAAAGATCCTGTTTCAATCCAGCTTGTAAAAGATTGGAGCTTAGTCCACGGCGTGGCTGAAAGAAGGCAAAAACAATGATCAGATAGTTTGGCGATTTGAGTTTGGTTGGTATTTTTATTTTGAGCCCATTTCCAATAGAGTTCAGGGATGTCTTGGTGAATAGATAAAACGTGAAGGGCTTGTCCTAAAAAATTTTTAGAAATTTCACGAATTTGTTTTGGTAAGTGTAGCTGAGCAATATGCATATCCCCATAAAGAACGATCATTTTGCATTTTTTCATTTGCCCGAAATAGTCTGTAATAATTCCCGCTGCCCAGCGATCTCGTTGTTTGAGCTCTTCCGATGAAGTGGAGACTAGGGACGGATACATGATCTTAGGGAGGTTGAGAGCAATGAGTCTAACTTTATGAGTTTTTGCCCAAGTCAGAATGGGTTCATAGTTTTTCCAAAGAAAGCCCCATTCTTCATTAAAGCGAATAAGTTTGAGAAATTTTTTAGTGCTGATTTTTTCAGATTGATAGAGGTCTAGTTCTTTTTGAAAGGAACTAGAAATCATTTCAAGCCCAATAGCCCAGTTTTCACCTTTTTTTGCTGATTCTCTAATTAAACGAATGCATGTTTTTTGTGACTGTGAAAAAGTATGATAATCCCCGATCAGTGTGACGTCTGCTTTACGTATTGCGGTTGTAAGATTCCTTTTGTTCTGTTTTTTTGCTTTAATTATGTTTTTTTTAATATCGCTTAGATACTCCTTTTCGTATTTTTTCAAAACCGGGTCTGAATTTTCAATCCATGGTCTGGCTTGTTTTTGTAATGATAAAAATATTTTTTTCTGAAGCTGTGTTAACCGAAGGTGAGTTCGTAGTCGAGTCATACCAAGAAAAACCATCTCAGTGTACAGCGTGGATTAGAAGAGGTTTTTTCTGCTGTTATGGTACTTTCAAGTTCATAAACAAAACCTCTGAGCCATTGCGTGTGAATGCTGCATTGAATATCAGATGTAGTTTGTATTTCTTTATGCGGGCTTTGATGTGGGCAGTAATTGAGTTCAATAGAGAGTTCATTTTCTAAAGCCCTTTTCACTAAGAACGGTTGAGGCTGAGGATACTTGGCCATTGGAGTAGAGCTTAACAGGGGTACCAGCGTTTTAAGGTTCGAATGAAGTTGATTTTTCATATTGGGCCAACGTTTTGCGGCGCACTGTCTCCCTCGTTTCCACGCAGATTGTTCAAAAAAACCGATTAATGCTGCTCTTTTTTTTTCGTCTGCCTTGGCTAACAATTCTTGTAAAGTCCAAGATTGAGTGAGCCAGAGGGTGTGTTCCAGTCGCCCGAGTGTGTCGTTAGGGTGTGTGTCATCGAGGAGCCAGTCGACTTGCACGTTTTGTAAAGATTCAAGCATCCAAAGTTGGGAGGACATCTCAGCGGGCAATCCTCTTGATATAAAGTGAGAAGGGCGCTCTACTTTTAGTTCACTTAGCCATGTGTTGGTAAGCTCATGAAACTCCACAAGGTTATTAAACCAATGTTCATGTTGATGTGTATAAACACGCTTATGCCAAGACTGCTGAATTTGTGTAAGCATGAACTGAATTCTAGCAAAATCTTATGGGATAGGAAATGGGGGAAAGAGGCCCCAGGATCCGTGGGTCTTGGGGCCTCGGAAGGTTATACGAGGAGGGTAGGGTCAGCGCTTTCCAAAAATGTTGACAGACTGCATTCCACAAATGCAATCACAGCGGTCAACAGCTTGGGAAAACACACGGTTTTTGACGTATGTCAGAAACCGTGACGGATCACTTTTAAAAACCAGTTTGTTTTGGGATTGAATTTTAGATTCTACAAAAAACTTCATACTACTCAACTCTACGACATCTCTTTAGCCAAAACCGGCTTACTCGTACTCCTTGCGGGTAGAAGATGCATATGTGATGCCAACAGAGCAAAGTTTATAAAAAAAACAAGTGCTGAAAATTGCTCAGGAACTAAAAATTCATAAAAAAGAGGGGGCGCTATTGTCTGTCAAAAAAATTTACAGTCGGATAGTAAATCGCTCAGTTCGTTTAGTCGTTGAGAGTTTTCGCCGTGCGCTCGAAGAATGTCTGCAGCAGTGCTCTCAGCTAAATCGATTCTGCGGGGGAGTTTTAAGTAGCTGAGTAGTTCAGACCATGTGGGGTGAGAGAGACCTTGGAGTTGGTCCCAAATCATATCTATTATCTTGGATTGTTCTGAGTTTAAAGTCAGGTAAAAACCAGTTTCAGTGGCAAATGTGATGCCAGGCTGGGGGGCCTTTACTCTTTCCATATGATCGATAGGAAGATGTGGAGTGAGATGCCCTGTGAGTTTCACCTTGGGATGAATTGAAACAGGAATGCATTCATGCTTAGGGAGGAGGTTGAGAACTTCGCCCCAACAGATTTTTCCATCCTTTTTGACCATGGAAAATAGCTTGCTTTGTTTAGATTTAAGATGTTCCAGTGCGCGAGCGGCTCGAATGAAAATAGCAGCACGAATTTCGTTGCTGCTTTTGTCTCTTTCTAACTTGCTTAGAGTTTGTTTTACGAGCTTGGGTTTTTGATCTACTTCTGAGGCTATTTTCTCCCACTCACCTGGCAGAGGGAGTGCAAAGGGTTTGTCTTGATTTTCAGAAGAAAGGGGAACCCCTAATCGACCTAAGAGAGATTTTGGGATCGGGATCCACTTAACGAGTTGTTCGTCTAATACCCAACGATCTCCTTTTCTTTCGGCTTTATCGTCTAACCAAAGTTGAACAATAGGAGATTGAAGGTAGTGGCTGAGTGGGGCAATCCATGTTTCGTCAACCACTAAGACAAGAAATCCAGACCCTTTTTCAGTTTGACCTGGGAGAGGCAGGGCTGAAATGGAAAGTTTACGTTCGTCTGAATTTCTATCTACGCTGATCCAAATTCCTTTCAGTGAGTCACTCAAAGACCACTGGTCTTGTGATTTTTTATCGCCTGTGGGTGTGGGTCTCACTGTGGTCACGCTCGCTAAAGGCAATGAGTTTTCTCGTAGGTTTTCCAAGCTTCTAATAACATGATGAGAAACGGGATCTGGCCACTTTTCAGCCCACTCTTTTTGCGCCATCGGACTTTTTTGGCATCTCAATGTCCAGTTCCCTCTGGGAACATGTTTTTGGGTAGTACTCTGCAAAATATCTTCTAAAAAAATAGGAAGCTCGACATGGCTTCGGATAGATCCTTGCGCAGACAATCTGAGAGGTCTATGTGAAAATCTTGATTCAACCTGGGGCTCTCTTTGTAAGAGATAAAGATATTTTGGGAAAAGTGGGACAGTTGAAGGTAAAGAATGTTCGATCTCAGAGAGATCCCATTCACAAATTAATTTAGCTCGGTCTAAGAGAAAATTGAGCACTTCGATACCGTCGTGTGAAGTCAGCGCTTCTTCTCTGGCCCACCAAAGTAGTCCGTTGGGTCGAAGCTTGCTGATCGCCACGCAAGCTTGTAGGTCTCCTAGTGTTGTGCCCCCTGTTCTCATTTTTTTAAAGTAAGTAAGAGTCTCTGTCTGCTCTCTTAATCGTGCAGCTTCAATACTTTTACTTTGTGAGCGGAAACAGGTTTCTTCTAATGTGAAAGCTAAATCACAAGCCTCCATTTCAGAGATTCGAGTGATGAGAGTGGGTTTTGGAGAGCCTAACGAAAGCGAGAGTTGATCTCGTGTGTGTGCTTCTAAGCCTGTGCCGATTGCCCAAAATGGCGGAGGGGAGGGGCCCCACCAGAGCTGAACGAGTTCAGCTATTAAAAGTTGGAAGGGCGAATTTTCTAACCCTACCCAATTGATGTTGACAGGCCCCATTCGGACCATGCCACCGTCACGTAGAGTTGGGGAAAAAACAGTCTTAGTACGTTTGATTCTCTGGTCATTGGATTGTAGCGAAAATCCAAAATGAGGTAAGCAATCCCAAATCGCTTTAAAAAATCTTTGATCATAACCCTTGGGTTCTAAATAATGAGTTTTAGTTCTACGAATGGGATTAAGCATGGAAATCAAAAGCTCAGGAGCTTCGTCTGAGATGCGCCATGAATCGAGCATCTCCCAGATTTTTTCTTGAATTTCTTGCGATGGGTTGTACCAGGAGTAAAGATTGGGTCTCGTAATCTGCCAGCCATCTCGATCAAGTGGAATATGAGGTTTCAGCGCGGTACTGAGAGCCCAATTCATTTGCTTAAGATCAGATATGTTCCATTTTCTTAGGCCTCGATCAGACCAAGCTTTTAGTAGAATGGCTTGACCTAATGAGATAAGTGAAATTTCTTCAAAAAAAGCTTGAAGTGCTGCATTTTGTGATGGAGTTCGAGGGCCTTCAATCCAGCGCCTGAGTCCGCCGGCAGCATCAGTATTTCCTTTGAAAGAACTTGGGCCCATGGGTTGGCCAGCCAGTCTATCCAAGTGTTGTGCAATGGCTTCGCGTCGACTGGGGTTGAGTGACAACAATCGGGTCAAGTGCGTTTCTAAATCATGGAGGATGAGCCCCATCACTGAGATAAACTTGGGCATCAGTGTTGACGAATGGGAGTGTTGAGGAACAGATATTTCTAAAACTGAGGCTTTTTCTGGTGAGATATGAATAGCATCGGATAAGGAAGAGCGTTTCGAATACCCAGAGTTCAAAGTTTGCAGATCAGGTAGTTCTTCCGTGAGCAAATAGGAAGTAAGTGGAGCTGACGAATGATGCTGTCGCTCATTATCCATTGTAATTATTTTCCCTCTGCATCGTTTACCTGTTCTGCCTCGAGTTTGGCGAGAAAAAAAGAGTGACACAAAATGTTAAATTTGTGTCATTTTTTTGTCTCAGGAGAACTATTAAGACTCGATGCATTATAACTCAATTTTGATTTGAGAGTTGCCGATTCAGCTATGAACGTATGAGTACACAAAAGAAAGTCAAAATTGATCCTAAAGTGACTGCAAAAATTCATGAAGAATTACGTCATATGGATTCTTCTGAATCTGAGCATGAAATTGATCAAATCATGAGTGAGATTGAACTTTTACAAAAGCGTGCTTCAGAGCCTGTTGCTTTACGAGTAGTTCCCCAACCAGAGACTTCATTAGAGGAAGACCATGAGCCAGCCTCTGACTCTCTCTTAGAAGAGTTTCGAGGCGGGGGAGACGAACCTTCTATGGAAGAGACGCTATCTGATTTAAGGGATGAAGGTCCTAGCGGTCCTAGTCTTTTGGATGATCCTATTGAGGCTGTAGCTGAAGAGACAATGCCCGAAGAAGAGGCACCAGAAGAAGCCATTGAAGAATTAACTGAAGAACCAGAAGAAAAATTTGAGTCCAAAGAGGACCTGAATACTGAATTTGATAAAGGAGACGTCATGTCTAATTATGAAGGTGATGGTACGATGACGATGGTATTAAACGGGAATATGACTCTGAAGCTTAAATATGAGTTAGAGGGTCAAGAGGTTTCCATTGGATTTGCTGATAAGATGTTAAAAGTTCAGCTAGCTGATGGGACTGAATTTAAAATTCCCCTTCGACCTGGAAGAATGTTAAAGAAAGCGGCATGATCCGTATCACCGGAGGCGAATTCCGGGGACGAATGATCCATGCGCCTCCCCATACACGTACTCGTCCAACTCAAAACAAGCTTAGACAAGCGATTTTTAATTCCTTACAAACGGTTATTTCCGATGCTCATGTACTAGATCTTTATGCGGGATCGGGGAGTCTGGGTTTTGAGGCGCTTTCTCGTGGAGCCCAAAGGGTTACTTTTGTAGAGAATTCAGAAGAGATGATTCAAATTCTGAGAAAAAACGCCCTTACCTTGGGAGTTAAAGATCAAGTTCAGATTGTTTTTTCAGATGTCAAAACAGCCTGGCCCAAGCTGATGCAAGGTGCCCCCTATCACATAGTTTTGGCTGACCCTCCTTATGAAGAGGATCAAGAAATGCGGCTTATTTTAGAGACACCTTGGTCTGAAATCCTCGATACTCAAGGCTATTTTTGCTTAGAGTGGGGGAAACAAAAGTCAAAAGTAAAAGAGTTACCACAAGACACTCGATTTCTTGTAAAAGTACGTGAGAAAAACTATGGTGATAGTATTCTTACGACTTATACGAGAAAGGAAATAGAGTTAGATGGCACTCAAGGCGATTTATCCCGGATCGTTTGACCCCATTACCAATGGGCATTTGGATATCCTTGATCGCAGCCTTCATCTTTTCTCGGAAGTTACTTTAGTAGTGGCTGGCACAGGAATGAAAGATCCACTTTTTAGTCCACAAGAAAGAGTGGAGCTCATCCGTGAAGTTGTTAAAACTCGCCCTGGTGTTAAGGTGGATCAGTGGTCTGGTTTAATCATGGACTATGCTCGCTCAAATGGGATTTCGGCAGTGATTCGTGGTCTTCGAGCTGCCAGTGATTTTGAGTATGAGTTTATGATGGCGAGTATGAATAAAAAAATTAATTCAGAAGTTGAAACGCTTTTTATGATGACAGGTCAGAATTTTTACTTTGTCAGTTCGAGTATGGTGAAAGAGCTTTTTCGTTATGGTGGCGATATTTCGCCTTATGTACCTGAACTTGTTGCGCAGCATCTTAAGAAGAAAGGAAAATCAATTCGTGCTTAAACTTGCATCTCGACTGAATGGGGTCTCAGAAAGTGCTACATTGAAATTAAATGCCGCGGTTCAAAAAATGAAAGCCAGTGGGATTGATGTTGTAAATCTCACCGCAGGCGAACCTGATTTTAATGTTCCAGATGTTGCCAAAGAAGCTGTGATCGCAGCGTTGAAATCTAACAAGTCCAAATACACGCCTGTTGCGGGAATTCCTGAACTGAGAGAGGCCGTAGCTCAAAAGACAAATCAACAACAAGCAGCTCTTTCTCGGAGCAAGCCTTGGACAGCTCAGAATGTAGTGGTCTGCAATGGAGGCAAACAAGCACTTTTCAATTCTATTTTGGCGTTAATTGAGCCGGGGGATGAGGTTCTTATTCCATCTCCTTATTGGTTGAGTTATCCAGAAATGGTCAAAGTAGCTGGAGGAGTGCCAAAGCTTATTCATGCGCCTATTGGCCAAGGATTTAAGATCACAGCTGATCAACTCAAAAAAGCAATTACTTCTAAAACCAAAATGTTGATTCTCAACTCTCCTTCTAATCCAACTGGGTCCATGTATACTCAATCGGAGTTTGAGGCTCTTGGAAAAATCTTAACTACTTCAGAGGCTCAAAACGTTTGGGTCGTCAGTGATGAAATCTATGACCGGATTATTTTAGGAAAAAACCCATTTTGCTCATTTCTTAACGCTGTTCCTGAGCTGAGAGATCGAACGATTACTGTCAACGGAATGTCAAAGAGCGCGGCGATGACAGGCTGGAGAATTGGATGGTCTGTAGCGGGAGATTTAGTGACAGGAGGTCTAGTGACGCTTCAGGGGCAGAGCACTTCAGGAATCAATGCTCCTGCACAATGGGCAAGTCTTGCCGCCTTGAAACTACCCGAAAGTGAATTTGACTCCCAGATTGAGCGCTACCGCAAACGCAGGGATCTCGCCTTGGATATTCTGAAAAAAGCTGTCAAAATAGAGATCTATCCTCCCGAGGGAGCTTTTTATATCTTTGCGGGGGTAAAAGGGTATTTGAACTCAGGAGAAGACTCCATGGGATTCGCCGAACGTTTACTGGCAGCACAGAAAGTCGCTGTGGTACCAGGGACCCCTTTTGGTGAGCCTGGATTTGTTCGTTTGAGTTTTGCTACAGATGAAAAAACACTCGAGGAAGGGTGTCGCAGGATAGTTGAGTTTTTGAAGTAAATTTTTAATGTGAGTTTTCACAGAACAGGAAGTTCTTGAAAAACAAAGTATCTTTTCATTATTGCTTTAGTGTTTTTTTATTTTTCTTATCAGCCTGTGGGATTCCCACTGCTCAATTAGGAAGCCAACTCGGCAAAGATGCGATCATTAATGATGCCAATATTGCTTTATCCAATAACGACTGTACAACCGCGCTTGCAAAAATGCTTCCCCTTTACAACTCTTCCAGCACGGATAACTATGTCAGACTGATCACAGCATCGGCCTATGGTTGTGGTGCAAATATTGATTTTTTAAATGTTTTAAATGCAATGATACAAAACAGTTCGGCACTCGGTGGGAGTGGGTTCTGGTCATTTCTCACTCAGCAATTTCCTTCTACGGTTACTGATACGCGTGCGGAGTCTGCTTATTTAGGATTTGATGCAGTTCATTCGATGTTACTTTCTGGAATCATTGTGCCGTCCAGCTATCAGGTGAATACGGGGACTTATAACGTGGGTTCTACACGATACGCTGATCGTGATTCTGATGCGAATGCCTATCTTACATTTTTAAGTATAGCTGCGATTGGGGCCATGAATAATCGGTATGGAAGTCCAAATCCCACGACATATATTAAAACAGTAGATCTCCCATGGACAACGGCAGCGACTGTAGATTCAAACGGTTGTTCTTATGCTTCTGCTATCGTCAATATGCTTGATGGATTGCACGCAACTGCGAGCGCAGTGGGGGGGGCTGCCTCAACCTCTTTGACTACAGTTTTGAACGCATTTGATACTGTCATCAATGCTGCTTGTGATGTCGGGTGCCAGAACATTGCAGTGCCTACTTGGACGCAATCGGGGTGCACGGTGACTACCGCATGTGCAACTTGTCCAACTGCTCTACGGAATCGAAACAGCTGTCAGGGGATTCCAGCCGATCAAGTTTCTTGTGCTGCAGCTGGGATTGTCAATTTTATCAATAAAGATCTCACTGCGGGGTGGAACTAAATGGTTCGACCTTGGGTTCTCATTTTTTTTTCTATTTTCATTTCAAAAAGTCTCTTTGCATCAGAGCTTTTTGAACTTTACCGTGGAGCTAGGGCTTCTGCGATGGGTGGAGCTTATACGGCTTTAGCAGATGATGAACAGGCTGTGTTTTTAAATCCAGCAGGTTTAGCAGGTGTAAAAAGAGTTGGGATTCACTACTTTGTTTTAGATTTAGACACCTCATATGACACGATTACGACAGCTTTAGCTGGAACATCGACATTGAGTAATCTGAACCTCAATACAATTTCTTCTACACTCATGGGAAAAAACATTTATGGACGTGCTCAAATTTCTCCAACGTTGATTGGTCCTGGGTTTGGATTGGGGATTTTGATCGATGCTCAAGCTGCAGTTTTTACAAAGAATCGAGCTTTACCTCAAGAGACACTTGGCTATCAGTTTACAAACGGAATTCAGTTTGCAACAGGGTTTTCTGTGAACCGCGCAGGGAGTGAAAGAATAGGAGAGTTTCGAGTAGGATTTGCGGTTAAAGCTCTTTGGAGAAGGGGAGGTTATCGCTTGATGACTCTCACGGAGCTGATGGGTTTTAACACAAATACTTTAGCCTCTATAGCTGGCAACTATGCATTGGGGTTGGGCGTAGATTTGGGTGTTCAATATATGAAAAAGGTTGGGAAGTCTCTGACTTTTTCAGCGGGGTCATCATTAACAGATTTTGGTGATACCGCATTTGGCGGAATTTCAGATCCTCAAAGACAAAACCTGTCTGTGGGGGTTGCAGCAAAATATGCTTTAAGTCAAGCGATGACTATTACGGTCGATTATGATTTGAAACACTTGACTCAAGATTTAGATTGGCGAAAAAGAAATCATTTTGGAGTAGAGTTGGGGCTTCCTCTGTTTACTCTCTATGGTGGGTTTTATGAAACCTACTTGAGTTATGGATTAGGTGTTGACCTTTGGGTGTTTAGACTAACTGCGGCTTCGTATGCAGAGGAAGTGGGAGTTCTTTCCTTCCAAGACCCCGAAAGACGGTATATGTTACGTCTCGCACTCAAAATAGGGATGTAGTTAAAAATTCCTCAAAACAAATTTTTAAAAATAAAAAGCTCTTCCGGCCCATTATTTCTTGCAGAAGGCCGTTCTTTTGTTCTAGATTCTGTGGGTAGGGGGGCGTCTTTTGAGAAAAGCCTTTATTTTAGATACCAATGTCCTTCTTTTTGATCCGCAAGCCTTATTCAAGTTTGGCAACAACGATATTGTCATTCCTATTGTTGTTGTAGAAGAGATTGATCGATTCAAACGTGAGATCAGTGAAAACGGCAGACATGCGAGACACTTTTCCCGCTTAATTGATGACATGCGTGCGGATGGCGAGCTTTCCAAGGGAGTGAGGCTTCCAAATGGCGGAATCCTAACTGTCGAGTTGGGTGGCGAGCAACCGCTGCCATTAGAACTTCAGATGGACAAGGCAGACAACCGCATTCTTGCGCTTGCAATTTCACTTAAGAAAGAGCAACCGAAGCGGCCTGTCGTTTTTGTTACAAAAGATGTAAATCTTAGGATTAAAGCGGATGCGCTTGGGATTCGTGCTGAAGATTATGAACCTTCGAGTGTTGAGCCTGATCAATTGTACTCAGGTGTTCTTACGGTTTCTGTGGATTCACATTTAGTTGATGAGTTTTACCAGAATAAGCGCGTAGTTTATAAAGAAGGCTCTCAGCCATTTAAGCCAAATCAATATATTATTTTGAGAGATGCAGCGAATCCCAATCATACGGCTATGGGACGGTACTCTCGTGAACTCGATTGTATTGTTCCGATTTTTAAACCCGCTGAGGGTCTCTGGGGGATTTTTCCGAAGAATGCGGAGCAGGCTTTTGCAATAGATGCATTATTAAATGATGATATCAAGCTGGTGAGTTTGGTGGGTAAAGCAGGAACAGGAAAGACTTTGTTAGCGATTGCAGCTGGGCTGGCTAAGACAGTAGACGACGGTGTTTATCATCGATTGCTCGTTTCTCGTCCTGTTTTTCCACTAGGTAAAGACATTGGATTTTTACCTGGTGATATCGAAGAAAAACTGAACCCATGGATGCAACCGATTTACGATAATATTGATTTCTTGTTTGGAGCTACAGGTGGCAAAGGGCGACGGGGCGCAGGTAGGGGGTGTCAGGAGTTGATGAATCAAGGATTACTTCAAATTGAACCTTTGACGTACATTCGCGGCCGTTCAATTCCTCAACAGTACTTGATTGTCGATGAATCTCAGAACCTGACTCCGCATGAAATTAAAACGATCGTGACTCGTGCTGGAGATGACACGAAGATTGTACTGACCGGAGATAGCTATCAAATCGATAACCCGTATGTGGACTCAGCCAACAACGGATTAGTTTATCTCGTGGATCGGTTCAAAGATGAATCGATTTCAGCACACGTGACACTCAGTAAAGGCGAGCGTTCCAAGCTTTCCGAACTTGCAAGCAACTTGCTGTAATTCGAGTTAGCTTTCTTGAGCAGCTCGTTCGTACTCTTCTGGGTCAGAGAGATAAGCCGCTAATTCATGTTCTAAATGCCTTCGATAAGAGCCGGTCAGAAGTTTTAGTTCTTCTGTCTCAGCTGTTTCTTCGAGAGCGTGGAACAAGATGCGACCTTTCACCATCATAGAAGGGGTGAGAAATCCCACTCGCGAACGTTCTTCTTGGAAGCGAACCATTTCTTCAAGGAGCTCCAGCTTGTCCATTCCATCGATGAGATGTTGGTAGGCCGTATCTCCTATTTCTGCGTCTTTTATTTTTTTAATCGCGTGAAGCGATACTACGTTACTCATACCGGGGCGGCATAGAGCAAGTCGTGTGCCAAAATGAGAAGGTGTGTTTAAGCTCTGATTTTCGTCTTATCCTCAAATCTGTAAGGGTATTAAGGTGTTAGTGTCATAATGCGCCTGGTTAAATGTATGTAGGGTGTTTAACAATCAGACAGAAAACTCTCAACTTCAGTCCCGTCATCGCCGATAGGCATCCAGAGAAGGAGCGGATTCTATGGAAAGGATCAGCAAGACCCATCATTATTTGTTATGGATGATTACGATATTCCTGGCAGCTTGGATTTTGCCAGCGACCGTAAGCGGGGAGACTGTCCTCGCGCCACTACCCACTCGAGAACAAAGAAACCCCAACGAAACATATCCTGAATCTCGATTTGGTAAAGATCCCTCCAATCCAGACATAGGATTTAGTCCTACAATTAGCCAAGGTTTTGTTAGTCAAGCAGTAGAAGAAATGGATCAGTCCGATCGTAGACCTGCGGGACTTGAGTTTAGTAAAAATACCGAAGCAACCACAACCACAACCCAAGCTTCGGGACATGAACCTAAACCTACTCCTCAACAGGTCGAAGCTGTAAGAGAGATGCTCTCTACCAACGATGGTCCTACAGAAAGAACTCAAGCGGCCATCCATAAAGGGATTCAGGAAGTCGCTGTGATCGCAAGTGATCATGGGTATTTTCCTAAAACAATCTTTGTGAGCCGCGACGTTCCTGTAAGATTGTTTGTGACGGGGGCATCAAAGAATACGCTTTGCTTTATGATGGACTCGTTTCAGGTTCGAAGACAGGTTCGGGCCCAGAAGATCGAGGAGATTACTTTTACTCCTAGTATGCCGGGCAAATATCGATTTTTTTGTCCTGTCAACGGCATGGAAGGCACCGTGGTGGTTCGAGAGTTAACCAGCCATATTGCACTCGCAGAATAAGCATTTAAAGGAGAATGGATCTCCATGGGAATTTTTGAGGAAACCGTAGGTACTTTTCTTGGAGCGATTAAAGATTATCTTCAAGATGATACTGTTTCTGAAGTACTGGTGAATGGTCCTTATGAAATTTTCATTGAAAGAAAAGGTCTTCTTTATAAAACCGACGCTAAATTTCATGATGAACAATCCCTTCAAGCAGCGGTTCGAAACATCGCTCAATATGTTGGAAGAAGAGTAGATGAAACGAATCCATTTTTAGATGCAAGACTTCCAGATGGGAGCCGTGTCGCAGCCGTTCTTCCTCCATGTGCAAGAAAGGGTACAACACTTGCTATTCGAAAATTTTCTAAATCCACCCCCAGTTTCGTGGATCTCATCAATAACGGCTCGCTCTCAAAAGACGCCGCTCGATTTTTGGACATTTGTGTTTATCTAGCAAAAAATGTTTTAGTGACAGGGGGAACCGGTTCAGGAAAAACAACATTGCTGAATGTTTTAGGATCTCGAATTCCATCCACTCAAAGAGTCTTAATTGTAGAAGATGCTTCTGAAGTGAAGATTGTTACTGATCATGTGGTGAGCTTCGAAACTCGTGCAGCAAATAAAGATGGAGAAGGCGAAGTCACTATTAGAGACTTATTGAAAGCGGCACTTCGCTTGCGACCTGATCGTGTTGTAGTGGGAGAAGTTCGAGGGTCTGAGGCTTTAGACCTCATTACGGCGATGAATACAGGCCATGGGGGGTCGATGGGTACGATACATGCCAACACGCCATACGACAGTATGGTGCGGCTTGAAACTTTAGCTCTTATGGGGGATGCAACGGTGCCACCTTTAGCAATTCGGCGCCAAATTGCATCGGCTATTCATATCTTGGTGCAAATCAAAAGAATGAGTGACGGGACGCGCAAGGTTACTCATATCACAGAGGTGATTCCAGAAATTGATGAGCACGGGAAGTATCTGATTCAAGACATTTATAAGTTTGTACAAAGAGGCAAGACGGCTGAAGGGAAAGTCGTAGGCGAAATGATTCCAACCGGTTATATTCCTAGCTTTATGAGTGAGATAGAGTTAAATCGATTGCCCTTTCCGAAAGATCGCTTTACAGCTCCATCTTGGTACGTACAATTAGTACAAAACAATAAGAATGCTGCTTAAAATATGCTCTTCGATCTAATTGTCATAGGTTCTGGTCCTGCGGGACAAAAAGCTGCCCTTCAAGGGGCTAAAATTGGAAAAAAAGTAGCGATCATTGAAGAAGCCCCTGCTGTAGGTGGGGGATGTGTTCACACTGGGACGTTACCCTCTAAATCATTTCGAGAATCAGTTTATCGTTGGTCTTTAGGTTCGCGAGGAACTTTGGGCCAGGAAAAAGAGAATGCCATTACACTGAGTAAAAAAAATAATCTTCCAGATATTCAAAGGCTTTTACGTAGAAAAGATCGTGTCGTGAGTGCAGAGTCTCAAATTATTTTTGATCAACTGAAAAGAAATAGCATCAAGCTTTTTCACGGGAAGGCTACTTTTCTTTCAGCAAACGATATAGAAGTTAAAAGTCGTACTGGTAAAACTAAACTGACAGCGCCTTTTGTTATTGTTGCAGTTGGAGCAAGGCCTGTATCAACCATTTCCGTGAATGGGAAAACTGTTTTTGACAGTAATTCTATTTTAACCCTCAAAAAACTTCCTAAGACTTTAGTCGTTTTAGGAGGAGGGATCATTGGTTGTGAGTATGCCAGTATGTTCTCTATGGCAGGGACGAGGGTTTATCTGGTTGATCGAAGGCATGAGATCCTTGCAGCAGTTGATCGTGAAATTGTTAATCGATTAGTTGAGATGTTCTCTTCTCAAGGAATGGAAATAGTTCTTGAAGCAGAAACAGAGAAGGTCGAAGCTTTAAAAAATAAAAAGGGAGTAAGAGTTCATCTGAGTAATGGAAGAAAGATCGATACAGAAGCAGTGCTTGTTGCTCAAGGTCGACATGGAAATGTTGATCACCTGGGATTAGATCAGGCAGGTGTAAAAGTGGGAGACAGAGGGCTGATCCCTGTTGATAAACATTATCGAACGAATATTCATCATATTTACGCAGTGGGTGATGTTATTGGCGCTCCTGCATTGGCATCGACCAGTATGGAGCAAGGACGTCTAGCTTGTCGTCACGCTTTTCAGTTAGATCATTCTGCGATGTCAGGGCATTTTCCTTTTGGGATTTATACTATTCCGGAAATTTCAATGGTGGGACAAACTGAAGAACAGCTTTTAGAGGAAAACGCAGACTTTGTTGTTGGGCGATCTCGTTATCGAGAGCTGGCGCGCGGACAGATTGTTGGAGATCGGTGGGGAGTCCTCAAGCTTCTTGTAGATAAGAAGTCTTATAAGCTTCTAGGTGTGCATATTCTCGGAGATAATGCCGCTGATCTGATTCACATTGGTCAAGCCGTGATGGACTTAGGTGGAGACGTGCATTACTTCATACGAACTGTCTTTAACTACCCCACATTGGCTGAGGCCTATAAAACAGCTGCATTTCATGCTTTGAATCAAATTAAACAGTCTAAATAAATAAAACTTCTACATTCTGTGCTTCTGGGCCTTTTTTCCCATCATAGAGATCAAATTGGACCTCTTGCCCCGGCTTCAGGGTTTTATGCCCTTCGCCTGAGATCGCTGAAAAGTGGACAAAAACATCCCCACCTTCATTGCGTTCAATAAAACCAAACCCCTTTGAATCGCTGAACCATTTAACTCTTCCGGATGCCATTCTGCGGAATCCTCCCTTACATGGATTATGATGACGTGAAAAATGGGGAGAGTCAAAAGGGTGTCAGATCTTTATTATCGCGTAGCGTCAGGACTGCTGAAGTCGAATATAATTTCGTCCTTAGAGGTATAGCCTAGAATTCTTCTGATTTCTCGCTTTTGAACGAAGCTATTTTTCTCTAAGGCTTCGGCTTCGGTTTGGAGAGTTTGGATTTGGTCTTGTAGGTCTTGGATTTGCTTTTCTTTTCGGGCGTGCAGGTTATTGAGTCGTATAGCTTGGATCATGCCTGGAGATCCGCCCATTTTTGCAAATGAGCCAGTTAAGAACAAGAACCATACCCCAAAAACAATAATCCAAAGTTCATGAGGTTGAAGTTGTGAAAAAGCTGATTTTTTCATTTCTCGTATTTTCTAAATAATTCTACCCCAGGATATCGAGCCCGGTCACCTAGTTTCTCTTCGATGCGTAAAAGCTGATTGTATTTTGCAATGCGGTCAGTGCGTGAGGCAGAGCCTGTTTTAATCTGACCACAATCAGTTCCAACAGCTAGTTCGGCAATAAAAGTATCTTCAGTTTCTCCACTTCGGTGAGAAGTAATACATGAATAATGAGATTGCGAAGCGAGTTTCATGGTTTCAAGAGTTTCAGTGACAGTGCCAATTTGGTTGAGTTTTATCAAAATGGAATTAGCTGCTTTATTTTGAATTCCTTTTTTAAGGTAATTCATGTTCGTTACAAAAAGATCGTCCCCTACAAGTTGACATTGACCACCCACGGTTGCGGTCAGCTTACTCCACCCTTCCCAGTCATTTTCGGCGAGGCCATCTTCAATAGAAATAATAGGAAATTGCTCTATCCATTGCTGATAAATTTCGATCATTTGCTCAGAGTTCAAAGTTTTGTCTTCAAAACGGTAAAAAAGTTCTCCATCTTTTGAACAAAATTCACTCGCTGCACAATCCAAAGCTAAAAAAACTTCTTTCCCAGGATTAAAACCAGCATCTTCTACAGCTTGCAAAACAACGCTGAGTGCCTGTTCATGAGGCTTGCTTCCTTGAAAATAAGGAGCGAAGCCGCCTTCATCTCCCACTCCAGTGGATAGTTTTTTATCGTGTAATATTTTTTTGAGTCTATGAAAAATTTCTACTCCGCAGCGGAGCGCTTCTGAAAATTTTTTAAATCCAACTGGTACTATCATGAATTCTTGTATTGCGAGCCCGTTATCCGCATGTTTCCCTCCGTTCAGAATATTCATCAGAGGAACAGGGAGTGTGGTACCAGGAGATTTCATAATTCCTGCTATGTATTGAGAGGTAGGTTGATTTTCTTGAAGTGATTTTGCACGAACAAAAGCCATGCTGACCCCTAAAATCGCATTGGCTCCAAGTTTAGACTTATTGGGGGTTCCGTCGAGCTCTAGAAGTGTATCGTCTAGTAACGATGGTAAAGCGAATTCTCGACCTAAAATGGCCGGAGCAATTTTCTCTTTCACGTTTGTCACTGCTTTCAGGACACCTTTTCCGAGGTATCTTTTTTTATCGCCATCTCGTAACTCAAGAGCTTCACCTTCACCTGTAGATGCGCCTGAAGGAACGATGGCTTTGCCTGTGACGTGATTTTCAAGTGTGACTTCAACTTCAACAGTGGGAAATCCTCGAGAGTCCAACACTTCTCGAGCTTGGATTTGTTTAATAGTGGACATGAGTTTTACTCCGGTCGAATGTGTTTAGCCCGAATGATGGTTTTAATGTTCCCACGGACGTTAAAGTCCCCAGCGATTTCGATTTCCCAAGGATCCAACAACCGGACAAGATCATCCATGATGATGTTGACGACGTCTTCATGGAAAACTCCGCGGTTGCGATACTGGTTGAGGTAGAGCTTTAAACTTTTAAGTTCTACACACCAATCTTTAGGGATGTATTTGATATCAAGAGTTGCAAAATCAGGGAAGCCAGACATCGGGCAAATGCATGTGAATTCTGGGCATGAAAACTCGACACTGTATCTACGAACTGTGGTTCGATTAGCGAAGCGTTCAAGCTTTGCATTTTCAATCATTTTTTGACCATCAGGTCTAGAGGACAAGGTATCAGGTTTGAAGTCAGTCATGCAGGCTTTTCATAGCATTAACTGACAGGTTTTGAAAGCATTCTACGATTGCGCCCATCGATCTCCTGGCAGGTTTTCTTTTTAACGTACCGGAGGGTTTCGTTCACGTTAGGCAGCCGTCTTTCAATGAGTTTTTCATCGAGATAGTCGGTTCCAGGTTCTGCAATAAACACACTCGATTGGACTCGAGAACCACGTTTTCGATCAATCACTTCTTTTTGGTAGACAACGTAGACTTCATCCTTTTTTGGAAGGCATTTTCCAAAGAATGCACGGGATTCTAAAACAACATTACCGGTTTTAGAATCTACTATTTTGCCTGGGTATACAAACGACTCAATCCTGCCTCCAGTGGGTTTAATGAGATAAACGCCTTGGTCTTGGAGACATTGCTTGCAAGGTCTAGCTGTGAAAACAAAATAAGGCTGTCCACCCTTTCCATTTTTTAAAATTCCAAGATGATTCATCTCATAAAGTTCAGTTTTAAGGGGTGGGGGAGTCTTCCCATGATCACTTGATTTGAAGTGAATGATGTTCTCCTCAATACGATCAAATTCAATAGTAGGAGGCTCGGCTGTTGAGTCGTCAGCAGAGAGTTCAGTAGTTGAACAAGTAATTAAAAAAATGAGTAAAATAGAGGGCTTATAAAAAGTGTAGAATAGTCTTAGGAGCATGAAAGATAGTGTAGCTCAGGTTGCGCTGTGTTATACAAGAGGAATTCTTTTAGGAGTCATGAGTATGGTTACAAAAACGGATGTTTATGTTTCTTTAGAGTTTACGCCTAATCCTAACACCTTAAAATATTCAGTGAATTTGGAGCTTCTACCTAAGGGAGCTATTAATTTCTTAAGGAAATCTGACGCTGAAAAAAATTCTCCACTTGCGGCAAGACTTTTCGAAATTCCAGGAATCTGTGGCGTGATGATTGGCAAAAATTTTGTTACCGTTACAAAAACAGAAGAGGGAGACTGGGATGTGGTTCATAAGAAAACCTCCTCGGCCATCGAAAAGCATCTGACTCACCAAGAGCCTGTATTGACAGGAGACTATAAGCTTGATGCCCACAAAGGGGGTGACTCAGACTTAGAATCTAAGATTCGTACAATTTTAGACAACGAAATCCGCCCTGCAGTAGCAATGGACGGAGGGGATATTACGTTTGAGAAGTTTGAAGCAGGTGTGGTTTACCTTTATCTTCAGGGGTCCTGTGCAGGCTGCCCAAGTTCAACTGCAACTCTCAAGATGGGGATTGAAAATCGTTTGAAAGAAGCTATTCCTGAAGTGATTGAGGTTGTAGCGGTTTGAAAATCGCATTCACTGCTTTCTTGTTATTGTTTTTTCTTGCATGTGCCACCTCTCCTTTGGGGCGAAATCAATTTATTTTTGTTCCTGAAGGCCAGATGAACTCGATGGGGGCTTACTCATTTGAAGAGATGAAATCCAAGACCCCAAAAAATACTGACCCTAGAGTGAATCAATATGTCATGTGTGTAGTGAGACCTATTACAGAAGCTGCAAAAGAATATGTGAACGAAGAGAATTGGGAGATTGTTGTTTTTCAAGATCCTACGGCGAATGCCTTTGCTCTTCCGGGAGGTAAGATTGGCGTTCACACTGGGATTTTGAAAGTTGCGAAAACCGATGCTCAGTTAGCCGCTGTGGTTGGGCATGAAGTAGGGCACGTGATTGCTCGTCACGGTGCGGAGCGAGTGTCTCAAGGATTGGCGGCACAAGGTGGCCTGACTTTGATTGATGCGCTATTAGCTGGCAAAACCCAGGATAAGGCGACCCGAGGCTTAGTATTAGGGGCTTTAGGAGTAGGATTACAGTTTGGGGTTTTGTTACCTTACGGCAGAACACAAGAGAGTGAAGCGGATCTTGTGGGTTTGGAGCTGATGGCTAAGGCAGGGTTTGATCCTAGACAAAGTGTAGAGCTCTGGAAAAATATGGGGGCAGCAGGTGGGGGACAACCTCCGGAGTGGATGTCTACGCATCCTTCGCATGAAACTCGAATTTCAGGTTTGCAGGCTAAGATTCCTGAAATGATGCCTAAGTATGAGAAAGCAGTGGCTTCTGGACGAAAACCCAGCTGCGGGAGTTTGTGAATAGTCCAATTCTCTGGCTATGTCTAACGGTTAGAAAAATTATCAATTTTTATAAAATCTTAAATCCAGCATTTTTTAACAACAAGCACGCTTTTTCTAAATCGAATTTTTTCAGTAGAATATAGTCTGTATCAAAAGTGGAGAGCGTAAAAATGCTGATCCCTCCTTGAGCAAGAGGTCCTACAATTGAAGACAAAATACCAGTTAGTCCAAATTCAAGTGGGCCTTGAACTTTTAGGATTTTCCAATCTCGTTCAGTTTTTACACCTTCAGGAACTAAACTCTGCTCACAAACTACAGAGAGTTCGTCAGATGTTTGTGTCATAGAAAAAAACGGTCCTTGTCTTGCCCAAGTGGGTAATGAGTTTTGGACATTCAGTCGACAGACTGCGTATGTTGGATCTAAAACAGAAAGTTTCTTCACCACCCGAGCCCCATAGCCCTGCATAAGAACGCCATCAGTGGCTCTGTTTTCTCACAACCGCGAATAAAGTCTTTCATGAATCGGGAACTGCTCACTTGCTTCTCTGAAAATTCTACCCAAGTGATAAAATCCCGGCGTTTAAGATCATCTACAAATCGATGTCCAGGATCGTATCCGCGTGGAGCCTTCTTCAAAGATTCTCCCCAAAGCGGAAGCCGTGTTTTCTTAAACTTTTCCCACTGTTCAGGGTAATCCACCATATGATTTCGGATTCGACTTAGAGAAGCAGAGTCGGGTCGCCACATCCCAGCGCCGATAAAACAATCTCCGGGTTGCAGGTGTAAATAAAATCCGGGTGTGTGCATGTCTTTTGAAGAATGCTTATGAGGAAAGTGAGCAGCTGTATTTGTTTTATAAGGACTCTTGTCTTCAGAAAATCGAACATCGCGATAAATTCGGAGCATCGATCCTCCTACTGGCTTGGGATCTACCTTAAGATAAGGAAACTGTGAAAGAAGAGGATCTCGCAAATCAGAAATGAACTTGAGCATTGGAGCTTTCAGTTCAGTTTCGTAGATGGGTTTATGTTTTTGAAACCACTCACGGTTGTTGTTGCGCTTGAGTTGCTTTAAAAATTTTAGGAGGGTGGGTCTAAAATATTGCATACTAAAAACGAACTTTAACACCTAAGCACAGATAATTCGAGCCTTGATTGGCGCGTGTGATTAATCCAAAAATTCCAGATCGATGGTGCACCCGCGTAACAATACTCCAAGTGTCTGTATCAGAAAGTGAAAAGTCAAATTCCAATAAAATACTGTAAAGAAGTTTCGAAAGATCTGGACCCGCAGTAGCTTCAATGGAGTTAAAAGCAGTCGCATAAGACAGTCCATTTCCAAATCCAAAACTACTACGAATGAATTTACTCCAAGGTAAAAGTGTCCACCTGAAAACGATTAAACCATTGAGTTCATAAGCTAGAGAATTTTCAAAATGTTTTCCGATTTGAGTTTCGAGTTCGAATTGGCCATTTTGACTCAAATGAAAAAGCTTCTTGTCTAACGCTAGTGCTATAAATGAGCTTGGGCTGATTTGTGGAATGTTTGCTCTGACAATATTTTGCATAATGTCGTTGGTGCCAGGCCCACCGTAAAGACTCAAAGCCCATTCAGAAGAGCTAAAGTTTTTTGGAGTTGAGATTTCGCTCGCTTGAATCGTAGATTCAGCGATAAGAGAAGCAATAATGAGGATCGAGAAAGTCTTTTTTATATCTAATTTGTTCATTTTTGTTCTGGCTTGCTCAACTCCTACTGTATTAGAAAAATATCCAAAATTACAGATAGATCGCCCTTATACTATGCCACAAGGACTTTCTACATGGAGAGTGGAAACTGGATTTTCCTATGACTTTAAGTCTCAATACTATTCTTATCCTCTTTTATGGGATCAAGCTCTATCTGATGATTGGAGCGTTACTTGGTCTCCATTCCCATTAGACTTTCGGTTTCAGATGATTCACGAAAACGATAGAGTGTTGGGGATTGCATGGAATCTAATGGGACCAGCCTATTCCAGGTCTAAAGATTTTTTGTGGAAGCCTTCAGTTTCTTTTTATTTCAAAGAAAAGGCTTCGTCATCCTATGCGCTAGAGTCTGGACTCTGGTTTCAGCCTGAAATTGGTGGTCTGCAACTGAATGAGCCAATTTCTTGGACCGTTGGGTATTGGATGGGGGCCCTTTTTCAGTTTTCTGATCGCTTTGCGTTGGGACCTCGATTTTATCTATTTTTTGAGAAAGGAAATCCATTAGGAGCTTATCTGAGTAGTGAGAAACCCAGGGTGGATCCTTCTGATATTCGCTTGAGGTTTCCAGTTGGAGCCTTTGCAAGTTGGATGATTTTTAGACAAATCGAATTAGCGTTGGATTATCGTTTTCATGGACTTGGATATGATGGATATATCAACCATCAGGTATTTTTGAACGCGATTTATTATTGGTAAATTTTGCTATTTTCTTATTCTCCCATTCCAAAGGGTTTGATGGTTCCATCTTCGTCGTAATTGGGGCGTTTGGATTCTTTTTTGGGAGAAGTTCCAGCAGGTTTTCTTTCTCCTTCGGGTTTTTCAGCTAAAGCAGGATGTCCATCCGGATAAAGCTGAGAGGGTTCTGGGTCAAGCTGAAATGCAACGACTTGATTAGATAAACCATTATTGGAAATAATAATTTTGTCAAAATCAGCTTCACTCGGATCTTTGAAAGCTTTAAATCCGGGTTGTATCGGGATTCCTAAAATCGCGCGGCGAATAAGTTGTGTTTTGGGATTGTCAGAAAATCGATATCCAATGACCATCACGAGTTTTTCTTTACTGGGTTTATCGAGTTTGAGTGATAAACCTGCCAGGCTACCTTTAGGATAGACATGGATTTCAAGATTGCCTTCCCATTCGATCACATCGACTTTTTTTCTAGACTTCCCCATACCGTCCAAACGGTCATAGTTAGCTTCTGAGTCTTGTGTTTCTGCTCCGGATAGTGGTGTTGGATTTAAAAATAGAAAACCTAAAGCAATAGCAAAGCTCTTTATCAACATACGGACTCCTCTGGTTAAACCGAGCAGTCCTTTGCTGGTATCTATAGAATAACGTTGAAAATCAGGCTCCGGAATGAGTCTAGTGGGACACAGGCGTTGCACAAATCTTCACAAACCGGTAAGTAATCTCCATGGCACAGAAATATTCATTTACGATGCAGGGCGTCGGAAAAATGTATCCGCCCAATAAACAAGTTTTACGAGATATCTATCTCTCATTTTTTTATGGAGCAAAGATCGGAGTTTTGGGTCTGAACGGAGCTGGAAAGTCGACTCTTCTTAAAATAATGGCTGGTATTGAAAAGAATTTTAACGGAGATGCGCGCCCAGGGGATGGAATTAACGTAGGTTATCTTTCTCAAGAACCTGAACTCGATAACACAAAGAGTGTGAAAGAAAATGTGCAAGACGGTTTAGGTTCTATTGTGAAATGGCTTAAACGCTTTGAAGAAATCAGCCATGCTTTTTCTGATCCCAACTTAGACCCAGATAAAATGGAAAAGCTTTTAGCTGAACAGGCTGATCTTCAAGAAAAGATCGAGCACGCCAATGGTTGGGAGTTAGATCGTACTCTCGAGATGGCGATGGATGCGCTTCGGTGTCCTTCAGGAGAAACTTTGGTAAAAAATCTTTCAGGGGGAGAGCGAAGACGAGTTGCGCTTTGTAGACTCCTGCTTCAGAAACCTGATCTGCTTTTGTTAGATGAGCCGACGAACCATCTTGATGCAGAATCGGTAGAGTGGTTAGAACATTTTCTACAGGGTTATCCGGGAACTGTAGTTGCAGTGACACACGATCGTTATTTCTTAGATAATATTGCGGGGTGGATCTTGGAGTTAGATCGTGGGCACGGGATTCCTTGGGAGGGGAATTATTCTTCGTGGCTGGACCAAAAGCAAAAGCGTTTGGCTCAAGAAGAAAAAACCGAGACCAAACGTCAAAAAACATTGGAGCGAGAGCTCGAGTGGATCCGCATGAGTCCGCGTGCTAGACAAGCTAAGAGTAAGGCCCGTGTGAGTGCTTACGAAAAGCTTTTAGCAGAAGATCGTCCAGATAAAATTGAAGAGATAGAGATTTATATCCCCTCTGGCCCTCGTTTGGGAAATCTTGTTTTCGAAGCGAATAAAATTTCTAAAGCATTCGGTGATAAAGTTTTGTTTGAAGATTTATCCTTTAATATTCCACCTGGAAGTATTGTCGGAATTATTGGAGGCAATGGTGCTGGGAAGACCACTTTATTCCGAATGTTAGTTGGACAAGAGAAGCCCGATCGTGGAGTTCTTAGGATGGGGGAGACAGTTAAACTAGCGTATGTTGATCAATCTCGAGACGTACTCAACGCAAATAAATCCGTTTGGGAAGAAATCTCTGACGGTAATGAAGTTATCCAGTTGGGGACACGCGAAACTCCGTCTCGTGCTTATTGCGCGCGATTTAATTTTTCAGGCAATGATCAGCAAAAAAAGATCGGTATGCTCTCAGGGGGCGAACGCAACCGCGTGCATTTAGCAAAAATTCTTAAATCCGGAGGTAATGTTTTACTATTAGATGAACCAACCAATGATTTAGATGTGAACACACTGCGCGCACTTGAGGAAGCGCTTCTGAATTTTGCTGGTTGTGCCATGGTGATTAGCCATGATCGTTGGTTTTTGGACCGAATTGCGACGCATATCATGGCGTTTGAAGGTGACAGTCGTGTGGTTTTTATTGAAGGAAATTACCGCGAGTATGAAGAGGATAAGAAAAGGCGATTGGGTCCAGAAGCAGTTCAACCTCACCGCGTGAAGTTTAAAAAATTGGTTTCTTAGCTTGAGGGTTTTTTTGAAGTTCTAAACTTCACCATTTGCTCGACCGTTTGTCTGAGGAGCTCCATTTGGCCTGGTTCTCTCAGATCGCCTAACCCGAGTTCATGAATCGAAAGTCCTGAAAGAGGTACTCCGTAACGAGCGAAAAAGTAATGTGCTGCGAGTGCCGCTGTTCTCCTGTTGGCGTCTATGAAAACATGGGCCATGACTAATCCTACGTAGATAGCAAGAGCTGCTTCGAGAGCATTTCCGTTTTCAGCCAACTCTGTTGATCGGTGGAGTTTTTCTCGTGCAGTCATCACTGGATTAGCAATAAGAGAGAGAGTCTCAGTTTTTCCTGATGGGAGAGTAATTGTAACGGCTTCTTGTCTCCAAGGATCTTTATCTGATTTTCCGTCAGTACCTGTTAAGATGTGATTCATCCGGGCCAGCTCAGCTGTGGTGAGTAATGCGCGATGTTCTGCGAGGCTTTCGGCGATCTCAAGCGCCCTCTCGAATCGGGACATTTCAAGTTGTCTTTTTAATGTAATAGGGGGGCTTTGATGAGTCATGAGATATGCTATCTATATATATTAGGTATGGGTTCAGATACAAATGAGAAAACAAAAGAACAAGAGGGTATTGCAGTTGCCGAAGCGGAAGGTGACACGGATGTTCAAGAGCCCCCGCAATATGCTGTGGTGCTTTTAAATGACGACTACACTACAATGGAGTTTGTCATTGAGGTGCTCATTCGCTTTTTTCATAAATCGAAAGTAGAAGCGAATCAAATCATGTTGAGAGTTCACAAAGAAGGTCGAGGCGTTGCAGGGGTGTATAGCTTTGAGATTGCAGAAACCAAGGCGACTCAAGTGCATGACTATGCGCAAAGTTCTGGATTTCCTCTGCGCTGCGCAGTAGAACCGGTTTAGTCTTATGATTGGAAAAAAAGCAGAGTCTGTTTTAAATCGTGCCGTCAGGTTAGCTGTAGAAAAGGACCATGAGTATTTTACTCTGGAGCATGTGTTGTGGAGTTTGCTCACAGACGAGCAGGTTCAGGAGACGATACGTGCTTGCGGGGGTGACCCTGCAGTTCTGATGACTGAACTTGAAGCATATATTCAAAAAGAAATCCCTAAGTCAGCAAAGAAGCTTAATCCAACTGAGTCCCAAACTGAAAGCGATGATGATGCCATACCGGATCATCCAGTAGCAACGATGGGGATTCAAAGATTGATTCAACGGGCTTTGTTTCATGTCCAGTCTGCGGGTAAAGATGAAATCCAACCGACAGATCTTTTAGTGGCTCTTTTTCAGTCCAAAGATTCGCATGCACTTTATCTTTTAAGTAAGCAAGGGATTACTCGACTGGATGTTTTGAATTTTATTAGTCACGGAGTGAGGAAAGAGTCTGAGAGTGGGGCGTCAACTGCTTTAACAGGGCAATCTACAGGTGAAATGAGTGCTGAAGTTCTTGAGAAAGAAAAAACTTCCACTTCCGGTGGGGCATCCTTTTCTGCTTCACCCTTTTCAGCTTCAGAAGATCCTTTGAGTATGTATTCAATTAACCTCAATGAAAAAGCCAAATCTGGAAAAATTGATCCCATCGTAGGACGAGAAAAAGAAATTGAAAGAATGATTCAAATTCTTTGTAGAAGAAGAAAAAATAATCCGCTACTTGTGGGGGATGCCGGGGTAGGAAAAACAGCATTAGCGGAAGGGCTGGCTTTAAAGATAGCCCAATCTGATATTCCTGAAATTTTAAAATCAGCAGTTGTTTACTCTTTAGATATGGGTTCTTTACTTGCAGGAGCTAAGTTCAGAGGAGATTTTGAACAGAGACTCAAACGCGTAATTCAGTCCCTTGAGAAAAAATCTCAGTCGGGTCAGAAGCCTATTCTTTTTATTGATGAGATCCACACTATTATTGGTGCTGGTGCAGTGAGTGGAGGAGCGCTGGATGCCGCAAATATGCTTAAGCCACTCTTGTCTCAGGGAGACATAAAATGCATTGGGTCGACAACCCACCAAGAGTTTAGAAATGTATTTGAGAAAGACCATGCTTTGGCGAGAAGGTTTCAAAAAATTGATGTAGTTGAGCCCACTTTAGATGAAACGATCCAGATCCTCAGTGGCTTAAAGAAAAGTTTTGAAGATCATCATCAAGTTCAATACACCCATGAAGCATTAAGGTCAGCAGCAGAGCTTGCTTCTAAGCATTTGGTAGATCGTAAATTGCCAGACAAAGCGATCGACGTGATCGATGAAGCAGGAGCAAGAGCAAGATTGAAGCAATTAACTGTGATTGGGGTTCCTGAAATTGAAGAAGTCATTGCGTTGATGGCTAGAATCCCAGCTCGTTCTGTGAATACAAATCAGAAAGCCAGACTTAAAAACTTAGACAGAGATCTTAAATTATCTTTATTTGGCCAGGATGCAGCTGTGGACGCTCTCACTTCTGCGATTCGATTAGCGCGATCAGGACTGAGAACTGGAGAGCGCCCGATAGGTTGCTTTTTATTCTGCGGACCTACGGGAGTGGGGAAGACGGAGTTAAGTAAGCAGCTGTCTCATTGCTTGGGTGTTCCCTTTTTGCGTTTTGATATGAGTGAATATAGTGAAAAGCACACGGTTTCTCGATTGATCGGAGCACCACCTGGATATGTAGGATTCGAGCAGGCAGGAATGCTTACAGATGCTGTTTTGAAAAATCCTCACTCGGTTGTGTTACTTGATGAGATTGAAAAAGCTCATAGTGATATCTGGAATATTCTTCTGCAAGTGATGGATAATGGATTTTTGACTGATAATAACGGTCGTAAAGCAGATTTCAGGAACACGATTTTAATTATGACATCGAATGTAGGTTCTCGTGAGTTTGAGCGTAAGCCGATGGGGATTGTGAATCTTGAAACAGCCGATTCTAAGAGTCAAAGTGCAAAAAAAGCTGTCGAAAATACTTTTAGCCCTGAATTTAGAAACCGATTGGATGCTATCGTCTTTTTCAATCCTTTAGATCCGATGGTGGTCGCACAAGTTGTAGGCAAGCAGCTTCTAGAGCTGGAGTCATTATTGTTGGCTAAAAACGTGGAAATTGAGTTTACACCTGAGATTCGCGAGTGGTTGGCGCAAAAGGGATATGATCGAACAATGGGCGCAAGGCCATTGGCTCGATTGATTCAGGATAAGATCAAGCGGCCTTTGTCTGAGGAGATCCTTTTCGGAAAGTTGGAAAATGGGGGACACGTGAAGGTGATGTTGCTTGAAAATGAAATACACTTTGAGGTTCTGCCTAAAGCCCTTCCATCTCCAGCAGAGATTGATTCGCGACGTGAATCTCAAACGGTGAATTAAATCCTCAGTTTAGGCGAGCAGTTGCTCGGCTATTTAAACTCATTTAGAATTAAAATGGGATGAATTTAATTCTTTTCATTTTCTTATATATAGCTTTTGCTCAAGCTGAAGAACCCTGTCCGATGATTCAAGATAATATTACTCATGGTCTTATGAGTTTTTTAGGTGCTGACCAGGTGTGGCCAGGGCTGTCCCAAATTTTAGCTAATAAAATGATGCCTACATGCAAAATTTTAGAGATCGGTGAATATGAAGATATTAACATTGATCGAGAAGATAGCCTGACAACTGTGGAGCATAAATACAGACTGAAAAGAGTGAGTGAAAAACACTATGAAGTCAGTTTTAATCTAAGTTTTTATGAGTCACTGAAATCTTACTCAGATAAGAAAAATCGAAAGAACGATAATTTGTTAAACCAGAGTTGGAGGTTAAATCAGACTTGGAGTGATAGAGTAGCGGAGTGTTTGAAAAACATTGAAGGCAAAGCATGGGGGCCTTATGGAGAAAAAGTAACTTTTACACTCTTCCGCTCACCTGAAGGGGGTAGTTCCCCTCCTAAAGTAAAAATACAAATTATGCCAATGGTAGGTCTAATTCCCACCATTGGCGACAGGATATTTATTGTTCCGCAATTGTACACGAGTTGTTTCATTTATCTGGATTGGTGGATGAATATGCTGAGAGTACGGTTGGAGTCGTAAAGGATATCGATTTTGGGGAAATTCATCACGAACATAATGTCGCGATAGAAAATCCTGCCTATGACTGTAGAAAAATGTACGAAGAGCACTCCATCATGGCAAACGAAACGAAGGCATGGAATCGTGTAATGGATGGATGGTGGTTGCGGTTAGGGGTCTGTCGGTGCAATGATAAAGAAGTTTGTATTTCATATTCTTCTGAAAAATATAAAAGACTAGTGAGTCAATCCAGTGGATTTGAAAATTTAAAAGTTGAATATTCATCTCAGTGTCCGAAGGGATTTTCTGAGTTGCAAAGTTATAAAGAACTTCCTGTTTCTCAGGCTGTAAAAAAAACCATTGATGATAGGGAATCGCTTGGATTTGCTAATTCAGATTTACCACCTGGTTTTGATTTTGAAAAAGATGAACTGACTTTTCGTTTTTCACCCCGCCCCGCTTCTCATAACAACCTTCTTGAGCCTCGTCACTTCAATGCGATTGTCTATCCGGGCTGTGTAGAAAAAAATCACGAATATTATCAGAACTCTCAAAATGCATATCGCACCAGTATGGATCATGGGGGGTTAGGATGTGCTGATATGAGTTGGGCCGCAGCTAAATAGAGATATTTTTTGCTGCTTCTTTGATCTTCTTCGTAAAATCTTTCCTGCTAATGAGTTTAGCACCGAGAGCTTCCATATGAGGAGTCATGACTTGAATGTCAATCCAGTTTAGGCCTTTTGTATTTAGCCATCGCATTAAGTAAATCAATGCGAGTTTTGAAGTATTCGGCTTCCGATGAAACATGCTTTCTCCACTGAAGTAACCCCCTACTGAGACACCATAAATCCCTCCGACCAAGTGTTCGCCTTCCCAAACTTCTACGCTATGAGCAAAGCCCAGGTGATGGAGTTTGCAGTAGGCTTCGATCATCGCCTGTGTAATCCAGGTTCCACGCTGTCCTTTTCGTTTGGATTTTGCACAAGCTCGGATCACCTCTTCGAATTCATGGTTGACGGTGAACTGGTAATGACCCCGTTTTTCTTCTTTGAGCAGGCTCTTGGGGAGGTGTAGGTCTTTCCATTCTAGTATAGCTCTCTCAGGAGGGCTAAACCAAGGAATCGGAGAGTTCTCACGTGGGCCTATAGGCCAAGGGAAAATCCCTACCTTATAGGCGGCTTGTAGGGTGAGGGGATGTAGGTCTCCTCCCCAGGCAACCACGCCGTCTGCATCTGCAGTTTCAGGATCTGGAAAACGAATGACTGGCATGTTTCTAAGTTTATGGTAAAGGTAAGGGAGTTTTAAGTAAAAAGGAGAGATCGCAATGTCTGAAGCTAATACAGAAACGACCGCCCCAGCAGCAAAACCTAAGGCCCCTGCTGCACCTGTTAAAGTTTATCCTCGCCCGACTGAGAAGACGGCTTTGAGAGCCTTAAGGAAACATCTGAGAAAAAAGGGTCGTGAAAAGCGAGCTCTTAAGTTGGTGTCTGATAAAGAATTTGCAAAAACATTTTTTGAAGCTCGATCTAAGCGCTCAACTGAGAAGAAATCCGCTTTCCGTAAGAAGAAAAGCAAGAAAAAATAGCCCATAACAGATGTCCCTAGTCGATACTCTCAAACTGAGGGCACTTGGATTCTTAAAAATCCCAATGATCTTTTTTGTCTCACCTACAGTGGTTGAGATTAATGATCGTCGTTGCGTGATTAAAGTTCCGCTTACCCGAAGAACCAAGAATCATTGGGGTTCAATGTATTTTGGGGCTCTTTCTGTTGGAGCAGACTGCGCTGGGGGGTTGATGGCCTGGAGGTTGGGGGATCAGCGACATAAAGGCAAGGTTTCACTTATTTTTAAAGACTTTCGGGCAGAATTTCTGAAGCGTCCTGAAGGAGATACCTATTTTACTTGCGAGGATGGAGAGGCTATTCAGGTCGCAATTCAAGAAACTATGCAATCAGGTGAAAGAAAGAATATTCCTGTTCATATCACAGCAACGGTCCCGTCTAAACTCGGTGAGGAGCCAGTAGCTAGGTTTGTTCTGACCTTATCTTTGAAATCCAAGTAAAAAACAATTAATATCAATAACTTAACTCGTCACATCATTTTGTATTGATCGTGAAATGGGGGGGTGGTACGACCTGTATTTCTAAAAGCCGACTAAAAAACTGGGATTAGTTTTTGAGGTTGGTTATGGGAGAGCCGATTTGAACAAAAGGAAATTATTACACCAGCTTACCCAAAAGACCGTGGTTTATCTTTTGATCTTAAGAGTTTTAGGTGGAGCTTGGGGCGCACCTGAAGCAAAAGCATTTATCCACACTCAGTCGAGCACAAGTTTACTGAACTTAGATCAACCTGTTTCTGGACTGATCCACTTATCGACCGAAAACTATATTTCACGTCCGAGTGATGCCAGCATGATTTATTGGCCGTATTTTGAGGCGGCAGGATCTTGGATGCTTTCAGGAGAGACGATTCGTAGTGTGGGACAGGGTAAGATCTTTTTGCCTTTTGCTTCAAAAGAACCTTCTTTTGAATTCTCTGAAGCATACGTAGGGACTCCTGCCGATATTAAGCCCTTTCAGCTTTTTGTAGGCCGTAAGTTTGAAGCGTGGAGTGAGTTAGATGAGTACTGGAAGCTGGGAATGTGGGAACCCAGATTTCGTATGAATTATTTGGAACCATCAAAAGCGGCATTGTTGGGTGGTTTTTTGAAATATGAATCCAAGCACTTCAGTGTCACCCATTTTATTTCTCCATTTTTTATCCCAGATAGAGGTGTGCCTACACAGATCTGTGATGGGATGGTGTGTTCTTCTTCGCCGTGGTTTCTTCCTCCGAGTCACAAAATTCAGATCATGAATATTGATACGCCGTTGCAGTATCAGCTGGATTTACCTTCTGTAGGAGAGGTTGTGACTCATCCTGGAACTTCATTAGTGATGCATGCACATCGTGAGGATTTGTGGGCCTCGGTAGCGTATGCATACAAACCTGTGAATCAGCTTTTGCTGGCGTATGATGCGAGTCTAACTACGCCTAGTCCAGTGCCTGTCGTACCAGTAAATATCCACCCTCGGGTGCTTTACCATCATATCGCAGCCATAGATGCGGGGATTAAAAATAAAAAATGGAATTTTTCATTATCCAGCATTGCTGAGTGGCCACTGCAAGATAGTACTCCTGAGGAGTGGGTAACGCAGGAAATTCAGAATACGGTCTTAGTTAGTCCAAAAATCCAATACAGTCTGAGTGAGGCACAGGATTCTTTACTTTTTGATATGAGTTATTTGAAACAATGGGGTGGCGAAGCGCCTGGAAAAAATCCATTTGAAATTAATAATAAGAATGACAGAATTTTTGAACCGAGAAATTCATTTAATAGTGCAATTCAAGCGGGTGTGAGCTTTCCTCTTTCGCTCATGATGGGTCGGGAGATGAGACTTTTTAGTTTTTCATACCGATTACTATATGATTTTTCACATCCAGGATCCATTATTTCGGTAGAGTTAGGCTTTCATCCTAAACATAATTTACATTTTGATTTAGGTGGAGATTTTCTTTCCTCCTATACATCCGATGGGCAGTCAGGCTTAGGAAATGATTTTATCAGCAGATATCAATCTAATGATCGAGTCCACTTTGGAGTGACTTATGTTTTCTAAGTGGATTTTTATTTTTTTGTTAATATCGACCCTGACTTCGTGTGTTCGAACGAGAGAGCCAATCAACGAGACTCCTATACAATTGGGAGCCGGGGAGGCTCAATGTTTGAATCAAGCTGGAGAGACGATAAGGATCTACGCTCAAGGATCAGCAAGTGAGCAGCAAATACAAGAAATGTGGAATTGTGTTTCTTTGTCAGTGAAGCTTTTTCAGAAAAGAGTAAAGCCCACGCATGCCGAGTATTACACTCCTAATGAACTCAAAAATTTTCTTAATTATTATTTTTTAAGCAGCAAGCCATTAACAGAAGAGTTTCTCGACGAGGTCATGGCTCTTAAAGTGACTTTAGTCGGAGGAGTGTCCAGTCGAATTTATCATCATGAATTGAATTATCTAAGAAATTTGATGACTGTGTTTTCTAGAATCATGCTTCGATTGCGCCCCTATATGCCCTATACATTTACGCGAATTCAACAACTCACAGAGGATGAGCTTGATCTAGCTATGAGTGGTTTGATTATAGGGGCTCAAGAATTAGGGCAGGCTTTAGAGGAGGCCGGGCAACAATATACATTGGACCATCTCAGTGAGTTGTTGAGAGTGGTGATGGGAGAGCTCGGTTCAAGTGCGAAGAAAAGCGGAAGTAAAAAAAATTTAAATCGAGATACAGAATTTTTAAAATCTTTGAAACTTGTTTTGTTTCCACACTATCCAGATCGAGTTTCTGGTAATGAGTGGGTGAGCGTACTGGAAACTTCAGCTCGTTGGTATTCAGCAGCACTCAGATTTTCATATCTAAATAAAAATTATAAATCTTGGTCGTATGGAAGTGGTTTAACGCATTATCATCAGTTTCTTTTAGATATTTTAACTTTAGTTCGAGAAGCTCTCGGCAGAAATAAAGATTCAACGGTTTCTTTTGAAACTCTTTTTGAACTGATTGACACAACACCAGATTCCTTAATGAGTATAGATCGAAGAGCTTTAAAGGATTTTCTTGTTCCGTTAATAAAAAAGATCTTGAGACAAGGGGAGAGAAGAGCGGGCTTAAGCGATCTAGCTTTGACTGACTTAAGTCAATCTGTAGATGATTGGTATCAGGGGCAACTTTATTTAATTCAGCTTTTTCAGCTCATCGAAAAGAAGTCTGGAGATCATAATGCAGATGGTTATGGGTATAGCAAAGAAAAGCTTCTTTCGGTCCCATTGGCTGAAGTTTTAGGTGTAGCGCCACAATTAATTCGAGAATCTTCTGAAAGACTTTTTAATCTTTATCGATCTCCTAAATTTTTACCTTTATTTTACGGAGAGGAAGATGAGATTACGTTTCCTTTGGATACAGATCCAAAGTCGGGAAGATTTTCTCTAAATGATCTTTCGAAGATAAATGCCCTAAATATTTTATCTAGAAAATTTCTAACTTCATATGCAGACTTAAATGGCGCGACGCTTGAGGCTTTTAGACAGTTTTATTCTGATACTAAAGATATTGGAATTGAGTTAAAATTTTACGATCCAGAGAGTAAGAATCCAGCAGACAAAAGATTTAGAGAAGGGAATTTATTTACTGATGCGAGTGACGGTGATGCTTTAATTAATGAAACAGAGGCCACCCAACTTTCGTCATTATTGATTTCTGCGAGAAGAGCCGCTAACAAGATTCATCAGAAAATTGTAGATGAGTGTAATAAGGTACGGAAAGTTTCTAACTTTAAAAATCATTTCGATCAATACTATGTTCGTGCGGAATGCTACCGTGAGGTCTTATTCAAAAATTTTGATCAGTATTTTTCTAAAATGCCATTGTTGGTTCAACATTATTTAAGTAAAAAAACAGCTGGCCAATCAAAAGAATTTGAAGTCGCATTAGAACAGTCTACGGGAAGAGAGTTGGCCCCTAATCCATCCTTGGCAGCCGATGAGTGGATGAGTTCTCAGGATACCGATCTTATTTTAGGGGTTTCTCAGTATGTAGAAAATATTTTTAGAAGGTTTGATGTCAATCATGATCAAGTCTTGAGTCGTGTGGAAACAGAAAAAGCATTTTCAGAAACGTATAAAAATATCATGATAAAAATACTCCAGCTTGAAACGAAAAAAGATGAGGTTGATGAAAAGGACGCTCTAGCAACATTTCTAGTTTTTTTGAAACAAGGAAGCAAGCCAACTTGGGCAGATATAGCGATTTGGAAGCTGAAAGAAAAACTTGGTAGACAAGAAGTAAGGGCCGACCGAACCACTCTTTTTAAAATTTTTGCCGAATTAGCTAAAATTTTTCAGAAATAACGCAAGACGTTAGTTTCTATCTCGTGACAAGACCAGGCTCCTTCTCTAAAATATCTCTATATGCTCGAAAAGATAAAACTTTATTTGAAAAAAGACGTTTTCTTAAGCGGCCTCTTTTTTGGCGGCTTTTTCTATGCTTGGTTTATGTCACAGGGAGTGCCTTATTGGGACGATGATTACACAAGTTGGTTTTGGAAGATCAAGGATCACGGGCTTTTTTACTATGTTTGGGAATGGCTTTGGCCGATTTCAACTCAACCTCAGCATTGGGGCTTTAATGAAAGGCCTCTAGAGAGTTTAACTTACAAGATATTTTATTACTTGAGTGGTTATGAAGCTTGGACCTATTTTATTTTTAGAAGCTTAGTTTACGCTGGCTTGGGTAGTATGATTTATTTGTGGGGTTTGCGACTTGTGCCCAAGAGTCAGAAGGGGCGCATCGCTGCAGTTTGTGCTTCTGTTTTTTTTCTTTTAGCTCCAGGCCCACTAGCTGCACATGTATTGGCGCAGGATTATGCCCCGATTGCAGAGCTTCTTTTTCTATTTTTAACTTACAAAATATGGGCTGAGATTGAAAGAACCCCTACGTCATGGGAAGGAGTTCTACAAGTTTCAAACCTAGATCAGAAGAAATGGTTACTTAAGTGGTTGGGAATATCGTTTCTGACATATCTGGCGTATAAGTCCAAAGCTGATTTGAAGCTCATCCCCGCTGTTTTAATGGGGTATGTGCTACTGACTCGAAAAAAACAGTGGATGTTTTTTGCGGTTCCTGTAGGGGTGATGATATTGTTGGCTGTGCCCTGGGGGCCGGGAGTGTTTACTAAGCTTCCTCCTTTTGTTCCGGGGTCTCACGGGCCTGAAGTGAGCTGGATGTGGCAACCTGCAAGTTTATCTCGTATGTTTGCCTATCTTTGGAGTCCATCATCCTATGATTTTTTTGAGAGTTTAAAAAATTCACCCGTTTCTCTTGCGGGGCTTTTGGGTCCGTTTCTTTTAATTCCAATGTTAGTTTTTTTAGGATGGAAGATGGAAGCCTTTGATTCAATTTCATGGCTTTCGCAAGAAACTGAAGTCGATCGATCTAGAACTTTTGTTTTAGTTTGGTTCCTAGCCATGTTGGCAGCGACCAGTGCGCTTCCTGTGATTCCATATCAACATTCCATTCGATACGGAATCTTGCTTATGGTGCCTGCTAGTATTTTACTGGCTTGGGTCTTAGGGTTGTTTGTAGAAAGTTTAAGCAAATTGCCTCGTTGGGCTTTCTCTATTTGTCTGCTTGCATTTGTTATTCAGGCTGGAGTGAACTTATATCGATCTATACATTACAGACGTGAAACAGGAAGTATGATGATTGCGATTGACCGCGTTTATCGTCATGTCAATGAAAAGCTCCCTCAGTCAAAGCTTGCTCTCCTTTCTGATTTTAGGCCTTTTGATTATAGGCCAGATGCCTCTGCTGCAATATTGAACAGGACATGGTTAGAAAGAAATGAAGACTTGATCCGGAAGTTTAAACCATTTGAGGCCTACGTTATTTCTTGGGGACCTTCCTTTTGGGATCAATTGGAGCAGGTAGAGTTTTTTCCAGGTTGCAAGAACACCACTCTTTTTGATTTGATTTTTCCGTGCAGAAAAGCAGCTGGAGCCTACCTTATGCGCTATATTGGGCTCGATCCGCTCTTTATGGAGGGAGAGGGTGCAAGAAGTCGTGGTGATTTTGCAACTGCAGCAAAATTCTATGACCAGTATTTAACTAAATATCCTAAAAGTATGGCAGGGCATTTTGTAATGGGATTGGTAACTTTTAATTTAAAGGACTGGGCGCGTTCTCAAAAGGAAAATGAAATTTTAGAAGAATATTTTCCAGATCATTTGTCGGTCGTCTACAACAGAGCTTTGGCGTTGGTTGAATTAGGTCAGATTCTTCCTGCAGCGGATCGTTTGATGTTTGTTATAGAGAAGGATCCTAAAAATTATCCAGCATATATTAATTTATTTGAGACTTATAAAAAGGCTAGGTTGTTTAACAAAGCGCAAAAATTATTGAACAAGATGAAAGTCGTTTTTTCAGACCGCGCAGATGTGCAACAATTAGTGGTCGGTAATTAATTTTTTTGCGGTCTCCCAAACAGAGTCAAACATTTTCTCTGTGAGCCGCCCTGTAAATGTATTTTGTTGGCTGGGGTGATAGGAGAGTATCATGAAGCGATTTTTCTCCAAAGAAATGACTTTTCCATGCGAAAACTGAGGTCTTGAAGTATTTGGGGGACAGATTTTTTTCCAAAGAGTTTGAAAAGCGATTTGTCCTAGGGCTACCCAGATTTTAATTTGTGGCATGGCATTTATTTCATGATCTAAAAAATCAGAACAACGTTTCAGTTCATTGAGGGTAGGTTTATTGTCCGGAGGTGCACAGTGTACGACACAGCTAATATAAGCATTCTTGAGTTTTAGTCCATCATGTATCCTGTCAGAGCTAGGCTGGTTGGCAAATCCATAGCGATAAAGTGCTCGATAGAGCCATTCTCCTGAGCGGTCACCTGTGAAGATTCGTCCTGTTCGATTAGCTCCGTGTGCAGCTGGTGCTAATCCTACAATCATCAGCTGTGCTTGTGGGTCTCCCCATCCAGGAACGGGTTTTCCCCAATAGACTTCCTCCAAATAGGATTTTCTCTTTTCTTTTGCGATCTTCTTGCAATAGTGTCGCAATCTAGGGCATTTTTCGCAGCGAATAATTTTTTTATTTATAAATTCTATGCTTTTAGACATTGTCATGTTGCTTTTACTTTATTTTCTAAGGTAGATCCATGGTGAATGGTTTTTAAAGAGTTTATTAGAAACGATTGGGTCTCCGCATGCAGATTTCATCCTTTAGATGAAAAACAAGTTTTAGGAGAAGTCTTTAAGAAAGCTTTCCAGCCCGCGGGTCGACGGCCTGTTGTACTTTTAGATTTAGACTCAACACTCTATGAGGTTCGCACTCGGACTTTTCAAATACTTAAAGAGTGGAGAGATACAGATTTTGTCCAGGAACACTCAGTTTTTAAAAATGCTTTGGGCCGCTTGGAAGAGGATCATATTGGATATTCGCTCAAAGATACATTTTCTGCACTCGATATAGATGTGAGCAGTGTCTGGGGTTCAAAAATTCTCAGTGAATCTAAAAAATTTTGGGCTGAACGATTTTTTTCGAGTGAGTACCTGAAGTTTGACCATCCTTATGATGGGAGCGTAGAGTTTTGTCAGAATCTTTATCGACAGGGTGTTGAGATGGTTTACTTGACGGGACGAGATGAGAAAAACATGGGTGAGGGTTCAAGGGCCAACCTTCTCAGAGATGGGTTCCCTTGGGGAACATCTCGAACGCATCTTTTGTTAAAAAAATCTTCTGAGATCCCAGATATTCAACATAAAAAAACAGCCGCAGAGTGGGTGAATGAACAAGGAAGCTTGGTCGCATCTTTTGAAAATGAACCGGCAAATTTAGTAGCCCTTTATGAGAAATTTCCACATTCTATGCATGTTTTTGTAGATACTATTTGTAGTGATCATCCTGCGGAGCCACGAGAAGGCTTATATCGAATACGAAGTTGGCAAACTCCAGAATAACTTAAGAATCAGGTATCTCTTCTTGCTCACGTATGTTACTTCTAGTGTTACTGAGAAGAAAGGGCCGGTTGTCATGTCAAAAGAAGATATGCTTTGTGTTGACGGGCAAGTGACTGACACCACAGGGGGCGGTAATTACGTTGTGTTGCTCGCTAATGGTCACAAGATTCTAGCAAAGCTTAGCGGCAAAATGAAACGTTACAAAATTCATGTCATTACTGGTGATAAAGTCGTTGTTAGTGTTTCCCCTTACGATACCACTCATGGCCTGATTACACATAGGCATAAGGCATAAATATGACTACAGGTCGATTCGCAAAACCTTCGGCAACTCCTATTCATGTGACAGGAGACCGTTTAGGAAAGAATCAGTTCAAGTGTTATGAGTGTCGTTCAGTTTATCAGTTTAAGGATGGGGATTGGTATTCCTGGGATGGACGCATGGAAGTCCATCTTTGTCATCCTTGTGCTAAAAAAACTGAAACCCGGACCGAACGTAAAGGCTCTAAAAAGTAGTTTTCTACCCCTACTTTTAGCCACCCTGCGTATTATCTACAACAAATGTTGCAGACGGACCAGCAGGGGGAGCTAGATTTCCTACATTATCAGAAGCTGTTCCGGCACCAATACTGATACTGACAGTGCCATTTCCTGTACATGCGGAAACGCTGACTGTTTTAACAGTTGGCCCTGAGTCGCTGACGATCACTGAGCAGCTAGCATTACCTGTTGTGTTCAGAGTAATGTTACCACTTGTCAGTGTTACAGAGCTAGCACCTGTGTATGTCACAGTGTAGTCGACAACATCAATACTGCTAGCAGTTGCCAGCGATGGGGTGCTGATATTAATGTTAGGTGCTGTATTGTCTACGGTGATTATTGCGGAAGGACCTGCTGAAGGAGCAACGTTTCCATTGCCGTCACTTGCAGTTCCTGCTGCTAAACTGATTCCCACTGTTCCATCTCCTAAGCATAAGGATAGGGTGACAGTGCGGGTAGTGTTTCCAGATCCACTGACATTGACAGAGCAGTTTGCGGTGCCCGTTGTGTTTAGAATAACATCGGAATTGCTGAGTGTAACTGCATTTGCTCCACCGTAAGTGATGGTGAATGCAGAAATTCCGTCGCTGTTTAGTAAGTTAACAGAAGGAGCGCCGATATTCACAGAAGGCCCAGAGTTATCAACGATGAATGCAGTTGAAGGTCCTGCGGCTGGAGCTAGGTTATTAGCTGCATCGGATGCTGTTCCGGCAGCAATGCTGATGGCTACAGTTCCATCTCCTAAACAGAAAGACAAAGTTACAGAGCGAGTAGTATTTCCAGACCCGCTGACATTGATAGAACAGTTTGCTGTTCCTGTGGTCACTAAGCTAATGTTTGCGTTGGCCAATGTGACTGTGGTTGCGCCCGAATAAGTCACAGAATAGTTCACTGACTGTGTACTGTTCACAATGCTTAAAGAAGGAGCGCCGATATTCAAGGAAGGTCCAGAGTTATCGACGATGAACGCGGCTGAAGGTCCTGCGGCTGGAGCTAGGTTATTGGCCGCATCGGATGCTGTTCCGGCAGCAATGCTGATGGCTACAGTTCCATCTCCTGTGCAAGAAGAAAGAGTCACGGTTCGGCTGGTATTGCCAGAACCATTAACGACTTTATTCGCGCAAGTTGCAGTTCCTGTGGTTACTAAACTGACGTTAGCATTTGTTAAAGTGACGGCATTTGCGTCTACATAAGTCACAGAATAGTTCACTGACTGTGTATTGTTCACAATGCTTAAAGAAGGAGCGCCGATATTCACTGAAGGTCCAGAGTTATCGACGATGAATGCAGCTGACGGTCCTGCGGCTGGAGCTAGGTTGCCTCCATTGGAAGCGCTTCCAGCAGCAATGCTAATGGCTACAGTTCCGTCTCCCGTGCAAGTAAACAATGTCACCGTACGAGTTGTATTTCCTGATCCGCTTACACCTTTCAAGCAGTTTGCTGTACCTGTTGTGATGAGGGTGATGTCAGCACTACTCAGCGTGATTGCGCTGGCGTTTGTGTAGCTGACCGTGTAGTCCACTGTTCCGGTGCTATTGATAACACTGGCAGATGGAGCGCCGATGTTAATTCCAGGTGTTGGGCTAGGTGTTGGCGTCGGAGTTGGTGTTGGTGTTGGTGTTGGTGTTGGTTGAATGACGCAGCTATCGAATTCGATATCTAGTTCAAGCTCCGAGTCACTTCCCACGAATAGGTCATCCGCAACAACAAACTCCATGGTTCTCTTTGTAACAGCTTCATTGTGATCGCTGTTTCCATAAAGAACGTCTAGAGTTTCTTTGTTTGAATTTTCAACAAGTGCAGCAATATCTAAAGACAACTTATCTTGATAGATTGCTGTTTTTTTGTATGAATGTTGGCAAGCAGGATGATTGTAGTCGTGCGGACAGCTACGGTCACATTTTTTTCCGTCTTTATGTTGATGAGCTGGTCTGCATTTTTCATGTTCATTTTTGCCATCATTGCTTTTATCATCTTTGTCTTCACTGCTGTTGTCATCATCGTTTTTGCCGTAATCTTTGTCTAGATGCCCTTTGTTAGTGAAGGCATCATAGTTGCTTTTGTGATGATCTTTATCATTTTTCTTACAGCTTAATTTTTTAGTTAAAATCTGATTTGAAAAATATAAGTTAGCTAGGCTGTTGGATTTGAAGAAATTTTCATTTACTTTAGTTCTGGACCAGCCTCTATCTATTTCTCCTGAGCAAACACCTTCACCTAAGAAGCAAAGAAGTTCGCCTTTGAGTTTTCCATGCGCACCTTTTTTGATCATGTTCAAATTGAGTTTCGCGCTATGAATAGTTGTAATGCTATTTCTAGAAGGTAGATTTTCAAGATCTACAGCAAATAGAACCTGTGAATCGCGTACATAACGTCTGATTTCAGAACTGTTACATTGGTTATTGTTTTCACCATTGTTAGTGAATGTTTTATAGTTTTGACCATCGTCTTTTTTGCAAATACAGCTTTTGGCAATGCGATTGGCTTGCCCTAAGTGTAATGTGCTGATGTCATAAGGTAGGCTTGTGATGCCTGAACGTTCAGCATCTGTTAAAATTCTTGCTGGGAATTTTTTCTTTAGTCTTTCGATTTTACACTCAGATGTGGGAGAAGGGCTTGGGGATGCTGAAGGTGTAGCAGATGGAGAGGGAGATGGTGTTACTCCGGTTGGAGCAGTTTCTCCGGTTTCACCTGTAGCTCCAGATGCTCCACTTGTCCCACTTGCTCCAGAACTTCCTGTTGAGCCTGTTCCGTCGTTATGATGATCACAAAATTCATCATGAAGGTGTGTTGCTTGTTGGGATAAGTCTTCTAAAACTTTTTTATATTCTTTACAGCTAGAACCTAAAACAATAATACCAAGGGCCATGAATAGCCCATACTGGGCTCTGATTGTTGCCTTCATCTCTTTTTCTCCTCTACTCAAATTCAACTCAACCTAAGACATCATTTTTATGTCTTGATCGCTTCTACACTCTGCTCAACAGTTAGCTTACGGATGAAAGCTATCTGATACCCTGGGTCAATCCAGACCCATCCATCTCTGATTACGCCATATAAGATTAAATTGGTCAACTATTACTTTAAGTATTTAATATTATATTAATGATTTCGAATGGTTAAGTTAGATAAAATGCAGTTTAGATTAGTTAAAAATGAACCGTTAGTAAGAATGGTTCACTACTTATGGCACTTAATCGAGTTCTAAAATATTTCATGTTGATGATGGGCGGAGTGATTTTATGGTTTTCCTGTGCTCATGATTTCTCTTCAGATTTTGAAGGCGAAGTGGATGAAGCCTTGGTGGATTCTGGAAGTAGTTGGCTGAGTGAAGAGTCTTGTAAGAAAAAAGAAGACTTGGTTAAAAAAGAATATTTTTGGTGTAAATACTTTCCATCTCTTTGTAAAAAAAATGAAGCTTCTACTTCTGGGAGCTCCTGTGTAGCAACTGAATCTGTTTTGCATTCTACGCACTATTGTAAATTAGATGAAAGAGGAAATCCGGCTTCTCAGGATTATATACATATTAATGGAGGAGATACTCTTTCTGGGATAACGGGCGGATGTGTTTTACGCCCTATAAAGGAAGTGTGGGCAGTATTGTTGAACTTTGGGGTGATGAAGCCAGAAGCAATACATCATTTTCAACCTGTTGAAAGAAAAGATCTTGAAAATTTTGCACGACGAATATTCTATGTAGTTGATGTCAGAAATACAGTTGGCTCATTTATAGGAGATGTGAAATGGGATGTCCGTTACTATTACACGGTTTCACATGGATCTTACTCATCTCCTAAGCAGATTGTGATTAACTTCCAAAAGATTTGGGGAAGCTCTTTTATTGAGTACATCAGGGGAGGATATATTTTGGATTATGTGTCTCCTCAGGTTACCAGTTTTGTGATGACTCAAGCCATTAAAGCTACTCAATATGATGCTGGTCATTTGAGAAAAGATCTCTCCGGAGATTTTGCCAAGGCTCGAACTCAAGCTCCTAACTGGAAAAACCTTCCAACAGAAAGTCCTGCTGCTGAACTTGATTTTTCAAATATTCCTAATTAGATCGTAAAAAATTGCCTACTTCATTCGATTTAACCTCTTGTGTTCTATAAAAACGGAGAGCTAGGAAAAAAATAACCAGTACAAAAAAATTTGAAAACTTTTTTTGACAAGATTCGAAAGTGGCCTGAAAATATTACATAGACACAAGATGAAAAACCATTTGCGATTGAAGTCCCTCATCCCTGTCGGCATTATCGGAGCATCACTCGTTATTCTATTTTCCTGTGCTCATGATTTTTCTTCAGACTTTGAAGGATCAATTGACAGACCTCTGATAGACCCAGGTGGCGATTGGGGTAAAGAACCCATTTGTAAAGATCCAGAGCCTGTTCCTTCTCCTACACAAGAACCGATTCCTGAGCCTCCTCCTCCAAAAAAACCATCCTGGATATGCCGGCTTTTACCTTGGTTACCATGGTGTACAAAAATAAGTTCTGCCGACCTCCAAAGTTTTACGCTGCTGAATGAACATCCGACCCCATCGCCCACACCATCAGCTTGTCCTACAGAGCCCCCTGTGCATAATACGGATTATTGTAAAGTGGATGACAAAGGCAATATTATTACTGGAGACTACATTGCAACAAGCGGCGGGGATAAAATATCAGGGACAATTGGAGGTTGTATTACACGACCCATACGTGATGTTTGGGGGGTGCTCATGAACTTTGGAGTCATGAAGCCGGGACAAATTGATAAGTTCTTACCCACCGAAAGAAAAGATCTAGAAAGTATTCCTAAACAGACCTTCTACGTTGTCGACGTCAGGAACATCGTAGGTTCCTTTATAGGAGATGTAAAATGGGACGTTCGTTACTATTACACTGTGACTTACGGATCATATAAAATTCCCCGACAGATCGCTATTAACTACCAACGTTTTTGGGGTAGTTCATTTGTTGAGTATATTAAAGGTGGATATGTGCTTGATCGAGTGAATGCAAACACAACAAGTTTTGTAATGACACAAACAACAAAAGCCGCTCAATATGATGAAAACAACATGAGACGTGACTTAAGTGGAGACTTTTCAAAAGTACGTACGCAAGAGCCCTATTGGAAAAATCTCCCGCCTGATGAACCGGCAGTACAATTAGATTTTTCAAACATTATTAATAAATAAGGTAGGGTTACTTTTTCTTGGCTTTTGGATCGTCCTTAAATAACCAAAGGCTATCGTTGACCCATTTTACAATCTGATCAGATTCAGGTTTTGTAAGAGTAGTTCCCCAGTGGATGAGTCGATAAGACAAGAGAGGCATTTCTCCACTTTCGACAACTTCCTTTAGCTCATCCATATATTCAAGAAAATCCATTTTTTTACTTTGAAAGGGAAAGTCGTGGCTCATATCAAGATGTTCACGGCCTTCTTCAATATCTTCATCAATCATGGAACGGATGAGAGGAAGTTTGTAGTACCAGGGATAATGTGTTTGATCGCTATGACAGTCGAAACACTTCTTTTGAAAGATAGGTTTGATTTGAGATTTGTAAGATTCGTTAATTTTTTCAAACTTGGTGTCAGCGGATGAGTTGAAAATGAAAAGTGAAAACAGTAAAAATAAGTTCATTAAGTAAACAACGGCGGTTGCCCGCCGAA
>FRDC01000474.1_pt1 | contig 68563 bp, 65 predicted proteins | sample 1106171 | NCBI WGS metagenome assembly FRDC01 (sample SAMEA3930566, study PRJEB13176) | freshwater metagenome | biome: Drinking water system; feature: drinking water; material: water | place: Singapore | collected 2014-12-20 | reverse complement strand
GCCTCTGACGAGTTTTTCCATTCACACCGCCTTAACGTCCGCCGGGCTGGAACTCCCGATCCATCGTAAAGACGAAGACCCGTTCGCCCAGTTGCACGTCGATGTCGGTAAACACGCCCAGGACCTTGGCGCCGGTAATCTCGCTGACCTGCTCGCTGAGCTTGTCGCGGCCCTGCGCAATCAAATTCTGACGCAGACGCTTCACCATGTCGACACCTTCCGCTGTTTTCGCCAATTGCCGCTCGGCCGGCGTGAGCACGCCCTTCAGGCGCACCACCACGAGATCGCGGACGATCGAGGCGCGGACATCTTCGGGTCCGCGCCCCATAAACTCCTGCTCGAACTTGATGATCGCGTTCCGTATGGCATTCTCCATGGCTCATGTGTCCCCTGGTGATCAATCCCCGCATCGGATTCCGCCGCGAGGGCCGAGCGATTATAGGGTTACGCCGGCGACACGAACAAGTGGGCCCATAAGCCCTTGGTCTCAGATCATCGCCTCGATCTAGGGCTTTCGGGCCCTCGCCCGAAGCTATTGAGACCCGAACGCACGGAGAGTTCTTGACGATGTGTGCTCCGCCATATTATCCATGCAGCCGTTGACGATCAGACGGCGCTGCCGGTCATCCCGACGAAGGTCGAAGACAACCGGGACGCCTGATCCGATCCCCATCGGGCCGTAGGGTGACCGGCAGTTCGCAGGAGAGGCCGGTCGCAGTACAAGCCAACCCCTCTGATTCGAGCACCATCGAGCAGGAGGTTGGCTTTTGTGTTTTTGCGAGGTTGCCACGTGCCGATCTCCGCCGTCTTGCTCGTCCCGCTGCTGCCGCTGTTGACGACCCTCATCGTAGTCTCGGGTGGTGAGCAGATCAGCCGTCAGCGCGCCAAGATCGCGGCCTGGCCGATCGGCGCGGCTTTTTGCGGCGCGGTCGCGACCCTGTATGTCGTCGCGTCAGAGGGACCGATCGCCATCCGATGGTATGACCCTGCGGCGACCGCGGTGGTTCCCATCCCCTTCGGCTTTTTCGTCGATCGGCTCAGCGCGGTCATGATGGTGCTGGTCTCCGCCATCGGCACGGTCATCTACGCCTACTCCATCGACTATATGTTCCAAGAGCCCCACGAACGCCGGTACTTCGCCATGATCGGCGTCACCCTGTCCGTGCTGCTCTGCATGGTGTCGAGTGCCAATCTCCTCACGTTGTTCATCTTTTGGCAGATCCTGAGCTATTTGCTGTACCTCTTGATCCACAACCATACCCATGCCGCGACATTGGAAGGCGCCTTCCGCACCTTCACCCTCTTGCGTGTCGGCGATGTCGCCTTCTTGGCCGGCATCGCGCTGGCCTACTCGCTGTACGGCACCGTGGAATTTCCGGATCTCTTCACCGCGGCGGCCCGATCGACGGCGACCGTCTCGGTCCTGCCCGGCCTGGAACTCAACGGTGTAACGGCGGTGACGCTGCTGCTGTTGCTCAGCGGCATGAGCAAGTCCGCGCAGTTTCCCCTTCACGTGTGGCTCCCGCGCTATCTCTATGCACCGACGCCGGTCACGGCGTTGCTGCACGCGGGGATCATCAACGCCGGCGGATTCTTGATCAACCGGCTGGCGCCGCTGTTCGGCCTGAGCTCGACGACGCTCCACGTCGCGTTTGTGGTCGGAACGCTGACCGCGGTGCTCGGCGCCTCGATGATGCTGGCGCAGAACGACATTAAGAACATGCTCGGCTTTTCCACGATCGGGCAGATGGGCTACATGATCATGGAGTGCGGCCTCGGCGCCTTCTCGCTCGCCGTGTTCCATCTCATCGCGCACGGTCTCTTCAAGGCGACGGTGTTCTTGAATTGCGGCAACGTCATCGGCCGGGCGCGCCTGGATCCGCATTTCCCTCATTCCGAGCAAGAGCCGGAACGAGAGGTCTCCTCGAACCTGACTTGGCTGACGGGGTTCGTCACGACCCTGCTGATGCCGCTGCTCATGCTGCTGCTCAGCCACGGCCTGTTGCAGATCCCGATCCTGGAATCGCAGGGCACAGTGATCTTTCTCTTCTTCATTTGGATCACGTCATCCCAGGCCATCTTGACACTGACCCACCTGCGTCAGATCGAATCGTGGAAAGTCTCGGTGACCATGCTGGTGACGCTCCTCTTCGTCGTGTTCGTCTACCTCTTCGCGGTGGAATCGTTTACGGCCTTCCTCTATCCCGATCCGGCCGAGGTCGCGTCCTATTTCAAGGCCGCGGAATTGCCGGGCTGGCTCTTCGACATGATGATCGGAGCGGCGACGCTCGCGACCGTCCTCGGCTGGTGCTATCTCTATCTGAAGGCCCACGGCCGGTCGCTTCCGGTGCCGGCCTGGATCCAGACCCTCCGGATACGGCTGTATGTCCTCTTCTTCAACCGTCTCTATGTGGACGAAGGTTTGGCTCGACTCAGCCGGACACAGGTCCTGGCCCTTCAACGCCTCGAACGCCATGCAGAGAAACGGCTGTCGTGACCGCCGCGCTTGACGAATGTCGGGATCCCGTATTAATGGTTAGCCCGCCGACCTGCGTGGCGGGTTCCCGCGCCGCCCTGAACAACCGGCATCGGGTTGGCACCGCCAGAGTAATGAGGTGTGCGTGACGCTGGTGCTGTTCGTTCCCCTGTTGCTGCTCGTCGCAGCCGGCATCGTGCTGATCGGCTCAGACGCCTCGCGGCATGTCCGCGCCCGGATGGCCGCCTACCCCATTGGAGCCGCCTTCATCGGAGCCGTAGCGACGCTGTATCAGGTCGCGACCGACGGTCCTCTGGCGGTGCGATTCTACGATCTGTCCTCCGTCGCCTCCTTTGCCATCCCCATCGGTCTGTACGTCGACCGGCTGAGTGCCGTCATGATGACCTTGATCACCGGCGTCAGCGTCATCATCTACACCTATTCGGTCGGCTATATGTATCAAGACCGCCACGCGCGGCGGTATCTGGCCATGATCTGCCTGACGGACTTCGTGCTGATCTGCATGGTGTCCAGTTCCAATCTCATGATGCTGTTCCTGTTCTGGCAGGTGCTGAGCTATCTGCTCTACGTCCTCGCGCACAACCATAGCCATGCCGGCACCCTGGCAGGCGCGTTCAAGACCTTTTCACTTCTGCGCGTCGCCGACACGGCCTTTCTCGCCGGCATCGCACTCGCCTATCAACTCTACGGGACGCTCGAATTCCACGAGCTCTTTGTCCGGGCCGCCGAGATGCCGGTCGCGTTGTCGCTCTGGCCTGGATTCGAGATCAGCGGCGCCACGGCCGTAACCTTGCTGTTTTTCATCGGAGCCATGGGCAAATCCGCGCAGTTCCCGATCCATCTGTGGCTGCCGGGGTCGCTCTTCGCTCCCACGCCGGTCCATGCGCTGCTGCATGCCGGGATCATCAACGCGGGCGGATTCTTGATCAACCGGCTGGCGCCGCTCTTCGGCCTCAGTTCGACGACGTTGCATGTCGCCTTCGTCATCGGCACCCTCACGGCCATCCTCGGCGCGAGCATGATGTTGGCCCAGAACGACATCAAGAAGACGCTGGGGTTCTCGACGATCGGGCAGATGGGCTACATGATCATGGAATGCGGCCTCGGCGCCTTCTCGCTCGCCGTGTTCCATTTGATCGCGCACGGTCTCTTCAAAGCGACGGTGTTCTTGAACTGCGGCAACGTCATTCACAAAGCCAGGCAGGAACCCCATTTCCCCCATACGGACCATCAGATGGAAGAAGAAGGGTTGTCCCGACTGACTTGGGTGACCGGTTTCGTCACGACGCTCTTCGTTCCCCTGCTGATCCTCTTAGTCACGCACGGGGTGTTGAAGATTCCGCTTCTAGAGTCTCAGGGCACAGTGATCTTCCTGTTCTTCATCTGGATCACCTCGTCGCAGGCCATTTTGACCTTGACGCGTTTACGCCAAGTGGCGTCTTGGAAAGTCTCGGCGGCGATGCTCCTCACATTGTTGTTCATCGTGTTCGTCTATCTAGGGGCCGCAGAGTCGTTCACGGCGTTCTTGTACCAGAACCCGGAAGAGGTCGCCTCCTACTTCAAAGCGGCCGATCTTCCCGATTGGACATTCGACCTCATCATCATCATGGCTACGGTTCTCACGATCGCCGGCTGGTCCTATCTGTACCTGAGTGCCCATGGCCGGGCCGTACGGATGCCGGCCTGGATCGAAGGATTGCGGATTCGCCTGTACCTGCCGTTCATGAACCGGCTCTACGCCGACGAGCTCTATCGGCTCATCGGATCCGGCATCATGCGGGTCGTCCAGCAGCTCGACAAACGGGAACGGGGCTGGTCGTCATGAAGGATGGGGCGATCGTGTCATGGTTGTTGACCGGCCTCCCGTGGCTGGGCGCCGTCGCGAGCCTCGTCTTCTGGTCGAACCCGGCCAGGATGAAATCCGCTTCGATCGTCTGGTCCGTGATCTCTCTCGGCTCCGTTGCGGGATTCTCCGGCCAATTGGCGACGCCACCCGAAGGGTTCTTGCCCCTCTATCTGCTCCCGCTCACCGCGGCCGTCTCGCTGTTAGGGCAGCCGATCCATGCAGAGCACCGGCCGTCCTGGATCGCCACGTTGGTCTTTCTCGGCCTGGGCCTCTGTGTGCTGACGCAGGATCAGCTCATCCGTCCGCTGGCCTTGATGCTCTTGTTCACGCTGCTTGCGGTGCTGCTCTATCGCCACCACAGCGCGCTTTGGCCCATGTCCTGGTGGGGTATCGGAACCTACGGGCTCGGGGTCTTGTGCGCGGCGGTCTCGCTCGCGACCGTTGGTCCCCCGGCCTCGGTGGCGTCGCTGATGGCCTGCGCGATCCTCTTGCCGTTGGTTCCCTTCCATGACGGGCACCTCACTGCGTTGACTCGGCTCCCCGGTGGCTTGCCGTCGTTCATGGTCCTCTTGTTGCCGCTCCTCGGCCTCCATGTGATCGCGACGGTCCTGCCGACGATCCCGGAGGTCGTTGCCTGGACCGTGAGCCTGTTCGCCCTCGTGGGTGCCGCGTACGGTGCCGTCAAAGCCCTGGCGCAAACGCGCGTGCGTTTGCTGTTGGCCTACGGCAGCCTCTCGTTTTTTTCGATGCTCTGGTGGTTCGCCGCCGCCACAAGAGTCGCGACGCCTCGGTCCGCTCTCTTGGTGGGCACGGTCGGCCTGGCGACGAGCGGACTGCTGGTCGCCTGGCAGGTTGTGCGCACACGCTATGGCGACGACGTGGACCCGCAAGCCGTCAGCGGACTGGCCTCGGGCATGCCGCAGTACGCCGTGCTGCTGTCGCTTCTCGCGCTGGCGGCAATGGGCTTACCGCCCTTTGGTGTCTTTGCCGGGTTCATGGGATTGCTCTTGGCCTCGCCTTTCCCTTCGGCTGCCGGCTTGGTCATCACACTCCTCGCCTGGCTCGCCGCCTCGTGGTACATCATGCAGCTGGTGCAACGGCTGCTCTTTGGTCTCCGACGGCCTGAACTGCGCTACACCGACATACTCCGGACCGAACTCGCCGCCTTATTGGTCGTGGTGTTGGTTCTCCTGGCCTTAGGCCTGGCACCGGCCACGCTCTTCGCCTCTCAAGAGACGTTGCGGCAAACCGGCATCGTGACGGACGTCCCGACATGGAACAGATAGACCGCTCGATCGACATCGAAACCCGACGGATGGAGCTGCGCGGCATCGTGAAGCTCGCCGGCGAGGTTATTGCCCAGTACTGGCCGATGCGGACCTTCGTCCATCACAATCCGCTGCATAGCCTCGAGTACCTGCCCTTCGAAGAAACGGTCCGTCGCGGCAAACAATTTATGGGCGGGAACGGCTATCTCCCCGGCCGAATATACCGCGACTATCTCGCGTCCGGCCGAATCCAGGCTCGGTATCTCGACGAGGCGCTCCAACCCCTTGCGCATGACAAGCGGGTGAGCATCGGGCCCCGCGCCGTGACGCATGGCGAGGTGCTGCGCGCTTGTCTGAGCGAAGGTCTCTGTTCACCCGAACTCGAACCCCTCGACGAGCAATTGCCCGATCCCTCAAGCGACCTGATCGATCGAGTCGCCGCCCGCTTGGAATCCGTCATGACGTTTCCGGACCTTCAGGAGCGCATCCGCGCCATCGTGGAGAGCGACCAGGCGGCGCTGGGGCGCTGGCTCACCTTGTCCCACTGGTGCGACGATACCCTCGGCACACAGATCGTCCGCCAGATCAACGATCAGCTCATCAAGTGGTGCGAGGCCTTCCTCGACGAAGGCCATGCGACCTGGGCCATGCCGGAGCGCGAACAGGGGCTGTACAAAGCCTGGAAGACCGTCGCCGCGTACGAATGGTCGCCCTGCGGGATCGCGGACAGCCAACGCAAGATCGCGCAACTCCCCGACTATCCGGAAGATGCGTTGCTCGAGAGTCTCGACGCACTCGGTATTCCCGCCAAGTTGCGGCAAGACTATTTGTCGCTGCAGTTGACCGCGTTGCCCGGCTGGGCCGGCTTCATCAAGTGGCGGGGGGAAGAACGGGATTATCCTTGGCAACAGGCCTACCCCGCCGGCCTCGTAAAATTCCTCGCGATTCGTCTCTGGTATGCGCGCGAGCTGGTCCAGAAGGCCTGCCGCGATGAACTCGGTATCGACGGACGTTACGATGCCGTCACGGCGTATATGCGAACACACCCCGAGGAATATTATCTGCGACGGCAACGTGTTGCGGGACGCCTGCCGGCCCTCTACGCCGAAGAAGTCGACCGCTTGGCCCATCACAAGGGCAACGGCTGGACCGCCGTACTCGACCACTACAAGGTCGAGGTGGTTCCGCGCCAGATAGCGGCGGCGCGGCGCGGCGCGGCGCGCAAATTGTTAACCCTCGCCCGATCGCTCGACATCGACGCAGCGCTGCTCGTAGAGAGTTCACCCACGGATCTGAAACAGATCGTCGGTTGGATGGAGGCGTTCCCGGAGGCGGAGCATGGCCCGGTCTGGCTCAAAGCGTTTGAAGCGGGCTATCACGAGCGCCTCATCGGCCGACTCCAGACGCGTATTGCCGATTCCGATCGACCGCCCACCACCCGCCCCTATTCACAGTCGGTCTATTGCATCGACGTCCGCTCCGAGCCGTTCCGCCGTCATCTGGAGGCCGTCGGTCCCCACGAAACTTACGGCTTCGCCGGCTTCTTCGCCGCCTTCATCCGGTTTCGCGCCTGGGGCAAAGAGCATGAGACGGAGCAGTTCCCCGTGATCATGCGCGCGAAGAACGAAGTGCGGGAGATTCCGCGCAGCTATCTCGACCATAAGGTGTCGAAACACGAAGCCCGTTCCCGCTGGCTCCATGCAGGCCATACGCTGCTGCACGATCTGAAAGAGAACGTCGTAACGCCGTATGTGATGGTCGAGTCGATCGGCTGGTTCTACGGGTTACCGATCTTCGGCAAGACGCTGATCCCGTCGCTCTATCAGCGCTGGACCGCTTGGCTGAAACGACTCTTCGTGCCGGCGCTCGCCACGACCTTGACCGTCGACAAGATGGCGCCGGCCGACACGGCTGAGATGGTGGCGGCAGAACAGCAGGCCGTCGTCAGGAAAGCCCTGCAGGAACGGCTGGGGTTGCGCAGCTCGCGGATCACGCCGGGGCTCGTTGAGGGGCTGCGGCAGCGCGCCCTCACGGGAGAAGGGGATCCGGACCCGACGCTCGTCGGCGAGGCCGAACGGGCGGCAATTCCGAAGGACGCGCTGATCGCCTTCGTCGATATTTTGCGGAAGCAGTACGATCTCAACGCGCGGGCCGCCTCGCGCCACAAAGAGCGGATCACCAGAACCGGGTTTACCGTCGACGAGCAGTCGCTCACTGTGGACACGGCGCTACGCATGATGGGCCTCACGAAGAATTTCGCGCGCCTGGTGCTGTTCTGCGCCCACGGCAGCACGTCCGACAACAATCCCTACGAATCGGCGCTCGATTGCGGCGCCTGCGGCGGCAACGAAGGCAAACCCAACGCACGCACCTTGGCGATGATGGCAAATAACCCGAAGGTCCGCGAGCGTTTGGCCAAGCTGGGGATCGAGATCCCCTCCGACACTCACTTCCTTGCCGGCCAAATGAACACGACGACGGATGTAGTGGAACTCTTCGATCTGGAAGATGTGCCGCCGACCCATCGTGCGGATCTCGCGCGCTTACAGGAAGATCTGAGGGAGGCCTCGACGCTCACCAGCCAGGAACGCTGCGCACGGTTTCCCGACGTCCAGCAGATGCTGGACGAACCCAAAGCCGAAGCCCACGTGAGACGGCGGAGCGTCGATTGGAGCCAGGTCAGACCGGAATGGGGCCTGTCGGGCAATACGGCTTTCCTGATCGGACGACGGGAGCTCACAAAAGGGCTCGATTTGGGCGGGCGCGTCTTCCTGCATTCGTACGATTACCGCGAGGACCCGAGTAACCGGCTCCTGGAAGTCTTGCTGACCGCGCCGCAAGTGGTCGCGCAGTGGATCAACATGGAACATTACTTTTCGGCGGTCGATAACGAAGTCTACGGCAGCGGCAGCAAGATCTACCACAATGTCGTTGGGCGGCTCGGCATCATGTCCGGCCCCTGGAGCGACCTGCGCCTGGGTTTGGCGCGACAGACCGTGATGAACGGCGAGATGCCCTATCACGAACCGATGCGGCTGCTCACCATCATCGAGGCGCCGCGCGAGCGCATCGAGAAACTCATCGCCCGGCACGAGGTGCTCCAGCACTATTATCACAATGAATGGGTCCATCTGATCGCCCTCGACCCGGAGGACCAGGTATGGTATCGGTATCGCCCCGACGCCACCTGGGGCCCGATCATGGCGGAAGGGTTGAAGGCGAGTCATTGAACGTGAACCGGAGGCCGGAAAGGAGCATACACCGATGGGCGGTTTGACCTTACACCCGATGAAAGAGATTCGCGTCATTATCGCGGGAGAGCACCGGGCGTTCGTCACGGATTTGCTCGACCGGGTCCAGGCGACCGGCTACACAATCATCGGCAACGTGTCCGGCAAGGGACACCACGGCGTGCGCGAGGCCCACTTCATGTTCAGCGAACAGGAAAGCCTCGAGATGATCATGACCGTCGTGCCGGAAGAGAAGGTCGAGCCGATCCTCGCCGGCCTGCGCCCGCTGTTCGAGCGGCATTCCGGCGTCATGTTCGTGGCCGACGTGGCCGTCAGCCGGCAGGAGTATTTTGGGAAAAAAGGAAAGTGAACCCGACCAACTTGGCACCGAGGGCCCATCCTTTTGGTCCCTTGTCTTCCCGGCCTGAACTTGTCTAGAATGGCGCCTCCTGACACCCACACGAGGCTGGATTGTGAAGGGATTGCGCTTCGAACGAATCGGACAGGGTCGCTACTATAACGTGGTGTTCCACATGGGCAGCACCTACGTCCCCGTCAGCGACGAGACCGTCGAAGAACTCAAAGCCCAGAGCCTCCTCCCAGCCGAACGGTTCCTCGACTTCCTCATCGACCGCGTCGGCTACTCGTCCTATCTCAAGGATCAGATTCGGACGGAGTTGAAGAGCTCCGGAGATCCGGTGACGCAGATCACCGTGCTCCAGGGCGCGATCCGCGAACTCTAGCGCCTGCTGAAAATTTCCTCTCGCTTCGTTCTCGGTCCCCTACCCACCTCGACGTACAGCAAAGAGTACGCCTCGGCGTCTAGTGTCCCTGCGGCCTTGCGAGAGATCATTTTGAGCAGGCTTTGTCTACTTTGCCCTGGTGACAAAAGGCTCGACGATTGGTTCTAGTGTTTTGGCCAGTGCACACGCAGTTCGATCGAGTAATCGAACCGTTCGTTCGCAGTCAGCTATGTGTCCTATGGTCCAGAGAATATAGAAGGAAACGGACACCAGGATAAACAGGAATGCGGCTAACGTCGCAATCAGCCTGTTTCTATCCTTGCGATTGAGGTTCACGTTGATCCGTTGATATCGTCCAGAACTCTACTGATTCATGATCGTGCTGTTCCTAATCGACGTCCTGGTCGCGCTCACTCGTCTCGACCGCGCAGGCTGTGTATGTGAGCACCTTGCTATTGATCCTGGCGACGGGATAACCGCCTTTCCCCCTCTTTCCCGTGTGCCGTGTTCCGCGAGCACGGGGACCGACCGGGCCACAAGCCCTCTCCGACGCACTCAGGCCGCAAACGCCGCTGGCGTGATGGCCACACTGGGAAAAGCCTTGAGAACCTGACGATCATGGGTAACGAATGACACGCCAAGGTCCTGGGCCAGGGTCACGAATTCGCAGTCGTAGGCCGAGCAACCGGATTGGTTGGCCAGTGCCAAGACCTGTCGAGAGACGACACTGTATTCTCGTCCGGTCAACCACCGCTCGGCTTCGTCAACCATGCCAAGTGCGTCGTCCAGTTCAAGCGCTCCCTTCCTCACCAGACCGATCAGCGCGTTCCGAAACTCCGATCGCCAGAGCAGTGGCGCAGCCCAGACCGCATCCCGCTTCAGTACGGTTTCGCTCTCATCCGTTCGTTGTCCCTGAACATAGAGGTAGATCAAGAGGTTGGTATCCGCCACAATCATGGTCGACCCACCACCTTGAGTTCGTCGAGCACGCGATCGGTGAGCTTCATTCCTTTCGGCGTGCGGCGGAGGGACCGCGCCCTTGCCAGCAAGGCATCGGCATCGACTGGAACGCTGTGCGTCATCTGTTCGAGGTAAGAGATCACCTGGAAATTGAGGCTCCGGCGATGGGCAGCTGCTTGTTGCTTGAGTCGCTTCACCAACGGCTCCGGAATGTTCTTAATGGTCAACGTGGCCATGGGGTATCCTCCCGAATGGTTCCATTATGGATCCGTTATGGATACTATCCTGGGCTCAAGGATTGCGTCAAGTGAGGGGCGACATCCAGTATGGTAGCGAATGACTCAGCGGTGTTGATAAGGGATGGTGGCTAGTCCGCCACTCTTCCTTCTTGGAACAGCTGATTCATGATCATGTTCTTCTTGTCCGGGTCCTGGTAGTACTTGAGGGCTTTGGCGTAGTTGTCCATCGCGCTTTCGGGCTTGCGCTTCAGCGCGTAGTACTCCGCCAGGCCGTGGTAGGCACGGGCGTCCTGCTCGTTGGTCTTGAGGCCCTTGTTGAACGCATCGAAGGCGTCCTGCAGATGCCCCTTCTTGAGTGAAATCCATCCGAGCGCCGTGTGGGCCGGGCCGAAATCCGGGTTGGCCCGCAGCGCCTCCTGATATTCCCGCAGCGCCAGGTCCATGCGGTTACGGTCTTCGTACAGGCCGCCAAGCGCAAAGTGCACTTCGGCATCGTTGGGGTTCAATCGCAAGGCCTCTTTGTATGACTGCACGGCCGGTTCCAGTTTGCCCTGCTCCGCGAGCGCGCAGGCAAGATTCGCGTGCGCCACGCTGTCGGTCGGGTTCAGCTTGATGACTTCGCGATAGTGCGGGATCGCCATTTCCAGACGCCCCTGCTCTTGATAGGCCACGCCCAAGTTCGTGCGCGCCGGAGCGTAGGACGGATCGAGCCGCACGGCTTCCTTGTATTCCTTGATCGCCATCTCCAGATGGTTCGCCCGCTCGTGAATCTGCGCCAGGAAGTAGTGGGGATGGGCCGACTGGGGCGCGAGCTTCGCCGCTTCCCTGTACGACTGCATCGACTGTTCCGATTGGCCGGACTGCGACAGAAACAGGCCCGTCGCCAGGTGCGCGGCGGCGTTGTCGCCGTGGCTCGCGACCAATCCTTCTATCCAACTCTTGACCTGTGCAATGTCGTCCGGCTGTTCCAAACAGCGGGCATGGCTAGCCCAGGCTTCGGCGAATTGCCCCTTGATCAAATAGACGATGTTGAGCACGAAATGGGGGCGCGGATCGGGTTGGTCCGGCGCCGTCGGATGTCTCGCCCAAGCGAGGGCTTCCTGTGCGGCGCGGTCCCACTCGCCCGCCAGCCATGCTGTCTCGCACTTCATTTGATACTCGCTCATGACGGGTGGTTAGGACTACCGCGTGAGGGTGTCTTCGATGTCGGGTGACGTGGCCTGGACATGCTGGCCCAGCGCCGGATAGCGTTCAGCCAGTTTCTGTTTCATGAGCCACGCGATCGTTCGGTAGGACCAGTGGCCTTTCACCCCGGAGCGCAGCTTGGCGATATATTCCGCTTCGGCGAAGTCCATCTTGAACAGGCAGCGGACCTTGAAGCCGAACGGAGTGGCATACAGCGCCGCCTCCCCGCTCACTTTTCGCAGCTGATCGATGTCGGTCCGCACCGCGTCCATGGCTTGGCGGTATTCCCCGTCGAGCCCAGCCTGGATCAACGCCGGCGGGACCTCATAGCCATGCAGCGTGGTGAAGTTCTGCTGGATCTGCTGGCAGCGCCGGTGGCGGTGCATGTCGCGCCAGCCGCCGATGTCCATGAGGACATCGAAGGTGAAGGCGTAGCCGCTGCGGAATTCTTTGATGAGTTCGTCGTAGGGACCTCGTTGATTCAGCGCGACGCCGATCGCGTCCTGCTTCTGCTTATCCGACCAATCGCGCACAACCGCAAGGATCTTCCGGTAGGGCGCCTGTGACACGCGGTAGAGCAGCGTGGAGACGGTCTCGTCGAGCGGGTCGTGCGGGTCGATCAGGTCCACCGGCTCCTGCTCGCCCCAGGTTCCCGGCTGATCGAGGCCCGTGCCCTTCAGCGCCTCTTTGGCGAAGCGGGCAAGATCCGTGTACACGGTCGCCTGGTACTGATTGGATTTGGCATGACGGGCCAGCGTCGGCGCCATCGGCTCGTGAAGTCCGGCGGATTGGCCCGACAGCTCGCCCCAGACGTTCATGGGCGGGCGCTGGCAGGCGTCTTTCAAATCTTCGCCGATCATGCGCAGCTCGGGCAGTTGCGACGACAGAAGCCGGGTGATTTGTTTTTCCAGCGTCCGGATGCTGACTACTTGGCCAACGTTCGTGCGCGAGGCCAACGGGAGCAGGTAGCGCGTGACGTCGAAGGCACGCGCGGCGATCGTGCGTTGGTAATCCGCCGGTTTCATCGCGTCCGGTCGCGGCTCGCGTTCGGAGAGAAATTTCACCAAGGGCTCATGGAGCAGCCGGTAAATTTCCCCCAGGCTGCGCAGGATGCCTTGGTACACGCCCTCGGTCTCGCTCCCGTGAATGCTGTCCGGTACATACCAGCCACTGGAGGCGAAGTTTTGGTAGCGACTCGATTTGGCCTGGCCGTCCCAGACCGGCTCATCTTCCAGCCGGATCGCGGCCAGCTCGGTGATTTCCTCGAAGCAGATGATGACGTGGCCCAGGTCCGCGATCGACGCATGGCCGTAGTCGAAGTAGAATTGTTCCCAGAACTTCTCAGACGAATGGCCGTGCACCCATGCGATGCTCTTCTCGATGGAGTCTGGCGAACGGCTGTAGCGGGCGAGCGCATAGGCGGACTTTTCCGGCGGCATCGGCGCCACGGCGATGACACGGCGGATCGGGCGGTCACTGCTCACGAACGGGCTCCCAGGGGTGGACGGACAACCGGAGGCTGCGAACTATAGCGCCCTGCGTCCGACCGGTGCAAGCGCGTGTCGGCGCGTTGACTTGCTCGTAAAACCGCCGTTATAGTCCGCAGGCCGTAAGGAGTGACGTGTTAGGCGTAAGGAGACGGTACACCATGGTTTCCTTCGACGCCTTACGCTTAACGGAATTCGTACCGTGATCAAAGGCATCAAGGGCGTCAAAGACCTCCTTCCCGAAGAAACCCCCCGCTGGCGGTTTATCGAAGAACGGGCCCGCGCTTGGGCGGCCCGCTACGGCTTCCAGGAAATCCGGATTCCGATCTTCGAGGTCACGGCCCTCTTTGCCCGCAGCATCGGCACAACCACGGACATCGTGGAGAAGGAGATGTACACCTTCCCCGACCGCGACGGCACCTCGCTGACGTTACGTCCGGAGGGTACGGCCGGCACGGTGCGCGCCTTCGTCGAGCACAACCGCGCAGCCGACCCACTCCCACAGAAATATTGTTATCTGGGCCCGATGTTTCGCCATGAACGGCCGCAGGCCGGCCGGCTCCGGCAGTTTCACCAGTTCGGCGTCGAGTATTTCGGGACACAGGATGCCCGGGCCGATATCGAAGTGATCTCTCTTCTCTGGCGTCTCCTGTCGGATCTCGCGCTGCCGGACCTGACGCTCGAGATGAACAGCCTGGGAACCAGCGCCGACCGAGCGGCCTACCTGCCGGTATTGGTGTCCTTTCTCAAGGATCGTACGGGCCGCCTATGCCCCAACTGCCAGCGACGGCTGGAGACAAACCCGCTCCGGGTCCTCGATTGCAAAATTCCCGAATGCCGTGCGGCGACCGACGATGCGCCGCAACTTACTGCGCACCTCTCGCCGGAGGCCAAGGGGCATTTCGATCAGGTGTTGGGCGGACTGACGGCCCTGGGGATTCCCTATCGGCTGAATCCGCGGCTGGTTCGCGGGCTGGACTATTACTGCCTCACCGCCTTCGAAATCACGTCGAGCCACTTGGGGGCTCAAAACGCGGTGGGCGCCGGTGGACGTTATGACGGTCTCGTCGAAGTGCTTGGGGGACCCAAGACCCCGGCGGTCGGTTTTGCGGTTGGATTAGAGCGGATTTCGCTGATGCTCCCCGACCAGACGGTTCCCCCTGCTGCTCTGACCGTGTATGTGGCAGCATTCGGGGAAGCAGGGGGGCCCGCCGGCGTCCTGGTGCTTGAAGCCCTCAGGCGGGCCGGGATCCCAGCGCAGTCCGACTATCGCTCAACTTCGCTGAAGGCTCACTTGCGGCAGGCCGATCGGGCTCATGCCCTCTATGCCGTCCTCCTGGGAGATGATGAAGCCACGGCCGGATCGGCCGTCGTGCGCAACATGGAATCCAAGGCACAGGATACGGTTTCCCTCGCAGAACTTCCTTCATATTTTTCGCGTGTTCTTACGCGTTCCTGACCGTGTTTTTTCCGGTTGACTTCCTCCAAAAAACCCCGTACGCTCCCGCTCATTACTGATTGTAACCATTTGATTCTTCAATGGAACTTTGAATTATTGCCTCTAGGTCTTTCATGGCTGCTGCGAAACTTGGACTCTTGTTATCCACAGCCCCATCACACTCCAGTGTCGAGATGGTTTTTCAACTGGCGCGCGCGGCACTGCGTCAAGGGGTCGATGTCTATCTCTACTTGATCGATGAAGGCGTGAAGAGTCTGAAGGACGCCCGCTATCTTGAACTTGTGTCTTCTGGTGTGAAGATGTCTGTCTGCGCCTATGGCTGCCAGCAGCATGGTGTATCGACTCAGGATATCGATTCACGGATCTCTCTTTCCGGGCTTGTTGTGCTCTCAAGTATCATCGATGGGTGCGATCGTTTCCTCGCCTTTACCTAGACTGTGGCAGCGGGGTCTTTTCTTATGTCGAAGCGTGTCGCTGTTGTCATTGCGGAAGATCCTGTGCGGACCCATCGCCCTGTTGAGGCGCTCCGTATCGCGCTCGGCCTTTGTGCAGGAGATCATGATACGACGGTGGTTCTCCTTGGTCGGGCGACCGCTCTCCTCTCGGACGAGACAGATGATATCGTCGATGTCGACATCCTTGAAAAATACCGCCCATCATTCGCGCAGTTACAGGTCCCGTTTCTTGTGTCTGGAGAGACGGATGCTTTGTTGATCGACGAATTCTCCATCACAAGGAAGGAACCAGCGGAGATTCGCGAATTTCTCTCATCTGTCGATCGAACGTTGGTGTTTACATGAAGCATCTCCTTTATCTCTTGCGGCAACCACTAAGTCATGTCGATCACGCTATCTTTTCCCTCTCCGACTCCTATGGCGATGTGGTGGTGATGGATGGAGACGCATCCTCCTTAGCTACCTATCGTGGGGGATCGGTGATGACCTGTTCCGTCGAGGGGGCTACAGGATTGTCATACGACGATGTAGTGAAGAGGATCTTCGAGTACGAACGCACGATCGTCCTGTAAGGAAGTCTCTCCTCCGAAGGAATGTATTGAAAAGAAAATCAGTCGGAGTCGTCGGAGTCGTAATAGGTCCTGTGAATTTGTGAGTTGGTCGTTAACGGATTGAGAAGACATGTGAGTTGGTGGACGCTTCATGTGTATAGGTCTGGGGATTGACTCTGGACCGGCGTGGGGTGCAGAGTTCACCGGCTTTGGATAGCGCAAGTTGACCGTGACGGAAACAGCCGGACCTGGCTGTCCCGATCGGTAAAGTCGTGTAAAAAACAGGGTTAAGTTCGAGTTATCCACAGGTGTGTATAAACCTGTGTATGGAGATGGAATCAGGGATTATGACGACGTCGGCGGTCTGGCAGGAAGCCTTGGCGTACATCCAAGGAAGAGTGCCAAAACAGGTGTACGATACGTGGTTTACGCCGGTTCACCTGGAGCGGATCGACGATTCCAGCGCCCAGATTGCCGTCCCTAATAAGTTCTTTGGGGATTGGCTCAGCCAGCACTATGGACCCCTGCTTCGAGAGGCCGTCTCGACGGCCCGTGGAGGAGGTGAAACCGCCGTCTCGTTCATTGTGTTCAACCGGACGCTCCAACGGCCGGTCGAGACACCCCTCGCCGCGCAGACGGCCAAGGCGGCCGTATCGGTCGCGAAGACGAAGCGAGGTATCCAACTCAATCCGAAATACACCTTCAAGAATTTCGTCGTCGGTGCCGGAAATCAATTTGCCCATGCCGCCTGCATGGCTGTCGCCGAGCAGCCGGCCAGAGCCTATAACCCGCTCTTCATTTACGGGGGGGTGGGGCTCGGGAAGACTCACCTGCTGAACGCGATCGCCAATCATGTCGCCGAACGAACCGACCTCCGGATCGCCTATCTGACGACCGAGCAATTTACGAACGAGGTCATCAACTCGATCCGCTACGACAAGATGATGGATCTGCGGAAGCGGTACCGCCACATCGACATGCTGATGATCGACGACATTCAGTTCTTGGCCGGGAAAGAACGGACGCAAGAAGAATTCTTCCACACGTTCAACGCCCTGTATGAAGCGCACAAGCAGATCGTGCTCTCGAGCGACCGGTTTCCCAAGGATATGCCGGAGATCGAAGAGCGCTTGCGGTCGCGGTTCGAGTGGGGCCTGATCGCCGATCTCCAACCGCCCGACGTCGAGACGCGTATCGCCATCTTGCGGAAGAAATCTGAGGACGAAGGCATCACGCTCCCCGAAGACGTGATCCAGTTCCTCTCCACGACGATGAAGAGCAACATTCGGGTGCTGGAGGGCTCTCTGGTCCGGCTCGGGGCTTATGCTTCGCTCACCGGGCAGGACATCACCTTGGACATGGCGCGCAAGGTGCTTCACGACCTGATCGGGGACAAGAAGAAGGTTGTGGCGATGGAAGACATCCAGGAGGTCGTCGGGGCCTGGTTTCACGTCAAAATCGCCGATCTGAAGTCCCGGCGGCGGAGCAAGACCCTCGTCCATCCTCGGCAGATCGCGATGTACCTCTGCCGGGAGCTCACGGACGCCTCCTATCCGGAGATTGGACGGCTATTCGGCGGCAAGGACCATACGACGATCATTCATGCCTGCCGGCAGATCACCAAGGCCAGGGACAGCGACAGTGACTTGCACGCGACGCTCGACAAACTGAAGGAAAAGATCCTCCAAGGGTGACCGGTCGTTCGAAAGAGGGGCGAGCATGAAAGTTCGTATCGGGCGGGATGAGCTGCTGACGGGGCTGCAACGCGTGCAGGGCGTCGTCGAGAAGCGCAATACGATGCCGATTCTGTCGAACATCCTGATCGAGGCCAAGCAGGAAGGCGCGGAGATCGTGGCGACGGACCTCGAGATCGGCATGCGCGGCCTCTATAAAGCCGCCGTGCAAAAGCCGGGCGGGATCACCGTATCTGCTCGCAAGCTGTACGAGATCATCAAGGAGTTGCCCAGCGGAGAGATCGAACTGACGTCGGGGGACAACAACTGGACGACGATTCAGGCCGGCAAGAGCCAATTCAAGGTGGTCGGACTGCCGAGTACCGACTATCCGGCGCTGCCCGCCATCGAGCGCGAAGGGCTGACGCCGCTGTCCGGATCCGGCCTGCTGGAGCTGATCCGCAAGACCCTGTTCGCCGCCGGCGACAACGATGCGCGCTATATCTTGAACGGGTTGCTCGTCACGTTGATCACGAGCGAGAAGAAAACGACGCTGCGCCTGGTCGGCACCGACGGCCATCGCCTGGCCGTGGCCGAGCAGGACCTGGGCAAGGCCGGCGCCAAGGGCGCGCCGCAGGAGATCAAGGCGATCATCCCGAAGAAGGCGGCACACGAAATGCGCCGGCTCTTGGAGGAAGGCGGGGACGGCGAACCGTTGATCGGCTTCACCAAAAACCTCATGATCTTCCGGAAGAGCGGTCTCCTCCTGACCTCTCGCCTGATGGAAGGCAACTATCCCAACTATCAGCAAGTCATTCCGAAGGAAAGCAACCGGCGGATCATTGTGAACCGGCTGGAGCTCGAAAGCGCGCTGCGGCGCGTGTCGGTCCTTTCGAAGGACAAAGCCAACGCCGTGAAGTTGACGTTCGCTCCAGGCCGCATGACGCTCTTCTCCAGTAATCCCGATTACGGGGAAGCGACGGAAGAAATGGCCGCGCAGTACGAAGGCGAAGCGCTGAACACGGGGTTCAACGCCCGCTACCTGCTCGACGTCTTCGGCGTGATGGACGGCGAGAAGCTGTCGCTGCAGATGGACAGCCCCTTGAGTCCTTGCCTGATCCAGGAACCCGAGACGCCGGGGTTCAAGTGCGTGGTCATGCCGATCAAAATTTAAGGATCTGAATGGCCCAGGACGACTCCATCAGCAAACCCAAATCCGACAGCTACAGCGCGGATCAAATCAAAGTCCTCGAAGGACTCGATGCGGTGCGCAAACGGCCGGCGATGTACATCGGCAGCACCGGCGTCGACGGCCTGCACCACCTCGTCTATGAAGTCGTCGACAACAGCGTCGACGAACACATGGCCGGATTCGGCGAAACCATCGAAGTGACGATCCATATCGACGGCAGCGTCACCGTGGTGGACAACGGGCGGGGCATCCCCACCGGCATGCATCCCACGCAGAAAAAGTCGGCGGCCGAAGTGGCGTTGACCGTGCTGCATGCGGGCGGGAAGTTCGAACAGGGTGCCTATACCGTCTCGGGTGGGCTGCACGGTGTCGGGATCTCCGTCGTCAATGCGCTCTCGCAGTGGCTCGAATTGGAGATCTGGCAGGACGGACAGGTCTTCGACCAGCGGTATGAACGAGGCAAGCCCGATGCACCGCTCAAGAGCACCGGCATCACAAAACGGCGCGGCACCAAGGTCCGCTTCAAGCCGGACGGGCAGATCTTCGAGACGCTCGAGTTCAGCTTCGACGTGCTGGCGCAGCGGCTGCGCGAACTCGCGTTCTTGAACAAGGGCCTTTCGATCACGCTCAAGGACGAACGGAAAGAGCCGGCCAAGGAACAGGTCTTTTTCTACAAGGGCGGCATCGTCTCCTTCGTCGAGCACCTGAACGAAGCGAAGACGCCGCTCCACAAGCCGATCTACGTCAAAATCGAGAAGCCGGACATGATCCTGGAGGTGGCGCTCCAGTACAACGACAGCTATGCCGAGAATCTGTTCTCGTTCGCCAACAACATCAACACCAAGGAAGGCGGCACACACTTGGTGGGGTTCAAGGCGGCGCTGACGCGCACGATCAACAGCTACGCGGGCCAGCACGATCTGCTGAAGAAAGAAACGGAATCGCTCACCGGCGACGACGTGCGCGAGGGGCTGACGGCGGTCGTGAGCGTGAAAGTCCGCAATCCGCAATTCGAAGGCCAGACCAAGGCGAAGCTCGGCAACAGCGAAGTAAAGGGCGTGGTCGAGGCCGCGGTCAACGACAAGTTGGGAGCCTACTTCGAAGAGAATCCGCCGGTGGCCAGGAAGATCATCGGCAAAGCCATCGATGCGGCCCGTGCCCGCGAAGCGGCCCGCAAAGCCAAGGATCTGATCCGGCGGAAGAGCGCGCTGGACGGCGGGTCGTTGCCCGGCAAGTTGGCCGATTGCTCGGAAAAGGATCCGGCGCTGAGCGAGCTCTACATCGTGGAGGGCGATTCGGCCGGCGGGTCGGCCAAACAGGGGCGCGACCGGAAGTTCCAAGCGATTCTCCCGCTCAAGGGCAAGATTCTCAACGTCGAGAAGGCCCGCTTCGACAAGATGCTGACGAGCGACGAGATCCGTACGCTCATCATGGCGCTGGGGACCGGGATCGGGCGCAAACGCGAAGAGAGCGACAAAGCGGACAAGGACACGTTCGACATTGCGAAGGCGCGCTACCACAAGATCATCCTCATGACCGACGCGGACGTGGACGGCAGCCACATCCGCACTCTGCTGCTCACCTTCTTCTTCCGGCAGATGCCGGAGCTGATCGAGCGTGGATACATCTACATCGCGCAGCCGCCGCTCTTTAAAGTGAAAAAAGGGAAAACCGAGCGCTATCTCAAGGACGAAGGGGCGTTGAACGATCACCTGGCCGACTTGGCGGTCGAGGACGTCCAGCTCTATGTGGAAGGCGCGCAGGATTACGTGAGCGGCCGCCGCCTGCTGCCCATTCTGAAAAAGATGATCGCCTTCGAGACGCTCCTCACCCGGCTCAACAAGAAGTCGCATGAGGCGGCGATGCTCCGCGCCTTCGTGGACGAACCGGGACTCGATCGGGATCTGCTGAAGGACCGGGAGGCATTGACTCGGGCGGTGGCCAACGTCAAGAGAACCCTCACACTTCTCTGGCCGAAGCTGGAAGCGACCGTCGAGATCATTCCGGACGAGGAACATCAGTCGAACAGAGTGAGCTGCCGGCTCCAGGCCAACGGCGTCCTGCACCATCTGGACGTCACGCACGATCTCGTCGGGTCCGCGGAGTTCCGCGAACTCCAGAAACTCGCCCCCTCGGCGATCGGCCTCGGCCGCCTCCCCTACAAATTGAAAGCGAAGGGGCAGGAACAGCAGCTGCTCTCCACCGCGGAGACGGTGAAGGGCATCCTCGAGCTCGGTAAGCAAGGACTCAGTATCCAGCGGTACAAAGGCCTGGGCGAAATGAACCCGGCCCAATTGTGGGAAACCACCATGGATCCCGAAAAACGCACACTCTTGCGCGTACAGCTGGAAGACATGACCGGCGTCGACGAGATCTTTACCATCCTCATGGGCGACGAGGTCGAGCCGCGCCGAAATTTCATTCAGACGCACGCGTTGGAAGTGAGAAACTTGGACGTGTAACGGGTCCTGTCGCTGACCAGCCCGACCGTCCTCGCACCCCGCCCGGTGCAGGGATCCCGCTGCGGACGGTCGGGCGCCTAGGTCGGCGCCACCCGCTCAGTCCAATGAGTGGAGACCGAAGAGGGAGAGAAGAAGACCGATGCCGCCTGATGAGAGACTAGGCCAGATCGCGATCGAAGACGAGATGAAATCGTCGTACCTGGATTACGCCATGAGCGTGATCGTGGGGCGCGCCCTGCCGGACGTTCGCGACGGCCTCAAGCCGGTCCATCGGCGCATCCTCTTCGGCATGAACGAAATGGGCCTGGTGCATAACCGGGCCTACCGTAAATCCGCCAAGATCGTCGGCGAGATCATGGGCAATTATCATCCCCATGGCGACAGCGCGATCTACGATACGCTGGTCCGGATGGCGCAGGACTTCAACATGCGCTATCCCCTCGTGGACGGCCAAGGGAACTACGGCTCGATGGACGGCGATTCCGCCGCGGCCATGCGCTACACCGAGGCGCGCATGACCAAACTGGCGGAAGAACTGCTGGCCGACATCGATAAGGAGACCGTCGACTTCGGGCCGAATTACGACGACTCCCGGCAGGAGCCCCTCGTCCTGCCCACGAAAGTTCCCAATCTGCTGATCAACGGCGCCGGCGGCATCGCGGTCGGGTACGCGACGAACATTCCGACCCATAACCTGGCCGAGGTGGTTGACGGGTTGCTGTTGCTGCTGGAGAATCCGGACGTGACGGTTGCGCAGCTCATGCAGAAGATTCCCGGCCCCGACTTCCCGACGGCGGGCTTCATCTACGGCCTGGGCGGCATCAAGGAAGCGTACGAGACCGGCCGCGGCCTGATCAAAATCCGGGCGAAGGTAGTGGTTGAAACCGATCCGCGGACCGAACGCGACCGGTTGATCGTCACGGAGATCCCCTACCAGGTCAACAAGGCGAAGTTGATCGAAAAGATCGCCGAGCTGATCCAGGAAGACCGGCTCAAGGGCATTTCCGATTTACGCGACGAGTCGTCCGACCGCGAGGGCGTGCGGGTCGTCGTCGAGCTGAAGCGCAACGAGATCCCGCAAGTCGTCCTCAACAATCTCTACAAGAACACCCAGCTGGAAACGACGTTCGGTGTCATCATGCTCGCGCTGGTGAACAACCGGCCCGAGGTGCTGAACCTGAAGCAGATTCTCCATCACTTCCTGGAGCATCGCCGCGAGGTGGTGGTTCGTCGTACGGCCTTCGAGCTGCGCAAGGCCGAAGAGCGGGCCCATATTCTCGAAGGCCTCAAGATCGCGCTCGACAATCTGGATGCGGTGATCACGCTGATCCGGAGGTCGCAATCGCCGGATGAAGCGCGCGCCGGCCTCATGCGCCAATTCGGGCTCACCGAGATCCAGGCCACCGCGATCCTCGACATGCGGCTTCAGCGGCTCACACAACTGGAGCGGACCAAGCTCATCGAGGAGTATCAGGACGTCCTCAAGCAGATCGAGTATCTCAAGTCGGTCCTGGCGAGCGAAGCGCTGGTGCGGACGATCATCAAAGACGAGCTCTCGCAGGTCCGGGAAGAATACAAGGACGAGCGCCGGACGCAGATCGTCAAGGAACAGGGGGAGATCAGCCTGGAAGATCTCATCGCGGAAGAGGAAGTGGTCGTCACGATCTCTCACGCTGGTTACATCAAGCGCAACGCGGCCTCGCTCTACCGGGCGCAGCGGCGGGGCGGCAAGGGCAAGATCGGGATGGGCATCAAGGAAGAGGATTTCGTCGAGACGCTCTTCACGGCCTCGACGCACCAGACGCTGCTGTTCTTTACGGATGCCGGGAAAGTGTACTGGCTGAAGGTGCATGAGATTCCCGAGGCGAGCCGCGCCGCCAAGGGCAAAGCGCTGGTGAACTTGCTGGCGCTCGCCGGCAGCGAAAAGGTTACAGCCACCCTGCCGGTGAAGGAATTTCGCGAAGACCAGTTTGTGGTGATGGCGACCAAGAACGGCTTGGTCAAGAAGACCGAGCTCTCGGCCTACAGCAATCCCCGCCAAGGCGGCATCATCGCGCTCGGCTTGGAAGAGGGCGACAAGTTGATCGGGGTCCAGCTGACCGATGGGCAACGAGAAATTCTCCTGGGGACGAAACAGGGCATCACGATCCGGTTTACCGAAGACGAAGTCCGGCCGATGGGACGGACCGCCTACGGCGTGAAGGGCATCACTCTGGAGGCCGGCAACGAAGTCATCGGCATGGAAACGATCACGCCGGACTCGACCACGTCGATCCTGACCGTGACGGAAGGCGGGTACGGGAAGCGGACGCCGGTCACGGAATACCGCATCCAGGGCCGCGGCGGAAAAGGCATCATCAGCGTCAAAACGACCGAGCGGAACGGGCTGGCCGTCGGGTTCCTGCAAGTCCGGGACGCCGACGAGATCATGCTGATGGCCGCGCAGGGGAAAGTGCTCCGCTGCAAGGTCGAGGATATCCGGGAAATCGGACGCAACACCCAGGGTGTGCGCATTCTCGATCTCGACGGCGAGGACGATCGCGTGGTCGCCGTCGCCCGACTCGCCGACAGCGGCGAACGCGACGACGAGACGACCGGCGCCTAACCGTCGGTCGGCGGTTCCCCATCTCTGCTTCCCCATGGATCAGCTCAAGGTCAAAAAGCCGCTCGACATCGTGGTCAAGATGGCGATCGGCGTCCTGGTATGCGCGTTCGCCCTCATTTGGGGCGGCATGTACCTCAGCCGTCCAGATCGTTCCATTCCTCCCTTCAGCGTCGGCTCGCAAGCGGGCGAGATCGTCATGACGCACGTGCCCGGTGCCACGACGGACCAGCAGATCGAAACGCTTCTCCGTCGGTTTCGCCGTCTCGGACGCGAGAAGGACGGCTTGGCGCTGACGAAAAAGATCCAGCCGACGACTCCGGGCGATCCTGCGGGACGGTACCAGCGGGTCATGTTGTACGTCTTCGACGATGCCGACTGGACGGACCCCGAAGTGCTCAGGAAATTTCTCGCGGGCGACGTCTCCGTGGTGAAGGACATCGGGAAGGCGGTACGAGGGTACTATCGGCTGGACGGTTTGGAGGAAGAGGGAGGGGTCGGCCCCGTCCCGAAGGCCGGGGAGTACGACGGTACGTCCAGAGTGCTGTTCAAGGGACGCGTGACGGACCCGATTCCGGCGGAGCCTGAGCCTGAGGCTGAGAAGGGTACGTCCCTATCACCTCTGTGAGGCGCTGCCGGAGTTCGGGGTCCTGGATCGCGGACAAACGGGCGGCGACTTCTGCCGGCGCGACATCCTGGCGGTTCCCTGCCGGTGGCACAACGGACGGTTCGGAGGTCCGGTCGAGGAGCGGGATCTCGCCGATGCGAAAGGCGATGTCGGTGACCAGGTCGCTGCCGGCCTGCTCGTTGAGTCTGGCGATCAGCTCCGGCTTCAGAAACGTGAGCTGTTGCAGCCAAACAGAATTCCGCACGAGCAGGGAGAGCTTCTTGAACCGAATCTGGACCGGCCAGGTATGGGAACCGATGGGTTCTCCCGCGATGTCCCGCCACTGCTGCTGAAGCCGCAGTTCGAACAGCTGCGACTGCAGGCCGAGCCGCTTCGCGAGGCTGGACAGGATGGTGCCGAAGGAGTCGAGTGAGCCCTGCGCGCGCATGGCGGGATCTTAGGACGCGCACGGCCGGGGGTCAAGGGCGCGCAGAGGGAGTTGGATGGCGACGAGGGACAAGGACAGCGGTGAGAAGGTGGTGGCGACCAACCGCAAGGCGTTTCACGACTATTTCATCGAAGAAAAGTTCGAGGCAGGGGTGGTGTTGCAGGGAACTGAGGTGAAATCGCTGCGTGACGGGCGCGTCAACCTTCAAGACAGCTACGCTTCCGCGCGCAACGGCGAGGTGTTCCTTTACAACTGCCATATCAGCCCCTACAGCCATGGCAACATCATGAACCACGATCCGACCAGGGTTCGCAAGCTGCTGCTGCACAAGAAAGAGATCAACAAGCTCATGGGCAAGACCCAGCAAAAGGGTCTTACCCTCGTGCCCCTCCGCATCTACTTTTCCAAGCGCGGTCATGCCAAGGTCGAACTGGGCCTCGCCAAGGGCAAGAAACTCTACGACCGCCGTGAGTCGATCAAGTCCCGAGAAGCCGGCCGCGAAGTCGAACGGGCGATCAAAGAACGAAAATAGGCGGCCCGTCAGCTTTTGTGTTCGCGGAACGCGGCACTGAAAGCAAAAGGGGTTATCCCGTTGCCAGGAGCAACCTAATCGGCTCCGGGTCGAACAAGTTCTGTTTGGCGGTGCTCGCTCGACGCATGCACATAAAGGACTAATCAGGTCGCTTGCGAAACAAGGAAAGGGAGGATGCTCTCCGTCGTGAATCGGAACCCTCGCTGCTTGGCAAGTACCGAATAGAGCCTTGGCCAGATCCCGAGTTCGGCGCTCTCATCCCATGGGCAAGGCGATCACGCATGAGAAATCTTCGATCGGCAGGCTTGGTCATGCCATGTAACCAATTGTTATAAAAGGGCCTTCTCAGAAAATCCTCGGACGCGAATTTTGTCCCTTGACATTAGTTCTACATAGAACTATCTTCGAGTGGTCACGTGCAGCTCTCTCTCACGCGGAGGTAATCATGAAGGCGTTCTTTCAGACTGACGACGGGTGGACCGGCTTGATCTTGCGGTTGACTCTGGGTTTGGTGATGTTTCCCCATGGGGCGCAGAAGCTATTGGGGTGGTACGGAGGGTTCGGATTCGACGGGACGATGGGATTCTTTACGCAACAGATGGGCATGCCCTGGCTGATCGCCTTTCTGGTGATCATCGGCGAATCGTTCGGCAGCGCCGCCTTACTGCTAGGTCTACTGACTCGCTTTACGGCCGCCAGTATGTCCATCATCATGCTGGGCGCGATCACGATGGTCCACCTGCCGCACGGCTTCTTCATGAACTGGTTCGGCAAGCAGCAGGGCGAGGGTTATGAGTACCATCTGTTGGTGATCGGCATTGCCGCGGCTCTGCTCGTCACCGGTGGGGGAAAATGGTCGGCCGATCAGGCGATCGCCGAGAAAATCTGAAGGATCGAATAAATAAGAGGAGAGAACATCATGTACGTAGTGTTGGGTGCGACGGGGAATACAGGGTCTGCGGTTGTCGAAACCTTGTTGAGCAAGAAACAGCCGGTGCGAGTCGTCGTCCGCTCGGCCGATAAGGGCGCAGCTTGGAAGGCCAAAGGCGCAGAAGTTGCGGTGGCGTCGCTGGATGAGCTGCCGGCGCTCGTGAAGGCATTTGAGGGAGCGAAGGGTGTCTACCTCATGGTGCCACCGAACTATGGAGCCACTTCCTGGCTCTCGGATCAACAGGCTCGCATGGATCGCGCGGCGGAAGCGGTGAAGCAAAGCGGCATCGGGCACGTGGTGTATCTGTCTTCCATCGGCGGCCAGTTGCCGGGCGGCACTGGTCCGATCAGGGCGGTCCATTATGGTGAAGGGAAACTGGCCGGGGTTGTGAAACAGCTTACGATCCTTCGTCCTCCCTCCTTCATGGAAAATTGGGTGCCGGTCATCGGAGCGGCCAAGGCGCAGGGGGTGCTGCCGACGTTCCTCGCGCCACCAGTGAAAATTCCCACGATGTCGACAAGAGACATCGGCAGGATCGGAGCGGAACAGTTGCTTGCGGGGGGACAGGGCAGAAAGGTCATGGAGCTTGCAGGCCCGGAAGAGTACAGTCCGGATCAAGCGGCGCAGGCGCTCGGCGCGATTCTCGGCAAGCAAGTTGTTGCGCAGCCTGCGCCGTTGAGCGCAGTCGTCGCGACCTTCAAATCGTTCGGATTCTCCGATGAAGCCGCGCAACTATTTGAGGAAATGTACACCGGTTTTGCGAAGGGCACGATCGGCTACGAACATCCCGCCTCGCTCGTACGCGGAAGGATCACCCTGGCCGAGGCGTTGCGAGGAATGGTGTAAGGAAGGAGACGCGTCATGGCGACTGACACAGCGATCACAAAAGGGGTTTTCGGTCTCTATCAGCCAGGCTCTGCTCACATGGTCGGGGACGGATTTCCCGTGCGGAATCTCTTTCCGAGCAACGACCTTGATCGTCAAGTCGATCCCTTCCTCATGCTCGACTATGCAGGGCCGCAGTACTTTTCCCCGACGGACCATCCGCGCGGAGTCGGCGAACATCCGCATCGAGGATTCGAAACCGTCACGATCGTCTACGAGGGGGTCGTGGCCCACCGGGACTCGGCAGGCCACGCCGGTGTCATCGGGCCCGGCGATGTCCAATGGATGACGGCGGCTTCCGGCATCGTACACGAGGAATTTCACGAATCGGAGTTCGCGAGAAAGGGCGGGACCCTGCACGCGATCCAACTGTGGGTCAATCTGCCGAAGCGCCACAAGCTGTCTGCCCCCGGCTATCAGACGATCCTCAGCGGAGATATTCCCGCGATCGAGCTGGACGGCGGCTCGGGCCTGCTGCGCGTGATCGCGGGGTCGTTCCAAGGACGGAAAGGACCGGCGCGCACGTTCACGCCCATTGAGCTCTATGACGTTCAGTTGAAGGCCGGAACGCAGACGTCGCTGATCTTTAGTGAGGGACATCATGCCTCATGCTTTGTCCTGCAGGGTCGCGCCTCCCTGAACGGATCGGATGCGGCCGGAGAAGCGGAGCTCATCGTGTGCAAGCGTGAGGGGTCGCAGGTCGTGATCGAAGCACAGGAGGACAGCCGGCTGTTGATCATGGCCGGAGCGCCGATCGAAGAACCGATCGCCCGCTATGGACCATTCGTGATGAACACGAAAGCGGAATTGATCCAGGCGGTACAGGATTATCAGGCCGGCAAGATGGGACATCTTTCATGAGCGACCAGACCGTGACGGTCGAGATTTATTCCGATGTCGTCTGTCCCTGGTGCTATGTCGGGAAACGGCGGCTCGAACGGGCGTTGAAACAGGTCGACAGCGATGTATGCGTGACCTGGCGCCCGTTTCAATTGAACCCGACGATGCCCAAAGACGGAATGGATCGAGCGAATTATCTCGAAGCGAAATTCGGCAGCCTGGAAACGTTCCAACGATTGGAGGACCATGTGCTCGAGGCGGGACGATCCGAGCGGATCGCCTTCGCGTTCGAAAAGATCGCACGGACCCCCAATACCTTCTTGGCCCACAGGCTGATTTGGTATGCCAGGCAGCAGGATCGTCAGGATGAAACAGTCGCATCGTTGTTCACGGGCTATTTCGAAGAAGGCGCCGATATCGGATCGCACAAGACGCTGACGCGGCTCGCAGAGAGGGCCGGACTCAATGCCGAACGGTTTCTCCGTAGCGATGAGGGGATCGAGGAAGTGAAAGCGGAAGAAGCAGCCGGGCACAGGTTGGGCATCCGCGGCGTCCCCTACTTTGTGTTCAACGGGACCTCCGCCCTGTCCGGAGCTCAGCCCGCCGAGCAGTTCGTCACGACCTTGAAAGCGGTCGGATCAGACCAAGCGGTCAGAAAGGCCGGTGTATGATGGCCGTCCAAGTTTATGGTTGCAATCACGTCGTGATCGAGGTCACCGACGCCAAGCAAGCGGTGAAATTCTATCAGGATGTGTTCGGACTCAAGATGCTCAGGGGCGGCGAAGGGGCCGCCTGGTGCAAGCTTGGCGAGCATCAGTTCATGGCGATTTTCGAGGTGGAGACGCTACAGCCCGATCGGACGAAGCATTTCGGCCTGATGGTGCGAGATGCGAAACAAATCAGGGAAGTTCGCCGCAAGCTCACGCAGAAGTACAAATTGCCGATGCGTCCGGGATTCCGTTGCGATTTCCGCGATCCCTGGGGGAACCGCATTCAAGTCGGCGATCTGTCCGACGAATCCCTGGTGTGGCTGATCCCCTACCAGGAAGTCCAGAAAGCCGGGGTAACCTTTGTGTCGAAACGAGGAAAGGAGAAACGACCATGAGTAGTGAGAACCTTCAACAACGATTGAATGACCTGTTCGGTTACGTTCGCCAGGGGAAGATCATCGAAGCGATGAACGAGTTTTACGATAAGGATACGAAGATGCAGGAGAACGCCCATCCCCCTACGGTCGGACTCGCTGCGAACATCGAGCGTGAGAAGCAATTCTTGAGCGGTGTGAAGGAGTGGAAGGGCTTCAACGTGTCAGCGAGTGGGATCGGCGACAATGTCACCTTCTATGAATCCACCATCGACTTCATTGCCACAAACGGTCAGCCGGTGCACCTTGAGCAAGTGTCGGTGGCCAGGTGGAAAAACGGCAAGATCGTCCATGAGCGTTATTACTATGACTCGGGAAAATAAGGGCGAATCCTTTCGTGTAGATAGTGACTCACAGGTATTTCTATGAAAGCGCACTCTCTCGGCCATGTCGTCTTTTATGTGAAGGATCTTGAACGGTCGCTCCGTTTCTACCGGGATCTCCTGGGATTCTACGAAGTGGGCCGGATCTTCAACGGCGCGGCCGCCGCCCTGACGTCCGGACGCACGCATCACGAGCTGTTGTTGATCCAAGTCGGCGAGGCGCCGGGACCCCTGCAGGGACGCCGTCGCGGGCTCTACCATATTGGGATCAAGATCGGCGACAGTATGGACGAGTTGCGCGCGGCGAAGCGAGAAGTGGAGAACGCGGGAATTTCGATCGACGGCATGAGCGACCACACGGTCAGCCAGAGTCTGTATGTGCGTGATCCGGACGGCAACGAAGTGGAGCTGTATGTGGATGTGGACGAAGCGCTCTGGAAGAACAATCCGGCGGCGGTCGTTTCTCCGATCAAGCCGCTGTTCCTCTAAGGATGGGTGCGGATAAGGGTAGCGAGAGAGTCGGGCGACGGAGTAGACTGGCACGATGATGGGACGAAGGAGCCAGATAGGTATAGAGACCGGGGTGCTGCTCTGGGTTGCTGCGGCGCTGGTCGGCTGTAAAGACAACGCCGGATCGGCCCCCGCTCCTCAAGTGCCGCAGGTTGAAGTGATCTCGGCCTCGACCACGACGGTGCCGGATCAACCGGAATTCATCGGGCAGGCGGAAGCCTCGCGGCCGGTCGAAATTCGTTCACAAGTCACGGGCTTGATCAAGGCCGTTCTGTATCAAGAAGGCCGGGATGTGAAGGCCGGCGACCGGCTCTACCAGATCGATCCGGTTCCCTTCCAGGCCGCCGTGGCAAGCGCCAAGGCCAAAATCGCCCAGGCGGAAGCCCGTGTCGTGCAGGCCAGGCAGGACTTGGCCCGCGTCAAACCGCTGCTGGCCGAGCAGGCCGTCAGCCAAAAAGACGTCGATGACGCCGTCGCCGAAGAGCTGGCGGCAAAGGCCCTGGGCCAGGCCGCCAGGGCCGACCTCATCAAGGCGCAATTCGATCTCGACAACACCATCATCACGGCACCGATCACCGGCCTCATCGAACGGACGCGCTACTACGAAGGCCGGTTGGTTTCGGCGCAGACGGATTTGCTGACGGTGGTGCATCGGGTCGATCCCATGTTCATCGTGGTGAGCATTCCCGAATCGTTCATTCTCAAGCGCCGCCGCGACATCGAGGAAAAGCGAATCGAGCATCCCGGCATCTACCAACTGCGGGGCGAAATCGTGATGATTGACGGATCGATCTATCCCCAGGAAGGCGTCCTCGATCTGATGGAGCCCGGGCTCCGCTCCGAAACAGGCGCGCGGGTCGTGCGCATGACCGTCCCCAATCCCAAACGGATGCTGCTGCCGGGCCAATTCGTGAAGGTGAAGTTCAAGGGCGACAGCAAGCCGAACGTCGTGCTGGTTCCCCAGCGGGCCGTCTTGCAGGGCCCGCAGGGGCCGTTCGTCTTCGTCGTCAATGCCGAAGAGCGGATCGAGATCCGTCCGGTCCAAGCCTCGGCCTGGCAGGGCGATCAGTGGCTGATCGAGCAGGGATTGAAAGCCGGAGAACGTGTCGTCGTGAACGGGCTGATGAAAATAGGTCCCGGCGCCCCGGTCAAAGCGGTGCCGCTCGGCGAAGCTTCGCCGGCCGATCAGCCTCCTTCCGGTCCGCCTCAACAAGGGTAACGCGTGACGTCACACGTCTTTATCGATCGGCCGATCATGGCATCGGTCGTGTCCATCGTTATTGTCGTCATGGGGCTGCTGTCCGTGCAGTTCCTCCCCGTGGCGCAATTTCCGGAAATCACGCCGCCGGTCGTGCAGATCGACGCCGACTACCCGGGTGCCAGCGCCGAAGTGGTGGCCGATTCGGTGGCACGGCCCATCGAAGTGCAACTGCCCGGTGTCGACAACCTCGTCTACTTCGACAGCACCAGCAGCAACGACGGCCACGTCACGATCAAGCTGACGTTCGAAATCGGAACGGACCCCGACATCGCGCAGGTCCAGACGCAGAACCGCGAAAAACTCGCGGAGCCGCAATTGCCTCCGGAAGTGATCCGGCAGGGCGTTTCGGTCAAGAAAATGTCCCCCGACTTGGTCGCGGTGATCGCGCTCAAGTCGACCGACAAGAATCACGACGCCGTCTTCCTCTCCAACTACGCCATTCTGCGGCTCGTCGACAATCTCCGCCGCGTGAAGGGCGTGGGTGACGCCCTGGTGTTCGGCCAGCAGAACTACAGCATGCGGATCATCCTCAATCCCCTGCTGATGACGCGTCTGAGCCTCACACCGACCGATATTGCCGCGATCATCCGCGAACAGAACCGAGACTATCCGGCCGGCACGATCGGCCGCGAACCGGCCTTGAAAGGGACCGAGCTGACGATTCCGGTCATCACCAAAGGGCGCCTGACCGAGATCAAGGACTTCGAGGAACTGATCGTCCGCGCCCTGCCCGACGGTTCGGCCGTCCGGCTCAAAGACGTTGCCCGGATCGAATTGGGCGCCCAGTCCTATGCGCTCGAAGGCCGCTGGAACAGCAACCCGACCACGTTCATTCTGACCTTCCTGGCGCCGGGCGCCAACGCGCTGGACACGGTCCGCCGAACGCGCGCCGAAATGGACGAGCTGGCGAAGAACTTCCCGGCGGGGGTGTCCTACGACATTCCCTACGATACGACGAAGTTCATCGAGGTCTCGATCCACGAAGTCGTGAAGACGCTACTCGAAGCGATGGTCCTGGTCGTATTGGTCGTCTATCTGTTCCTTCAGAGCTGGCGCGCGACGATCATTCCGACGGTGGCGGTTCCCGTCTCGTTGATCGGCACCTTTGCCGGGTTGTACGCGCTGGGCTTCTCCATCAATACGATCACCCTGTTCGGCATGGTGCTCGCCATCGGCATCGTTGTGGACGACGCGATCGTCGTCGTCGAAAACGTCGAACGGCACATGCGCGAGGACCGGGTCTCGCCTAAGGAGGCGGCCAAGCGGGCAATGGCCGAAGTCACGGCGCCGGTCATCGCGATCGTGCTGGTGCTCGTGTCGGTCTTCGTGCCGGTCGGCTTCATCGGAGGCATCACCGGCGCCCTGTATAAGCAATTCGCCGCGACGATCGCGATTTCCGTCACCGTCTCCGGGTTCGTCGCGCTCACGCTCAGTCCCGCGCTCTGCGCCATCGTGCTGACTCCGCAGCATGGCCCACGGGGCGGGTTCTGGGCCTGGTTCGACCGGTTTTTCATCCGGACCCAGACCGGATATGCGGGCCTGGTGGCCGGTATGGTCGCGCGGCCGGCGCGTGTGATGGCGGTCTTCGGGGTGGTGCTGGCCCTGACCTACGGCATGTTCACAACGTTGCCGCGCAGTTTCCTGCCGGAGGAGGACCAGGGGTATTTCATTGCGATCGCGCAACTACCGGACGGGGCCTCAAAGCAGCGGACCGACGCGGTCTTGGAAAGGATCGAGCGGTTCTTTCAGGCCAATCCTTCCGTGCACTCGACCGATTCTCTGTCGGGGCAGAATTTCGTGTTCGGCACGCGAGGACCGAACACGGCGACCATGTTCGTGCCGTTGAGGCATTGGGACGAGCGAAAGGAATGGCACCAGCATGTGCAGGCCCTGGTCGGGATGGCCTACGGCGAATTCGCCAAGATTCCTGAAGCGCTGCTCTTGGCCTTCAACGCCCCCTCCCTCCGTGGAGTGGGCGCCGTCGGCGGGTTTTCGGCACAACTGCAGGATCCGAGCGGGGGCGATTTCAAAAAGTTCGCGATGGTGGCGCAGGAGTTCGTCGCCCGCGCGCAGAAGGAGCCGGCCATCGGCCAGGTGGGGACGAACTTCCGCGTCTCCGCGCCGCGCCTCTACGCCAACGTGAACCGTGAGCGGGCCAAGGCGCTCGGCGTGCCGATCTCCGACATCTTCGACACGCTGCAAGCGTACTTCGGGACTTTTTACATCAACGACTTTTTGAAGTACGGCCGCATCTACCATGTGCAGACGGAGGCCGACGCGCAATTTCGGTCGACGCCCCAGGATATCTCCAAGATCTACGTCCGGGCGCAGACGGCCCAGGGCATCAACATGATTCCGCTCGATACCGTCGTCACGACGGAATTTCAAAGCGGGCCGGATCCCGTCAATCACTTCAACGGGTACAACACCGCGCTCGTTCTCGGGGCGGCGGCGCCGGGCTACAGCTCAGGCCAGGCGTTGGATGCGCTGGATCGTGTGGCGAAGGACGTGCTCGTGCCGCAAGGCTACGCCATCGACTGGAGCAACATTTCGTTCCAGGAACGCCGGGTCGGCGGCCAATCCAATCAGGTGTTCTTGATCGGCCTGCTGATGGTTTTTCTGGTCCTGGCGGCGCAGTTCGAAAGCTGGGCGGTCCCGTTTGCGGTGCTGTTGTCGGTCCCCTTCGCCATCTTCGGCGCCTTGGCGGCGGTGTGGGTCCGCGGGTTCACGAACGACATCTATTTCCAAATCGGCATAGTCACGTTGATCGGGCTTTCGGCCAAGAACGCAATCCTGATCGTGGAGTTCGCGAATACCCGGTACGAAGCGGGCAAGCCCCTGATCGAAGCGGCCGTGGAAGCGGCCAGGCTGCGGTTCCGCCCCATCATCATGACGTCGATGGCGTTCATCTTCGGCATGTTCCCTTTGGTGGTCGCCATGGGCGCCGGTGCAGCCAGCCGGCAATCGATCGGCACGGGCGTGCTCGGAGGAATGTTGGCGGCCACGTTCTTGGCGATTTTCTTTGTGCCGCTGTTCTATGTACTGATCAGACGGCTCACGGGTCGTCCGGTACCTCCGACCAAGTCGGAGGGAGCCGTCGCATCGTTGTCCCACGACGAGATCTGACATGCGGAACTACTCCGTTCTCTTACTGGCGATGGTCTCGATGTCCTGCGCGGTGGGGCCGGACTACGAACGACCCGCAACCGACAGTCCGAACCAGTTCCGTATGGCTGAAACCCCAGCCGACGCCCCGTCCCTCGCCAACCTGCCCTGGTGGGATCTCTTGAAAGACGAACAGCTGCAGAAGCTGGTTCGTATCGCCTTGACGGAAAACAACGACTTGCAGCGGGCCACGGCGACGATCGAGGAGTTTCAGGCACGCGCCTACATTGCCAAATCGGATTTTCTGCCCGGAGTGACGGCGTCCGGCAATGCGCCCGTCCTGGGGCGCAAGACCGTCTTCTTGTTCCCGGGTTTTGCCAACCCGTTCAACTACTATCTCCAGGGAAACCTCTCCTGGGAACTCGATATCTGGGGTCGGATCAGACGATCGAACGAGGCGGCCCGCGCCGACCTCTTCGCGAAGGAAGAAAATCGGCGGGCGGTGGTTCTGGAATTGGTCAGCGGGGTGGCAGAAGCCTATTTCAATTTGTTGCAGTTCGACGCGCAATTGGACATTGCGAAACGGACGTTGCAATCCTGGGAAGAATCGGTGCGCATCGCCCAGGCCCGGTTGCGCCAAGGTATGACGTCGAAGTTGGATGCCGATCAGTTCGAAGCGGAGCGGGCGAACGCCGCCGCGCGGACCGCGGAACTCGAACGGAACATGGTGCAGGCGGAAAACCAACTGAGCGTGCTGTTGGGTCGCAAGCCGTTCGAGATCCCGCGCGGGAGGCCGCTGGCTGAACAGGCGTTGCCGCCCTCGGTGCCGCCCGGACTGCCGTCGGAACTGTTGCAGCGGCGGCCGGACATTCTTCAGGCGGATCGCGAACTGGCGGCGGCGACCGCGCGGATCGGTGCGGCCAAGGCGGAGCGCTTCCCGAAGATTTCGCTGACCGGCTTACTGGGCGCCGCGGACCCCAAGATCCGTAGCATCTTTTCCGATCCGTCGACGTTCGCCGCCGCGGGGGCCGGCTTTACCGGTCCGCTGCTGAACAGCCAGGCTCTGGGGTTCCAGCAGGAGGCCGTCGAGGCCCAAGCGAAGCAGTCGCTGGCTCAGTACCAACAGACCGTGATCACAGCGTTTCGCGAAGTGGAAGACGCGCTGGTGGCCGCCCGGACCGCCCGCATGCAGAACGAGGCGCAACAGGCGCAGGTGAACGCCCTGCAGTCGGCTCTGCGGTTGGCGGAGTTGCGGTACAAGGGCGGGCTCGCCAATTATCTCGACGTGCTGGTGGCGCGCCGCAACCTCTTTGAGGCGGAATTGGCCATGACGAGCTCTCGCCGCTTGCATTTGGTGTCGGTGGTGCAACTGTATAAGGCGCTGGGCGGCGGTTGGTCGCCCGACATGGGCAAGACGACCGGCAAACAAGAAGGGTAGGAGTCCATGGAGAAACCGGCGGAGACCGCACAGCAGATTCACGACCTGATCGCTCGGCGGTGGAGCCCACGCTCATTCGATGAGCGGCCGGTGGAATCGGACACAGTGAAAAGCCTCTTCGAAGCGGCACGGTGGGCTCCTTCCTCCAACAATGAACAGCCGTGGCGGTTCCTGGTTGCAAGACGGGACGACCAGGCGGAGCACGAACGGCTCTTGGCCTGCCTCCTGGAAGGCAATCGAAAGTGGGCCTTCCGCGCGCCGCTGTTGATCCTGTCCGTCGCCAGCCTGAATTTCGAAGAGGATGGTAAACCCAACCGCCACGCCTTCCATGACACCGGCATGGCAGTCGAGAACCTGGCGCTGCAAGCGACAGCCTTGGGGCTTCAGGTGCACATGATGGCGGGTTTCGACGTGGAAAAAGCGCGCGTCGGTTGTCTGATCCCGACCGGCTTCGAGCCGGTGGCCATGATCGCGGTCGGCTATCCGGGTGATCCGGCCGTCCTGCCGGACTATCTGCGGGAACGGGAAGCCAAACCTCGGGAGCGGCAGCCGATCAGCGACTTTGTCTTCGCGGCCAGATGGGGTCAATCGTCGCCTCTTGTGCGGTGAACCGGTGGCGCCATTTTCCGCCGCAACGAGACATCTCTCACGTGTTGATCCCGTCATGCGGCGTCTCATTCGGGAAGTCGGGCCCTGTGCCCTCTCGCCCCGTGCCGGGCGCTCGTCCTTCGAATCCCTGGCGCGGGCGATCGCCTATCAGCAGCTGCACGAGAACGCGGCGGAGCGCATTCTCAGCCGATTCGTCGCACTCAGTCCAGGTCGTCGGTTTCCCCGCCCTCAGGACGTGCTCGATCTGGAGGACCGGGCGATTCGCGGAGCGGGTTTCTCGCGGGCGAAGACGGCCGCGCTGCGGGATCTTGCGGCGAAAACGCTCGACGGCACGGTACCGACGACGCGCATGATCGCGAAGCTGGACGATGAGGCCGTAGTGGAACGATTGATACAGGTGCGCGGGATCGGTCGGTGGACCGTGGAGATGCTGTTGATGTTTACGCTCGGCCGACCGGATATCTTGCCGGTCGGTGACTTCGGCTTGCGGAACGGCTTCCGCATCGCCTATCGGAAGCGGACTATGCCCGAACCGCGCGCGCTCCTCCGGTACGGCGAGCGTTGGAGGCCCTATCGTACGGTCGCCTCCTGGTATCTTTGGCGCGCGGTCGATTTGGCCAAGGGCAAGGCACCCAGCACATTCGTTCCTTAGGATGGAGAGCGGTGAGCACCTACCTATTCGACAGCAATAGCGAGGACCGTGAGTGGCGTCGGCTGCGGATGATCGAAGCGGCGGTCGACGCGGACAGCATTGCATTGCTTGATCGGACCGGCGTGGCGACCGGCTGGACGTGCCTGGAACTCGGGGCCGGGGCAGGATCGCTCGTCGAATGGTTGGGCAGGAGGGTCGGTCCCCAAGGTCTGGTGTGGGCGGTCGATAAACGTCCGCAGTATATTCGGCGATTCTCCTCCCCGCCCTACCGAGTCGCCGAGGGAGATTTCCTCGCACAGCAGTTCGAGCGCCCCCTGGATCTGCTGCACGGGCGCTACGTGCTGATCCACAATCAGTGCGCGGCCGACATGCTGGCCCGCATACATTCGCTCATGAAACCCGGCGGCTATGTTGTGCTTGAAGAACCGGATTTTACTTCTGCCGATCGCTTGAATCACCATGCGGACGCCGCCTGTCAGCGGGTGAACGAAGCCATCTGCCGCATGTTCCTCGACGCCGGCCTCGATCCCGGGTTCGGATTGAAATTGCCCGGAGAAGCGGCGCGTGCGGGTCTCCAGGTTGTCGACGTAAAAACGACGATGCATCTCTGCCAAGGGCGGTCTCCGGTCGCAACCGTCATGGCCGAATCGGCACGGGTGCTTCGGCACGAATATCGAGGAACAGGGATCGCGACGGATGCCGATATCGATCACTATGTGGAACTGGCCGAAGACGAGCGGCATTGGGCAGTCTATTACTCGACGGCCTCCGTCCTCGCACGGGCGCGATAGGAAAACGGACATGACGTCGCTGGACGGAAAAGTCGCCATTGTGACGGGAGCCTCCAGCGGCATCGGCCGTGCGATTGCAGTGCGGTTGGCCCAGGACGGCGCGATTGTGGTGGTGAACTATGCGAAGAATGTGGAGAAGGCCCAACAGGTCGTCTCCGGCATCCAGGCCAAGGGGGGAACGGCGGCGTTGGTTCAGGCGGACATGAGCCGGGTCACCGAGGCGCGCCGGCTGGTGGCCGATACAGTCGCGCGCTTCGCGCGCCTGGACATTCTCGTGAACAATGCCGGAAAGTTCCTGCCGAAACGTCTGATCGACACGACGGAAGAGGACTTCGATCACATCATGGCGCTGCACGCCAAGGGTCCGTACTTCGCGATGCAGGAAGCGGCCAGGGTCATGCAGGCCGGTGGCCGGATCGTCAATATCTCCACGGAGGGGACCAGCATGGCCTTTTCAGGTGCGACGGCCCACCTGGCGAGCAAAGGAGCGTTGGAACAGGTGACGAAGGGACTCGCGCTGGAATTGGCGCCGCGCGGGATTACGGTGAACAGCGTCTCGCCCGGCATCACAGATACGGGCGTGTTGACGGAGGAGTACAAGCGATTCGGGAGGCAGGCGTCCCCGTTGAAACGACTGGGAACGCCTCAGGACATTGCCGACGTCGTGGCGTTCCTGGTGAGCGACGACGCGAGATGGCTGACGGGGCAGAATATCCATGCCGGCGGCGGCATGGTCATGTAGGAGGACAGGATGGCAAGGCAGAACGTGTCAACCGGTGGTCCCTGGGAAGCCAAGATCGGCTATTCGCGGGCGGTGCGTATCGGTACCCATGTGTCGGTGTCCGGCTCGACGGCGATGACGCCGTCCGGCCTCGTCGGCAAGGGCGATCCTTATACGCAGACGATACAAACGTTTAAGACGATCGAGGCGGCGCTGCAACAAGCCGGAGCCTCGCTGAAAGATGTCGTCAGGACCCGCATCTACATGGCGAACATCGATCAGTGGCAGGAAGTCGGCCGTGCACACGGCGAGATCTTCGGCACCATCAGGCCGGCTACCACGATGGTCGAAGTCAAGCGGCTGATCGATCCCGACATGCTGGTTGAGATCGAAGCAGACGCGATCGTCGCGGATTGATCGCGCGAGGGCCCATGGCGAATCAGCTTTTCAAGTGGATCGATCGCAATATCCTCTCGCTCGGCCGGGAGATGCGGCTTTCCTATCTGCCGCCGCTCATGGTCTACGTTGCTTATGGGATATCCGGACTCACCGGCATCGTCGGGACTTTCTTCGTCAAAGACTATCTAGGACTCTCCGCCTCGTTCTTGGCCGCGCTCGGCTTCTGGGCGGGCATTCCCTGGGCGCTGAAGATGCCGATCGGCCATACGGTCGACTTGCTGTGGAGGTGGAAGAGTTGGTTGGTGGGATTGGGTGCGGGATTACTCGCCGTCAGCCTCGGCATCATGGCGGCGCTGATCGGCAACCGAGAGGCAATGACCGCGATCCTGTCGGCCGAGGTCTGGTTCGTCATCAGCGCCCTGCTGGCGCCGATCGGGTATGTGATTCAGGATGCAGTGGCCGATGCGATGACCGTCGAGGCCGTCCCGCGCGTGGATGACCAGGGCCGACCATTCGATGAGTCGACCCGCAAGCTCATGCACACGACGATGCAGACGCTCGGCCGCGTCGCCATTGTCGGAGGCGGAATCATCGTCGCGCTGATCAACGTCTACATTTTCAACGGCATGGAGGGCCTGCCCCAGACGGAACTCGTCCGCCTTTACAAGCAAGTCTATTTGATGGCGCTCGCCATCCCCTTCGTGTCCGTGCTCGGCGTCGCGCTCGCCTGGTGGTTGAAACGGCAGCACCGACAACGGCTCTTGGCGCAGGGGTACTCGCGGGAGCAGGCGGAGCGGATGGTCGACGTGCGGGGCGACGGAAGCGAGGCGACCGAACCCAACTGGTGGATCCTCGGCGGCAGCCTGGCCTTCGCTCTTTTTACCTTGAGCATCGGTCTGGGCGGCTTTCCCTACAGCGAGGAAATCGTGTTCGCCGGCTCGATGGGCATCGTCCTGTTCCTGATGGCCAAACTCGTACGAGAGCTGGAACCGGACAAGCGATTCACGCTCGTCGGGACCGCGGTGGTCGTGTTCATCTTCCGCGCGATTCCAGGGACCGGCCCTGGCGCAACCTGGTGGATGATTGACCAGCTGAAGTTTGATCAGCAGTTTCTCTCGGTGCTCTCGCTGATCGGCAGTACATTAACCTTGGCCGGCATGTTCCTGTTCCGGCGCTTCATGGCCGAGCGGTCGATCGCCTACGTCGTGGGGTTCCTCACCGTGATCGGGACGATCCTCACGGTCCCGATCGTCAGCATGTTCTACGGGCTTCATGAATGGACGGCGAAGATGACCGGTGGAGTCGTCGACGCCCGGTTCATCGCACTCATCGATACGGCATTGGAATCGCCGCTCGGGCAGATTTCCATGATTCCCATGCTGGCCTGGATTGCCAACAGCGCACCGGCGAATCTGAAAGCCACCTTCTTCGCCGTCATGGCTTCGTTCACGAACCTCGCGCTTTCCCTGAGTCAACTCGGGACGAAATATTTGAATGACGTCTTCGTCGTCACGCGCGAAGTCAAAGACGCAGCAACCGGCACGATCCAAACCCCCGCCGACTACAGCCAATTGGGTTCGTTGCTCATCTGGCAACTCGTGATCGGTTTAGCGCTCCCCTTCTTGGCAATCGTGTTCGCGAAGATCACTCGTTTTAAAAGCGCATAGCAGGATGTTGAAGATGCAAGCCATGTCATGCCTTCAGCGCGTATGAGGAGGACCTGATGGCCATGGGACTGTTCGCGCTGGTGTCCGCATCGCTGTTCACAGGGGCGGCCTGTTATATCACTCTAGTGGAACAACCGGCGCGATTGTCACTCGACGATCGGTCCCTGCTAGCCCAATGGAAGCCGAGCTACAAGGGCGGCTTCAACATCCAAGGATCATTGGCGGTCATCACCGCTGTGGCCGGTGGCATAGCTTACATGCAGACCAGCAACTGGTTGTGGTTAGGTGGGGCCTTCGCTATCTTTGCAAACTGGCCGTACACTCTCATGTTCCTGATCCCAACCAACAACCGGCTGCTTGCCATGCCGCTGGAATCGGCGGGATCGGAGACCCGTGGAATGATTGAGGCGTGGGGGCGGGGCCATGTGGTTCGCGGATGTCTCGGTGGCTTTGCAATAGTCTGTTTTTTCCTGGCAGCGCTCTCTTAACACATCCGGGCCGGTTTCTTTGTCTTCTCTAACCTTCTCCTGGCCGGCACGGCCCTGTGAAGACTCGACTTTGACCATCTCTCCGTCGAGGTCGCGAACCATCGCTCATGCATGAGTGCGTATGAAATTGAGGAGGCTACCGCGGTTAAGGAAGCTGTTAGGGTCCGAGAAATGAAGCGGCGAGTCGGTGCAGCGATAACCCTGTCGTGCGAGCTTCGCGCTGATCTCGCCGCAGCGGTGGCGGCCTGGATCCGCGAGCAGTATTTGACAGGTTGGCCTGGCATGGTCAGCGAGAAAACTGGCAAGGAGTGTTGGCTGACTTCGTTCGTACAAGAGGTCGCTACCGATGATCAGATCGAAGCGGCCGAGCTCGAGAGATGGTTCGAGCCAGGGCGCGTTGAAGAAAGGAATGGGTGCGAGGCCATTCAGGTCGCTGTTATGCCGCAGGAATGTCTCCGCCATGGGATGGTAATCGCAGGCGGTGATATCTGCACCGCGTTGTTGCAGCACGAGACTGGGGAGGCCGATCCCGCAGCCGACTTCGAGAATGTGTTTGCCTGCGATGGGAAACTGGCTCATCTCTTCCGCGAGCGCCAACCCAGCGGGCCAGACGACACCGAAGAGCGGCCAGGAGGCGGCACAGATCCCTGCCCGTTCCGCGCAGCCGTCGGGATCGGAGAACTGCTGCCGGTCGCGCAGCGTACGAATGTGAAACGACACCGGTCCGATCTGATACCCGGTCGTCTCAACCTCGTAACCTAACGCCTTCGTATCCACTTACGAGTGAGCATAGACCCTTCTCGATGTCAGGGCCATGGAATTCGTGGTCAAGGAGGAGCAGTGAACCCAGTCCGACAACGTCCTAGCATCCCCTTGACCCGTGCGGTATCATAAGCATCTGTAAAGGGTTGCGGGGTGGTCAGTTGTCTTTGAGGATATTCAAAAGGTCTTCTGGCCAGGCCGCAACGATGCAAAGATCCAAGGCGTACTCTGTTCGGTACGTCGAGGGTCTGAGCGAGTGAGAACGCAGCCAGAAGCTTTTTTCAACATCCGACGGAAAGGGGGGCGACCGGTTTCGACGGGGATACCGACGTCACTGTCGCATGTCGAGCTCTCGGGGACTCGTATAACTCCGGGAAAATGCAACTGCCAATCAAGAACTGGCACTCGCAGCCTAATTTAGGCTGAGACGTTCTTCCATCTGAGGCCCGCGGGGGTGGAAGGGCGCGATGCAGCGGGCTGGTTTCACGCCGGTGCTCAGCGGCGGGGGACGAGATAAAGCTGGGCTAGCGGTTGTTCTAAGCCTGCCGATGGGCGTGGACGGCTGCGAACCTTAAACTATCGGCTACACATGTAGACGCAGTGCACTGAGGATCTTCGGACAGGGGTTCAACTCCCCTCGCCTCCACCAAACAGAGCTCGCTCGACCCGGAGCCACTATGATGGTTCCGGGCGACGGGATAAAACACCACCAGTGAATCCTATGCTCGCGCTACCGCCGCGTTCGATCAGATCGCGGCGGATCAGTACTTTGCCTCCTGTAGGCTCGGAGTTCTTACCTCGCGCGTTCCGGTGGCTCACCAGGCCGACGGCAAGGCGCACGTCCGCCGCATGATTTCCTTCTTATCTCGATACGGTCCCCTGTAGGCGTTATCCTACGCAACCGGCGTCTGATCGGGAATCTGGTACGATTTCCAGGTTTCGCTCTGGATTTGACCCGGTCTTTTGGTTACCCTTATCAGGTTGTTGCAATGCCGCCGTATATCGTTTCGAGGAGGGCATAGCTCGTATGGCGTGGAACCGGACGATGGGGACTGTTGTCCTCCTGGGCTACCTATCCGGCTCCCCCTCGACGTCTGCATCGGAGCCACCTCCTGCGAAGCCGGAGTCCCCTCCGTTACAGACGACTCCCGGGCCCGTACAGGCCGCTCCGACTCCCAAGACCCATGGGCAAGAGAGCGAACCCAAGCCGGCCGCGAAGCCTCCGGTCGTCTCCCCCGAGGGCTTGAATAAAGAACCGGCTCCCTCTCCCGCAATGCCTCCGCCGAAATCCACGGGGAAACCTCCGCACCCGGCGAACGGAGCGGCGGCGAAGCCCGGCGTGATGCCCCAATTTCCTGCCGAACTGATTGGAAAAGACGGAGCGCCGATGGTGTTGGTGCCGGCCGGCGAGTTCACGATGGGTAGCGACAAGGGCGATGACGACGAGCAACCGGTGCATAAAGTGTTCGTCGACGGATTTTACCTGGACAAGTTCGAAGTGACGAACGGGCGCTTTGCCAAGTTCGTCGAGGCGATTCAAAGCGAGCCGCCCTGGGGATTTGCCGACAAGGACACGCCGGTGCTGCGACCGGATCATCCCGTGCGCTGGGTCAATTGGATGGACGCCATGGGGTATTGCCTCTGGGCCGGCAAACGCCTCCCGACCGAAGCGGAGTGGGAAAAGGCCGCGCGCGGCGCCGACGCTCGCGCGTATCCGTGGGGCAACGATCCTCCCACGCCGGCGCAGGCCGTTTTCGGATTAAAAGAAGGGGGAAACGACACCGTGTCGCCGATCGGCAACCGCGACAAGGGGAAGAGTCCGTACGGCGTCCACGACATGGCGGGCAATCTCTACGAATGGACGATCGATTGGTACGACGAGCAGTTCTACAGCAGAAATCCTGCCATCAATCCCCGCGGTCCGGTAGAAGGGACGGCTAAGGTTCAACGAGGGGGATCCTATACGAACGGGCCCTACCGCTTGCGCGCGACGTTTCGAACGAAGGGCGATCCGACCGAACATGATCCCAACGTCGGCTTTCGATGTGCCCAGGATTTCCCCAAACAACCCTGACCTTCCGTCTCGGCGTCCTCCCTTGACTATGCCGTTTCCGAGGCTGCGACACCCTTCTTGAACGTCGCATACAGGTAGACCGGAATGCCCGCGTCGCCTAACGTCTGAGCAATCAACGGTCTGACCTCTTCCCAGGACAATCCACCGACTCCGGTTGCCAGGCGCGGGAGCGCAAGGCTCTGGATTTGTTGAGCCTTGAGCTCTTTCTTCAACGCTTGTAGCACATGATTGAGGTACGGCACGGTGGCTTTCCCGGGCCTGCCTCGATGGTCTTCGGCCGGTTCCTGCGTGAACAGATTCACGATGATCGGGGAGCCGGGTCCCTTCCAGGACCAGAGCGTCCCGGGCTTGGGATTATAGGTTTGACAGTAGTGGCGGAAGTCTTTGTACATGCCGGGCCATTGCTCACGGAGGGACAGGGCCAAGCCCTGCTTGAAATCGTCATGCGGGGCAATGCCGTGCGCAATCGCCTGGGCCTGAGACAGGAGGATGTCGCCCGTCACTTCTGTAATCATGAACGCGCTCCTTTCGATGAAAGCCATCCGTTTGTTAATAAGGAGAAGATATGTCCGATTCGATGGAGATCAATCGAGGAACGCCAGAATATTTTTCGGAACGGAGGTCCCGATGGGACAGGGGACCCCGTAGGAAGGGATCCGTCGAGGCCTACCGGACGGCGATCAAGACTTCTGCTCGGCCACCAGAGGATAGGCGAGTCCTGCTAACGCCGCCCCCACAATCGGGGCCACCCAAAACAGCCACAATTGCGCGATGGCCCACCCACCGACGAACAATGCTGGTCCCGTGCTGCGGGCCGGATTGACGGACAGATTTGTCACGGGAATACCGATCAAATGGATCAGCGTGAGGCCTAATCCGATGGCGATCGGAGCAAATCCGGCCGGGGCTCGCCTGTCGGTGGCACCGAGGATGATGATCAAGAACATGAACGTGAGGACGACTTCTGCGACCAATGCCGCCAGAAACGAGTATTGGCCCGGCGAATGGTCCGCATAGCCGTTCGCCGCAAACCCCCCAAGGTCGAATCCCGGTTTGCCGCTCGCGATCAGATACAGCACCCCGGCACCGAGCACGGCACCTGCTACTTGTGCACCGATGTATCCAGGCAGATCGCTGGCTGGAAACCGCTTGCCGACCATCAACCCGACCGACACAGCGGGGTTCAGGTGACAGCCGGAAATGTGTCCGATCGCATAGGCCATGGTCAAGACGGTGAGACCGAATGCGAACGAGACACCTAGAAGACCGATGCCGACTTGGGGAAATGCGGCGGCGAGGATGGCACTGCCGCATCCCCCGAACACGAGCCAAAACGTGCCGAGTGCTTCCGCAGCCAGTCGATTCATGGGAACCTCCAGTGGAGTTCACAGCTACGCGCAACTATGCACTGGGTGGAGGGAAAGCACAAGAACGTCAGGGAGAACACCTCGGGAGACTTTCTTCTCCGACGGGACAGGCGTATCCTTAACCCGGTTTCCCAAGAGGATTGGACGATGAAACGCTACCGAATCAAGCCAGGCAGTCGACTGTCGTTGAAAGCCTTCGACCCCGACGACACGGGTGAGTACAAGAAGAACGACAATGGCAAGGCGAGTGCGAAGGCCGAGACGGAGCAGCTTATCACACGAGTGAGCAAGCTCCAGGAGCGACTCTACGCGAATGGTTCCCGCTCGCTCTTGATCGTGCTGCAAGGGATGGACACGAGCGGTAAAGACGGCACGATCCGCAGCGTGATGTCGGGAGTGAACCCGCAAGGCTGCAAAGTCGTCTCGTTCAAGGCTCCTTCGTCGAAAGAGCTGGCGCACGATTTTCTCTGGCGCGTCCATCAGGACGTGCCGGCCAAGGGGCAGATCGGCCTCTTCAACCGGTCGCATTACGAAGATGTGTTGATCACCCGCGTGCACGGCTGGGTATCGGACAAGGTCGCGAAACGGCGGTTCGATCAGATCAAGGAATTCGAGGAGCTGTTGGTGGAAAATGGCACCGCCATTCTGAAGTTCTTTCTTCACATCTCGAAAGACGAACAAAAGGAACGGCTCGAGGCCAGGATTCAGGATCCGGAAAAACGCTGGAAGTGGAATTCCGGCGATCTGGAGGAGCGGAAGCTCTGGGACGACTACATGCGGGCGTTTGAAGACGTGATTGCGGCGACCAGCACCGACGAGGCGCCTTGGTACATCGTGCCGGCCAATCGGAAATGGTATCGCAATCTCGTCGTGGCCGATCGAGTCGTCGATGCGCTGGACAACATGAAGCTCAAGACGCCGCCGGCGCCAGAAGGGGTCGATTTTACGACACTCAAAATCCTGTAAGTCATCCAGCCCGCCCCCTCTTTCCTTTATCTCGGCGTCGACCGGGCGGAACCTCCGGCAGGAGGCCTCCTCGACGCACCAGAGAGGAGTACTTCATGACCCGATCAGTCGCGCCGCTCGTGCTGCCCATGTGGGTGGGACGGTCCCCGAGCCTGTCGCCGGCTCTTGAACCGGTAGGTAGTATCGAGTAGGCTGTTTCCAGCCTCGCCGTAACACCTAAATAACGAAAGGATTATGTCCATGCGCGACAGAAACATCCGTGGGATCGTGCTTGCGACCGCCATGCTGGCTCTGGCCCCCCTGGCTTTGGCCCAGGCGCCTTCGGCCGGAGATATGCAACAGAAGCTCAATCAGGAAATGACCAATGCGCAACGTGCGGCCAGCGAATCGTCTTCACGAGCTCGGCAGGATGCCTCGAGCATGAAATCCGAGGCGGAGAAGAAAATGGAGGACGAGGCGGCCCACCACAAGAGCCAGGCCGAGGGCAAGATGACGGAAGAGATGGAAAAGGCAAAGCGGAAGGCGATGGGGCGCTGAAGCAGCGTCGTCAACTGCCGTATCGAGAAGGGGGAGCGGCAGGTCTGCCGTTCCCCCTTCTCGTTTTTTAAGGATCATGTCGAGCGGGACATTCGTCACAGCTTTGCGATGGATTGTCGGAGGCGTGCTTGTGGCTTCGGCCCTGGGCAAGTCGCTTGACCTGCCTGGGTTTACGGAAGTGCTGGTCACCTACCAGGCCTTTCCTCCATGGTCGCTCTGGCCTCTCACGCTGCTGATCACCGTGGTAGAATGGATCCTTGGCCTGCTGATCCTCTCGGGCAGGCGGCTGCGCGAAGCGGCCTCGTTCGCCATGTGTCTCAACGGGGCCTATGCCCTCTGGATGACGGCGACGCTGCTCCGGGGACTGGAGCTCGCAAATTGTGGTTGCTTCGGGCGGTTCTTTCCGCAGCCGCTGCGCTGGCATTCCCCACTCGAAGATCTCGTGCTGGCTGGCATGTGTTATGCGACCCGGCGCTTGACAGCCGCGGAGGATCGCCCCGTTGACATGCCTGTCTAATGGGCGTAGGAGAGAACTGCGGCCCAACAATCGTGGACGTTCGAGAGATCGAACAGACCGCGCGGCTGTTATCCAGGTCTCTCGGTAACTACACCAAGAGAGGAGGGTTGTGATGGACGACGCGACTCCACCTGGTTCGTCAGGCCCGCCGATGCGAGAGCGAGTGTCTCGTCGGTCGTGTTAGCCGATACTTCAGTGGCCGTGCCTCGACGGCACCATTGACCAACCGGATTCGGCCGCACTAATGTGAAGTACCGATCGCTGGCACGAGGAACACAAGCGCCTGGGATCGACGATGTCTCCCCCGACTGGACAGTTGCCGTACCAAGCCTCGCGTGGGCCTCACGGGCCGCGGACAATTGAATCGTGCATCCGGCGTCCTAAGCGCCGACTACGGGCGACCTCCTACCACAGTGCAAGGTCGCCCGTGCTGTATTCCCCACCCCTACCCTCGTCACAAACTATCAATCTGGCTCCGTCGAGCCATCCGGATATCTTCTCTTTTCCGTCGGTTCAAGAGCCACAACCCGCACGTTCGTTGTCACGCCGGCGGTGAAACAGGTCTGTTTTCACGATCGGTCCGCTTTCCGGCTCTTGTCCAGTCGCCCCCGCCAGAACAGATACAAGGGGATACCGCTCAACACCGTGCCGGTGCCGAACAGGGCTTCGATTGGCCGGTCTAGGCAGGTTGCTCCCACGACGAACAGAGCCCCTCCGACCAACAATGCGGGTAGGAGAGGATAGAAAGGAGCCTGATAGACGGTGGTGCGGTGATCCGGGGCCGGCAGGACGAAAACAGTAGAGAGCGTCAGGGCCATGAAAAACGCGAGCACGAGCCCGCTATAGACCAACAGCTGTTCGAATGTACCGGTTAGGATGAGCAGGGAGGCCCAGAGGCTCTGAAAGACAATCGCGCGGGCCGGGACGCCTGTGGAAGGATGGAGGTACGCCAGCCAGGGGCTGATGACGCCGTCATGGGCCATGGCCCAATAGACTCGTGGGCCAGCCCAGGTCATGGCACTCACCGCCCCCGCAATCGCGAGGGACAGGAGGAGAGCGATCGCCCGACCGCTCGCGGCGCCCCAGAGCGCTGCGGCCGTCTTTTCTGCGACCGGCACGATCGGTTCCCGAGCCAGTTCGGGTATCGACAGGGCCGCGAGATACACGACATTCAACAGCACATAGATCGAGGCCACAGACAACGTCCCGCTCAAGAGCGCCCTCGGGAGCGTCCGGTTCGGGTCCTCAATCTCGTTGGCGATGAATCCGGCCACATTCCAGCCCAGATAGCAATAGATCACGATCACGAGCGCCGTCGAGGCTCCGCCGACCGTTGGATGGGCGTTCGGCGGATGGGTCAGCACCTGGTTCCAGTGGTCGGATGAGGCCCACAGCCCACCCGCTATGAGGGCTCCGATCGCAAAAATGTTGATGCTGGTCAAGATTCGCTGCGTGAAGCCCCCCGCGCCCAAACCGCGGCAATGGACCAGCGTCATGGTCCACAGGAGGATGAGGGACAGACCCTTGGCGGTCCATTCCGGTGCCTCGGCGGGCGGGAAGACTCTCAAGGCATAGGAGGAGAAGCTGATCGCCGATGCCGCGACGGCACCGCCGAATCCGATCGTAAACGAGGTCCATCCGCTGAGAAACGCGACCAGTGGACCGTACGCTTCCCGGATATAGACGTAGTCGCCGCCGGCCTGCGGCAATCGGGAGCCGAGTTCGGCATAGATGAGCGCCCCTCCGACCGCGAAGAGCGCGCCGACCATCCAGAGGAGGAGGATGACCGGAGGATCGCCCAGGTCGCGCGCCATTAATCCCGTGGTCGTGAAGATCCCGCCGCCGATGATATTGCTGATCAGCAGGCAGGTTGCCGTGAACCAGCCGATCTTCTCGGACCTCTTTGGAGGGCTAGGCGGCAACGACGAGGCCTTTCTTTTGTCTCCCGACTCTCCTACCATATTCCCCCATGGCTGAGAAGAAAGCCAAGGCATCGAAAGCGGCGGGCGCGAGGCGGCGTAGGAAACCGGCTGGCGCCTCGACCGGGCTGTCTGCCACGGATCTACAGGCGGCCGCGCCTCCCAGTGAAGTCGCCGATCTCCATCGCGCGATCGACCAGGACGGCGGCAAGATCTTGTCGATCTATCGCGAGCCCTACGGTGGGCGCTGGTTGGTTCTCGCGGCCCTGCCGATCGAGCTGGTTGAGCCCACACCCTACCAACGGAATCTCTCAGACACACACGTGAGAAAACTCGAGGGCGTGATCGGGAAGATCGGCCGCTTTCTCGATCCGATCATCGCCGTGCGGCTCTCGAAACCGGACCATGCCGCGAAGTACTGGACGCCGAACGGCAACCACCGCCTCTCGGCGATGAAGACGCTGGGCGCCAAGAGCATTGTCGCGCTTGTCGTGCCGGAGTCGGCCGCAGCCTATCAGATCTTGGCCCTCAATACCGAGAAGGCGCACAACCTGCGCGAGAAGGCCCTGGAAGTGGTGCGCATGTATCGCGAGCTGGCGCAACTCGACGAGGCGACCGAGGAGAACTATGCACTGGAGTTTGAAGAGCCGGCGTTCATCACCTTGGGGCTCTGTTACGAAGAACGCCCGCGGTTCAGCGGGGGCGCCTACCACCCTGTGCTGAAACGGGTGGAAGGGTTCGTGCCGAAGCCGATGCAGAAGGCCATGGAGCTCCGCAAGGAACGGGCGCGGACCCTGCTTGCCTTGGACGATCTGATCGTCAAGCAGGTCGAGGCGCTGAAGGCCAAAGGCCTGACGAGCCCCTACCTGAAGAGTTTCGTCGTGGCGCGAGTGAATCCGATTCGTTTCCGGCCGAAAGACGCTCCGCCCTTGTCCTTCGACGAGGCGCTCGACCGCATGACCAAAGCGGCTGAGAAGTTCAATCCAGAGAAGATTAAGATGGACGATCTGGCGAAATCCGGCGGCGCCCCGGATGATGCCGAATAGCCCCCCGCCTTGTTTCTCCGCTCCAGCCCCCTTTAGAATATCCTCTCCCCTACAGCCAGGAGGCCGCCATGGGTCTTGCCGACAACAAATGCATCCCCTGCCGAGGCGGTGTGCCGCCTGTCCCTGCTGACCGCGCACAAGCGTTGCTGACAGAACTGGGTCGAGGCTGGGCGTTGAACGGCGCGGGCCATCTCGAACGGCTCTACACGTTCAAAGACTTTGCCCAGGCCCTGGCCTACGTGAACAAGGTCAGTGCCGTCGCTGAAGCAGAAGGCCACCATCCCGATCTCTATTTGGCCTGGGGCAAGTGCAAGGTGGAAATCTGGACGCACAAGATCAATGGCCTGACAGAAAGCGATTTCTATCTCGCCGCCAAGGCCGACCGCGAGTTTGAACCGTTCAAGGCAAGCGCTTGAATCCGCATGAGTGATCACGCGCAAGTCGCGCTCGTCAACATGCCGTTCAGTTACTCGAAGTATCCTTCGATCCAGCTCGGTACGCTCTCCGCTCTGCTTAAATCCCAGGGGATCCCCGTCGATTGCCACCACCTGAACGTGCGTTTCGCGCACAAGATCGGCGTGCCGTTGTACGAAATGATCTGCGAGAAACGAGCGCTCTTCGGCGAGTGGCTCTTCTCCTATCTCCTCTTCCGCGACAACCCCAAGCGCGCCGAGTATCCGCGCGTGTTCAAGCCGGTGTTCGAACAGATTGCGCAGCAGAGCGGGCAGCCGATCGGGTACTTCGAGGAGATGGCGACGCGCATCGCGCCACAATTCCTGACCGGCGCACTCACGACCATCGACTGGGGGCAGTACGCACTGGTCGGGTTCACATCGACCTTCGATCAAAACGTCGCCAGCTTGACGATGGCCAAGTTGATCAAGGATCTATACCCGAACGTGACGATCGTGTTCGGCGGCGCCAACTACGACGGTGAGATGGGGATGGAATATTTCCGCGCCTTCCCCTTCATCGACCATGTCGTTGTGGGCGAGGGAGAGGAAGCTTTTCCCGCATTGGTGCGCCATGTCCTAGGTGGGAAAGCGGGCCAGCTGCCTGCCGGCGTCACGGCCCGACAGGATGGTGCCATCGCTTTTACGCCGAACCAGACGCTGTTCTCGGACTTTGCCAAGACCGGCCCGCCGGACTACGACGATTATTACCATCTCTTGGCCGAGCTGGGCGATGCGGCACAGGGCTTGGACCGGATCCTCTTGTACGAAGGATCGCGCGGCTGCTGGTGGGGCGAGAAGCACCATTGCACGTTCTGCGGCTTGAACGCTTCCAGCATGAAATTTCGCGCCAAATCGCCTGACCAAGTCGCAAAGGAAATGACCCATCTTTCCCATCGCTACGATACGTCGCGTTTTCGCTTGGTCGATAACATCATCGAGATGAAGTACGTGGATGAGCTGTTTGGCAAGTTTGCCGCGGACCATTGCGATCTGGACGTGTTTATCGAAACCAAGAGCAACCTCCACAAGAGCCAGATACGGACGTTGGCCGTGGGCGGCGTGAAATGCATGCAACCGGGGCTGGAAAGCCTGAGCCTGTCGCAACTGAAGGCGATGGACAAGGGCGTCACACCGATGCAGAACATCGTCTGCCTGAAGTGGAGCTTTTACTATCGGGTGACGGTGTCTTGGAATATTTTGCTGGGGTTCCCGGGTGAGACGAACGAGGACTATCTGCGGCAGATCAACCTTATTCCGTCGCTGCTACACCTGCAGCCGCCGGAGGCCACCGGAAAGTTCTGGCTGGAGCGGTTCAGCCCCTATTATACAAGGCCGCAGGAATACGGCGTCCGCATCACCGGACCAGGATTGGCCTATGAGTATGTCTATGATGCCCGCCAGGTGGATCTACGGAAAGTTGCCTACGATTTTGAGTACGAGTTGGACGATTGGAAGGTGGACCATCATATCTACCAGGAACTGGTCTCGGCCGTGGAAGGGTGGCAGCGGATGCACCAGTCGAGCGACCGGCCTTTTCTTTACTACTCGAAAGCCCTCGACTACGTGACGGTCTATGACGGGCGCAGTCCCCAAGCCCCCACTCGTCGACGCTACGACGGACTGGCCGCACTGGTCATCGAGAGCTGCAACGAGGCGGCGAAAAGTCCCGAGCAGATTCGAGCGATCGCGGCCTGTCGGATGGATTGCGGCGAGGCTGCGCTGACCGCAGTGTTGAACGACCTCACGGCCAAGCGCGTACTCTACGAAGAGCGTGGCAAGTACTTTACTCTGGCCATTCCGGAAAATCCGTACCTCTAGCGGTCTTCCCAACCAGGGGCGGCCGCCAACGGAAGGGCGCAGTCCCTCGCTACATCGACAGCTTGTCGGCGACGTTCCGCATCTGCACCCCGTGGACGAGCGAGGCGCCTCCCCGAATCGCACAGGCGACGTGCACCGCCTCCGTCATCTCTTCGACATTCGAGCCCTTTTCGAGCGACGCTTGCGTATAGGCATCGATGCAGTAGGGACATTGCACCGTGTGGGCGACCGCCAGGGCGATCAGCGCCTTTTCCCGCTCCGTCAGCGCGCCTTCGGCAAAGACCGCGCTGTAGTAGCCCATGAACTTTTCCCAGAGCGCCTTGTTTCCGCGGCCCATGTCGGCGAACTTGCCGAGATCATGCGGGTGATAATAGGTTTCCATCACGTCCTCCCCCAGGTGAATGTGAACGGTTGACGGTTGAAGTGAGCATGATCGAGCAGTTCAACGAATCCGCGCATCGTTCAACGTGGCACGACCCTATGCGTTGCTGGGCGGATCTTGATCGGCTTGGGAGAGGATCTGCGAGAAGCGGTTGCCGACGATTCCGGACACTTTTCCCATGAGGTCGGTGACTTCTTGCCATTCATGGGGCAGCAGGTCCTGTTTCAATTGTGGATGGATGGCCCACTGGGCGTCGACCTGAGTGCCTTTTCGCGAAACCAATACCTTGAGCAACTCAACGTCCCACGTGGTCGACTCGGCAGCTCCACCGGCTGGCGGATTCCCGTTCGATTGTCCTGACGGCGGCGTGGAAGTGGCCATGAACGGATACTCCTTCTTGCGAGAGTGAGGAAGAATGATACCGCATCCTCGCGTTCCCTGTATATCCGGGGAATGCGCCAGAACCTGGCGAAAACAGGGGCTGTCAGGGGCGCGGCTGTTCCCGTAGGACCGCGAGCATAGCGTGGTGAATCCGTCCGTTACTGGCGACCAACTGGGGCTGATAGATGGAATGGCCGGTCCCGCTGAAGTCGGTGACGGTGCCTCCGGCTTCCTTCAAAATGACGACTCCGGCTGCCATATCCCAGGGGTTGAGTTTGACCTCCCAGAATCCGTCGAACCGCCCCGCCGCAACGTAGCAGAGATCCAGCGCCGCACTCCCGGTGCGTCGGAGCCCCTGGGCCTTCAGTGCGAAGCGGGAGAAATGGTCGAGATTGTTGTCCGGGGTGTCCCGAATATCGTAGGCGAAACCGGTGACCAAGAGCGCCCGGTCGAGCATCGACGTCGCCGACACGCGAAGAGATCGTCCGTTCAGCATGGCGCCGGCGCCGAGTTGCGCCGAAAAGAGTTCATCATGCGCGGGATCGTACACGACGCCGACGACCCCCCGTCCGTCTTCCTCGATTCCGATCGAGACTCCATAGAACGGAAACCCGTGCGCGAAATTAGTCGTGCCGTCGAGCGGATCAATGATCCAATGATACCGGGAGGCGACTTGAGCCACCGAGCCTCGCTCTTCGGCGAGGATGTGGTGAGCAGGGAAGCGCCGGCGAATGTGATCGATCACGCATTGTTCCGCCGCATAATCAGCATCGGTGACGAGGTTGATGGGATTCTTGTGCTCAACGCGAAATCCGGAGAGGGCGAAACGTTGCAATACGGCGCCCGCGGCGCGTGCAGCCTCGACGGCGGTCGAGAGCAGGAGGTCGAGCGGGACGTGCGTGTCAGCGGAGTCGCTCATGGCAGGCCATCATAGCACGGGATCCCATTAGGCCCGCGACCGTTTCCGTTGCGCCGGCGCCGTGGAATCTATTGACTTGCTGGCACAGCGAGACTATAAAACGTTCGTGACACGTCGCGCATGTCCATTCTGCTCAGTGCCGCACCACGCCGCTTCATCATCGTCGACAGCAACTCGATCCCGTCCATACGTCGGATGTTCCGGGTGTAGACAGTCCATTTCGCAGAGTGAGGGGAGGTGACCGTCTTGGCCAAGAAGAAAGCGACGAAGAAGGCAGGGAAGAAGAAGTAGTTGCTGCCAGTGGGGTGCCGGGAAGGGCGACAGCTCATTTCCGGCGCCCGACGCACTGTCCCGTGACGAGGCGCAAATCCACGCCCACCACCCAGTCCCCATCAGCACATGTTCAGCGGATCACGGATTAGGAAGCAGCTTGCAGCGCGACGACCGACGAGGGTCTGGCGAGAGGAGCAGCAGACTCAGCCGCCACGTGGCCGTGGTCGGCATTCAACATGACCCAGCAACCCGGATGGTCCAGAATCTGTTTGACCAGCTTCGTATGCAGGGCGTGGCCGGATCGATCGGCGATCAAATGGCCGATGAACGGAACCCCGAGCAGCGAGAAGTCGCCGATCAAATCCAATACCTTGTGGCGGACGAATTCGTTGGGGAAGCGGAGGCCGGTCTCGTTGAGCACGCCGTCTGTCGAGAGCACGACGGTATTGTCAAGATTCCCGCCGCGTCCTAAGCCACGCGCCCAGAGGGCTTCGACTTCGTACAGAAAGCCGAAGGTTCTGGCATCCGCGATTTCCGCCTCAAAGGCATCCGCGGAGTGTTCATAGGTAAACGTCTGGGTTTGGATCAAGGGATGGTCGTATTGGATTGTATAAGTGATCTTCGGCGTGGAAGACGGTTCGATTCTGATCCGGCGAGTCCCGTCGACCACTTCCAACGGCTGCGTGATCTTCAAATAGGCTTGGCGCTTGTTCTGTGCGACGAGCCCCGTCGACTGGATCAATTTGACGAAAGGGGCCGAGCTGCCGTCCATCACCGGTGCCTCTTCGGCATCGATATCGACATAGGCATTGTCGACGTTCATGCCGGACAACGCCGCCAGCACATGCTCAATCGTACGGACCTGGAAACCGTTTCCGCTGATGGCGGTGCAGAGTTCCGTGGGGACAAGATGATGAACCGATGCCGCGAGCGAGGCGCCGGCATGGCCATTGCGGTTCACGAAGACGACGCCTGTATCGACAGGGGCCGGTCTGAGGGTCAAGGTGACTGGCTGTCCGGAATGGAGGCCAACCCCTGAACAACTCACCGAATTCGCTAAGGTTTGTTGACGTCTCACCGCTTACTCCAAAAGAAAGACACTAGGGCCATTCAGCAACTCGCATGCCAGCATGAAATCTTCAAGAAATTCATCATAACACGTTGAAAAAATGACATATAACATCGCATGCATAAATCAGATCGCATGTGGTAAAAACGCGACAGATGTGACATTTGCCAAATGCTCAACCTGGCGATTTCGTAACAATTGTCTTGTGAATCGTCTTGCACGACAGGGACGAGCCTACTGCAATGATCACGAAAATCACTAGATATTTCGAGTAAGTATGATAGCGTATGGGTCCCAGCAACCCTGTATTTTGATCGGCTCCCTTGCGGGCTTCGACCGATCTACCAGTGATGTGAGTCAATCGCAACCATGCCGCACTTCTACAATGCGCCACCCCTTCAACGAGATCCCGCCCGCCTGGGCGCTTCCCCCAATTATCGTCCCATCATAGAGCGGGATCTGGTCGCGCGACCTGAGATTTCGGTCGTCGTACCGATCTACAACGAAGAAGAGAATATTCCCACCCTACACGAGCGGTTGACCAATATGTTAAGTCGGCTGAGCGCCGACTACGAAATCATCCTAGTCGATGACGGGAGTGCCGATCGGACCCCCCTCCTCCTCAGGCAGCTCGAAGGACGGGATCCTCACATCGTAGTGGTGGAGTTGGCGAGGAATTTCGGTCACCAGATTGCCATCAGCGCCGGACTCGACCAGAGCCGAGGCCGGGCCGTCTGTGTCATGGATGCCGATCTTCAAGACCCCCCAGAAGTCCTTCCCCAATTCTTAGAGCAATGGCGGCAAGGGGCGGACGTCGTCTACGCAGTCCGGACCGAACGGAAGGAAGGCTGGTTGAAGCGATCGTCCTATGCGGCCTTCTACAGGCTGTTGCGCAGCATCGCACATGTCCAGATTCCATTGGACGCAGGCGACTTTTGCGTCATGGATCGTCGCGTGGTGGACTTGCTAGCGCAGATGCCAGAGCGGAACCGCTTCGTCCGTGGGATCCGAAGCTGGATTGGGTTCACGCAGGTGGGGTTGCCCTATGAACGCCATGCGCGCCATGGGGGAACACCCAAGTACACGTTTCGAAAGTTGCTGTACCTGGCGCTGGATGGCCTAGTGTCGTTCAGCTACATGCCGCTGCGCCTCATCACGCTTTTGGGATTCGCCGTCTCGCTACTCTCTTTTGCGGTGGCCCTCTTTTATTTGGTCCAGAAACTGGTATTCGGGATCGGGCTTCCCGGTTTTGCGACATTGGTCATCGCGATTTTCTTCCTTGCCGGCATTCAGCTTCTGACCATGGGCGTGATCGGGGAATACGTGGGCCGCATTTCCGAAGAGGTCAAGCAACGTCCTCTGTATGTCGTCCGGCGCGTCACTTCGCGCGCCTCCCTCGACCAGCCTGCTCAATCAGGGTCGTAACCAGGAGGCCGCACCATCCGTATTCTCATGTTCGACAACGAGTTCCCACCGCTGGGCGGGGGAACGGGGGTCGTCAATTTTCATCTATTCCAGGAATTCGCGACCTATCCAGAAGTCACCGTCGACCTCGTCACGTCTTCGCGAGACCGCTGTCGGTATGAGAAAGAACGTTTTGCCGACCGGATCACGATCTACAAGGTGCCAGTCCACAATCAGAACATCCACCATGCTTCCAACATCGAGCTGATCCGTTATAGCTGGCGCGGACTGTGGCAGGGGCGAAGGCTGCTGAAGGCCCATCGGTACGATCTGAGTTTTGCCTTTTCCGGGGTGCCGGCCGGGATGCTGAGTTACGCGTTGAATTGGACTTACGGACTCCCCTATCTCGTATCCCTGCAGGGGCCGGATGTTCCGGGTTTCGAAGCCCGCTACAACTACCTGTATCCCTTGTTGACGCCCTGGATTAAGCGCATGTGGCGCGCAGCATCGGCCGTGACGGCGATCAGTCAGGACCAACGCGATCTGGCCTTGCGGACGATGTCAGACCTATCGATGCAGATCATCCCCAACGGTGTCGACACCGCGACTTTTCGACCGTCGGATCGGTCTCATGGCCGACAAGGTGTCGTGATCGTCTGTGTCGCGCGGCTCATCGCTCGAAAGGGCCAGGAACATCTACTCCGCGCGTTTGCCGCCCTGCGATCGCAATTCGGACAACCGCTGCGCCTTCTGCTGATCGGGACCGGCGATGACCACGACACGTTGGAGAGCCTCGCCACGGAACTTGGCGTGCGGGACCAGGTGGAATTTCGCGGCTTCGTGCCTCGTGAGGCGATGCCGGCCATCTATCACGAGTCGGACATCTTTGTTTTGCCCTCTCAACAAGAAGGCATGTCGATCGCGCTCCTCGAGGCGATGGCGTCGGGTCTCCCCGTTATTGTGACCGAGGCGGGAGGCACGGCGGAGTTGGTGTCGGAAGGCGAGAACGGCCATATCGTCCCATGGAACGATGTGCCAGCGCTGACCAAAGCATTAGGAGTTTTAGTAGGCGACGTAGCCAGACGACAGCAGATGGGAGCGGTGAGCTGCCGCCGTGCGGCGTCATTCGGGTGGCCTGCGCTTGCGCGTCGCTATCTCGACTTGTGCGAGGAGATCACCCGTGGACGATGCGGTGCATCCCATCGTTCCTGCCGGCCATCGGAACCGGCTGGTGCGTCCTCACAATAGATCAGAAACCTATGAACAAGCCGATCCACATCTGCATCCTGGCTAGCCAGTATTTCGATTGGGGCATCTACGGCGGCTTCGGGAGTATGTCCCGCAAACTCTCGGAGAACCTTGTTCGTAGTGGCCAGCACGTCAGTGTGATTGTGCCGCGTCGGGCTTCGCAGCGCCCGGTTGAGGTCATCAACGGGGTGACGGTTCACAGTTTCTCGCCGAAGAGTCTGCCTGAAGCGACGAGGCTCATTCGCTCGATGCCGGCGGACATTTTTCATTCGCAGGACCCGACGGTCCTCACCTACCTGGCCCAAAAGCTCTTGCCCGAGCGCATTCATCTCGTAACCTGCCGCGATCCACGCGATGCACAAGATTGGTGGATTGAATTTCGCTACGCCACCTGGACGAGACGGCTCCTCACACCTTTCAATTATTTGACGGAGTCGGGTTGGCTGGTGAAGCGAGCCGTGCGCCGCGCTCATGGTGTCTATTGCCCTGCCCATTTTCTGAAACCGAAAGTGGCCAGGCTCTATGGATTGCCGCAAGAACCGGGCTTCATGCCGAATCTCATCGATGTGCCGGCGACCATTCCGCAAAAAAGCGCCACCCCGACCATCACCTTTTTAGCGCGATGGGACAAGCGCAAGCGACCCTGGCTCTTTCTCGACTTGGCCAAGGCCTTTCCGCAATATCGATTCGTTGCGGTCGGCAAGGGCAGCGCGTCAGCTGAGGCGGGATTCGACGCGCAACTCCGGAAACAATACGAATCAGTCAAGAATCTGGAGATGCCGGGGTTCATCGATCGATTCAAAGAACCGGAGCGGATGGAAAAGCTGCTCGGAGACACCTGGGCTCTGGTCAGCACCGCCGCGCGCGAAGGGCTGCCCCTCTCGTTTCTGGAAGCCGCCGCCTACGGCTGCCCGATCGTCAGCACGGTCGATCCCGATGGGTTCGCCACGAAGTTCGGCCAACTGGTGCGGAACGACGATTATGAAACCGCGGTGCGTGAGTTGCTGGCCGACAAGCCGCTGGACAAGGGCCGTGCCGCGCACGCCTATGTGCGGGACGTGTACGAAAACTCGAATGCCCTGGCAGCCCATCTACGTGAGTATCAACGTCATCTTGGGAGAGGCTGATGAGTGAAGTGAATCATCCTGCACGGCCAGCCCGGCTGATCGTAACCGGCGGCTGGTACGACAGCCCAAATGCGGGAGACAACGCGCTGCTGCTTGGAATCATCGAATCGCTGGGCCCGGCGGCTCCCGCGACATTCACAGCATTGAGCCCGGATCCCCCACGTTTGAAATTGCTTTATGACCTGCCTGCGCTGGCTCCACGGCGACACCCATTCAAATTGCTTCAACTGCTGAGGGCCTCCGACGCCTTGGTGTTTACCGGTGGAGCTCCTTTCTTCGATCACCGCGTGCACATGGCCTATTGTGCCGTGCTCACCCTGGTGGCGCGTGCGTTCGGAGTTCCCGTCATCTTCTTTGCCATCTGGCTGCGTCCGCTGCACCAATGGTTCTCCCGACAGTGCGTCCGGTTCATCTGTCGCAACGCGTCCTATCTGAGTGGCCGGGATAGACGGACCATGGAAGGCCTGGCTGCGCTCAGCGACGAACGGAAGGATGTCCGTTTCCTTCCGGATCCCGCGTCGATGATGAGCCCAATCGAGCCGCAGGCTGCACGAGCACTCTTGGTCCAAGCCGGTATAGACCCAGGACGCAAAACCATCGCAATCTGCCTACGAGATTTCCAAGCCGGGCAGGACTTTGGAGTCCATCACTACGATTGCCAATTTACGTCTGAACAGGTGGAGAATTACCGCAGCGCGATTACCGAGCTCGTCAGATGGTTGCTTCAACAGACGGACTACGCGGTGGTGTTCCTGCCGATGCATACCGTGGAACCGGACGACGACCGCGTGCCAGCGCAACAGATCGCAGAACGATTTGAGGCATCTCTTCGTTCCAGGATCGTGGTCGTTGCACAGCAATATGGAGCCAAAGAAATGAAGGGGCTGCTCGGTCTCATGGATGCCGTGATCGGCGTCAGATTTCACTCGCTGTTGCTCGCCTCGTCAATGAGGACGCCAATTGTGAGCATCGCACATGCCTCGAAGAACGAATCGCTGATGGATCTCCTCGGGCAACCTCAGTATCTGACGAGGCTGGAGGCACTGACCGGCGAATGGCTCATCGGTCGTGTGCAAGATGTCATGGCGAGACGGGATGCCATCGTCAAGGAACTCGATGCGCGCTACACCTACTTTGCACAGGTCTACAACGACGAGCTTCGACAGCTCGTCCACGTGATTCGCAGCCGATCGTCGCACGGCGCCGGTTCAAAGAAGTACGTGTCGCCATGGTCTCAGAGGCCGGCTCGCGTCGATGACTAACGATATGTCTTCCGAGGCCATTTCCAAGGGCATCGTTTCGGTCGGTACCTGGTCGGCGACGAAGATCGTCGTATCAGGCCTCATCGTGCCGATCTATTCTCGCTTGCTCGGGGTCGAAGGCTATGGGCAGTATGCCTACTACCTCGCCCTGTTGCTGCTCTGTGCTCATCCCGCCAACTGTGGGATGAGGCAGGCACTTACGAAGTATGTGGCTGAACGTCCTGATGAAACTGGACGGGTGAAACGTCTCGCTGCCTATGCGGGACGGATCAACACAATCGGCGCCGTGCTTGTCGGGGCTGCGCTTGGACTCTTGCTCTTGTCATCGGACCCGAGCGTCAGCGCCGTCGTCATGGCAGCCGTCGTCGTCGGTCTGTTGTGGTCCGGGCAAGTCCAGGAGTACGCCGGTGGGATTCTCTTCGGTCTCCGACAGGAAGCGAAGAGCACCGGTCCTGCCTCCATCGGTGTCATCCTTGGCGGTGTATTCGGCGTGATCTTCGTCGTCGTGGGCTGGGGTGTCCCTGGTGCGCTGGGTGGCTCGCTGTTGGCCGGGCTGCTGGCATCTGCCGTGTCGCTTTGGTACGCGAGGCAGGCAGTGGGATCTCTCGCACCGGAGAGCCACGCGACACCGATTCCTGAATCAGAGTTTCTGCATTTCGGTCTGACGTCGATGATCTACGCCGCATTTGCCATGGCGTTGTACTCGATTGATCTCGTCCTCGTCCGTCACCTCGCCGGCGATGAACCGGCTGGTCGGTACGCTGCGGCCGTGCAATGGGCGGAATTTGTCTGGTTTATCCCCATCGCGGTTGAAGGGGTCATGATCCAGTCGACCGCTCAGCTCTGGGCCCACAATCGGCGAGAAGCGCTGACGGATTTGGTGAGTCGGTTGATGCGGTATGTGACACTGGCGACAGCCTATGTCCTGTTGATGGTCTTTGTCCTGGCGGAACCGATCGTGACGTTCTATTTCGGCTCCAACTTTCAGAGCGCAGCCTTGCCATTGCAATGCCTTGTCCCGGGGGCATTTGTCTTTTCCCTGGCCCGGATCGTGCGGCCGGTCATCCAGGCGGGAGGATGGGTTACCACCTTGCTGAGAATTGTCCTCGTCGGTGTCGGGACCAATGTGCTCCTCAATGTTGTGTGTATTCCACGTTGGGGTGCTGCGGGGGCTGGCGTGGCGACGTCGGCCTCATTCATGGTGGTGGCCGCCTGGTATGTCGTCGTGTTGCGCCGGCGAGGGGTCCATGTCGTATCCGGCCCGTCGATTTGGCGATGGTGCTGGCTGAGCCTCGCCACCAGCGGTATGCTGGTCTTCGTCAAGCTGGCTGTGTCGTCACCGCTACCGGCGCTCCTCCTTGGAGTCGTCGTAGCGACGGTGTGCTACTGGAGCGGAGCTTTCTGGTTGAAGCTTATATGCGTCGATGAAGCCGTGTCCTTTGCCGATAGTTTGCCGGGTCCCGTGCGAGCCGTCAGCATTCGGCTCTTGAACGTAGTGAAACCGGCACTGATCCGTATCGAGTCGATGGCCTGGCATTAAGGGGGTCCGTACATCATGGTGAATGATCGTCACCACGTGTCCGTCGTCATCACCACCGTTGGACGAGATTCGCTCGGCCTGTGTCGAGCCGCGCTGGAGAGACAGACCAGACCGGCGGATGAAACCATCGTCATCCATGACCATGATCGACGCGGGGCTGCGTGGGGGCGCAATGAAGGCATCCGCCGGTCCCATGGCGATCTGATCGCCATGGTCGATGACGATGCGATTCCGCCAGCCGATTGGTTGGAACGATTGGTGAGAGCCATTGATACCCATGGTGCGGACGTGGCTGGCGGTACATACCAAGAGACCGATCCCCTATTAGATGCGATCCGTCGACGGCGCCCGTCACCGGATGACGAGACCATTGATCCGGGGGGGTTGGTCGGGAACACGGGAAATATTGTCTATCGTCGAGCCTGCTTGCTACGCCTGCTACAGCAGGATGGCTATTACTTTCACGAAGCATTCCGTCCATCGGGAGAAGACTGGGAACTGATCTTGAGACTTCGCAAACAAGGCGTCACGATGGTGTTTGTCCCGAATCCCGTCGTCCATCTCCGTCGTACGACCGCATGGGGGCATCTGCGCCATGCGTTTGAGCGCGGCGTCGGGATCGCAATGTTGCATCGAGCGGTCCGCACAAGTTCGGATCCGATCGTGCTCCAAGACAGTCTGCTCTGGGGACGCAATGGCCAGCGGACGTCCCCACGCTGGATTGCGGCGATCTGGGAGAAACTCATCGGCCCATTTGATCGCCATCGATTTCAGCAGGCGCGACATTTCTGGCTGTTCTGGCTCGGTGAGAAATTTCAATCGGCGGGATTCCTTTGGGAAATGATCCAGTTGCCGAAACCAGCCAGGCCGAGTCCTGCCGTCTCGACAACACGAGAGGCGCCGCCGGACTCGCTACGGCCGGCTGCATAACAAAGGATTGTGGCCCGCATGAAGTCCGATGGACATGTCGTCTCTGTCATCATTCCGACGGTTGGGCGCGACACCCTCGCGCAATGCCAGGCCGCGCTGACGAAACAGACTCGCCCGCCTGACGAGGTCATCGTGATCGTGGATCATGATCGACGCGGAGCTGCCTGGGCTCGCAACGAAGGAATCCGGCGAGCCAAAGGGGACATTCTGGCTTTTACCGATGACGACACGATTCCATCCGACGATTGGCTGGAACGTTTGGTATTGGCACTCGACCGGCACCAGGCGGTCGCCGCTGGTGGCGCCCTCCAGGAAACGGATCCTCTCTTGAACGCCATCCGGAGTCTCAAGCCTTTACCGGATCGCGAGACGATCGATGCTGAAGGATTGGTCGGGGGCACCGGCAACATCGCGTTCATGCGCGCGTGGCTGGACGGTCTACAGGCACAAGATGGCTACGTGTTCAATGAGCGATTCACACCCTGCGGCGAAGATTGGGAACTCATTTGGCGATTACGCCGTCGTGGGGCCACAATGGTCTACGTGCCCAATCCGGTGATCCATCTGCGCCGCGCGACCTGGTGGCAACATTGCCGGCATCGTTTTCAGCGAGGGGTAGGCATTGCCAAGCTCTTTCACCTGCAACGATCGGTTCAGACGGATGTGATTGTCCAAGACAGTCTCCTCTGGGGGAAGGGCGGGAAGAAGGCTCGCCCGCGATGGCTCACGGCGTTATGGGTGCACGCGGTGGGCCCATTCAATGCGCGTGATTTCCACGGAGCGAAGGAGTTTGCGTTGTACTGGATCGGCGAGAAGTTCCGCGCCGTGGGTTTTCTCTGGGGGCTCGCACAGGCCGCATTCCATCCGCGCACACAGGCAAAATCATGAAACGTGATCGACACATCGTCTCTGTCATCATTCCGACGATCGGACGAGACACGCTTGCACAATGCCAAGCCGCCCTGGCGAAACAAACCCGTCCTCCCAATGAAGTGATCGTGGTGATCGATCGCGAACGCCGAGGACCTGCTTGGGCGCGCAACGAAGGAATTCGTCGAGCGCACGGCGACTTAATTGCATTGGCGGATGACGACGCTATTCCGCCAGATGATTGGCTAGAGAGATTAGTCCTCGCCATCGACACATACGGCGCCGCTGTGGCCGGTGGCATCTTGAAGGAAATCGATCCTATGCTTGATGCCATCCGGAATCGAACACCGTGGCCAGGTTGTGAAACGATCGATCCGGGAGGATGGGTCGGCAATACGGGCAACATCATGTATGCACGAACCTGTCTGAACACGCTGTTGCATCAAGACGGGTATGTGTTCAACGAGCAATTTAAATACTCGGGTGAAGATTGGGAACTGATGTCGCGGGTGCGACGACACCATTTTGTCGTCGTGTTTGTCCCAAACCACCCCGTCCATCTTCGCCGCGCGACATTCTGGCAGCATCTTCGACATTCATTCCAGCGTGGGCGAGGGATCGCTGTGCTCTTCCGGATCGTGAAGAGTCATCCAAGCGATCCAATCCCACAGGATAGCTTGCTGTGGGGGCAGAAGGGACAACGCACGTCCTCCCGGTGGTTCAGTGCGATATGGGTAAAACTTGTCGGTCCGTTCGATGTCCATCGGTTTCAGAAGAAGCGGCACTTTATGCTGTTCTGGCTCGGCGAGAAGTTCCAGTCGGTAGGGTTCCTGTGGGAAATGATTCAGTCATCGAGAGCAAGCGGAGAGAGCCCGAAGGCCTCAACATCAGAAGAGCACTCACACGACCCTCTGATACCAGCAGCATAATCCGCCCTGATGTTCTTTCCCGCTCTTGGTCCAGGAGAGGCTCTCTTAACTGAATTGAGGAAAAGAATTGGCTGCGAAAGAGAGCAGTCAGAGTTGCAAGCGATGAAGCGCGTGTGCTTGTGGGGAACATCGTTAAAGAAGATTGCCGACGAAGCCCAACTTCTTGCGGTGATCAAAATCATCCATGAGCGAGTGCCCGGCGCCCATGTGTCGCTATTCTCCACCGGGCAGCTCCGCATGGATGCCCTCAGCCAACGATACGGATTTCGTACACGAACAATGCGGACCGCTCGATTGTGGAACGTGATTCCTGCTCTTGCCGCATCTGATCTGTTCGTGATGGTGGGAGGGCCGTTCTTCGAAGAAATCAAACAAACGATAGTATGTTTAGGGCTGTTTGTAACTGCCAAACTGCTCCGTGTCCCCGTAGTCACCTATGGTGTGACGGCCTTTCCGTTCCAGACCTGGTGGGGGCGGTCGATTTACCGATGGATTTTTAATCGCATGGATGCAATCTCCGTGCGGGACCAAGTGGTCGTACCTATTCTCAGAGAATTGGGCGTGAAAAAGAAGATAGATGTGTGTGCTGACCCACGGTACGTGCTCGATTGTGCGCCGCAGACCGATGTCATCGCGATCTTGGAGCAGGAGGGAATTCGTGTCGACGAACCTTTTGTGGTGGTGACGACTAGATTGTTACATCATGACGTTCCTGAATGGGTCAAACGGAGTCATGGGTATACAAAAGAGCGAGTCGTCCGCACCAACGAAGCGCTGGCGCATGCCATCGGCGCCATTAGCGAAGTCGCACAAGTGGTGATTCTACCCATGCATCCAACGTACGAAGAAGATCTTGCCGTTGCCAATGCAATCCGGCGGTCGTTGAAAGACCCCTCACGCTTGAGGATCTTAAGCCGGCGTTATGACGCCGTTGAAGTCATGGGTCTTATCGAGCGAAGCGAGTTCCTTTTGGCTTGTCGATTAGGGTCCGCTGTCTTTGCAAGTGCGATGGGGACACCGATTGTTGGTGTCGCATACGACCCGAGGCTGTTAGACCATATGAAACAGATTGGTTTTCCACAAGACGTCTTAGACTGGAAGGATATTCACAGTGGAAACCTGACGAACAAAATACGAGAGATATGGAATGGTCGATCGACCTATCGTGCTCGCATGAACGCGCAGCGCGAGACATTTCGAGCCATGGCCTATACCGATGCTGATCTCATCACCAAATTCCTCTAAGGGCACCGCCGCCGAAACCCACCCTCCTTCGAACGGTGCAACCATGATAGTGGTGTTCCTCTGCCTGGCCAGTGCCGTGCTTGGTGCTATCGGTATCGAATGGACTCCTCCGCTCTGGTGGGACGAGGGCTGGACGTTGTGTGTCGCAAGAACCTGGGTGGAGCAAGGACACTACGGCTGCCTTTTGGAGGGAAAGCCCGCTGCTCCGATCTTGTCCGGACATTTTCCCGTCGTTGCGCCCATCGCCGCGAGCTTCTCCCTCTTCGGTGTCGGGATCTGGCAGGCCCGCGTCGTCGGATTAACCTACACCCTCCTCACATTCTGTGTGCTGTGGTACGTGATCTCACGGTTGTACGATCACAAAATCGCGACGGCCTCGCTCGTGGTGTTGCTTGCGTTGCCGCTCGATTGGTATTGGCATCCGATCATCATGGGCCGCCAAGTGCTCGGTGAGATGCCAATGATCTGTTTCTTGCTCGCCGGCTATGCCTGCTTTCTCCATGTTGGGCGACGCTGGGTGTGGCTTGGAGGGGCAGCCCTGTGTTGGGGGCTCGCCTTGATGACGAAAGCGCAGACATTGCCGTTCTGGGTCGCGTCAATGGCGATGTCGCTCGCCATACTGGTGTGGCGTCGGGAGTGGCCGATCGCCTTCCGGGTCGCCCTAGGGACGGCCGGTACGGTCCTGTGCTGGTATGGACTCGACGGCACGAAGGCCCTGTGGCTCGCTGGACACACGGCATCGAGCGCCCATGCACAAGCCAAGGGTTTGGCCGAGGCCGCGGCGTTGTCTTTGGATCTGACGACGAGACGCGATGCGCTGATGCTCGTATTGCAGAACGGTCTCCCCGCTATTATCGGATTGGCCTATGCGCTCTGGAGGTTGCTGCAACGGCTCCGTGTCACGTCCCCGCTATTGATCGCGGAGGTGGTCCGTACGATGTACGTCATGTTTGCTATCAGTTGGCTTGGATGGTTCGTCGGACTCTCCGCAGGCATGCCGCGGTATGCGTTTCTGATCATTGTTCTCGGCGGGCCAATGCTGGCGGCTGCAATTTCCGACTGGACGGGGCGATTCGATATCGCTGGGGCATGGGCTAAGGGTCGGACACTCATTAGGTCAGGCCGATGGGAGACTGGCACGAGCAGACTTTTCGTGGCTGTGGTGCTGATCGCAGTGCTTGGATTGACCAGCCTCTACCGTACATATCTATTCAGTCGATGGAGCGATACGGATCGATCGGTAGTAGACGCCGCGTCGTTCCTCAATCAGTCGACACCGGCTCAAGCGAAAATCGAGACCTACGAAAGTGAACTCTTCCTGTTGCTGAACCGGCCGTATCATTACCCGCCAGCCCAGACGAATGTAGGTTTGCTGCGCCGGACGTACCACAACGATCCCGGCGCCGCTCGCTACGATTGGCTCAATGCGGATCCCGACTATCTTGTCATCGGCCGGTTCGGTCGCTGGCTGGGACAGTATCGAGAATTGGTGGAGCAGGGCCGGATCCGTCATGTTCGGACGATCGGTCTCTACGAAATCTATGAACGTGTCAGAGGGTAAGACGGCCGGTCGCCACGACGCGTGAATCGGGAGAACCGACACGGCTGGATGTCGGAAACGACGGGTGGTCGGGCATCTATTGAATCGTGAAGTGCGCGCGTCGGTTTTTCCGGTAGCAACCCTCGATCCGCTCGGTACAAAACGGTCGAATCTCCCCCAGGCTAACCGCCTTGAGACGTTCGGGTGCGATGCCGAGTTCCTCCAGATACCGCTTGGCCGCTTTGGCGCGCTTTTCCCCCAAGATCAAGTTGTAGGCGGCTGTTCCCCGCTCGTCGCAATGCCCTTCAATGACGATGGTGGCTTCCGGATGTTCCGCGATCCAAGCCGCATTGTCTTGCAGAACCGCCTGAAACTCCTTCTTGATCCCGAAACGATCGAAGTCGAAATAGATATCCGCCAACGAGCCGATCGTCGTCTTCGCAGGTGGCATCGGAGGTGCGCTCGGCACCGGCTCCGGAGCTCGTTCAGGAGCGGGTTCCGGGACCTGTTGGGCCATGATCGGGGGAGCCGGAGCAACGGCTGGCTGGGGGACCATCGGCGGAGGTACGAGGGACGTCCTCTCTTGAGGCACTCGCTCCGCCTCCGCCGGCTCCATGTCGCTTGCCGGGGATGTCGCCGCCTCCTCGAACCCATAATTACCCGCTGAGGAAATCGATCGCTTGGCGGAACAGCCGAGGGGAAACCAGAACCCGACACATAGGAGACAGATCACAGACGAACGGAAGAAGGCACCGGAACGCATCACCCACCTCATCGTACAGC
>FRDC01003904.1_pt1 | contig 68598 bp, 111 predicted proteins | sample 1106171 | NCBI WGS metagenome assembly FRDC01 (sample SAMEA3930566, study PRJEB13176) | freshwater metagenome | biome: Drinking water system; feature: drinking water; material: water | place: Singapore | collected 2014-12-20 | reverse complement strand
GCGCCTGGCCAAGGTGAAGTCTGGCCTGAAGAAGACCGGCGAAGACGTTGCTAGAGAGATCAAGAAGCTGCCGAACATCGTCGACGCCAACAGGCGCACGCTGATCGGTCAGATCGAGGCCTGGCACGATGAGGTCAGGAAGCCGCTCACCGACTGGGAGATCGCCGAGGAGAAGCGCGTCGCTGATCATACGGCAGAGATCGCGCACATCGAGAACCTCGGCATTGCGAGCTTCAGTGAGACTGCTGACGAGCTGCAAGGCCGTCTCGATGCCGTCGAGAAGATCGTCATTAGCGCTGAGGCGTGCCAGGAGTTCGAGGCGAATTACACGGCGGCCAAGCAGAAGGCGCTCGCTGTCCTGCGGCCGGCGCTCGAACAGCGTCGCGCCTACGAGACACAGCAGGAAGAGCTGGCTGCGTTTAAGAGGCGCGAAGACGAGCGCATCCAGAAGGAGCGCGAGGAGGCACTGCGCAAGGAAGGCGAGCAGCGTGCGCTCCAGGCTCAGCAAGAGAAGCCGCCAAAGGATAAGGTCGAGCCGAGGCCGCCTGCCGCGCTTGATGACGTCGAGCATCGCCGGCAGGTTAATCGCGCCGCGCTCGCCGCACTCACTGCCAACGGCATCCTTGAGGAAACCGGCATGAAGGTCATTCACCTGATCGCCATCGGCGCCGTGCCGTGCATCAGCATCGCATACTGAAGGACACATGGCCAAACGCCTGAATAAATATGCCTTTGCTCCTGTGATGGGAAACTTTTGCGCGACGTCCTGTATCAGGAGCATGGCCAGTGAGTCGCGTGCCGCTCTTGGTCGGTTATTCGATGATGATTGTGAGAAGGGCTGGGAGCAAGCGAGGCGCGAAGGCTATCGCATCCAGAAAGTTGGAATTTCATACACTGAGGGAAAACGATGATCCTGTCCGCGCAGACGATCCGCAAGCACGGCATCTTCACGCCATTCTGTGAGCGCACCAGGGCGCACGGCATGACCTACGGGCTCGGTCCCGCGGGCATGACGTGCGCATCGCTCAGGATGTCCTGGTCATGCCGCAGAGCGCAGTTCTGGCGAGCACGCTGGAGCACTTCGACATGCCGACCGATGTGCTCGGCAAGGTCGCCGACAAGTCGACCTGGGCTCGCATGTTCCTGGCCGTGCAGAACACCATCGTCGAACCTGGCTGGCGCGGATGCCTCACGCTGGAGCTGTCGAACCATGGGCATCGTGAGATCCGGCTCAAGGCCGGCATGCCGATCGCTCAGATCATCCTGCACCAGCTCGATCAGCCGACTGAGCAGCCATATGCCGGCAAATACCAGGACCAGCGCGCCGGAGCCGTTGCAGCCATCCTGGAGCGCGACTGATGGCTAAGCATCGCACGACGCGCTGGGTTATCGTGAACAAGCGAACCGGCATCACCTATTGCGGCGCATCCCAGATGCGCCAACTCGCAATTGCCGCACACGTCAATGACTACGACGCGGATCTCTACAAGGAGCGGCGCTCTGGATGGGGCGGTCTCAGCGCTCGCCAGAAAGAGGTCTGGAAGGAGTGCAGGAAGAATGGGGATCGAGCCGTGAAGGCCGAGATCGTGTGGGAGGATTAGCTGAGACGCAGGCAGATTTTCTTCCAACCGACCTAAGTGAAGAGTTTCAGCGCGACGTAGAGCGTGGACGCAATGCCCGAGATCGCCGGCACCGGGAAGCCATTAAGGATGCTGAACAATGACGCTCGGAACGGCGCTTGTCATTCTGGCCATCCTGGTCACGGCGCCGTTCTGGGTGCCTGCCGTCATCGTTTTAGTGGTGGGGGTGTTGGCGGTCATCTTCTTTGCAGGCTCGATGTCGATCATCATCGCGCTGGAGGCGATCGATCACTGGCGAGAGCGTGCGCACATGCGAAGGATCAATAGGCGATGAGTGACGTATCGAAGCGCAAATTCCTGAAGATGCTCTCGCTCGCTCCAGCCGCAGCCGTCGGGGCGAAGACGTCGATCGCCAAGGCCATCACGAAGGCTGGAAACACCAACATCGTCGCTGGGGGCTTACTCGGGCCAGGGGTTATGCCAGGGCCTCCAGGCGTGTCTCTGAATGAAGCCTCACGCTGGCAGAATGAATTGAGATGGCAACGGAGCGCCTGACGAACCTCAATGACGTTCCCGACGATTTCCGGTTGCCATCGACGATCGTGGCAAGCATCCAAGCCGACCAGCTCCGCTCTGTGTCTCCAGCCGTTCGTCTGTTAATTGTCCAACGCGAGGCATCTCGTCGTGAGCGCGAGCACCGCATCGGCTCGGCCGAAAGGATGATCAAGCTGGCGAAGAAGAAGCTCGGCATCCTTGGAATTTTTCTCGATTAGAGGCGCGCAGCAATGACCTTGCTCAATCCCGAAGATGTGAAGATCGAGACCTGGCCGCCGCGCCAGAACAAGGGCGGGCAGCATGTCGGCTCTGGACCGTCTAGAATCAAGGTCACACATCTGCCGAGCAGGATCGAGGCGATTATCAACGTCGGTCGATCGCAGCATAGGAATCGTCAGATCGCTCTGAACATGATCGAGGCGGCGATCACGCATCCGGACTATCGATAGGGAGCACGCCATGAAGCGCTGGGTTAACTTCTATCCGCCATGCGACTCGTCGCGAGACCCGCATCCATAGCGCATGACGTCCTGGATCTCGAAGGCGCTGGCCGACAAACACGCCAAGCCCGGCCGGATCGCCTGCGTCGAGGTCGAATTCTCGCAAGGGGAAGGGCTATACGAATCATCTGGCGGGCAGGTTCAAAACGCTCTAACAAGGTGATGCAGATGGCATACGCATGGGGTGGGGTAGTGGAAGGGCATTTTGTGCCGGCATGGGGTGCCGCACAGTCGTCGAGAATAGCGGATCTCTGCATCGAGGCAGCTAAGCGCCGACTGGTCCGTGGCGGTATTCGCCGGTATCTCCTGAATCGATTCGCCACGAGTGACGACGTTCGCGACATCGTTGTCGACGGCTTCAAGCTGCGCTGTCATTACGCCGACAATGACACGGAGCGAGATCTCTGTATCGATGGCGCTGCCAAGCATCGGACCGAGATCGCCATGCTGATGGCCTACCTTGAGCCAGGCGACATCTTTATCGATATTGGCGCCAACTGCGGATGGTTCACGCTCAATGCAGCGCGAGCTGTCGGGCCGAAGGGCTTCGTCCTGGCGATCGAGCCTCAGCCGACGATGGTCGAGCGTCTGCGCTTCAATGTCGGGGTGAACGACTTCAATGATCGCGTCCACATCTCGCCTTGCGCCGTGTCTGACACGCCCGGCAATCTCGCGGTTTATGTCAATCCGAAGCAGCGCGGCATGACAGGCGTCGACGCCAACTGCGGCACTGAGCGGAAGACTATTCCAGCGGCGACATTGCCGGAGCTATTGGCAGCAACGACGGCCAAGCAGGCAGTCGTTCTCAAGATCGACATCGAGGGCTATGAGGATCGCGCTCTCTTGCCGATGATCTGGGCCATGGACGCTAACAGGTGGCCGCGCAAGATCTTCATGGAGACGCGGCACGCCGATCGCTGGGCGTCGCTCTGCGTCGAGATCCTATGTCAGCATGGCTATTCCGTCGTCTGGCACGACAAGGGTGATGCACTGCTGTCGCTATAGGAGGAGGCTGTGAAGCGGATCTATGAGGTTCTGGGCACCATCGCGGTCGATGTGGCGTTCTTTGCTATCGCGGCATTCCTCGCCGATCTCTTCGCCAACTGGTTCAACCTAGCTCCGAAGCCCGCCATTGCGCTGGGTCTCATCGCTGCGCCGTTCGTGATCTGGATCATCACGACAGTCGCTCTCGTGACCGTGACGCGCATCCATGTAGCGATCGACGACTGGCGGGCCAGCAGGTGATTGCAAAGGCACGCGAATAACGCTCTCTCTGAGCTACCATGAGGGAAACGACCGCGTGAGTGATACACCCTTCCGATATAAGCCGAGACGAAACAAGCTCGACCTCGGCGACAACATCAACGGCGTGCCGATCCTCGACATGATCGCGCGCCTGGCTGCCTACCGCCACACGCAGAAGGAAGCCGCTGCGCTCCTCGGTGTCGGTCATTCGACGCTGAAGCGCTTCTTCGAGGAGAATGCTGAGGCTCGTGAGGCCTGGCAGGATGGCCGGCAGATGTGCAAGGCAACGATCCGCCGGCTCATCTTCATGCACGCCAAGTCTGACCCGTCGACAGCGCGCTACCTGGCAAACAACATGCTGGAGATGACGTCGGACGGTAAGCAGGAGAGTGACGTGCCTGGTGGCGTCGAGCGCCTGAGCCGCGACGAAGCGAAGAAACGCATCCTGGAGCTTCAGGCGATCACGTCGACGGCCAAGCCGGCAGCATCGAAGAGCCGGGCTCTGACGACCAGACCCTAGGCGTTCTCCAGCGTCGACAGGAGGATCGAGTATGGCGCCTCATTACAGGCGAGGCGCTGGCCTGTCTATTGCGACTTGACGCCGACAGTGACGACCCCTGTCCTGTCGACATGCTCGTCTGCTTCGCCGACAGCTTCAAGCTCCAGGGCGGAGATTTCGGCCTCGATCTCAGCCATATCCCGTCGGTGATACTGCTGAAGCTCATGCAGTCTGTCGATGCGCGCTCTGCGCTCCCGAGCTTCTGACTGAATTGGACGCCCCTTCATTGAGCCCTCATCCGAATAAAGATAGCCGTCAGTTATAGCTGACCTTTGCTTCCTGTCCAGGTATGCTTGTCACCATTTTCTCATGTGGGGAGATCTATGGGACCATTCCAGACAGACAAGCCGCTCACCGACGACGAATTCAAGACGCTCCAGGGCAAGGCTGCCGGCGGGCCTGATGACGGCGGCGCTGATCTTCGTCTGCGCGTCGAGGCAGCAGCCGAGCGCCTTGAGAACGAAGGCATGGATCAGCGTGAAGCTTATCGCGTGGCTCGCAAGGAGCTGGTCGGCCAGAAGTCGGAAGTGCATCCACTGATCGCGCGCCCTGAGAAGATCCTCGACGTCAACACTCGCGGCAAGCGTCTGATTGGCGGCTTCGGTCCACCTCGCTATGCCGAGGCTCCGAGGGGTCGTGATGCGCCGTTCGACTACGATAGCGGATATAATCCTGATACCGACGAATTTGGAGATCCGACGGGCTCTGGCATCGAATTGCTTGGCGCTCTCGAACGTCGTCTTCGGGAGAGTGGTGCGAGCGAGAACGAAGTCGGCCATGTGCTCGGCAGCGTGGAAGAAGAGATGATGAGCAACGGCGAGATCCCGGCGTCACGCTTTGAGTCTGCGGTGCGCGACAGTGATCATCTCTATGACGCATTCCACAGCGATGGGCCGTTCGCCGGCCCTGGAGATCTCATCCAGCGCGTCTACCGCGATCTCGGCTACGATGCGATCCGCCATAACAACGCCGATCAGACGTTCAACGGCATGGGCATGGCACCAGGCACGACGCACATGACGATGTTCGACCCGGAGAAGATCCGTCGCCTCGATGCGCAGTTCGATCCGAACCGCAAGCACGAGAGCGGGCTCTACTACGCAAACGGCAGCGAGAAAGCTACACCCTTCGCTGCATCAAACAGCAATGAGCAGGATGCGCCCGGCCTTGAGACGCCTGGCAACATCGACATTCATCATCGGCCGGTCGTCCATAATCCCGACGGCTCTATCAGCACGGTGCGCAGCATGTCGATCGAGGTCAACGGCAAGGAAGTCCTGATTCCGACGGTCAGCGAGGACGGCCGCATCATGTCGAACAAGGAGGCGATCGAGACCTACAAACGCACAGGTCGGCATCTGGGCATCTTCGACACCCCTGAGCACGCCGACGCCTATGCGCAATCGCTGCACGAGCAGCAGGCGATAGAATACGGAGCAGGGCAATGACCGACGAGCCGTGTGAGAAGGAAAACTTGAACACGACCGACTGGAAGATAGAGCCTGGCCTCGAACACCCTGACGTCGAGGCTGCGAAGATCGCGGCGAAGACCGTCCTGCCGTCCCTCATCCCTTCGCCGTTCGGCGTGCTTCGTCTCGTCCGCTCTTTTATCAAGTAGGTTCGCCATGCCTGATGCACCGTTTCGCAATCTGACCCAGGACGCGATCGACAGCGCTGCCGGCGACGGCTCTGAGGTCCGCAATCAGGAGACCTTCTGGGAGGCGAACAAGCGCTTCCTGAAGAACTTCGGGCGTCAGGCGCTCGGGCTCCTCGATCCCGGCATAGGGCTCGCTGCTGACGCTGGCGCGGCTGCTGGACGGGGCGACTACGGCGAGGCGGCTCTGGCTGTCCCGTTCCTGGCCGCCAACGCTCTCGGGCTGAAGGGCGCCAAGGTGGCACGGAGCGCGTTCAGTAAGCCCGAAGGCATTCCCGACCTCATCTCACTGCCCGGCGGCGAGAAGATCCCTGCTGAGCCTCTGGAGCCGCTCATGCTGGGCCAGGTCAAACTACATGCGCGGTGCTGGCATCCCAGAGAGGGCTGTAACAGCAACTCGGAAGCTCGATCCGGAGCGCGCGACCCGCGTCGCTGGCCAATACGACAAGCTGGTCGACGACATCGATGCGCCAGGCGTGCGTGAGAGCTACCAGGCGCTCGCCGACGAGACGAAGGGGCAATTCCAGGCGCTCAAGGATGCCGGCTATCGCTTCCGCTTCATGGAGCGCGGTCCCGACGGCAAGATCATCGATCCCTATGCCGAGAGCCCGGCGCTCGGATACAAGGATCTGCGCGACAACAAGGAGCTTCAGATCTTCCCGACCGAGGGCGGCTTCGGAACGGTCAATGAAGCGCAGGCGTCGCATCCGCTCTTGCAGCAGTCTGGCGAGATGTTTGGCAACCAGCCGGCGACGGTCAACGATCTGTTCCGCGCCGTGCATGACGCCTTCGGTCACTTCGGCTCTGGCAACGCTCAGTTTCGTGCGCCTGGTGAGGACCGTGCTTTCCAGCTCCATGCGACCATGTTCTCACCGAAGGCCCATGGCGCGATGACGAGCGAGCTGCGCGGTCGGAATAGCTGGGTCAACTACGGGCCACATGGCGAGCATAATCGCAAGGCTTCGGCCGCCGATACGATCTACGCCGATCAGAAGGCAGGTCTCTTGCCGGAGTCGGCCTGGACGGAAGGCATGGCCGAGACGGCGCCGACGAACGTGCCGTTTCTGATGATCAATCCCGACGATCCTGAGCAGCAGCGATAGCTGCCTTCGTCGAGGCCTCATTCATGGCCTTGAGGAGCTGCACGACGTCGGTGTGTGTCAGGACGACGGACTGATTGTGCGTGGTGACGATCGTCACGCCTGTCGGCCTCGCGGCAACGAGCTTATGCCCGTGTTTCAGCTTGATGTTCATCTTGCTTTCTTCAGTGCGCGCGAAACGCCACGACGTACATGATCGTGTAGACAGGCGTCAGGGGCGCGATCCCCCAGAGCCCTTGAGAGAACGCGAGATACAGCCAGAGCGGCTGCGCGAGCAAGCCACACGCCGCACCATAGATGCGGAGATCCCGATGCGGCCAATAGGCGAGGCCGATCGAGGTGATGCTCAGGATGGAAATGGCGGCTTGTTCAAGCATGGGTAGCTAGTGGGTCATCCACAATGATGCATTCAGATTTGTTGCCAGAGAGCTGGGCGAGACCATGCTTCACAGTATCGACCGTGCGCAACTCGTCGTCAGTAAGGAGCGCGCCGTGCTGCAAGATCCAGCGCTCGCAGACGATCGGCTTGCCGTCGATGCGCTGAATGCGCAGGTGGCGGTTCGGCTCGTCTTTGCGCGCGACCGTTTCATAATCAGGCCGCAGGAAACACCAGCGCCAGGAGTGGTTTTCCTTGATCGCGATCTTGCCGCGGTATCTGTCGAATTCGTCCATCATGGCCATCCATCTAGTTTGGCCTGAAGCGCGGTGATCTTCAGGCGGGCGTGGTATAGTTCGTTGAGCATGCGAGCGGCGTGCTCGGTGCGGCCGTTCTTAGCGGCGAGCTTGTAGCGGGCCTCGATAAGCGGAACGGCTTTCTTGAGTTGATTGATTCGTAGGCGAGTTATCCATCGTCCGATCATCTCGTACCTCAAAACGCCGGCGCATCATCATCAAGATCTTCATCATCTCGAAGCTCGGGCGGCATTGACTCCCACCAGACCTTGCACTTCTCGCAGCGGCACTCATAAGGATGCTCCGTCGCTTCATCGATGATCTTCTGCCTGTCGCGATCCATTAGCTCTCCTCGACGACCGTTGATATGTCGCAATCGACTTTCTGCACCTCACCGCCGTCTTCGTCGTAGTCGTCCCATTCGCCCTTGCGGAATTTCAGCTTCGCCTCTTCGAGATCCTTAGCCTCGACGTGGCAAGTCACACTGCTGGTGACGACGGCGTCGCAAATAAATTTTGGCATCAGCAATCCTTCCAGCATTTGTCGCACGGGCCACCCCATCGAGGCGCCCACTTAAAACCCGTATCCCAGTGACGACCGCCAGGCCGGTCTTTCCAAGCCTCTTTCTTCGGCAGCGGAATCTCGGTCTCGGCGCACTTATCGCAATAGGTGTGCGTGTGAGCCTTGCCGGGATCGTCCCAGGTGGCGGTTGTCGACTTCGTTTCCTCCATCGCGCTGTCGACGACGCGAACGAATTCGCGGGCTAGGGCTCGGGGGTTGCCGGCGTCCTGGACGTCGATCGCTATGCCGAAGCGGTCATAGTTCTCGTCTGGCCGCTGGATCTCGATGGGGTCTCTTTTCTCGGCGGTGTCGCTCATTGCGACACCGCGATCTTGCCGACCGCGTTGCCGTTGACGTCGCGAAGCGGCGCTTCGTAAGCCTCATCGAATGAGACACGCCCTTCGCAGATCCGACCTGCTGCGCGAATGATGCGGCAGATCTCCTCAGCGCGATCCTCTGGCGTCTCGCCAAAGGCCGCATTCTCTGTGTTATCGATCGTGATGGTGATCTTCATTGCCTGGCCTCTTTTCCGTAGGTCTCGAATAACGCTATGCCGTCAGTTATAGACTGACAGAGCGCCTGTCAAGTATAAATGGACAGGCGAGGGAGCGTGCGTGGCAAAGAAGGCATCCGCCGGCGGATTAGCGGCGATCGATGAGGCGAGACTCGACCAGTACAGCAATGCAGAGCTGAGGGATCTCGTCGCTGCGCACGAAGCGCTCTATCGCGCCCATTGCAGGGACAACATAACGAGCTTCGTGAAGTCGGTTGAATTGCCTGGCGCTCCGCCGGCACTCACCGCGGCTCAGAAGCAAGCACTCGCCACACGCAAGCATTCGCTCCAGCGCACGGTGAAGGATGACATCGGCGGCTTCGGTGAAGACGAGCACTTCGATGGCGACGACGAATTCATTTATGGACACAAGGTCGACGTCGCTGCGCATCAAGAGCTGATCCTCGAAGTCATTAAGGCGACCGTCGAGGAAGAGCCGGTCAACGGACCCCTTGCTAACGGCATGGATGGCACCGTGCCCGATGGCGTGATGATCTTCGCGCCTCCAGGATCAGCCAAGTCGACCTATGCCTCTGTCGCGGCGCCTGCGTACCTCCTCGGGCTCTATCGCGACTTCGACATCATCTCGGTGAGCTACGCTGCGGAGCTGGCCAGGCGCTTCGGTCGCCGTGCGCGCCATCTCTGTCGATCGCATGAGTTCTCAGACATCTTCGAGACCGAGCTGCGCGAGGACAATCAGGCCGTCGATCAATGGAGCCTGAAGAACAACTCGTCATATCGCGCGATCGGCATCATGGGCGGCGTGACCGGCTTCCGCGCCAACGTGCTGATCGTCGATGACCCGGTTGCCGGCCGCGAGGAGGCTGATTCCGAGATCATCCGCGAGAAGACTTGGCAGGCCTATCGCGACGACCTGGTGACGCGCCTGAAGCCCGGCGGCAAGATCGTTATCATTCAGACGCGCTGGCACGAAGACGACCTCTCGGGCCGCATCCTCGGTCCGGACTGGGAAGGTCAGTCAGGGCTCTGGAAGGGCACCGACGGACGTGTCTGGCTCATCGTCTGCTTGCCGCTCGTCTCGGAACACAAAGACGATCCGCTGGGCCGTAAGGTCGGCGAGGTGCTGTGGCACAAGGAGAAGGATGGCTCAGGCTGGTTTACCGATCGCCACGTCGAGCTGGCGAAGGCCTCCGGCGATCGCTCCTGGTCAGCGCTCTATCAGCAGCGGCCGACGGCGATGGAAGGAAACATCATCCGCCGCGACCTCTGGCGGTGCTGGCCGCATGGTAATCCGGAGCCGACTGAGGAGCAGAAAGCCAATCCGCGCCTGACACAGCCACCGTCAGAGATCTCGGCGATCTTTCTCACCTACGACACGGCGTTCGAGGCTGATGAGGATAACGACGACAGCGCAATGACGGCCTGGGGCTACTTCGAGAAGACCGTCACGCTGCCGCATCGAAAGAACGATCAGATCAAGCAGCAGCACATCATCCTGCTTGGCGCCTGGAAGGATAAGATTGACGCGATCCAGCTCAAGGAGGTCGTGAAGGAGCACGTCAAGTATTTCAAGCCTGATGCCGTCGTGATCGAGAAGCGCGCCTCTGGCATCCAGCTCATCCAGGAGATCGAGGCATCACGTCCGCGCTGGAAGGACAACGCCGGCCGCGTCGTCGAGGTCATCGTCGAGAAGTTCCTGCCCGCCGGCAAGCCTGGCACGAAGGGCAAGAGGGCGAGGGCTCTGCGCTCAGCGCTCGTGATGTCCGAGGGATGCGTCTGGTATATGCCGGGGCCACGCACCGAGGCCGTCAGGAAGCAGTGCGCTGCGTTTAAGAACGGCGAGGATGGAACGCCCGACGACTGGACCGACTGCGTGACGTCGGCGATCGAGCGCTCGCGTCGCGGCTTCGAGCTTCAGCTTCCGACCGATGCCTTCGATGAGGATGAGCAGGCTGAGTACGACGCCTGGAAGCTCGATCAGCGCATGCACCCAAAAAAGTCCTACGGGCACATGCGCAATCCGAGCCATGAGATCCTGGGCGACGACGATGACGACGATAAGGGCCGCAAATCAGCCGGCAAGTCGGCTGTCCGCAGGCTCTACGGGCGTCGGTGATGTATTGAGCGCGGCCACGATGTCGTCGAGCTGATGCTGGACGGTTGCGACGAGGTTCATGTTCGTGAGGTCTGGCGCTGTTGCTGGGCTTGGGATGCTGCCGAACACTGCTCCTGGCTGAGCATCTTTCGCGTCGACGACCTGCTGGCTACTGCCGAGCTGTGTAGCGGCCATATAGCCCTGCGATGACGGAACCTGCGGCTCCTGCACGCCGGAGACGATGCCCGGCGCCATGCCATCGACGAAGTAACCAGGAAGCAGCGTATCCTTGACGCTAATTTCGATCCAGAGACCCTGGCCGAATTTGCGCTCTGCATAGGCGCTCACGACGTCGCGCGCCTCTTCGGTGGTCTGAGCCATAACAAGCCCGCCCTGAACATGCGAGACAACTTCGCCGCTCGCCGATGCCTTCACGAGGGCATCGTACACGTATGGAATCAGCAACATAACTCCCCCTTTTTAAGTGAGCCGACGAGAGACGCATTATTCGGAAAGATCAGCTAGTGCGCTTCGACGCGATAAACTCGGCACGGCACCTCGACGTCGACGCCGTTGTGCGCGTAGTGGTCGTCGTGATGGAAGAACCAGAAGCGCCCGTTCTTCAGCTCTTTGGTGTCGACCAGTTTCGACTTGGCAATGGACGGATCGAGCCCGCCCGAATAGTCACCATGTCCGCTGGCGCTCAGGTAGAACGACGCATCGCCTCCGAACTTCCGTGATGTTGTCTGGATTTCGTCGCCCCAGTCGTGCGTGAAGCGTCCTTCGTGTCCATCTGGGAAGATCACGAAGTCGCCGATACGCGGACCGCGTAGACGGTCCCGCTTCTCTGTGCGCTCAGCTAGGATGGCAGCGTCCTGAAGATCAAATGTCGGCCTCATGCTGTCGTTCCTAATGGCTGCACGATTACGGCGAAGCGCTCGCCGCTTTCAAGTGTGATATGAATTCGAGGTCCATGAGGGTCGCCCGGCACATCGCCAAAGCGTTCGGTTTTGGCGATGTGCACGTATTTCCGAGAGACGGTTCAGCGTTGACGACATTTAAGATCATGTCTCGAAAGTCCTTGGCGCTAAGCGGTCGCTCCTCATTAGGCGGACTTGGTGGCGTTCCGCCGCGTGTGTCGTAAGCACCCATGTATATTTCCTCCTCAACAGTGAGTTGATTTTTCTAGGTGGTCGGCGAGCCGGCAGTCTTCTCAGACTCTTCCGATGCCGAGGCATCGCCCCAGGGCAGGTTATATTTCGCGGCACAGATCGGCCCATATCCGGCGATGACCGAGCGCTCGTCTGTGAGTTCGATGCCGCAGAAGCAGCAGCTTCCGTGCTTGCGGTCTGCCGTCTTCGTGGCTTTAGCGAAGGCCTTGGCGGCGGCGATCGGATCTTTCGCGACGTTCGTCAGCACCTCGATCAGCTCGGCCTTGCGATCGGTGTTTGGACCGACGAGACGCAGCTCGCCGCTCGGCGTTATCTTGCCGGCATACTGGCTGCCATCCTTGATGTAGACGTGGCCGGCGTTGACGCCGTAGCTCGGCGCCAGGGAGAGCTTGCCGTGTGTGCCATCCGAAAACACGAAGCGGATCGCCGGCTTCTTGTGTTTCTCGCTGGCGGTCACGAGGAGATCGACGATTGGCTTCAGAGCAGCCTTCTCGGCTTCCTTCGCCTTCGTCTCCTCGACTGACTGAGGCGTCACGCGATCGAGGAGCTTCTCGATCCAGACGAATTGCTTGTCAGAGAGACGGGCGTGGTCGTCGTAGCTCTCGATCAGGCTCTTTGCGAACGACTGATCGCGTTCTGCGAGCTGCGGCAGCGCGGTGCGGAGTGCTTCAACCTTCTGTTCGTGGGGTGTGAGCATATCAGATCCTCCAAGGGCTCGTTCCTTGGCTGTCCATATATGCCTGACCGACTTGCCTGTCAAGTATATTTTGACAGGCGTCAGAAATATCCTTACATCAGGGTCATCGAAGCAGGGAGACACCTCAGATGACCCAACTCACCAGCACACGCCTGAAGGCAAAGACGCATCGCACTTCAAATCACCTAACCGGCCAAGTCAGCGCCGCTCACATTGCTCATTTCGGCGGCCTAGTCCTGACCATCGGAGATGGCGAACGAAAGTATGAGTTGGTCATCAACAGGGAGGAGATCACTCCCTGCCAGCGAAACCTCATCAGAGCTTGGCTGGACAAATAACCGGAGGGGCTTCGGCCCCTTCTTCCACTATTACTCAGGGAGGGCGAGACCCATGTCGAACATCTTTTACATCCGCACACAGCGCGTCGGCGGCATCAGATTCCTCCGGATCGGTCGCTTTCAGATCTCCTTCTGCGTCTGCCGCACGAACCCGTGGAGAGAGCACTGATGTCGAGCGACAATCAAATCAAGGTGCTCGTCGCCACGTCACAGAGCGGCAGGGCGGAGGGCCTGGAGGCAGCGGCAAAGATCCTGCTGGAGTTGGTCGATCACAGCACGCGCGTCGTCGGCACGAACACACTCCGGGATCTCACCCAGCAGTTCAACGAAGTCGCCGCGGATCTCCGCAAGCAAAGCTCTGAAGCGCTGAGGCCATTCAATCAATGATCACCCTCGAAAACCTGGAGCGGCTGGAGGCGATCGTCGTCCTGGCCGCCCTCTTCCTTCCATGGTCGCTGAGCTGGACGATTCACCTCTGGCGCAAGAGATAGCCTCTGCAACTCGTCCATTTATTTATGATCGTCTGTCCATCTATACTTGACGCCTGACCGCGAATAAGGGCGAGGTGGCTTCAGCGCCACCTCTTCCGGTGAGGCCGATCACCACACTGATCGGTGCGCGGCTCTGGGTGGCTTCCCGGTTGCCCCATTTGCTGCCGTGGCGTGTCTTTTTTCGAGGGGGTATCGATGAATTTCTACGGCGGTCTGAAGCCCACAGCGGTCATCGGCCAGAAACAATTCGCCAGCCATGACGCGACGTCGACCTGGGAAGATGGTGGCGTTGCAGTCGAGCTGGCTGCCGATGCGATGCGCCAGGCCGAAGATGAGATCACGCGGGCCGTCGAGAGCATCCGCCAGCGCTTCCAGGAAGATCTCGCAATCTATGGCGCGCACCAGGTTCGCGATGCCGTCGTCGACTACGTGTCGAACGGCTACCTCGACGTCAGTCTTGTCAATGACAAGCTCTGCGTCTGCTTCGATGCGTCGAACGACAAGGCGCAGCTCGTCGCCGCTTGGGATCTTTCGCTCCTCCTTCGTCGGGCCGCAAACGAGGCCATGAACAAGGGCGACAGTGAGGTCTATGAGGCGATCGCCAATCTCGTCGATGCACTGCCGGCGCCGCGCACGACGCAGAGGCCGGCAAAATCAGAATTCCGCGAAGAGGCAGTCTCGGCGCCGATCGGCAAGCGCCCGAAGGGTGTCGTGCGCAGTCGTGACGTGCGGAGTATGGCCTAACCCACATGATGACCCAGCTTAATCCGCCGCTTTGGCAGACCATGGGATGTCCTAACCCTCCGCCATTCGACATTATTCAGGACATCGGAACGATAAAAATATCGGGAAGAGTCCGACATTTTGTCGAGTGCAGGTGTCATTGTGGAAACACATTCAACGCACGCAAGGATCATTTAAAAAAAGGATTCATTCATAGCTGCGGCTGCACCCGATGGCGCAAGAGACCAGAGCGGCCAGCCTATAATGCGAAGCCCGCTGGTCGCAGCATGGCCAGGCAGGTAATGAATTCATACAAGAACAATGCGAAGCGCCGAGGAATTGTTTTTGACCTGACTCTGGATGAGTTCATCAGCGTGTCAGCGCAGAATTGCTATTACTGCGGAGACATGCCTAGGGCCTCATGGAGCACGGTTATTGATAGCGGAGTTGGGCGCGGACGAAAAAAGGCGAACGGCGCGTTTCTCTTCAGTGGCGTCGATCGCATAGATTCGAGCGGACCATACCGTATTGGGAATGTTCGGCCGTGCTGCCGTACTTGCAATATGGCCAAAGGCACAAAAACAGAAAAAGAATTTGTCGAATGGGCGCTTAGATTTTTTGGGCATCTTCCAAATTGGGCGAAGACCGATGATTCTTCAACTTGACCCTCCAATCATCATGCTTACCCCGAAGGGGAAAGCGGTGTGTCACTTCTTGCTGGATTACGGCTACGAGACAGATTTGTTTTGGGTCTGCTTCCAGCACGACACCAACGAGTGCTGGACCTGGAACAACAAAGAGATCCGGATCGACAACAACTCAACGGCGGGCCGAATGACAAACGGATCACCGATCAATGCCGAGAGGAAGACGCCTCAGAATGGGGCCATCATCGGAGAGGTAAGCATGGACACTGATCAGAACGCGCAGGCACAGCAGGCAGATCCTAATCACGAGCCGATCCTTCAGTTTTTCGCCTTTGATCATTTGCCGCCGCATCTCGCGGCGATTAGTGGTCGGTTTTGCGACCTCGCCTATACCGTGTGCGAGTTGCTGCCGCGCAATCCTGAGCGCACCGTCGCGCTGCGCAAACTCCTCGAAGCCAAAGACGCAGGCGTTCGCGCCGTGCTCTACAAATAGGAGAGGTCGATGCGCGAACTTACCGGACACAAGGTCAATCCTGCGAATGATGTGCTGCTCGTCGAGGCCTTGGATGGTCCCGGCCCTGGGGGAGCTTCGCATCGCTATCGCATTACTTTGCCGCCTCCCTCAGATCCGAGCGCGACGTCGAAGGCCTATGACATTGAGTTCCAGAACGGTCCGATCAACGAGGTCGGCGTCAATGGATTGACGCATGAGGTGTTGCTCGCAATCCTGATCGATCGTCTCAATGCGTTCCAGGCCGGTCCGTATGCCAACGAGTTCAACCGCATCGCGGCGTTCTATCTGAGGGGCGCTCAGGATGCCCTTCTGGCACGCACGATGGAGCGCATGAAACGCGGCGTCGAGGGGACGCATAAGGTCTAACATGAAGCAGGGCCGTGTCCGTCGTCGAGCTTCTGAAGGTGCGCGGAAAGAGCGTGCCGGCCCTCCCGTGTGGGCAGATGATCGCGTGATGAAGTTCGCCCAGAGGCAGGCGAGCTTCATCCGCAATTCCTTGGCAGCCAGCTGCGACGCCAGTGCCTACACCATTGCATGCGTTGGCGCTGCTCTCGTCGCCTGGTCGCTCGTCACGTATCACCGCGACACCTGCGGCAAGCCGGATTGTGCAGACTGCGCCAGCAGAAGCTCTGTCGATCCGCGGCCGATCATTCACGATATGGTCGACTTCTATGTTTCCTGCGCCGAGCTGGACGTGAAGCCCGTCGAGGGGCGCGCATGAGTCAGAGGAACAGCGAATACGAGCGCAAGGATCGCGAGCTGTATGAGACTCCGGAGTGGGTCACGGAGGCCGTTCTGCCTCACCTCCGGCCGCTGAGGAAGGCGCTGGAGCCTTGCGTCGCAACAGGCAAGATCGCTCGTGTTTTGCGGCAGGTCACTGACACCGTGACCGGCATCGATCTCGTGCCCGGTCCGCCGTACATGCAGGGCGACTTCCTGAGCCTGAATGATGACTTTGACGACATCGTTACGAACCCGCCCTTCGGCATCCAGGGCAGGCTGGCGATGAAGTTTATCGAGCATTCTCTGACTCTCACAAAGGCGCGTCGCGGCCAGGTTGCCATGTTGCTCAGGGCTGACTTCGCTCACGGAAAAACGAGGAAGCACATCTTCAAAGATTATCCTTTTTTCAAAAAGAAGATCGAGCTGACGAAGCGCATCGTCTGGTTCGAGCCCGAGCCCGGCGAAAAGAACAAGGGGCCGAGTGAAAATCACGCCTGGTTTCTTTGGGACTACCGCCATGGTGGACCGCCGACAGTGAGCTTCGAGCCATGAGCAAGCCGACGAACCGCAGCGGCCTCGACATCTTCGCCAATGCCGGCGCCTCCGCGATCTATGGCTCCCTGATGGGCCTGGAGCACGAGGCCGACGGAAACATGGCCGCAACGGGCATGGTCCTCGACATCGCACTCGATCGCTTCTTGACAGACGTCGGCGAAGAGGGCGGTCAGGAGATGTCGTCGGTCTATGCTCACCGGCTCATCAAAACGATGGCTCAACACCTTGTTCCGAAGGATGTTGAGGAGATTATCCGGCACCTCACAGAAGCCCTGAAGAATGCAGCCGAGGAAGGCTGACACCCCTTGCGAATATCGGTAGGCCCCGAGGCGATAGTAGCACTGGGGGACGTTCCGAATGGCGAGGATTGGCGGTAATCCGCGCGACATGCAAAGCCCGTCTCAGGCTTCGACCATTCCGCAGGTCGACTCCCTCGAAACCTACATGCTGCCCGATTCCAGCATGGAGCCGCAGCAGGCGCCCCAGGACTTTACCGTCGACTTTGGTGGCCAGCAGGCGCCTCCAGCCAGCTACAAGATGGTCAATGGCCAGCTCGTCGAGGACATGGATCAGCCGATAGCGTCGGCTGACGACGACAACATCGCCCTCCTGATGGACGATGATGAGCTGCTGAAGATCGGCCGCCGCATCGTTGAAGACGTCGACCGCGACGAGACAGAGCGCGGGCCATGGCGTCGACGCTTCGAGAATGGCCTGGCGATGATGGGCCTGATCGAAGACGATCTCGATGACGGTGTGTTTCCTGGCGCGTCGAACGTCATCCATCCCCTGCTCGCCGAAGCCATCACGCAGTTCTGGGCTCGCGCGCTCGGTGAGTTTTTCCCGCCGGAGGGGCCGGCAAAAGGCAAGGTCTACGGCCAACAAACGAAGGAGCTTCTGGATCGCGCCAGCCGCGTCGCGGAATATCTCAACTATGAGATGACCGAGGAGGATGAGGGCTACATCGAAGAAAGCTCGCGCCTGCTCTTCAACCTGCCGATCTCAGGAAACGCTTTCCGCAAGACGTTCAAAGATCCGATCCTTGGGCATAGCGTCGGCATCTTCGTCTCTGTCGACGACTTGATTGTGCCGGCGGAGACAACGAGCCTCTACACGACCTCGCGCTTCACGCACCGGATGAAAAAACATCCGAACGAAGTGAAGCGTCTGATGCACACCGGATTCTATCGCAAGGTCGACCTGATGTCGCCGCAGCCCGGCGAAGAGAATGAGGTCGACAACCTGAAAAACGAGACCTCTGACGTTGCTCCCGATGGTGACAACGAGGACGCCGTTTATGAGATCTATGAATCCTGCGTCGAGCTGGATCTCGATGTCGATCCCTTCATGGATGAGAACGGCGAGCGCATCGATCTTCCGCGTTCCTACTATGTGACCGTCGAGAAGGCCTCGAACCAGGTGCTCTCGATCCGCCGTGGCTGGAAGAAAGACGATCCGACCTGCCGGCGTCGCGTCATGTTCCAGAAATACGGCTTCGTGCCTGGCTTCGGATTCTACGACTTCGGCCTGCTGCACCTGATCGGAGGCCTCCAGGGCGCTGCAACCGGCGCTCTGCGCGTGCTTCTCGACAGCGCGGCGTCAGCGTCGCTCTCGGGCGGCTTCGTCGCGGCTGACAGCGGCATCAAGGGCGATAGCATCACGATCACGCCAGGCGAGTGGCGGAAGGTCAAAGCCAACGGTATCGACCTCAAGAATTCATTCTTCCCGGCGCCCGTTCGAGATCCGTCGCCGGCACTCTTCAACCTGCTCGGCCTCCTGATCGATGGCGGCAAGTCGTTCTCGGCGACAACCGAGGCGATGACCGGCCAGGGCGACGGCAAAAACATCGCCGTCGGTACGATCACGAAGCTGATCGAGCAGGGCGAGAAGGTGATGTCCACCATCCATCGCCTCGCATTCAAGTCGCTCCAGAAAGAGCTGAAGACACGCTTCGAGCTTGCGAAGGAAGACGTTCCAACTGAGGGCTATCCCTACGAGGTCGGCGGCGATGGCCGCACGGTCTATGCTCAGGACTTCGGGCCTGGTGTCGGCGTCACGCCTGTCGCAGATCCGAACATCTTTTCGAGCGGTCAGCGCATGGCGATCGCTCAGATGGTCTACGAGACGTCGATGGCGAACCCCGACGTCGTGCCGAAGAAGAAAGCGATCAAGCGCCTCTATGAGGCGGCTCGCGTTCCCGACATCGATGATCTCATTCCAGAGGACGTGCAGCCGCAGCCCTACGATCCCGCCGGCGAGGTGCAGGCGATCCTGCTCGGCAAAGCCGTCCTGGTCGTGCCGGAGCAGCCGCACGTCGACCATCTCAAGGTGCTCTGGGCCTTCGCTTCCAATCCTCAGTTTGGCGCGAACCCGCAGGTGCAGGCTCAGGTCGGTCCGTCGCTCATCTCTGTCATCGGTCAGCATCTCGCCTATGCCTGGGTCACGGCGAGCCGGCAGATGGGCGTCCAGGCCGGCTACATGGACCCCGAGACCGGCCAGGTGCAGCAGCCGCCGGTGCCGCCAGAACAGCTCGCCGCTGCGATGGCCCAGATCGCGCCGAGCCTTGTGCAGGCTCCAGGCCTGCCGGCGATGCAGCAGGATGGAGAAGGCGGCGACGATGCCGGCAAGGCGAAGCTGATGGAGGTCCAAGGCAAGCTCGAAGCCAAGCGTCAAGAAATGGATATGAAGCGCGAAGAGCATGAATTCGACATGCAAGCCGCGATGCAGAAGCTCCAGGTCGAGATCGAGACGGTTCATGCCAAACTCGACGCACAAAAGCAGGAGCTTCAGCAGAAGGCCGAGCTTCGCCAGATCGAGGGCGCCGTGAAGGTTCAGGCCGTCCAACAGAAGGCCGAGACCGACGCGCGCATCGCCGACCAGCAGGCAGCGCAGCAGCAGGATCAGATGGCGCGCCAAGCTCAGATGGATGAGCAGCGCCAGGCCGTCGAGATGGACGGCATGCAGCGCGAAGCGGCCATGAAGGAACAGCAGCAGGCGATGGACATGATGGCTCCGGAGCCAGCTCCAGCAGCCGCACCAGCAGCGAAACCACGTAGGAGAAGGGGCGCTCAGAATGGGCCAGTTTGATATGTCGCCGTTTGAATCCGTCGCACCTGGAGCGATGGACCCGTCTGCGCTCGATCAGTTCCAGGCGCCTCCGCAGGGCAACGTCGTCGGCTGGGACACTCCGCAGGCTCCCGAGGGCTGGAGCTGGGGCGACAAGCTCCAGAACGCGCTTCTCTTGGCAGCGAGCGTCGCTCCGATCGGCCGCATGATGGGCTCGAAGCTCGGGCGCCTCGCTCTCGGTGCCGGGGCTGGTGTCGGCGTCGGTGCAGCGATGTCAGATCCGGCTCAGGCTGCTGGCGGAAGCGGTGACGCTTTGCTCGACAGTTTGACGAGCCAACTTGAGGATGCTCGCACCCTCTACATGGACGAAACTCAAGGAAGAAACGGCAAGCTGAAGGGCAGGGGGCCTGACGCAAATCACTACAAGAGTGAGATCGACAGGCTCACCAAGGCCATCGCTGATCGCGAGCAGCAGATCCATAATAACAGCCTCATCGAGACGCCGGCGCAGAGAGCCGAACGCGAAGCCAATGAGCGCGCCGACAAGGATAAAAAACAGAAGGCCGCCAACGAACGCGCTGAGGCCAACAGGACGCGCTTGCTTGAAGGCGCTGGCGTCGGATCTGCGGCCGGTCTCGCTCTGACTGGGGCCGGATCAATCCTGACCAGGGGGCGCTTCAACCGCTTCCAGCAGGTCGCCGATGATCTCAAAGCGCTGACGCAGAGCGCTCGCAAAGGCACGTTCGGAAACAGAGGCACGGCCGACGAAGTTGCCGGCCTTGTCGATGAGGCCGATTCCCTGCGTGGGCAGCCAAAGACATTCGGCTCGAACCCGGCTGAGTTTGGCGTCGCGCGCTCACCTGAAGGGGTCGAGAACATCGTCGACGGTGGCGCGGTCAAGGGTCCGTTCGGAAGGGCTCCGTCGCAAGAGGCGAAGGCCACGGGGCGCGAGGTGATGTCGTCGCGAGAAGCAAGCGGTCCGGATCTTGGCGAGAACTTCGAGAAGCCTTATTCGTTTGCCGGCGAGTGGGGCGTCCCTGCGCTCGGCGCAGCAGACTTCGTGACGATGAAGGGCATGGGCGCGATGCAGGATGCGCCCGAAGACAAGCAGGCCTATGACGACTATGCGAACTTTGGCCTCGGTCTCGGTCTCGGAGCCAAGGGCTCCCGGTTTATCTCGAAGCCGTTCTCGACGCTCGCTGCGAGAGGTGCGAAGACGGCGCCGGTCAACGCTGCGAAGACGAAGCTCCAGCGCGAGCTTGCGGAAGACTTCAATAGGCCGGCCGCTTCGGCGACACCGAAGACGCCAGGACCATCTGGATCACCGTCTGGGAATGGTCCGCAGCCGGTCCGGAAGCCTCCCGGCCAGGGCGGCGGTCTGTCGATCACAACTCTGCGTCAGCGGGCTCAGCAGGCGGCTCAGTCGCGCGCTGCGTTCCACTCCAATGGCGCCAATCCGAACATGACGAAGGCGATCGCGGCGGTGCAGGCACGGGGCGCCCGTGTCACGGCTGACACTGTGATGCGTGAGCTGAAAGGATCTCTCGGAGGCTCGAAGGTCGATGGCGTGTCGATCAATCGCCGGCAGATCGGAAAGTGGCTGAAGACGCACGGCTATCTGACCAACTGAGAGGCGGCGTAGAAGTGGACCATTTCCTCGACTGTGCCGCGCTCTGCATGACCAGCCAGTTCCCAGACGCGCAATAGCTCGCGCAGCTCGTATGGAGTGATGCGACCGGGCTGATCGTTTTTGATGCAGATGAGAATCGTGTCGAGGTCGTCTTTATCGAGCATCATGTATCACTCTTGAAATTGCTGGGCTCCGATTCGACGCAGGAGATTTAATCGGACTTCTACCGAACCCAGCCGGCTCCTTTATCGCCGACCTCTCGCTTCTCCACACAACAGATCGAGGATCTGATTGTGATTTGTGACGATCTTGCGCATCCGCTCATCGTCAGACGGTCGAAGCTCGACGCGCTGCAAGACGTATTTGCCATCGGCTGCGCGCTCCAGGCATGCAGAAGTGGATGGCATAGGCACCAAGATTGATCTGATACCGAAACAAGAGAGTACGGTGAGCGCGGCGATGACAACGAGTTCAACGATTGTCATGTCAGTGCCATCCGCATGAAAATGAAGCCGATCACCGCGGCACAGCCGAGCAGGAAAGCCTCAAGAGCGCGCCCGAGCCGCGCCTCTCGCATCTCGGTGATGATCTCATCTCGCGCATTCGCTGCGCCTTTGATGTCGCCGCGTGCGAGATGATTTGCGATCACCGCGAGCTTCTTCGATTGACCCTTGGCGCCCCACCACTCGGCGCGACGCGCGAGCCTGGCGCAGTCTGCGATCAGATTGCTGTTGGTGAGAAGATTATCGCGCTGCTCTTGCATTGTTAGGACGTGGGCCATGTTTCGATTCGACCTTTAAAATGTACGCTTTTAAGCGGCGTCGCCAAGTTCTCGGATAGGCCCACCTGAGAGCCATTTTGTTGAGTTCGATGTCGCAGTGGACGCATACAGTTTTATCTGGACCGTCGTCAGCGCAGACTTTCCATCGGTAAACTTTCGGCACACGCCGACGACACTTCCAGCAACGATACTTGCCCATGCGATACGAATCCCTCTGGTGTCCAGAATAAATGGACAGGACGCGAAGTCAAGTAGGGCTTGCAGGGGGTCACGAATAAAGCGAGCACCGCGATGCCCGCAGACACAGCGCAGGAACCCTTCGCCACAAGGCAAAAAGAGGGACTGATGCTGGAAGACTTTCACGCCGAGGTGTGTAAGCGCCTCAAAGAGAAAACAGAGAATGCGTTCCGCTCGCTTGTCTCAGCCGAGGCGAGTGAGAAACACGATCTCATTCGTGGTCGCTACATCGGTCTGACCGATGCGGTCACGATCGTCGATGAAGTGCTCAGCGAATTCTCCACAAAGGAGAGCGTCGACCTTGCTGACGTTCGCGACGCTGCTCAGGCGCAGGTCATCGGCATCAAGCCTCGCGGAAGCCGCTACAGCAGGAGTCACGCATGACCCTGCTTCCCGCAACGTCGGACTTCGATGAAGAGATCGGTCTCGAAGACATCAACAGTCCGATCCCTGAAGGCATCACGAAGCACTTCGAGCCTTCACTCTATCGCATCCTCGCGATGCCGGTCCGCCTGCGTCGCAGGACGAAGGGCGGCCTTCTCTTGCCTGACGACAGCCGCACGGCTGCCGAATGGCATCACCAGCTCTTCAAGATCGTTGCCGTCGGCTCTGCCGTTTACAAGGGCAAGGCCTATCGCGACATCGATGTCGATGAAAGCAAGGCGCCGAAGGTCGGCGACCTCTGGCTCATCGATCCGAAGCAACCGCGTCGCTTCAAGTACGACGGCAAGACCGTCCTGATGATCACGGACGATCAGCTTCTCGTCCGCGTGAATCCGGAAGGCGTCGATCACCTGTCGTTCTATGGGCTTTCGTTGTGAGGGATGAATGAGCACAGCAGTCCATCCCGGCAACGGTCGCCACAAGCCGGCGAAGAAGCCGCACCACCGCAAGCTGCCAATCCTCGATCGCTCCGAAGCAAACGAGAGCGGCAAGGTCAAATGGTTCGATGCAGATCGTGCCTTTGGTTTTGTCATCTCCGACAGCGGACCGGAAGCCTTCCTGCATGTCGGCGTGCTGCGGCGCTACGGCATTGACGAGCAGCGCGTGGCGAACACGCCTGGAATGCGACTGCGATTCAAGTCGCAGCCTGGCGTCATCAACACGACGCCGATCATCGTCGCAGTTTTTGAGGATTGAGGGGGTTAATCCATGGCATCACTTATTGACGGTCGGCCTCGCGGCAGCGACGACGATGATGACGATTTCATTGTCGACCTGGAGGACGCAGCCGAAGACGATATGTCGACGCTCGACGACGATGAGGTCGAGGACGCAGATCCGCCTGAGCTGGAGAGTTCCAATCTCCCTGAAGGCGTTGAGGAGGAAGACGAAGAGCCTGCTGCGAAAAACGGCAAGGGAGCTGATGTCGACGTCGATGACGACGATGCGCTGACGCAGGCTCGCATCGCAGCCGATGAGGCGCGCGAAAATGCTGTCCGCGTTCAGACTGAAGCCATCAAGCGCGATGCTGAAAACCAGTGGACGCTGGTCCAGTCCGAGGTGAGCAAGGCCGATATGGCTCTGAGCACGCTTGGCATTCACATCGAGAATGCACAAGCCGCTCTCGCTCAGGCTCGCGACACGGGCGACACCCGCAACGAGATCGCGATCCAGGGCAAGCTGAACGACCTGATGGGTCTGAAAACGCAGATCGAGCAGGCGAAGTCTCAGGCGCCGACGAAGGACCAGATCTATGGTCGCGCTCAGCAGCAGATCAATCAGGTCGCCGCTGAAGCGAACAAGCGTCGCGGCACCAACGTCGGCGATGGCATCGTGGCCGTCAATCCGATGGCCGAACGCTGGGCCAAGCAAAACACCTGGATGAAGACGAACCGGAGCGCCAATAACTTCGTGGTGGCGCAGAGCAAGGGCATGGTTCGCGAAGGCTGGGACATGAACACGCCTGGCTTCTACGCCGAGCTGTCTCGCCGTGTCGGTCGCGCCTTCCCAGGCGTCAAAGCAACGCCGCTCCAGGCAAAGAAGAAAGCACCGACGCGCGCCGCCCAGAAGCACAGCTCGCCCGTCGCACCGGGACGCTCCTCGATGACGTCTGGCGCGCCGGCTCAGAAACCGGCCTCCGGTCAGCGTTACACGCTGAACGCGGCTGATCAGCAGGCAATGCGGCGCATGAACCTCGATCCGATGAACAAGGCGCATCGGAAAGAATTCGCGCGCTCGCGCATGGAAACCAGCCGGCGTTCGGTTGTCTAAGGGAGAGGTAAATGGCTCGTATTTATAGCCGCGTTGGAACAGAGACGAACGACGAAGACATGATGACGCGGGAGCGTCCTGTCGCTCTGCGTCACGCGGCACACACCTCACGAGACGCCGAATTCGAGCGTCCCGAGGAGCTTCACGTCGAGACCAACGCGCGGCGCTGGATCAATCCGACGTCGCTCGATGCGCCGAAGCCGCGTCCCGGCTTCGTGCAGCGCTGGATCGCCTCCGATGAGGACGGATCTCACTGGATGAAAAAGGCTCGCGAAGGCTGGGTGCCACGCGATCCGGCAACACTGTCTGCTCAGGAGCGCCAGCTCTATCAGACGGTCAAACAGGCAGGCGGTCCGGATCTCATCCGTGTCGCCAAGCTCGTTCTTTGCGAGATGCCGATCCAGGTCGCGCGTTCGCGGAAGGAAGCACTCGGACTGCTTCAGGAAAATCAGATGAAGTCGATTCCTGAGTCCGTCCAGGAGCTAACGAAGAGGGGAGGCGGGCAGTTTGGTCCCGTCAAGGTGAGCGATCAGGAGTTCAGTGCTCGCGGGCGGCAGTCCGCAACCATGGTCGGCTAAGGAGAACGTAAATGTCTAATGGAAATGCTCCGTTCGGCTTTCGGCAGGCTCGCCACGTCACGGGCACCGGACACCGAATGAACCTCTACACCATCGCCTCGACGCTCGCCGAGAACGTCGCGATCGGTGATCTCGTGAAGAGCGATGGCTCTGGCGGCATTCAGAAGGCTGCCGCTGGCGATGCGATTGCCGGCACGTTCCTGGGCTACTCGCTCGAAAGCGAGGGTATCTCGGGGGCGAACTACGGCGGCTCACCGCAGGGTACGATTCCCTTCTTCAAGGCCTGGGTCTCCGGGACTGTCGTTCCGGCCGGCATGGTCGCTCGCGCACTCGTTGCCGACGACCCGTTCGAGACCTTCGAGGTGCAGACCTCGAACACGATCGCAGCGGCCGACATCGGCAGCCTTTGCAACCTGGTCGACGCCGCGCCCGACATGGCTCTCGGCGTCTCGCGTCAGACCGTTGGCGCACCAGGCGGTGCCGCTTCGCAGTTCCGCATCGAGCGCATCCTGTCGAAACCGACCCGGATCGCTGACGCGAACAACAACACGTCTGGCTACGACCTCTCTGGTCCCGGCCAGTACGCGATTGTGGAGGTTAAGCCGATGAAGCACGAGCGCGGCGGTGCAGCCATGGGCGTGGCCGTCTAAGGCACAATTGAGAGGAGACTTGCAATATGGCTATGACCCGCGCGCAATTTGTGCGTGACCTTCAGGACGGCATCAATGCTCACTTCGGGCTCGAATACAACGAGCATGAAGAGGAGTGGTCGAAGATCTTCGAGAAGCGCACCTCTAAGCGCGCTTTCGAGGAGATCGTGCAGCGCATCGGCCTCGGCGAAGCCGTCGAGAAGGCCGAGGGCGGCGTGATCCAGTTCGACGCTGGTGCCGAAGGCTGGACCAGCCGCGTGACGTTCTCGACTTACGCGCTGGCCTTCGCGATCACCGAAGAGGCGATCGACGACAACCTCTATGCCGACCTCTCTGAGGTCTACGGCAAGGAGCTGGCGAAGTCGCTCCAGAACGCTGTCGAGGTGCGGTGCGCCCGCATGCTCAACAAGTCGTTCGATGGCGCCTACAAGGGCGGTGACGGCAAGGCGCTCTGCGCAACCGATCATCCGCTCTGGGGTGGCGGTGCGTTCTCGAACAAGCTCACGACCGCCTCCGATCTCTCGGAGGAGGCCCTGGAAGACGCAATCATCCAGGCGAGCGGCTTCGTGAACGATCGCGGTCGCCCGATCGTGGTCAAGATGAAGCAGCTCATCCTGCCGCGTCAGCTCGTGTTCCGTGCCGATCGCCTGCTCAAGACGAGCGGACGTCCCGGTACGAACATGAACGACATCAACGCGCTCAAGGAAGGGAAGTACATCCCCGGCGACTATGCCGTGAATCACTACCTCCTCGATCCTGACGCCTGGTGGCTCCAGACCGACGTTAAGCAGGGCTTGACGTTCTGGGAACGCAAGGGCGTCAAGCGCGGCATGGAGAAGGAATTCGGCACCGGCAACCTGATGTACAAGGCGCAGCGTCGCTTCGGTACGTCGTGGGGTGATCCGCGCTGCGCTATCGGATCGGACGGCTCGCCCGTCTAATCCGAACGCTGACAAAAATTGCCGCGGGCTCCTGTCCCGCGGCTTTCAATGCAGGGGGTAGCAATGGAATTCGGCGAGCTGATCGATGAAGCCTTCGAGCAAGCTGGTCTCGATCCAGCGTCGATCACGCATCGACACATTCGCTCTCTGAAGCGATCGCTCGAACTTGTCTATATCGACATCGAAAACGAAGGCGTCGAGCCAGAATACCGGACCAGCACCGAGGTCTATCCGCTCACGGCATTGCAGGGCGGTATCATTTTACCTGACGACACGATCGACGTCGCAAACGTAGCTTTCCGCTCCTCGCCGGCAGGCGTTGCGAACGATGCGCCGATGATGCGCATGAACCGCACCGACTATATGTCCTATTCGCGCAAGGATCTCTATGGCCGGCCGAGCCACTTCTGGGTCTCGAAGTCAGCGCCAGAAGAGATCGAATTCGTCGACGGCAAACTCAGGATGGCCTGGGGCGACACCGGGACGATGATCCGCCATCACGATGGCAGCGTCGGTAGTGCCGCTGATGTCGGCAAGGACAAGCGCATTCTCATCCTCTGGCCTGGCAGCCAGCTTCCTAACTGCTACGCGGTCGTGACGCGAATTCGCTGGTCGAAGCCGGTCGGCGGAATGATGGACGACATTGACGGGGCTCGCGCCTGGATCGACACGATCTGCGTCGGCCTCGCGGCTCGTGTCGCATGGAAGTGGAATCCGGAGCGATACGACAAGCTCCAGGCCGAATTCACATCAAAAGTCCAAAGGCACGTTCAGGCCGAAGACATGGCGCCAGTCAATATCGGATTCCGAGGCTATGGCCGGCCACGGCGGAGGCGCGCCTAATGCGTGGCGGAGATCGATCAGGCATCGCCTACGACGAGCGGTTCGGACACAAGGTCCGCGGCAACCGTCTCAGGCGCGACTTCTACACTGGGGCACAGACGATCGATCCCGATCCGATGCACCCGCAGGATACAATCATCGCGCCAGGTCCGGATGGTGTCGGCAGGCCATACGCGCCTGGTCCGGTGCACGCCTCCGCGAACGACGTCGCGATCGGCGTTGAGATGATCGATCCCGTGACGTTCGAGCGCTCGCCCTGGCCGCGCATGGGCTTCAATCCGTGCCCGCAGATTCTTGAGGAGAACTTCTGACATGACCAATGATGACAAGCTGAATGCCGCCGTCGCTCAACTTGAAGAATTTGTCGGCTCTTCAAAGGAGGGAATTGCAGCTCAGTGGGCCGACACGGGGGAGCGCTATGTCTCGATCGTCAGCGGAGGGCAAATGGAAGAGGGCGAGGTCGTTCCGGCCTTTGCTACGTCTCCGAGTGTAGCGATCGAGCTGTGGCTCGATGCGGCCATGAAGTACGCGAAGACAAGGAGCGGCGTTCTTCATTGGCGGAGTAAGCCGAAGCTCACAGAATCAAAACTTTTCTGGGCCGATGGTCTCGACGACAGCAAGACCGTCTATGTAGTCTTCTCGCGATTTTTGATCAGTGATAAGCCTGTGCTGGAGGTGGCGGCGTAATGGGCTACACGCTCACATACTCGCAGCTCGTCGCCGAGGTTCAGACGATCGTCGAAAGTGATAACGACGAATTCGTCCAAAACCTCCCGAAGATCATCGCTCGGGCGCACGACCAGGTGCAGCGGGATCTCGACCTTGAGATGTGGCGCGATATCGCTCCGAAGACGATCGCTACGAACGGCATCGTCGCCCGCGAAGACACCTGGCTCAAGGTGCTCTCGATCTATGCCGCCGGCGATTTTCTGTCGCGACGCTCCCTCGATTACATCCGCGCTTGTGGCCTTGCGCAGGGAGTTCCAAAGTATTGGTCTGACCTCTCTGAGACGCAGATCAAAGTCACTCCGATGCCGACTGAAGCAACGAATTGCGACGTCGAAGTCCTGAAGCGCCTGCCATCTCTCTCTGAGTCTAATCCGTCGAGCTGGATCTCGAAGAACGCGGCCGATCTTCTTCTGCTGCAAACGCTGATCGGCTCGGAGGTCTTCCTTGTCGGCGGTGAGCGCGTCGCCGAGTTCGCAGCTCTTTACAAGATCCTAGTCTCATCTGCGATCGACGAGCTGCGAGGCTCAGGCAGACGTGAGTACGAGCCCGTGCGCGAAGCAGCGAAGCCTAATCTGGAGAAGACGACGTGAGAGCGATGATCACGAAGAGCTTCGCGCTCGATTGCCTGTATGGCATCCATGACTTTCGCGTCGACACGTTTATGATCGCGCTTTTCATTCCAGGCGCAGCGATCGACTTCGACACCGAGGTCTACGAGGCGAACAACGAGATCCTGGGGGCGGGCTATGATCAGGGCGGCGTGCCCATGGTCGTCAACCTCGAATATCCGAAAATCGAGGGCAAGAGCGCCTGCGTTCGATTCAATTATGCGACCTGGGAAGGACCAGCAACTTTCAGTTATCGAAAGGCATTGATTTATAACGCGACTAAAGGCAACAGGTCGGTCATGGCGATCGATTTCGGCACCGATCGCGGACCAGAGAATTCAGGCCATCGGATATTTACTCCGGAATCAGCCTTGCCGCTCCTGACGCTCAGTTTCGGCTGATCCGTCTTCGTCGTCACCCATCAACCTCTTTCGTCATGGGTGACGCATGGCTTCTTCACCGACTCCTTCGCTGCTCGTCGAGATCCCGGAGGCGAATTCCTATCGCGGCACCTGGGATGAGGTTATGGGTCGTATTCTGACCCAGCTCGACACGGCGATCGCCGGCGTCACGACGATCAATTCGATCGGCGGCACGGTCAACCTCACCGACACGCAATATCAGACAAACCAGACGCGATCTGCTGTTCTCGTTGTGACCGGCGCACTTGGCGCCGATGTGACGTTGGTCGTTCCGGCTCGCAGCAAAGAGTATTCCATCGTCAACCTGACGACTGGGGCGGGCAACGTCTTCATCAAGACGGCGGCTGGCGATCCGATGTCGTGCCCGAAGCAGGGATCTTCCGGCAAGGTTCGCATTGCCGCTGACAATACGATTGCGCGTCTCGGTCCTTATGTCGACATTTTGACTGGCGAGATCACCTCATCGCGATATGCCTTTCTCAGTGAGCTGGCGGCGGAGATCGATCGCGCCACTGCTGAGGAGGCGACACTCGTTAAGCTCGATGGCTCGCGAGACTTCACGGCTCCCGTCGGCGGCCAAACACCGACCCAGAACAAGCACCTGGCGACGAAGCAATATGTCGATAGCGTTTCCGGCATCAATGACAGCGTGATCGTCACTGGCGGCGCAGCCGGCGCCTATACTCTGACGACAGGGCGCGACTTGACGCTAACGGACGGCCTGACGCTTTCCTTCAGGCCTCACGTCACGAACACCGAAGGCTGCACTCTGAACGTCGACGGCGAAGGTGCCAAGCCGCTGCGCGGATTCACGGGCAAGGCGCTCCCTGCTGGCGTCGCAATCCAGGGAACACCCTATCGCGCGACCTATATCGCAGCGTCGCAGGAGTGGATTTTCCTCGGCTACTTCGACAGCCCGTTCAACATTCCTATTGGCGGCTTCCTCGATTACGTCGCGGCGACACCTCCGAACAGCTATTTCGTCCTGCCGTTCGGCCAGGCGATCAATCGCGCGACGTATGCCGCGCTCTTCAATCTCATCGGCACGCAGTTCGGTGCCGGCAACGGTGCGACGACGTTCAATCTTCCGGATCTCCGCGGTCGCACCGTTGTCGGTCTCGACAATATGGGCGGCAACGTCGCGGGCCGAGTGACGGCTGCATCGGGAATCAATGGCACGATCATCGGAGCGGCCGGCGGAACAGAGAACGTCGTGCTCGCTCGCGATAATCTTCCAAACTTCCAGCTAGCTACAAGCTGGATCGGAGATCACGCCCACGAGATCGTCACTCCAGGGACTCGTTCCGGTTCACAGATCAAAAGTCCGGATAGTTTCTACGGTTCATCTGGTGACATCGGAAACTTCGGCGCACGATCGCTCATTTCATCCGCTAACGGAGGGCACCAACACGTCACAGAGAGCATCAACGGCAACGTACCCCAGACCGCCGTCAACAAAATGCCTCCCTCCATCATCCTCCCGAAACTTCTGAGGGTGATCTAATCCCATGTTCACACCGATCCCGATGACATTGCCGCCCGGTGTCGTGCGTAACGGGACGCGCTATGCCCAGAAGGGGCGCTGGTACGCCACGAACATGGTGCGGTTCGTCAACGATTCTCCGGAGCGATGGGGCGGCTGGGAGAAGATCTCGGAGGAAAGCCTCGGCCTCGCAGCGCGCGGTGCAATCGACTGGCGCTCGAACGACGGTGAGCGATGGGCGGCATTCGGCACGGCAAACAAGCTCTGGCTCTTTCACGATGGCTTGCTTTACGACATCACGCCTGTTGGCATGCCAGATGGCGTTATCGACAGCATCGGCGGTGAAACGGCCTGGGGTGAGTTCGAGTGGGGATCGACCGGATGGGGCGGCTCAGGCGACGAGCTGGCAGGTAACGTCGCGCAGGCCTCAACATGGTCTCTTGCGAGATGGGGCGAAGATCTTCTCGCAGTGCGTCGCGGCTCGACGCTCTATCGTTGGTCACGAGTTGACGGACCAGACACACCGGCAGCTCCGGTCATTGGAGCGCCAGCAACGTGCCTCGGCGTTTTCGTCACGGAAGAGCGCCATGCCGTCGTCATCGGCGCTCACGATGGCACGGCTGACGATCCCGTGCGTCTGCAATGGCCGAGCCAGGAGACGCTGAGCGTCTGGACGCCGGATGCAACGAACAGTGCCGGCGACATGCGCCTCGAAAACTGCAACGAGATCATGGCTCCGCTGCCGATCACGGGCGGCCATCTCGTGCTGACCGATAACACTGCCTACACCTGGAAGTATATCGGCGGTCAGTTTGTCTTCTCAAAGGATGCCGTCGCAGGCTCTCTCTCGATTGTGGGGCCGAATGCCGGCACCGAGTTCAATGGTGATGCCTACTGGATGACGCGCGAGGGCTTCGCCTTCTACAACGGTCGCGCCAGGGAGCTGCCGAGCGACGTGCGCGAGTACGTCTTCAAAGACATCAATCGCACCCAATTCTACAAGGTTTGGTGCGGCGTCACGAAGGCCTATGGCGAGATCATCTGGTTCTATCCTTCGCGCAACTCGCTCGAAAACGATCGCTACGTGACCTATAAGCCGCTCTCTGGCATCTGGGAGCACGGCAATCTTGAGCGCTCGTGCTGGATCGGCGAAAACATTATGACGTCGAGCCCGATTGCCGTCGACAGTCAGGGGAACATCTTCCGGCAGGAGACCGGAGATCTCGGCGACGGGCAGCCGATCGAATATCTCCTCGAAAGCGGTGATGTCGATTTTCGCGGCGACAATCCTTCGCGCGCAGCGGCCGAGACGCACGTCAGCATTCGCAAGATCGTCCCGGATTTCCTTCGCCTTGGTGACGGCGATCACACCCTGACGCTTCTTGCGCGCACCTATCCGCAGGCGCCTCCGGTCGAAAAGGGGCCGTATTCATTCAACGCCTCGACGAAAGCCTTCTCGCCGCGTGCTCGCGGCGCCTACTACGGTGTCAGATTCTCTGGGAATGGTGACTTCCGCATGGGTCAGATCACCGGCTACGTCACGCCGAATGCCGGGAAGTGACGCATGGCATATGATCGTCATCGCCTCCCAAACGCCCCTGATCAATACGATCGCGATGATCAGGACCGCGTTCGCTCGCAGATCGAAGATCTAATCACGGCGGCGACACGCCAGATCGGCGGCATGTCGACGTCGAGGGGACAACTCAATCTCTCACAGAACGAGCTGAAACTCGTCAACGGAGCAAATCATAACGTCCCGATGGTGAAGACGACGCACATCCGGATCATCGGTCCTGATGCTGCGTTTTCGATCTCCGGTCTCGCCGGCGGTGAAGAGGGTTCCTTCATCATCCTGCGCAATACGACGAGCCAGCAGGTCACAATCTTTAACGAGAGCGCGAATTCCTACCCTGAGAACCGCATCAGGACGCCAAGGAACGCAGATCTGGTTCTCTCGGCGGCGAACGGTCAGTCTCTCATCCTGATCTATGACACCGGCATCAAACGCTGGGTCGTTGTCGACCAGGGCGACTATGTTCTGCGCTCCGGCGACACGATGACGGGACGTCTCAACGTCGATCAGTTCACATGGACTCGCGCCATCAACGTCAGCGGCACCGACCTCAACGCGCTGATGACTTCCGGCTTCTACGATGGGCAGAGCCTAACCAACTCGCCCGATGGCACTTCGAGCTGGTTTTTCGTCGAGGTCTTTAGATACTCGGCGGCGGACACTCATATTCGCCAGGAGGCGTCATCGCTTTCAGCAAGCGGCGGAAGATGGGTTCGCTGGCGTGTCGCTGGAACATGGCTCGCGTGGCAGAAACTCTGGAATGCTGCCAACGATGGCGCTGGATCAGGTCTCGACGCCGATCTGCTCGACGGTCAGGACAGCAGCTACTACACGAACATCCCCGCCCGCCTCGGATACACGCCGGTAAATAAGGCCGGCGACTCGATGGCGGGAAACCTCATCGTTCAGGGCGACATCCTAGCCTATCGTGCAGGTGGCGGAACCGGGATCATCTTTTTTAATAGCGCGGCTGATCGGTATCTCTACTGGGATGGCTCGAATTATATTTTTGGTGCTGCGGGAACCGCGATCCACACCGGCAACCTTGGCGCTCAGTTCACGACGAATTGGGGAGGAATCGGCTACGTCCGTCTGCCAAACGGGATCATCATTCAATGGGGAGTAGACTCATCAGGCGCGGCTTCGGCGCGGACAATAACATTCCCGACAGCGTTTCCGAATAGGTGCTTCGGTGTTGCTGCGGTGGGCGCGGCAGCGTCCGGATCGGCGCGTGTTGTTGCATACGACAGTATCTCACGATTGAACTTTGTTGCGCGCGTGAAGAATCTTAGCGACGCCCTGACCACTAACGCTTTCGCGTGGATGGCCATAGGATTTTGAGATGGTGAAGATTTTCGCAGATGTTAATGCGGATGGCGAATGCCTCGGGTTTTATCCCGACGACGTATGGCCGGAAGACAAGCGCCCCGCGTCAGCCATCGAGATCGCCGAAGATCTATGGCATGCGTGGATTTCTGATCCCTCGCAGCGTCTCGTTGGCGGGCAACTCGTTGCTGGGCCTCAGCCGACGCCGACAATCGATGACGTAGTTGCGGAGTGCTCGCGACGTCTGGCACTTGGCTTTGATTACGATTTCGGCGATGAGCGCGGCGTGCATCACGTCGGTACGACCGAAGAAGATATGCGTGGCTGGGATGAGGTATCAAAAGCGACGCAGGCCATGATCGCGCTCGGCGTCGGATCTCAGCAGCTCTCGATCGTCACGAACACCGGACCAGCCGTCATCACTGCGGTCGAATGGCAACAAATCCTCATCGCCGCAACGCTGGCGCGACAGCCGATCTGGGCCGCGAGCTTTGTGCTTCAGGCGATGGACCCAATTCCCGCGGATTTTGCCTCCGATATATATTGGCCCTGACTTGCGAATATCGCTAGAGCGCCATGAGATCCAATGAGGGCGCCTCCGATGTTCGATTTCCTCTCACCACTCCTTCAGCGCGTTCAGGAGCTTGGTACACCTGCCCCTGGCGGCTGGGGGACGACGGTCACGCCCGAGGGCGGATCGACCATGCCTGTCAATGCTGGCGGCATCACTGATGCCTTCGTCTCGAACCTGAAGAAAGCCAATCCAGGACAAGCGATGGGCAAGGCCTTTCAGCAGGGCATGGAGCCGCCGAAAGCGGCGTCCATGGGTCATATGGATGATTCAGGACAGCGCCAGGCGCAGATGGGCCTGGCCGGCATGGAGGCTCTGCGCTCGATGTCGAAGCCTGTTGGCCAAGGGCCGACGAGCGGCGGCGCTGCACCCCAATCGCCCTTTGTCGCGTCCAGTCAACCTTATCGCTCGATCTTTTGAGGTCTGCCATGCCAGCACCCTTCGGAAATTCACAGCCGCCGCGCACCGGGATCTATCTGCTTAATCCCGCATTGGCTCAGCGTAGCGCAAGGCCGGCTACGCCAGTCGCTCCTGCCGCCACACCTCAGAGCCGGCTTCAGGACTTCTACGCGAAGATGCAGGCGCCTTCCTGGTATCAGCCGCCGCAGCCTCCGGCAGCATCACCGAACCTGGTGCCAAACATGCCGGGGCCAAGCCCGTTTCTTTCATCGACAAACATGCCCATTCCGAACCCGATGCAGCTCACACCTCCGCCTGTTGCTCCGAGAGCGCCAGCCGCGAGCGCTCCTCCTGCATCTCCGTTTATCGCTTCCAACACGGGAGGCTCAGGGAGCTGATGCGCATCCGCTTCGCCCTACCTTGCGACATCGATGCTATCGTCATGCTTGGCGCCGAAGCCGTGCTTAATGGCGTGTGGGCGCCGATCACGCATTGCGACGTCGACGTGACGAAGCGGAATGTTGCAGCGGCGGTCGACGCTAAACTTGCGTTCGTCGCAGAGCACGAGGGGCAGGTCGTCGGCTTCATCCTCTATCGACGAATGTCATTCGTCTTCGCCGACTCCATCCAGTATCTCGAAGTCTCGTGCTTCTATGCCGTGCCAGAAGGCCGGAAGTTGCGCGATGATCGTCTTCATCTCCCGACCGCTTCTGCGCTTTTGCAAGCATCCAAGGATCTCGCGAATTGCACGAAGCTCCCGGTCTATGTCCCCGTGATGTGGGGTCCGCAGATTGAGGCTCGCGATCGCTTCATGCGCAAAGCGGGCTTCAACTATGTCGGCGGAAATTTCGTCTTCGAGCCACAGGAAGTCGAGGCATTGCAGGCTGCGGAGTGAGAAATGGGTAAGGGCTCTCAGACCACTGAAGTTAAGCAGACGCAATCTCCGCAGCAGCAGAAGATCACGCAGGCGGAGATTGACCACTACATGCCCGGCGGGCAGTTTGTGGACAAGCCGCAGTTTAATCCGGCCGAGCATAGCTGGATGGGCGAGAACCGCGTCGCCGGCTTCAATCAGGATAACGAGAACGCCTTTCAGGCGACGCGCGACACTGCGTTCGAGCACCGACCCGTGCTCGACCAGGCGTCGCAGATGGCGATGACGGCTGCTGGTCCGACTGGGCAATACGAAAATCTCGGTGACGGATGGACGACCGATGCGAACGGCGTCGCGACGTACAAGGCGTTCGACCCGTCGACCGACATCAATAAATTTATGAATCCGTACACGGATGAGGTGATCAATAACTCGATCACAGATCTCAAACGTGCAAACGACATCGCTCTGCAATCGAACAACACAGCGGCGGCAGAGGCCGGCGCGTTTGGCGGATCTCGACACGGCGTCGCCGATTCACTCACCAACGACAACTACCTCCGCCAGGTTGCCAACATGACGTCGAACCTGCGCTACACCGGCTACGAGAGCGCCAAAGGCAGCGCGCTCGATCAGTACAATCGCGGGCGCGATGAAGGTCAGGAGGCCATGGACCGGAACAAGAAGGTCCAGGACGACAACATGACCAGGTTGTCGGAAGCATCCGATCGCATTGCGAAGATCGCGCAGCAGAACCAGGACATGACGTCGAAGGGCATCAACGCTCTTCAGAGCATCGGCGACATCCAGCGCCAGCGCGATCAGACCGTGCTCGATACGAGCTACGACGAGCTGATAAACAACTACCTCTGGCCGGCTCAGCTCGGCCAGATACTGTCGGGCTTCACGCCGGCGGCGACGCATACACAGACGACAGGCAGCGCCGGATCGATCTGGGGCAGCGTTGGATCAGCCGCACTCGGCACCGGCATGCAGGCGCTCCTTGGCATGTTCTCGGACGAGAATGCGAAGGAAGACGTTGAGGAAGCCGATCCCGAGGATTCTCTGCACGAGATCCGCGAGCTGGCGAAGCGCGGCCTCTCGACCTATCGCTACACCGATGATGCGAAAGCGCATGGGGCTCCCGAAGGGCGGAGAACCGGCTTCATGGCTCAGGATCTCGAAGCTGCGACCGGCGATCCTTCGCTGGAGATGCCGGGCGGCTACAAGGGCGTTGACGTCGCCGAGATGATCGGCCGGCTAACACACGCCGTTGCTGCCCTCGACAAAAAGGTGAGCGAGATCGCGGCATGACGCAGCGCTGGACAACGAGCGACCCGCGATGGCTTGCGCTCAGTCCTTACCAACGGGCAGCGCTCATGTCCCTGATGGAACGTCAGGGCAATAACACCGACGATGCGCTTCACATCATCGGCGCTATGGTCAACCGCGCGAAAAAGAGCGGCGCCGATCTCGGCGAGCATGTCGGCGAGCGCATCTATCAGCCGTCATTCGAGCCGTCGCAGGAAGCGCGCATCGATCGCCTCCTGAAGAGCCCTGACTTCCAGAAGCTCGCGACCTTCGCTCAAGATCGCTGGGAGGGGAGGGCTCCGGATAACGTCTCTGGAGCGACACACTACCTTGCGCCCGAAAGCACAATGCTGGCGCTCGAACGTCGTGAGCCGTCGAAGTATCGCAACTGGGGGCCTCGCGGAGCCAATTGGACAGGCTACGATCCGTCGACCGGCAGCTACCGCGGAGTCGTGCTCCGGGATGGGTCTCATGCCTTCCTGGCGCCAGAGGGTCGATATTCAGATCCCGGCGCGCCGTTTCAGACCGCTGATGCAACTCCTCCGATCCTCAAATCAGGGGTCGGACGAGAGCCTGCCCCTACAACACAGCCAAACGCCGTAGGAAGCCCGTCAGCGGCTCCCTTCTCGGTGGCGTCCAATGGACCGCCCAGCTCGGCGACGCCAGCAGCCGCCTCAGATCAGGGCGGTGCCGGGCCGTTTTCGATCGATCTTCCGACGACGAAGCCGAAGACGCTCGGTCAGTCCTTTGGGGAGAACCTGGCGTCAGCCATGTCGACAGAGAACGCGAATAGAGCGACGTCGGACACCAGTCTGCTCCAGCGCGCCATGGCAGACGAAGAAGCGCGCCGTAAAGCCTTCGCGCTGTCGCCGTTTGAACTTGCGAGGATGGTCTGATGCCGTTCGATCTCAATCAAGCCAAGGGCCACCTTAAAAATCTCGGCTACGAAGACAACAGCGACGAGATGAAGGCGCTGCTCGGCTTCGCCTCGATGCTCGATTCCGGCGGCGATCAGCCGAAGCCCATCACGCCAATGCAGGGCATCCTCGCAACAATCGGCGCAGGTGCGCAGGCAGGCTTGGCTCGCATCGGTGGCTCCAATCACTTTCTTGCAGTGAACGAAGCTATGGCTCCCATCAATCGCCTGATGGCGGTCAATGACAGTGCTTTTGCGCGCAGCAAGGAGATCAGCGCCGCGCTCGCACAGATCGCTCTCAAGGATCGTTTTTCGACGATCGCGGAGAACCGCAGGGACACTCGCAATAAACAGGCAGCCGAAGCGTTCGGCAAGGCGATCTATGGCGACGAGAGCGCGCCGGCGCCGGCCGTCTCCGCTCCAATCCCGACCATCACTCCGCCGGCGGCACAAGGTCAGCCCGGTGCTCCAGCTCCGGCGCCCGTTGCTACACCGGGCGCAGCTCCTAGCGCTCCACCTGCTGCTAGTGCAGATCCCGCAGCGTCGGCTGATGTTCCCGGCATCACCGTTGAAGGCGGCACGCCGTCTCCTGCTTCGGCTCAAGCAGCTCCGTCGCCGACGCCTGCTCCGCCGACCGCTCAGCCAACGGCGAGCGCAGCTCCGGCCTCCGGTGGAAGTCAATTCGATCGCATGATGTCGACGCTGAAGACGCCACAGGCGAAGCGCCACTTCCAGATTGCGATGGCCTCGATCCAGCAGCAGATGGCAACTGGCAACATGAAAGACGGCTCGACGATCGACGCGGCTTATAAGGCTGCGACCGACATCGATCGTGCGACGCTTGCGCAAGATCCCGATTTCCAGGCGAACCTCGAAGAGGCGAAGACCGAAGGCAAAAAGCGCGGCGAGATGAAGGCTGAAAAAGAGAAGTCTGCGAAGACCGTCTCTGGTATCGGCGAGATCATGGACACGCTCGAAACGCTAGGTCACGACAAGGACATCAGCGGCGCCATCGGTCCTGTCGAGAGCAATAGCTGGATACAGGCCGGCAAAGGCGTGTTTGGTGCTCCGAGCTATGACCTCTATCAAAAGATCGGTGCGGCGAAGAACAATCTTCAGCTCATTATGACGCGCCTGATGCTGTCGGGGCAGGGCAATATCTCGGAAGGCGAACGGACGATCGTCAACGAGGCTATCGGACGTCTTGAGACCTCGAAGGATGAGAACAGCTATCTCGACAATGTGCGCTACCTGCGTGAGCTGATGGGCGGAATCTTCGGCGTGGCTGTGCCGAGTATGTATAACGTGCCGTCTTCTATGAAGGGGCGCGTTGCTGAAGCCCTGGCCCAAGCCAAGCAAATCAACGCGCAAAACGAGGCCAATAAGGGCGCCGTTGCTCCGGATGGCACAACACTCGGTGCGCCGGCAGACGCCGGCAGCGCGCCTCGCACATCCGGTCCGCAAGAAGGTGACACAGCGACCAATCCGCAGACGGGCCAACAGGTCGTCTTGCGGAGCGGTCAGTGGGTGCCTGTTCCTCCGAAGCCGAAGTTTAGCCCGAGGGGCATCGGACGATGACAACGCTTCCTCCAGGCTTCGTGATTGATCCGAAAGCTGAAGAAGACCAGGCTGCAGTTGAAGCGTCTGCTACGCCCGGCCTTCCCGATGGCTTCGTGCTCGACAATCCTGAAGGCACCTCAATCGCCGGCGGCATGCTGCGCTCGATCGGACAAGGTGCAACCGCCGACTTCGGCGATGAGCTTGTCGGTCTCGCTGGCGGCGATGAGGCTGAGGAAAGCTATCGCAAGAAGGTCCATCAGTTCGAGGAGGAGCATCCTGTTCTCGATATGCTGGGCAAGGGCACGGGCGCGATCGGCTCAACCGTCGGTCTAGCGTTTCTCCCTAGCGGTCAGATCCCGGCACTCGGTCGCGCCGCTGCTTTTGGCGGTCGCGTGCTGAATGGGCTCCGATCTCTCTTTGGCGCGACGAATGCCGCGAAAGCGATCCCCGGAGCCAGCGCCGCGGTGAGTGCCGGCGTGCGCGGTGTCCCGTTTCTCGGTCGTGCCGCTGAGATCGCTGCCGGCACAAATGCGCGTCGTGGCGGTCTGGCTGCTGTGGAATACGGCGCAACGTCTCGCGCTGGTCAGTATGAAGGCGCTCCCGACATCGAAGGCGATGGCCGCGACGGCTTCGACACGATGATCGACGACGGCATGGGTCGCATCGGCGCAGCCTTTGATCCGAAGTCCATGGCGCTCGACTATGCGACTGGAACAGGCTTCACGAAGGCTTTCAACAGAGCTGCGCCAGTGGTCGGCGATTGGATAGACGGCACGCGCACCCTGATCGCTCGGGCTCGTGGTGAGGCTGGAGCTGATGCCGGTCCCGTCGCTGTCGCAAAGCGGCTCCGCGCCGATCGCGTGACGCCGCAGCAGATGCGCGACCAGGTGCTCCCCGCATACCGCGGCATGAGCCAGGATGACGTTGCGAACATCATGGAGCGCTATGGCGATCTCGTTGCTGGCGGCGCCGATGATGCCACAGCCAGGCAGACGATTGCCGGCGAGCTTGCTCAGCGCGGAGTTAATCCCGGAACAGCACAGCGCCAGGTGCGCGCCGTCGTGCAGCGCTACCAGGATCGTAACGCGGTCCCGTCTCAGATCAACGAGCTGGCGGCGATGGCTCAGGGCGGTGACAATGCTGCCGGCGACGCTGTTGCCACGCACCGGCAATTCGAGGCGGGCATCAACATGGCTCGCGACGGATCTGAGGCTTCCCAGGTCTCAGAATTTATGACCGGACGCCAGCCGCAGGCGCGCGGTGCTGTCTCTGATGCGCTCGAAGGCCAGCTCGGCGATGGCGACGTCGGTCACATGCTCGACGATTATGAGATGCGGCGTGCTGCATCGAATGAAGACTACGAGCCGATCGTCGAAGCCTTCAACAATGACCCGCACGCGCAGCAAGCTCTTCGGCGAGCGATCGATTTGTCGCGCATGGAGATCGAGTCGAGGCTCGGCAATCGCGCCGACGACATGGCGAACGAAGTGCGCGGCCAGCTCACAAAATTCACAAATCCAGAGACGCACATTCTGCCGCGTGGCTCGCCTCTATCGAATGGCCAGCAGGGGCCTCGGGCGGTCACAGAAGTCGATGATCTCGGTCGACGCGGCACGATGGACCTCAATGGCTTCCTTCATCAGCGTCGCGCCCTAACCGGAGCAATCGAAAACTCACGGAAGGAGTTCCGCGACACACCAACGACGCATGACCTCCGCGATCTCAAAGGCACCATTGATCGCCATGTGCGCGCCATCGCAGACGATCAATCGCTGCCACCTGAGACCCGCCAGATCTTTGCCGACTGGGCGGAGTCGAACGACAGCCGCGCTCGCCTCGAAGCGATGCGTCGCGCATTCCAGACAGGCTCAGGCCTGAACATCACCGCAAAGGGCGGCACGTCGCTGATGAATATGGAGATGGCGATGCGTCGTCTCGACCGCATGCGTCCCGACGAGCAGGAGATGTTCGCCCGTGGTGTGATGTCCCAGATTAAAGGAAAGATCGACACCGGCGGCGATTTCCATGACGTCGCGAAGGTCTTCACCAACGCCCGCATGCGTAGCGTACTGTCTCGGATGATGGGCCAGGAGCAGGCGGACAACTTTTATCAGCTCGTGCGTCGTGCCGCTCTGGCGACGCGCTCTGCGAGGGCTGACAAGAATTCTCCGACTGCCCGCATCCGTGATGAGAAAGAGGCCGAGATGGTCCTCTCGAAACTCCGGAACGCCGTCGAGATACTGACGTCGCCGAAACGGGCGATCTCGGGCGCCATGGATCTCGCCGACGACATCATGTTCCGGCGGAAAAACGAAGCCGTGATGCGAATTCTTGGCGCGAATACCGATCAGCCACACCAGGTCATCCGGACCCTTCGCGACCTCGATGCAGCAATGCGCTATCAAGATCCGACGGTTGTGACGCCGTTTGTGCGGAATTCTGGGCCATTTGCAGCCGTTCCGGCCACCCAGGATCTAACACAAACAGATGAAGATAACTGGCACTGAGCTTGACGTTCTTTCCGAATAAACGACCTCGAAAGCCCCAGCAACTCGATCTTTTGCTGGGGCAGAATACAATGGCGGCGACGCAGCTCAGGCTGACGCGCGATGACTTGCAGCACATCGCGCCACGACCGAAAACGACGGCAAAAGCAACGACCTGGGACAACTACGTCGCAGCCTTCACGTCGAAGGAAGCTGAAGCCCTCTTTGCAAAATACGAGGTGAACACACCGCAGCGCGCCAGGCACTTCCTGGCGACCGTTGTCGGCGAGACGAATCTCTCGGTTCTCTGGGAATCGGGCGCCTACAGCGCATCTCGCATTGTCGAGGTCTTCGGTGCCGGCCATCACTCGTCTGCAATAAAGCCGTCGGAAGCCGCCATGATCGCCTCGCTTGGGGTCGATGAGTGGGGCAGAGGACCGCGCGCCGATGCCCTGTTCGAGCGCGCCTATGGCTACAAGACGAAGGTCGGCAAAGGCCTCGGCAACATCGAGAAGGGCGACGGCGCAAAGTATCCCGGCCTCGGGCCGCTCCAGATCACCGGCCGATATGCACATGAGAAGTATGCGAACAAGATCGGCATCCCTGTTACGGATCTCGCGAAGCCGATCAACTGCCTGCATGCCGCGCTGATCGAGTGGACCGAGAAAAACTGCAACAAGTACGCCGACAACGATGATGCGGTGTCGATCCGCAAGCTGATCAACGGCGGCTCGCTCAATGTCTCGCTGTCGCGCATCAACGGTCTGCCGCAAGTCATGGCCGCGCTTCGCCTGGCGAAGACGGCGATCTCGTCGGCTGACTTCGGCGAACCCGTCGACGAGGCGACTGTCGCGACGTCAGCTCCTACCAACGAGAACAAGCCGGATGCGCTCTATAAGTCGACCGAGATGCAGGCCGGCACGGTTATCTCTGGCGGCAGCGGCTACGCGCTGATCGCGCCGATCTCTCGCGCCATCGGTCGAAGCAGCGAGTCGGGATCATTCCGCGTCAGCTTCTTTGTCCTGGCGCTCCTTGGAGATCCTGAATTCCTTGTCCCTGTCGCAATGTTTGCCGCCGGCATCTTCCTGATGCTGAAGCGTCGCAAGCGTTACTACATCTTCGGAGTTTGATCCATGTGGCTTCTGACATTCCTCGCCGGAGCGAAGCGCTGGTTCTCGAAGGACACGTTCTTTGCGATCGGTCTCGCCCTGGTGATCACCGCCGGCATCGGTTTCTCGATCGCGATCTATCGCGACATCAAGAAGTCAGCCGGGCTCACTGAGCGGCTGCGCTGTGTCGAAGCTGTCGCCGACGGCAACGAGCAGGCGGCGGAAGAGATCGACAGGCTCAATGCGAACATGGTCGCCGCTGCGCAGCGTGAGCGCGACAAGGCGAAGGCTGAGGCCAAGCAGGGCGTGACGCGCGCTGTCTCGCTGGAGCAGGCACTCAATGAGCTGAAAGACGATCCCGTTTGCTATCCAAAAACCCTCGCTCGAAGCCTCCGCCAATGAAACGCTTCGGTCTCTTGATCGTTTCCCTTCTGGCAGTCGTTGCCGCGGGGTGTGCCAGTCAGCCCGAGAAGCCGATGGTGATCACGAAGATCGTCAAGCCGTCGATTCCTGGTGAATGTCTCTCTGATGACCCTGAGTGGACCATCCCGCCTGATGCGGACGAGCGCCGGTCTGAGACCGCCCGTCGCGAGCGCGAGAATAAAGAGGGCTTCTTTGCCATGCGCTCGAACCGGGCCGTCTGCCGCGCTGGATTGCGGGAGATCGACAAGCATGGCTCGAAAACAAAAAGCTCATCTCGAAAATCCCGAACGTGAGGGCCGGAGAATGTTCAGCGAGCGCGAGATCAACGATGCATTCTATGCATACAGGGCTGGAAGGGGACATCGGCTACGCTCTGGGCCATATGCAGGCCTCGCTGAGCCACGTCGCCAACGAACAGGACCGGCAGTGGAAATACGCCGAGAGGCAGAGGAGGGAGATTCAGAAGCTCAGGGAAGACCTGTCCAGGCTCAAGGAGCACGTCGACATGATCGACCGACGCTGGAGATCGGTGATAGCTTTCATTTCGGCGTTAGTGATGATCGCAGCGAACATCATCGACAAGGATGGGATTCACTTAATCGGCGAAGCTCTAGGATTGTTGAAATGATGGGGTCTGCAACTGTGGAAAAAACCCTCTGGGCTGTCTTCGTCATTGCAGGCAGCATCTACTTCGCCGGTGTCATTGCGAGGCTGGTCGCTTAATGGGGCGAATGTAGAGGTGTCGCCATCTGCGCGCCGTGGCAACGTAAGTCTCTACATAAAGATCAGCTTGGTCGAATAAAAACCAGCGCGAGAGATCATGCTCCTCGATCGCCTCACGCGGGATGACCTTTCCAAGATCGGCTCTCGCCTTCCAACGGCGCAGTGAAGTTTTCTTTCTCATCACAACCTCTTCTTGATGCGCTTCCGCCGGCGCTGTTCGAGCTTCAGCATGTCGATCGTCTCGCGCAGCGTGATCGCCATTCCGGTCTCGCCGCGGGCCAGGCAGTCCCGGCGCCAGGGCTTCAGGATCGCCAGGGCGAATTCGAGATGCTTGTCCTGCATCTCGGGAAGATAGACCTGGGTGCCGTCTCGCCTGGTCCAGAGCGGCACGCCTAGCCTGGCCAGCTCCCCCATAGGATCAGCGACGACGATCTCCTGGCTCATCGCTCACCTCGCGCCAGGATCGCGATCCAGACCCCAGGCAGCCGGCGGTTGGACGGGGCATCTCTGAACATTGGCGCGATCTGCTCGTGACTGTAGCCGGCGAGACCAGTGCCGATCGCCGTGACGTTGAAGGTCAGCTCGGGGTGCTGCTTGGCGTAGCTTACGAACGTGCGGACGTAGCCAGAGATGATCTCCAGAGAGAGTGTCGTCAGATATGAGTCTTTCGTGGGGATGGCGTAGCTGTTGCCATGATGGCCCTCCCCCCATCCGTAGCGGGCACCGTGCTCTTTGAGGGCGCAGAGAGCTGCACCCTTGCCGTGGCGACCGGCGAGGTTCGAGCCGAAGACAAAGATCTCGGTCACTGGCGCACCTCTTCCAGCTCGCTGAGCTTGCGCAGGACATCATCCATCGCGTTCTCGCGTGCGCGATAGTATGAGGCGCTACTGTCAGCCGTCGCACCTGGCTTGACCTTCAGTGCGGCGTCAGCGGTCCCCTTCGCAGCGCTGCGTTCCCGAGTTGCATACGCTCTCAATTGTGCGATCGTGGAATCTTCCGATACAGCCTTAGATTGCATGATGGACCTCCATCGCCAAAAACCTGACGTCAGGCTTATGGGTCCACATCTCGCGATAGACGGCGGTAATCCGCGAGCTTGACGCGGGCGAAAAACTCCCATTTATCAGCCCGCGAGAGGCCGGCCCCTTCCTTGACATGGTAGGGGTCAGAGGTTCGATCCCTCTAGTGCCCACCACGAAATTAACCAACAAATACCGCATCTTATCGAAACCTTTTCTTCTGGGCGGCGCTCATGCGCTGCTTCTCATAAACCTGACGGCTGGCTTTTGGCCGAATTTCTGGGCGACTAGCATCTACAAGTTTCATCCGCCCGTTGACGATGTTTGCAGCCTCCAGTAGCGCGCCGTCGACGTGTTCGATGTAGACGGTCTCGGTCGTCTTCGTCTCCTTGTGACCTAGGAGGCGCTGGATCTGATGCGTCGGCACCTTGTTCGCGGCTGCCCAGCTCGCCAGCGTGTGACGCAGGGCATGGGCTCCCATGTAGAGGCGCGTGATGCCGGCGCGGACGAAGACGGACTTCACGCCGCGCTTCACCTTTTTTACCGGCTTTTTGTTCCACTCGATGACGCGGTTCACTTTGACGGTGCGCCACTCGTAGGCATCTTTCAGCATGTCATGGAGCGCATCCGTCATGTCGACAATCGCGCGCCCCTTCTCGTGTCCCGTGTCGAGGATCGATCTCTCTTCGAGGCGATCGAAGCGGATGATGCGCCGTTTGAAGTCGACGTGACGCTCATCCCATGAGAGTTCGCAGATCGCCTCGGAGCGCGCCGCGGTGTTCAGCGCAATCGCGAAGAAGAGGCGGATGTAAAACGGCGCCTCAGCGAGCGCTGCGAGCACCAGCGCCATCTCGTGCTCGGTGAGGGCGGTCTTCCGGCCTCGACCTGGCGTCGGCACCCAGACGAATGGCTTGTCTTCCTCTTTGAGGTGCTTTTTCTTGACTGCCCACTCGAACGCCGTGCTCAGGAATGATAGCTCGGAGTTGATCGTCGCGCGGGCGATCGTGCCGACGCGAACCTCCTCAATGATCGGCTTGCCGTCCGCCCCGATGATCGGCTTCTTATCTTTGTCGAGCTTCTTCCGCCTGACGATCTTTCCCTGCTTCTGGCGCTCAACAGCGTAGGCGTGAGCGCTCGTGCGCTTTTCGCCCTCGATCTCCATCTCGGTCTCGACGTCCTTCGGCTGCAAATGACCGAAGAATGGCTTCAGAGCCTTCCAGTAGAAGCGCATCTTCTCGACGCGCTTCCATTCGATGCGACGGTCCTCGATGTAGAGCTTGATAAGCTCCTCGATGGTCCACTTCTGGTCCTGATTGAGGGCGGCCTCGCGAGCGCGGACCCAGGCGTTGAATTTCGCCTCGGCTTTAGCGAATGACTCGCTTAGCGGAACGCCGAGATTGTAGCTCCTGTCACCACGTCCCGTCCCGCGGGGCCATTTGACTTGCCATCCGTTACCGACTCCTCCTCGGACAAGTCGGTAGTCTCCGATTTGAGCGGCCGGGCGTCGAACCATTCCCAGAAATCCTTGCCTTTAACCTTCACGATGCGCTTGCCGAAAGGACGAGCCTTCAGCGAGCCATCGTCGATGCGTTCCCGCAGGTATGTCTGGCCGAAGCCAGACGCCTTCGCCAATTCGGCGACAGAGTAAATTTCTTCGTTCAGAACGGCCATATTTCCCCCTTAACCAGCCCTTGTCGCGAGATCTTCGAGTGCATCGAGACGACGCCGAATGTCCGCAAGCTGATCTTCAATGCTGCCGGCACGACGCGCTGGGCTGCGTTGACGGATCTTCTCCTCAGCGGTGTCACCGAAGAGATCGCTTCGGCATTTCTGAACGTGGCGCTCCGTGATGACGTCGCGGCCTGGTGCGGCGGCGAGGATCGCAGCGACGCGCTGATCGCTCCATCCGTCATGCCATGCGAACGATCGCGAGGCGTCGTAGCTCGCGTGTTGGATTACGAGCCGAGTGATGACTGCGATCTCGGAATTCAAAAAGCAGACGCGCTTCGGTCCGTCGTCGTTCGTCGCTTCCGGCACTGCCGACACAGCCGGAGCCTCATCGACCGACGGCTTCTCGTCGACGGCGATCCTGTTCGCAAATGCTTCCGTGAATGACTTCGCTGCTGTTTCTGCCATGATCTCCCCCAGGTCTCCAATTTTGTCGGGCTTGCACCAGGAATTTGCCTTGATGCCATTGCTGCGCAGATGCCGACGTAGTTCTGCGCGGAAATTCCAGATGCCTCGCTGATCCGAACACGTCGACGGGTAGGTGATTGAGAACAGTGATGCTCCGTCGACTGACTTCACTTCGATATATGGATGGCGGCGGTGATGCTCGAACGAGAACGTCACCGGATACATTTTCAACTCACGCGACGCGACCTCCTCATAATCTCGCTTCGTCGTCATATGCGCCTCCGCAGCTCGACATCAGGCCGAGCAATGAATTCCAGTGTCTTCTCGACGGCCTTCAGCTTCGCGATCTGCGCTTCAGCGGAGGCGTCGATCTTGCCCTGAGCGAGGAGGGACTTAACGAGCGGATCGAGTAATTCGATTGCCCACTTCAGTCCCTCCTGCTGCGCGGGGAGCGGTATTTTCTCAGGCTGCATTCGCGACGCTCGCCGACAGCGTTTCGAGCCTCATCGCGATCGCATTCTCGATCGTGCCGCCGAGGTCTCCACGACCTTCCTTCTGGAGACGGACGGCCAGAGCTTCGTTGCGATTGATAAAGTCGAGAACCGCATCGGGCGTATCGATGACGTTCAACGTTTCGATGAAGGCTGGAATCAGATCGATCTCGGCGACATCGCGATGCGCGCCATTCGGCAGGTCGATCTTGTAGAAGCTCGTCTGTGCCGGGGCATAGTTCGTCGGCGCGTAGGCAGGAGCGCCACTCATTTGCGTCACGCCCTGAGACTTGACGTCAGCGTCTTCGACGTCGACACCGAGCGCCAGGTTAAGAGCCTGGATGTGCGCCTGCTTGCGCGCGTTCGAGATCGCCTTGCCAACACCCTTATCGGAGCCGTCGGCACCTTCGCCGATTGTCAGGTACGATCTCGTCTCGCCCGTCTCGGTGTCGACGAGATCGAAGCGGCATTCGACGACGGTGATATTGCCGTTGCGATGCCACTTGAGAACCTGCGTCTCAGAGATGATGCCGCTTGCGTTGAGCATCGGCTCGATGCCGCCGGCGAGGAGATGCACCGAGAACGCATCGAAGCCGTTGTAGAGGTTGAAGTGCTTCGAGAGCTGCGTGTCTCCGTTGCGGAGATCCTGGCGGATTTGAAGGAGCTTCTGGAGGAGCGTCGGAACCGCCTGAGCAGGCACAGACGCCTCGGTTGCTTTTTTGGCGCTCATTGGGTCCAATCTCTCCGATGACGCCAGCCCTCGATGGCAATCCGGATCGGACCATCCTCTGTCTCGTAGAGCCAGATCGGTTCGCCGCGATCGTCGATGCCCTGGAACGTCGCCGTGACCGGCCGCTCCCCCAGCTCAGTCGTTGAGACGATGAGAGGAACGCCCTTCGGCGCGCCCGACGGATCTCGATTCCATCCGTCGGTGTATGCCCGCGGATTGCTCCGCCAGGTCGGTGAAGAAAATAGCTGGCTTCGTGACACGCCTGACCCCTCTAGTTGTCAATTTATAATTGACACCATAGAGCCGAGCGTCGATCTGCCTGTCAAGTATAAAATGACTAATTAGGGGTTAATCGTGGTTTTTAGACGTAAATTCCGCCATGACGGCGAGCACGCGGTCGCCTTCCTTCATTACTAACGGAGGGAAAGCGGGGTTCTCGGCCTTGAGGATCGCGCCGACGTGCGTGTTGTAGTCCTTGGGCAGATAGCGGCGCAGGATGAATTCATTATCGACGAACGCGAAGACAAACTGATTGGGCTCAGGTGTTTTTCCGACGCGCAGAACGCACTCATCGCCGAGTTTCAATTTCGGCTCGTTAGCGCGCGAGGTGACAGTAAAAGCGACGTCATCAGGTCCGTATGCCATCGAGGTGGCAACATACTTATTCGACGACGGCGGACGTTCCCCAGTTCCCAAGTCCATAATCGCAGCTCCACACTCTTCCTCACTACCGTACATCGGTAGCAGGCTCCCCGCGGTTGCAATTCGCTTATCGGCGAAGTCTCGAACCCTGACGTCATCCGAGAGGTCGGAAAACAACTCCGACATCTCGATACTTAGCACCGCCGAGGCTTTGAGGAGGTTCGCGATCATGGGTGGGGAATTCCCCGTTTCCCATGAACTTATTGTCTGCTTCGAGACACCGAGCAGCTTCGCAAACTGCGCCTGAGACAGACGAGCGCGAAGCCTCGCCTGTCTCAGGCGCTCCCCCAAGACCTTCAACGGCTGCAAATCATCAGCGTCAATCATGCAGCCAGCGCTACAGCAATGGCATCCCGCTAGCAACAAGTCACTTAAAAATGCACTTTAAATATATGTAAAAAACAACTTACACACGATTTTTCCCAACTGACTCTGACCCAAAATGAGACTGAACAAGCATAGCCTGACTAGCTGACAAGTATAAATTGACACCGACCCGAATAACGATTACCTGTTAGGGGCATGATGCGTGAAAATACGGTTACTGTCCGCCAGAACGTGCCTCCCCGTCCGCCTCTGCGCGACGGGCGGAGCGACGGCATGCTCCTGGTGGTCAAATGGCTCGACGAGAATAACCGCAGTTTGTCGTGGCTGGCCGGCCAAGTTGGTCGGTCGCGCCAGGCTGTTTCGGCATGGGACGAAGTTCCGCCGACGCTCATGCCGGAAATCTCTCAGATAACAGGCATTCCGCCCAATAAACTACGCCCAGATCTCTTCTTTATGAGATCAAGTCACAAGTGACGGTGAAGCCCTGCGCCAGGAGGTGCGTACACAGATGATGTGGGGGCAAAATGACAGACATTTGGAACGATCAGGATGTGGCGACGCTCGTCCAACTGGTCCAGACGACGAAGTATCAACTGATCGCGGAACACCTTGGCCGCAGCGTCAATGCAGTCTGTGCCAAGGTCAAAAGAATGCGGGATCTGAGGGAGATTCCTGACACCATGGCGCCGAGAGCGAAGCAGCTTCCGAAGGAACCGCGAGCGGTCGTCACGGCAGAGGCGGCCAAGGATAATGGCGCGAAGACCTACGACCACGCTGGATTTAAGGCGGCACTCAAGAGCCTAAAGGAAGAGGCCGATCGCCTGGCCGGCACGCTCATCAAGCTCGAAGACGTCGCTGAGGATGGCTGCCATTACGTCGCCGGAAATCCACGCGAGTCTGCCGAGTGCTACTGCCCAGGCAAGGCTCTGCCGGGCTCTGATTATTGCGCGACCCATCATCCGCGCGTCTTTAAGAAGATCGAGGCGCCGCCGACGCCTTGCGTGCCGGTCCGCCGTCGCCGCGAGTTTATGTTGGAGGCAGCTTAATGGCTCGTCGTTTGTCAATCTCGCCCGAGCAGGAAGCGCTCTTTGAGGCGCCGACGCCGACAGATCACATCTGCTCGGTCTGCGGCGTCTTCTCGTGCTTTGCGATCCGGGATCTGAAGACGAACACCCGCACCTACTATTGCAGGACTCATGTTCCGGAATTCGCCGGCCTCGAACCGACGGCCGTGCGGCTTCTGGAAGAAGAGTACCTGAAAAAACTATCGGCCGGCGACGCTTCCAACGTCCCGGCCGGATGAAGAGAGAGTAAAGCGGCAGCCACCGCGAATTAGTTCAGCGTACTTGTGACTGCACCCTCCCGTGCGAAGCGATCCCTGACTTTGGGGTAGCTGTATTCGCTTGGGGGATCAAGTGCGTTTTATCGGATGGATATGCAAGGCCATTGTCGTCCTGGCAATTCTCGCGCTGTGGGGCGTCTCGGCCGTCGCGAACTTCGCCCATGCTCTTCAGCTCGCAGGCGACAGTGATTGGAATTACGTGATCGCCGGAGCCTCTGCCGGCTCCGATGTCCTCAAGGCTGGCGCGACATTCATGGTCGTCGCAGCCTGGCGCCGCAGCATGTGGCTGCCGCTCGTTGCAGCACTTTTGATCTGGACCTCGACGACGAGCTGGAGCGTGAATGCCTGCTTTGGCTTCATCTCCGAGACGCTGCTTGCCACTCAGACGGTGCGCGAGGCGCATTCCGACAATTACGAAGACCTGCGCAAGGCCTACAATCGCGAAGAGACCTATCTCGCGACACTCCAGAGCACCGTCGTCAAGTCGAAGCGCGATCGCGTCTCGCTCAGGAATGAGATCGTCGAACAGCGCAGGGTCGTCGAGAAGGCGAGAAAAGATCTGGAGGCGGCGACGCCGGTCACGAAGTCTGACGGTGTGACGGACACTGCCGGGCATTATTTCGATTGGATTACGCCCGACGTGACGCGCACGGCGAGAGCAATCTTCTTCCTCCTGCTGATGGAGCTGGCCTCGAACTTCGGCTTCCTGGCGTTCTCAGCACTCGTCGGTGACAAGAAGCCGAAGGCGAAGAAGAAGCTCGAAGCGGATCTCGACCTGGCGCGTCAGGGTCTCGCCGTCGCGCACCAGAACCTTGTTGACGCGATCAAGGCGCCGGAGCCGGTGTCAGCGCCAGCACCAGCCCCGAAGGCGATCATGCAGCCGGCGCAGCCGAAGAAGCCCGAAGCCGTGCTGCTCGCGCTGCCGACGAAGAAACCGTCAGATCCGAAGATGCCGCGCGCCAAGGTTCAGATGTTCGTGACGAAGCTCGTCGCGACGCATGGCGACGGCGCAAAGATCGTGACGACAGACGTGCAGAAGGAATTCGCCGACTTCATGGGCGAGGTCATCGATCCGTCGCTGCTCGGCCGCTGGCTCAATGAGTTCGGCATCAATCGCACAGTGCGGAAGGACAATAAGGGCAAGCGCTACTACGAGCTGCCAAAGAAACAGGTCGCATAAAAAAGATCGCCGGCCCCCAACCCTAGCCGACGATCTTCCCCAAAGGCACGAGCCTCAACGCCGACGACGTTCGTTTTATTCGCAACCCTGGTCAACATGCCGAAACTTGATGTTGAGCGTCTGATCAAAGTCGTCGGTCTTCTCGCCTCGAACCACGACGGCGAACGCGCCAGCGCTGCGCGGATGGCGAGCGATCTTCTGCGTGCGTACAACCTCACCTGGGAAGATGTTTTTCGCTCAGCCTTCGGCGCCGATCGACCGATGGCGAAGAACCTGCATGCCAAAGAGGAGCAGCGCACCGAGGAGGAAACCTCCTACATGCGCGATCGCTGGCGGCGCCATCAGCAGGCTAACCCTCGCTACAAGTCGATGAATGGCACGAACGCGGCCGACACCCTGCGGGCTCTGAAGATCATGCCGCGCGGACTGACTGACTGGGATCGAGATTTTATCGACCAGGTGATTCGCAAGGGCGGCGCGAAGAACGGCCTCACCGAGAAGCAGTGGGTCGTGATCTTCGACCTGGCAAACAAGGCCGGCTTCGGCCGCCGGCGTGCGTAAACACTGCCTGTTGCTCATACGACAAAAATAAGTGGACATCTGAAGGTCCAGTTATACTTGACAGGCGAAGCCATACGTCTCAAAACGAAACCCCGCGAGTGAGGGGGCGATCTCACCGCGGGGCTCTGGTTTGAGGTCGCAGGTCATCGGCGTTGCAAGCGCCTGCTGCGCAAGACTGGAGCACCGGGACAGGGAGAAGCGGCGCTCGCGTCGGTGTCTCCCAATAGCGAATAAGCCTAGCCTCCGTCAAGTATATCTTGACGGTGATCGAGGGAGATTTATCCGTGACGAAGCGTGGCGAAGTCAAAGCTCCACAGACCGCGCCGTATCTCGCGATCAGCGCCAATGCTGATGCGTTCGGCGCACTGTGGAAGAAGCGCATCGTGCTCGGATGGTATCCCGGCAAGACGCTCGCTGACGCCTATCTCGGTTGCTTCATTCTCGAAAACATCAACTGGAAGTCAGGTGAGTTCCAGAGCATCCTGCGAGACAACAAGCGTCACACGACTCGATCCCTCGCCAACATTGCAGGCCTGCCAAAGAGCTTAGTCAGCGACACGATCCAGCGCTGGGAATCACTCAAATTCATCGGCCGCTATGCGCCAGGACCGAAGCGCCCAGGCACTCTCTCAATCAATTGGAACACCCTCAGAGACTCACCGCATCTGTCCGGTGAGTGGGCAGATCTGCCCGTTGAGGGGACAGATGATCTGCCCGGTGAGGGGACAGTTGTGTCCGGTGAGCGGGCAGATCTGCCCGGTGAGCGGGCAGTTGTGTCCGTTGAGGGGACAGATCGCGCCCCCCTATATAAGGATAATCATTCTTACCATTCTTCCCATTTAGGGGAGGGAGCGCGGAGCGCGCCCCCTAACGCCTCCTTCGCTGGCGCGAATCCTTCGGACAAGGAGCGCTGTGAGACGAAGGGCGTTGTCACAGACAGCGCTCCCCCTATACCCCCTCGCGGCCAAGTTGCCTCAGCAACGAAACCGTCGGTTCGCAATGCTGATACACCATCCGTCGACCTGCCGGCGAATTTCGGATCCGACCCGAACAACCTGAACCCCTACGCGAAGAGCGTCATCCGCAACCGGCGCTACGGCGGCCTCGCTGGGCTCGACGGATCCGAAGGCGTGACGTTCGATCTCGACGCCGGCACGCTCGATGTCGTCAACGGCACAAGGGCGACGCTGGAGCGCGAAGCCAGCGAGCGAGGGCTCGATCTGTCGGCAGCGCTGGTGAAGGCGGCCACGAAGCTCGCCAAGGATCCGCGGAACGCCAGCCCTATGACGGCGATCACCGAGATCCGGCAGGCGCTCCAGTACCAGGAACAGGACAGGCGGACCACGACGACGAAGAAGCTGAGCTTCGGTCGCGGCGGCTTCGGACGAAACTTCAAGGGCCTCTGAGGACGCTCAGGAGAGGCGTGTGCGTTCGGGGGTACGTCTACCGCCCCCAGGTCGAGGAAGCCCGCTGCTGCCTCGCCGCTGTGACGAGAAACGACGTTCTGCGTTGGACGGGCAATGGAGGGCCTGGAAGTGAATTACAATCCGATCGCCAACTTGGCGGCGCAGGACGCGACAGTTGTCGTCGACAACGACGCCGACCTGGTTTTTGTTCAACGCGAGTTTCGCGTGCCGGCTGTGAAACTCGACGACATCCGCTCGATGAACATCAAGCCGGATGACATCACCAAAAATCTTCTAGTTGTATGCGAGACGGAAGACGACGGAATCGAGCGCCTCGCCGATCTCGTTGCTCAGGGCTGTGACGCGGCCGATTTGCGCTTCGTCGACCTTGGCTACGGCGTGACGCTCCAGAAAGCCAATCCGCAGGATGTGCTCTCACGCCTCGGTCGGCCGAAGGACGTTTACTGGAAAACGACGCGATCTCTTGCCGACTGGGGTGATGAGGCGCCGCTCGAAACATTCGAGACACATATCGCGGAGCTGACAGCGCGCTGGACGTTCCCGGATGTCGCGGTGTTCTGCGGCGGCTATGGCTCGGGCAAGTCAACGATCGCGCAGATGTTCGCATTGAAACTCGCGCATCACCGCAGCTGGCCGATTCACATCTGCGCCTGGGAGGATCGTCGCGTCGATCTCCGCGAACGCACCTGGCGAACGGCGATCGGACAGTCGGTCTGGGAAGTGAGCGAAAGCAACGTCGACCGCCGGCCTGCGCTGGATCTCGAACGTCGCGTTTTTTGGGATGAGCCGACGGCGCTCAATGAGAGGTCGCTGATCGATTACTTCGAGCGCGTTCGTTACGTTCACAAATCACACGGCGTAAGGGTCTTCGTCTGCGATCCATGGAACGAATTCGATCACGAGTTAACGGCGACAGAGCGCGAAACGATGTACGTGCGCCGCATGATGAAGGAGGGTCGCGCTCTCGCTCGCGAGCTGGGCATCATCTTTCAGGTCGTCACGCATTTGCCGAAGAGCGCTTATGCAGAACGCGGCGGAGGTGTGAAGCCGTTCCGCATCGTCGACTCCGCGGGGTCGGCAGAGTTCGGTAACAAGGCTGATCACGGCTTCTGCGTCGTGCGCACACAAAAGCTCGCCAAGGTGTTGCGCGGTGAGGTGGCTGATCAGGACGACCGAGACATCGGCCTCGCGATCGCTTCTGAATTCGGCGCGCCGCTCGGCGATGAGCATACGATCATCGCAGTCGACAAGGCGAAGGTCGAGCCCGACATGGGCCGTCGAGGAGTGTTTGCCTACGTGCTCGACAAGAGGAGAAACGATCTCGTTTTTGATCCCGGCGCGACGCAAGCGGCAAAGGGGATCTGGGATGTCTTTTGACGATCAGAGCTTTGCCGACAAAGCGGCCTTCTACGTTTCGCTCGGATGGAAGATCTTCGCGCTCCAGCCTGGTACGCGCATTCCGTTCGAGGGATCGCATGGCGTTCACGACGCGACTGACGATGCCGATCTCATCGACCAATGGGACCGACGCGCACCGAATTCAAACATCTCGGTGCATACCGGCAAGTCCGGTCTCGTCGTCATCGACATCGACAACAAGCAGGTGCTCGACAAAAAGGGCGTGATGAAACCGAACGGCTTCGTGCTCATCGATCAGCTTCGCCGCGAGGGCAAGACGTTCCCGAAAACCGCCTACGTGAAAACGCGCTCCGGCGGCAACCATCTCTACTATCGCGTCTCGAAGCCGTTTCCATCGCAGCACAAAAAGAAGCTCGGCCCAGGCGTCGAACTTCTCACCGGCAACTTTGGCGCGATCCTGCCTCCGAGCACGATCGACGGCGCCCGAGATCCCGACGGTCTCGGCGGCAAATACGAGTGGGTCATACCGCCGTTTCGCATGACGCTGCCGTATCTGCCGAAGTGGGTCTTCGAGGTGACGAAGCCTCCGCCGGCACTGAAGTTCAACGGCAAGAAAACAGGCGGCGATGTCGGCGCCCGGTTCGAGGGCTGCCTACGGCGTGTCGAGTTTGCTGCGCAGGGCGAGGGCAACATCGAGTTAAACAAGCAAAGCCACTTTGTCGGGCGTCTGATCGCCCAGGGAGGGGTAACGGTCGAGGAAGCTGAGAAGCGCCTGCTCGAAGCCGCCATGAAGCGCGGCCGGCCCTATCGGGAAGCCCTGGCCACGATCCGCTCAGGTCTTCGAGCCGGCATGCGGAGCCAGACCGGCGGCATTTAATTTGTCCAGAGTGTCCATTTATTCTTGACAGGCTAACGAGTCACGAATAAATGGACAGGCTCACGGAGCGAGATATTTGTTCGAGGGAAGAAGATGGTTTTCGTTGAACGATCGGTGCGGTCGCAGGGCATCAAGTGGCGGCCTTACCAAGCCGAAGCGCTGGACGCGACTGAGCGCCTTTTCGACGAGCCGGGATGCCATCCTCTCGTCGTCATCCCGACCGGCGGCGGCAAGGGACCGCTCTCCGGCGAGATCGCGCGCCGCTTCATCGCGAAGACCGGCAAGCGCGTCATCATCGCAACTCACGTCAAGGAGTTGGTGAAACAAAATTACGATCAGGCTCGTCGCGTCGCGCCTGATCTCTCGATAGGCATTTTCTCAGCATCGCTTGGTCGCAAAGATCGCTTCGGTCAGATAACGGTTGCGAATGTTCAGTCGATCGCGCGCCACGCTGAGAGCTTCCATAACGTCGGCCTGCTTGAAATCGATGAGGCGCATCTCCTTTCTCATGGCGAGGATGGACAGTATCACGAGCTGATCAAAGGCCTGCGTAAAAACAATCCGTTCCTGATCGTCGTCGGTCTCACTGCAACACCTTGGCGCACGAATTCCGGCAATCTCACCGAGGCCTACAAAGGCATCCAGCCGCTCTTTAACGAAGTCGCCTATGAGATCGGCATCGCTGAGCTGGTGAGCGACGGCTATCTGACGCGCATGACCGCACGTCGCACGAACATTCAGCAGAACACCTCTGGCGTGAAGAAATCTATGGGCGACTTCGCGGTCGGTCAACTCGACGCCGCGGTGAACCAAGATCCACTAAATAACGCGATTACCGAGGAAGTTCTCGCAACCGCTCACGATCGCAAATTTATCCTCGACTTCTGTGTTTCCGTCGATCACGCGCAGCGCGTCGCTGAAACCTACAAACAACGAGGAGTCCCGGCGGCGTTTGTCTCTGGTGATCTTGATGGCCGTTTGCGTGATCGAACCATCAACGATTTTAAGGCTGGTCGCATTCGCGTTCTCACAAACTGCGGCGTGCTGACGACCGGCTTCGATCATCCTGGCGTCGATTGCATCGTGCATCGTCGTCCAACGATGTCGCCAGGCCTCTATCTTCAGATCTGCGGTCGTGGCACGCGCGTTATTTACGCCGACGGATACGATCTCGACACGCGCGAGGGACGCCTGGCTGCGATCGCCAATGGCGGCAAGCCCGACTGCCTGATGCTCGACTTCGCCGGCAACGTGAAGAAGCACGGGCTGATCGATGACGTTAAGGGCGTCCACAAGCGCACGAAGCAGACCGAGGACGATCTCTGCGAATGCCCTGAGTGTTACGCCTACAACGTGAAGACTGACACGCATTGCAAGGCCTGCGGCGCAGAGCTTCCGAAGGGTGCCGGCGGCGGATCTCCTACTGCCGACAAGGAAGCAAAGCTCGGCAAGTTCAATCTCGCCGATGCGGCGATGCACGAAGGCCTCCAGGAATTCCAGGTGCTCGGCATGCGCTATGGCCGACACCAGAAGGCGGGCAAGCCCGACACCTTCAAACTCTCATTCAGCGTTCCCGGCGAACCGTGGCCGATCACCGAATGGTGGTGTCTCGATCACGAAGGCTGGGCGCAGAAAAAAGCTCGTCAGCAGTGGCGTAAATTCACTGACGGCGGCAAGCCGCCTGCCTCGGTCGAGGAGGCGTTGTCGCGCGCCAGTGAGCTGAAATACCCCTCGAAGATTTGGGCGAGACGCGAGGGTTCGTTTTGGAAGATCGAAGGCATCAGCTTCGGTCACGAGTAGCCAGAGAAGGAGATTGGTCCGATGGCATGGAATAATAACGGTGGCGGCTACCAGAACAACGGCGGCGGCAACAACTACCAGAACGGTGGCAATAACGGCGGCGGGCAGCGCGGTGGTCGCGTGAGCTTTGCCGGCGGCACGGCGAGCTTTAATAAGCAACCGAAAGGCGAACGCTCCAGGCATTTCGGCGGCACGCTGAAGTTTCCGAACGGCGACGCACGCTGGCTCTCGTGCTGGATCAACGCGCCGCGCGAAAACGCAAGCCCGAACGCTCAGGCGGCGATCCAGCACATTCTCGGCGTCATTGCACAGGAAGGCCTCTTCCTCTCGATCGACGTCGGCGACATCGCTCCGCCGCGTCAGGGCCAGGGCGCTCCGCAGGGCCAGGGTGGTGGCTACCAGCAGAATGGTGGCGGCAACTACCAGAACAACGGCGGAGGCTATCAGCAGGCTCCGCAGCAGGGCGGCCAGCAGAACAGCTTCCAGTTTGGCGGCAACGGGAACCAAGGAGGTGCTGGCTTCGGCCAGGGCGGGTTTCAGCGCTAATCGCCCACAGCAGGCGCCGGCGGCTCAGCAGCCGCCTGCGCAGCAGCAGCCCGCGAACAACGGTCCGAGCTTCGATCAGAAATACGGATCAGTGGGCGCGACGTTCACGAACGATGAAGTCCCGTTTTAACACCACGTAGAGGGCGGCCCTCATGGCAATCGAAGTTGAGCAATCATCCATCCCACTCCCTGCTCGGGATGCTTCGTCATCAGTCGGCGAAATTCGATCTGCCATGAGGGTCAAGCTCGCAAAGGGCGAGTCTGTCATCTGTCCGTGTTGCGGTGGCACCTCGAAGGTTTACGCCCGAGGAATTCACGCGAAGATGGTTCGAGCGCTGATCGAGGTCTCACAGGTTCCTGCCGGCATCACGCCCGCAGCGCTCTCGTCGCTCACAGCCGGCGGCGATGCCCAGAAGCTCTCGCACTGGGGTCTTATCGATCGCGACAGCAAGACGGGCCTCTGGCTCATCACGAATAAGGGTCGCCGCTGGCTCGCCGGCGAGATCCAGATCCCGCACAAGGTCATCACCTATGGCGCGGAAGTCATCGGCTTCGACAGCTCGAAGATGATTAGCGTAAGCGACGTTCGTCACGCATCCGTCGACCTGGCTGACATTCTCGCAGCGTGGGGAACACAAGAGGAGAAGGCAGCGTGATCAACACATTCCAGAGCCGCGTTAAGCCGTGGCTCGATGCTTGTTTCGGTCCAAAGATCGCGAGCGATAAGATCGAGCGCAATCATCGATTTTTGGAAGAGGCGCTTGAGCTGGTTCAGTCTCTCGGCTGCACGCGAGAAGAAGCGAACCAGCTCGTCGATTATGTCTACGATCGACCTGTCGGAATTCCTCCGCAGGAAGTCGGCGGAGTGATGACGACGCTCGCGGCGCTCTGTCTGGCGAATGATTTTAACATGCACGAGCTGGGTGAAACTGAACTTGAGCGCATCTGGACGAAGGTCGACACGATCAGGGCTAAGCAAGCTGCTAAGCCGAAGAATTCGCCGCTGCCGGTGGCTGCAAAGTAGGAGGGCACAAGTGAAGACTTGGCGAAAAGGTCAACAATTCTGGCGCGGATATGCGCGCACTTACGATGGTGGCTCGACGTATTTCCCAGAGATCAGGGCGGGCTTCGTCGATCGTCGAAACGATGACGCACCTATCGCGCTCGCATGCTTGGCACGATGCCAGGAGCAGAGTACAAGCGCTTTCCAGGAGGATGGGTCGCGTTCTCGCTCGATCCAGATCTCCTCTGCAAAACGCCGGAGGAAGCACTGCATCAGGCGAAGTTTGCAGTGCCCCAGACGAAGAAAAAATCAAAGGAGAAGAAAGCAGCATGACGAATGGCGGGGGATGGGTCGGCGTGGATCTCGATGGCACGTTGGCCAAGTACGAAGGCTGGAAGGGGCATACGCACATCGGCGAGCCGATCAGGCCGATGGTCGAGCGCATTCAGCAGTGGCTCGCAGAAGGCAAGCAGGTGAAGATCTTCACGGCTCGCGTCTCAGCTCGCGACGACAGGGAGCTGCATGAGGTCGTGCTCGCGATCCGCTCCTGGTGCCGTAAGTGGATCGGCGCCGATCTGCCAATCACGGCGACCAAAGACTATGCGATGATCGAGCTGTGGGACGATCGCTGCGTTCAGGTTATTCCGAATACTGGACTGCGCGTCGATGAGCACACGACCCCTGCCCTTGGTCGACCTAGCAAAGCTGAGATCCAACGTCGTGCGATCGAGGCCTATCAGGAATCGCGCCGCATGGGGACGGTGACGCCAGGCGAGCCCTGGGAGCCGATCGCCGAGCTAATCTCGAAGATGGTCGCCGAGATGGGAGGCGTCAGTGTCTAAGAAGGCTCTCGACACAGCTCGCGAATAAACATCTCTGGGAGGTGCGAACTGCTGTTCGCTTACCTCCCTCTTTCGTTGTCGTCGTCGCTCCTAAAACCACGTCAACAACGGAGATTTTTATGGCCGCTAAATCTGGCTTCCTTCGCCGCGCGAGCAACGTCCCTGGCGGCATTGCCGCGGGCGGCGCCGATACTGGCTTCGACATCCAGCCGCAGAAGACGCTGCTCACGAAGCGCGTATCTCAGGCCACTCAGGATGTGATCCTGCCCAAGGGCACGACCGTCTTCGCAGCGGTGGCATTCCCAGATCCCGACATCCCGGCATCAGCCGGCACGGTCTCGATCGATGCCTGGGATCTCGCCGGCGGCGCCTCGACGTCGACACTCCTCTCGGACGCTGACGCCACGGTCTACACCGAGACCGCCAACGTCACGATGATCCAGACGGACACTCAGAACGATCAAGGTCCGGCCGTTCCGTACAAGATCGCGACCGGCTTCACGGTGACTGGCACCATCCTCGCAGAGGACACACGCTATCGCATCACGCCGGATTCGATCCCGGCAGGCGAGGCTGTCATGGCCGGCCTGCTCGTGATCCTGCCGCGCACTCGCGCCTAAAGAGGTGAGAGATGGCGGCAACAATCATCATCAGGGAGCACGGTAACGTCGCTCCTGGCAACTACAGCGACGGGGGCAACTTTGTCCCCGGCGCTCTCGTCACCGACGGCGCCGACCTACCGATCAAGACTGTGGCGACCGTTGTCGACGCGCCGAAAGATAGCGCTGCGCTGACGCCGAAGACCTACTTCGTCGAGATCGAGGCCAGTGCTGACGTGCGCTACGCCGTGCGGCCGAAGGGAAGGAAGACAGTCCTTCCGGCGACTGCAAATCACAGCCTCATCAAGTCGGGAGTGCCGACGCTGGTGCGCGTCTATCCCTCGGCGATCATCAACTTCCTGGAGGTGGCTGCACCGTAAACCCGGCTTCGTCGTTCGTCTCTTTGCCGAAGGAGATCTCATGTCTGGATTGGTGCCTTACGTCTTGGCCTTGCTGTTCCTGGTCGCTGCGCTGCTCGCCGTGAGCTACACGGCCGTCTCGTTCGCTCTCGGTCTTATTGGCGTCCTGCTGTTAGTTTGGGCGCACACGCGCGCTCTCACTCGTCCTCCGAGTAGCAACTAAATCCCGCAGGCTTGAACGCGACCACGGGCTGCCTCATGGTGGCCCGTATTTTTATGTCAAGTTCTCCTTGACGCCTGTCGCGAATAAGTGGACACCGGAAGCATAGTAGAGAGTTCGCCGGCGCTCCGGTACTGCGCGCGTCGGTCCACATTGGAGGCCGTTATGGCTAAGACTGCGAAAAAGCCGGATGTCGCTTCTAAGAAGGTCAGCAAGGCGAAGCCCAAGGGCAAGAAGTAGTTGCGTCGCGTGGCGTAGATCGGTGTGCGTAGTATTCGGCCCCAGGAGTCGTTACCTGGGGCCGAAATGTTTCTACTCCGCGGCGACCGGAGCCTCCTCGCGATCGTGAGGCTTCTCATAGTAGGCGATCGCCTTCTGGGGAGCGCCATAGCCGAGGTGATAGTCGACCCCTTCCGCGTCCTGCCAGCGCTTGATCGTATAGGGGGCGCCAAACACGCAGGCGGTCTTATAGCCATCCTCGCGCTCGAACACGAGCACGCCGTCAACGTAGTCCTGCGCCAGGCGCTTCTCGATGTAGGCGGAAGACTTGCCGAAAAGAGCCAGCAGCTCCGCGCGTGTGATTTTCTTCATGGGTCAGGACTCCAGCGACTTGAGGAATTCTAGCAGCTTCGGGAGCTGCTTCGGTTGTATGTGGATCTCCCTTTCAAGCTGAATGCCGCCCGAGCTGGCGATCAGCGTGTAGCGGCGACCCTTCACCACGAGATCCGCCGTTGTCTTGCCCTCGCCGCAGTAGTGGGCACGAACCTTGAGCCCGGCAGCCTCCAAGGCCTCTCGGCCTTCGTCCTGGCTCTGCTGGCGCACGCTATCGGTCTTACGCTGCTCCAGGAGCTTCGGCAGGGCGAACTCCTCGAACGGCTTCACGACCTTGCGCAGGATGTTGCCGGCGAACGCCTTGGCGTTGCGTTTGGTAGGGTCGATCGAGGCCCTGGGATCGCGACGATCCGGAAACCAGTAGCGCGTGTCGAGGTGCCGACCCTTATAGGGACCTGCCTCATGCTCATAGGAGTCGATCGAGACATTGACGTGCGTCTCAAAGGCATAGCCCTTGCCGTGAGCCGAGAGCCAGAGCTTGACGCCCTTTTCGTTCTCGACGCTGAGGAAGCGCACAGCCTTGGACGCCAGGCAATCGTCAATCCGCTCCTTAATGATGGTCCAGGTGCCCGGGAGATGAGGCACGCCGGCATCCCAGAACTTCCGGACGTCGACGTGCTGCCGGCGCTCCGTTCTGCCGTACTGCTCGATCTCTGACGTAATGATGGCGCTGCTGACGTCGTTCATGGCGATCACCCTCTCCTCGCGAAGCGGGAATCGCGTCGCTTGTTGCACTCGGTCTGATATTGAGCCCAGCGGCGGAGCACGAACCAGCCGGCGGCCAGGCGCTCGTTGTCCTCCTTGGAATTCCAGGCCTCCCCGAAGCTCAGAGCCTTCACCATCGGGGCGATGCCGCCCTGGCGTGTCCGGTTGATCCCTAGGATGTCGATCGCTTGTTCGAGCGTCATGGATGCCTCCCTGCTGATGGCCGAGACATAGGGGGTCAATTGCTGCCTGTCAAGCATAAATGGACAGGCAAAGCTGTCATGTTTAACGTGAAGCATACAACCCAGTCAGGACTGGGCGACTGGACCAGATCTGGGACCGGGCATCGTTGTAGGTGCGATCTGTAGAGAGTTGCATGTGGGATAGCTGACTGGGCGCCCAGTCCTCTTTCCCGCTGCCTGGTGTCAATGCCCGGTTGACGCCGCCCGGTCATTAAGTCTGGGCTTTCAAGGGATTAGCTCTAGGCCGCCCAGACGATCGGCGGTTACTCAAATGACTGGGCCAGCCAGCTCGCAGAGGCCAATAGAGCAACCGGAGGCGAACCGGGCGCCCAGACCCGCTCTCGCAGCATCCCACCTGCAACACAAGAAAGCCCGGTCACAGTGTCCATTTATTCTTGACAGGTGAAGCGTCAGGAATTAATTGTCAGCGGTCTGCGAATAAGGGACCATAGGGCCATGGCTGAGACTATCGGGAACATTGCGCTGCTGACGATCCTGGGGGCGCTGATCGCCTTCTGCATCTCCATGGCTCGCATCTATTCGTGCGCCCTCAAGAAGGAGCGCGACCTCGCCCGTCTACAGGCTCAGAGCCGCGCCCACTATCGGGAGTGGCAGGAGCGCATGGCCGCTCGATTTGAGGATGCCGCCTAGTGAACGGGATCTCATCCAGCGACTACAAGTCGATGATCGCCAAGGCCTCCGGCCAGAACAAGTTTCGGGCGAAGAAGACCATCCTGGGCAGCCACACCTTCGACAGCAAGGCCGAGGCTACACGCTACAGCGAGCTTTTCATCCTCCAGCAGCGCGGTGAGATCACCGACCTGGAGCTTCAGCCAGAATTCCCGTTGATCGTGAACGGCATCAAGGTCGGCCTCTACAAGGCGGACTTCCGCTATCGCGACCTTCACGATCGCCGGCACGTCGAGGACGTAAAGTCGGAAGCCACCATGACCGCCCAGTATCGGCTCAAGAAAAAGCTGGTCGAGGCGATCTATCCAGGCGTCGAGATCGAGGAGCGCGGGGTCAAGAACGGCAAGAGCTATCCGATCGCTCGCCGGCAACCAAAGGCGAAGACGATCAAGGCACCGCGTAAACGGAAACCAGCCAGTGAGCCAGCAACCGCAGCAGTCTGATGACGTGCGCGAGGAGGTCTGTCGTCTGTTGCGCAAGCAGCGGGCAGAGATCACCGCGAAGCTCAGGGAGATAGATCCGCCGAAGCCGCGGGGCGCCGAAGAACAGGTGCAAGGCCACGGTCGATTGGGTGGATCAGCAACACGAACAGGAGGGAGAGGCGAAGAACGATCACTGAGCAGGGCAGCGGCGTTGAAGGAAACGCACGGCATGTCCTGTTGCCAGCAAGGGATAACCCCGCGCAGCCGGTGTCGAGCCCGGCCTGCTCTGCTCAGTGATCCGTATTGCGGCGAGTGGATTGGCCGTCTCCGGGGCAAGACGGCACAAGATGGACTTTCCATTCTGAGGCATTCCCGGTGCCCCGCAATGCTTCGCCTGAGAGCCATGAAACCACTGCCGGCAGAGCACGCGATCGCTGACGCCCTCCTCACCGAAACCACGGATGAGATCCTGAGCTATTGGCGCAAGGGCCTCGACACCGAGCAGATCGGCAGGAAGATCAATCGCTCCGAGGCTTTCGTCTACAACTGGCTGAGCGCAGCACGGTCGAGGGCATCGAGATGAAGTGTCCGGTCTGCGGTAGTGGCAAGAGCTTCGTCAAGGACAGCCGTATCGAGAACAAGGCTCGGTATCGCAGGCGCTACTGCGAAGAGTGCGACCACACCTGGACGACCTACGAGATCGGTGCAGCCGAATACGAGAGCTTGCGGATGACGGCCATGCGCACCCAAGGCGCTGCTGCCATTCGAGATGCGGGCCTGATGGATCAGCTCCGCAGAGCGCTCGGCAATATATCAGACATACAACGCGAGATCGAAGCACGCGCAGGGGGTGGTTCTAAGTAAAACCGTGGACTATACTTCAGGCGCCAAACAAATCGCAAGTATTTTTGTCGGATGTAGTTGACACTCTACTTTCGACATGCTAGCGGCTAATCTGCAAATCGAGGCGATTAGGGCTTTCCTTCGCTGTGGCTTGCGGGCATCTACCTGAGCGCTGACTACTCCATTGTCAGCGCCTTTTTTGTGCCTGAAGCTAAGTGATTGGAATAGCTCACGTATCAGCGCGATGTCTTTACAACTAAAGAATAAGCGCTGGCGATACGGGCCGAGATTTCTGAGGGCGATCAATGCGCTTCTTTATCGATACAGAATTCATCGACGATGGTCGCACGATAGACTTGCTGTCTATTGCGATCGTCTGTGAGGACGGGCGGGAATACTACGCTGAGCCGGCAGAGGCCGACCGCGATAAGGCGGGCCAGTGGGTCCAGGCCAATGTGCTGCCGCACCTCAAGGGTCCGGTGAAGCCCAGGCGCATCATCAGCGACGAGGTGCTGACGTTCCTGCACTCCGGCGGCAAGGACAACAAGGCCGAGCTGTGGGGCTGGTACTCGGCCTATGACCACGTAGCGCTGGCGCAGCTCTGGGGTCCGATGGCGATGCTCCCCAATGGCGTGCCGATGCTCACGCACGACCTCCGGAGCTTCGTCTGCGAGCACATGGAGACGCCGCTGCCTCCGAAGCCCGCCATCGATCACCATGCGCTCGAAGACGCGCGCTGGATCAGGGACGTCTTCAACGTCGTGTTCCCTGGCGCGCTCCCCACCGTTGAACCCGTTGGCTCGTACAGGTGACACCATGGACAACTCAGCAGCCTGGGCTGTCGCCTTTGCCTTCGTCGGCGTCTCTGTCGCGATAGCTGTCGCAAACATCTTCACGCCCGCAACTCCGAGCGCTCAGATCGAGTGCATCAAAGCGCGCGGTCACTGGGTCACGGATTGGGGTCTCGGCATCTGCGAATTCAAAGAGGGACACTGACCATGAGCCTGGATGTCATCTACGTGCTCGCTGCCATCTGGCTGTTCGGCGCGACCTTCCTCTTCGTCAATGGCGATTCCCCGAGCCTGGTCTGGAAGATCGGTGTGCCGCTGCTGTGGCCACTTTTCCTGGCGCTCTTCCTCACGATGATGCTGCTCGGGCGCGCCAAGGTTTACCTGATCAAATTCAAATGACGGAGACACTGCGCATGCAACTCATTGTTGCCGAGATTGGCAAGCTGCGGCCTTACGAGGCGAACCCGCGGCTCATCACCGAGGATGACGTGACGAAGATGGTCGCGATCATCGAAGCCCAGGGCTTCCTCGATCCGATCGAGGTCGACGCCGAATGGGAGATCGTTGCCGGGCATCGTCGCTACTTCGCTGCGAAGAAGATGGGCCTGGCTCGCGTGCCAGTGATCCATCACGCCGGCATGACGAAGGAGGAGGCCAAGGCCTACCGCATCGCCAGCAACAGGGCGAGCGAAGACGTCAAATGGAATCGCGCGCTGCTCACTGATGAGCTGACATCGATCGAGCACCTGATGGCGAGCCCTGCGGATCTCGGCTTCGACGACAAGGAGATGATGAAGCTCTTCGATCTCGATCGAGGCGCTGGGGAAGAGCTGGGCGCCGACGGTGAGAAGGCTGAAGACGAAGAGCCTGGTCCGTACATCCAGGCCGGCCAGGTGTGGAACATCGGACCGTGCGCTTTCACCGTGTTTAAGAACCTCAACAAGGATCAGATGCGCAAGGCCGAGGCCATGATCATCAAGATCCAGAAGCTCTGTAAGGAGCCCGCGGTGCTCGCCGGCACTGAGGTGACGTTGAAGGAATATCTGGCTGAGGCTGAGAGGGGAGGGATCGTCGCGTGATCAGCGGTAAGGATCTGCGTGAGATCGCACGCATCATGCTCAACATCGATCGGGACCAGCTCGAACAGGATGGCATCATCAAGCCAGGCCAGGTCGGCGGCTCGGACTGGAAGCGCTTCAGCAATGAGCCGCTGATGTTCATCCTGAAGCTGCCGCCCGATCGTCTCGATAAGCTCGCGGCACTGGTGTCGACTGAGATGAGGGAGAAGGTGTCGTGACACCAGGACCAGACGGAAAGATCGAAGTGCCAGCTCCGAAGGGGCCGCTATCGGCTGAGCGGCTACTCGATCTGTTGGTGCAGACGGCGTTCACGTTCGAGGCAAGCGGACACGCGCCATGGGCTGAAGTCGAAGCAACACTCAATGGCCGGAATGTTTTGGTGAGAGTAACGCTGAGGGAGAAGGTGTCGTGAGCGAAGACGCGAACAGGATCATCAGGCCAGCAGAAGCGCTCCAGCAGCTCAACGTGTCCCAGGAGGGACTTATCGAGCTGCTGCGTCACGGCATCCTTGCGCGACCAGGCAAATGCGGATGGCTCCAGTCTGACATCGATGAAGCGAAGCGCAGGATGCGTAATTGAAGGAGAAGATGTGGCGATGACGCTCGCATTGAAAGTTCCTGAGCTTACCGAAAAGGTCGCTCGCCAGCTCTGCGCCGAACAAGGGCACGATCCTGATGCGGTGGCGCAGGCGTTCACGCCCTTCGTCATCGCGACGCCGATGGGGAGCGTTTACGTGCAAGAAAAGCATACGCATCCGCTCTGGCATTACTGGGCCAGCGCTGCCCAGACAGCTATCGATGCGGTGTCGAGTGAGCTGGAGGAGAAGGTGTAGCGATGGCTCTGAATGGATGGAAGACGGTCCTCGAAGCTGCCGCCAACACCTGCGCTGGTGAGGATGGATGCTGTCAGTGTTTCGACGATGAGACGGCTGAATGCTGCATGACGGACCAGGCGCGCAAGGTCTTCGAGGCGATCGAGGCTGCTGGAGGTCCATCCCTGGAGCAGATTGAAGATATAGCGGCGAATAAGCTGTCCAATAATACTTGACAGGTGAGCGTGTCCATTAGAGATTGACGGCTGATTTGCTTCGTATCAGCCGGAGATACAACTCCAATGGACACTCAGACTATCTCACGCACCGAGGACATCGGCGGCAATCTCATCGACACGCTGCCGGCGATCGTTCCCAAGGCCGAAGACGCGACCGCAGCATTCACGGTCGAGAACAGCCCGGTCATCAAGAAGATCCTGGCCGGCATCAAGCCCTATATCGATCAGTGGAACGAACGCCCGCACACTGTCGCGACGAAGGCAGGTCGTGACGAGATCCGCACCTTCGCAGC
>FRDC01001236.1_pt1 | contig 69307 bp, 76 predicted proteins | sample 1106171 | NCBI WGS metagenome assembly FRDC01 (sample SAMEA3930566, study PRJEB13176) | freshwater metagenome | biome: Drinking water system; feature: drinking water; material: water | place: Singapore | collected 2014-12-20 | reverse complement strand
AGCAGCGCGACGTCGCCGCGCGGCGGCGGCAGCGCCAGCAGCTCGTCGGCGCCGGCCACGTTCCGGCCCTGCTCGGCCGCGCGCCTGACCACCGCCTGCCGCCTCGCGACGTCGAATCCCTCGCACAGCAGCCACTCCACCTGTCGCTGCGCCCTGCGCGCTTCCGCGACCAGGCGCACGTAGACCTCGCGAAAGGCCATGCGCGCGCCGACCTCGTCGCCGGCGTCGAGCACCCGGCGCGCCTCGCCCCATGCGCCGGCGATCTCGGGCGTCCAGACCACGCTATCGCGCTCGTCGCGCGCCTGCAGCGCGATCGTCCAGGCCTCCTCGGCGCCCGGGCGCCGGTCGTCGGCGTCGTCGCCCTCGATCAGCGACAGGATCTCGGCCGGGGTCGGCGGGAACTTCGATCGCGCCGCGTGCGCTTCCAGCGCGGCCAGCACGATCGACAGGTCGTGCCGCGCGAGCAGCCGGAAGAACATCGCGAGGCTGACCTTGTCGGGCTGGTACGTGCCGCGGCTCAGCAGCGCGCACGTTGCGTTCAGCAACTGCGCGAAGGCCGGCAGGTCGGTGTCACGCATTGGCGCCCTCCAGAAGCGGCACCGCGGCGGCGGCCGGCGGCGGCGCGAAGCCGAGCAGCGCGGCCGCGCCGGCGATCGTTTCAGCGGCGCCCGGCGCCGGCTCACGGCCACGACGGTCGGTCGCCAGCCAACTCGCGCGGAAGCCTGCCCATCCTTCGGCACAGCAGCGCTTGACCGCCTCGGCCGGCGTCAGGCCGGCCTTGGCCGCCTCGTCCTTCGTCTGCGCCCAGGCTTCGAGCGTGAGCGGCAAGGCCTTGTCCTTCCGCACGCGCAGCCACTGCGCCGCATGCGTGGCGCTAACACCATCGGCGGTCAGGCCTTCGGCAGAGACAAGCGTCGGCTCGGCCGACGCCCCGGCGCGCTTGCGCGGCGCCTTCTCCTTCTTTCCCTGTCCCTCTCTCTCTCCCTGTCCCTGTCCCTGTCCCTGTCCCTTGGAGTCGGTTTTCGCGTGACTGGCTTTGCCCGTCACCAAGGTGTCGCATGTGACACCCGGCAAGGGGTCGCCCTGCCTGCAACCGCCGGCGACCCAGGCATCGAACGATGGGGACGGCACGTTGGCTCCCTCGTGCCGCTCGTTGTGCTTGCGGATGCGGGCGCACTCCGCCTTCCATCGCTGGCGCAGCTTGGCCTGCCACGCGTCGAGCGCCTTCTCGGCGACGACGGCGTGATAGAGGCGGCCGTCGCTGCACTCGACGAAACCATGCAGCGCGCCATCGCGCACGCGCTTCCACGCCGGGTCGACCTTGCCGCGCGCGCTGTAGCCGGCGGCGCGCGCCAGCCACTTGTCGTCGTTCGGCACCGATGCGGCAGGCACCTGGTGCCAGGACGCGGCCCACAGAAGCACGGCGGCCCAGCAGGCCTCCGGCGTCTCGTTCGCCGTCAGCTCACTGTCGCGCAGGCGCGCCACGTCGAGCGGCATGAAGGCGAAGTCGCGCAGGTCAACGTTAGGGCCGACCAGCGGCGTCGAACGGATGGCCGAGCCGGTGCTGTCGGTCACGCTTAGTGCGACACGTAGCGCCACACGCGCCCGCCGCCCGTCGAATGACCCTTCCGCCGCTCGCACCAGCCGTCCTGCATGATCTTGCCGGCGTTCGACAGGGCCTTGTAGATGCCGCCGAACGCTCGATCGTCCGGTGGCTTGATGCCGGCCAGCTTCGCGGCGTCGGTGATCAGCTCGCCGCTGCTGACGGTGTGCTTCTTCAGGTAGTCAAGCACGAAGGCGCGCGCGCGGCTGCTGAAACTCGGGTCTGCACGCTCTGCTCGATCGAGCGCCCGCGCGGCACCGATATCACCCTGCTCGCGCGGTGTCGCCGCGGTGAAGTCGAGCGATCCTTGCGAATCCATCATGGACAGACCCTTGACTGGCTTGTGAGTCGCTCGTGTGTCACGCGTGACATCGTTGGACTCCACGCGAAGTGAAGCGGAGGCGTGGCGCGGATCGCGCGTGCAACGAGCGACTGGTCCTCATCGGCCTGCGCCGGCGGCACCAGTTCGTAGACGATCGACTTGCAGCGGCCGTTGCGCAGCTCCCGGCCGGCCTCCCGAACGACGCAGTCGTCGGTGAGCCGACGGATCGCGTCGTAAACCGTGGCGGCCGACATGCCGAGCGCGGCGGCGGCATCGAGCGTGGTGCCGCGGCCGCCGCTCTGGAACCACAGGAGGACGGCGACATCGGCGCGGCGGCGCTTCATTCGATGACCTCCACGCTGACCTCGGCCAGCAGGGGGCTGTCGGCACCGACGCGGTAGCGCGCGGTCTCGACATGCTCGGCTTCCTGCTCGATGCCGATGCCGTCGAAGCCTTCCAGCTCGGCGGCCTTCATGGTGCTGCCGCTGCCGCTGAAGGGGTCCAAGACGATCGGCGCCGGCTGACCGGGGCGCGCCGGCGGCATGACGAGTCGCACTAGCCACCGCATGAGCAGGGTGGGCTTGAGCGTGGGATGTTCGTTCGAGCGCCCGGGCGGCAGGCCGTCGTTGCGATCCGACGTCGACGCCTTCGGGTGCCAGAAGAATCGCGCCGCCGATCCGGCGTCGTTGTGGAACGCGCCGGGCACGCGGTCTCGCTCGCCCGTCACGCGACCAGTGCTCGCCTGACTCGGCTCCTTGCCACCCACTGGCGATGCGGCGCCGGCCTCGCGCGGAAACATCGACACCACGCTCGCGCTTCCGTCGTGAACGGTATTGGCAGGCCACCGCCCGAGCGAACTCGCGCGGCCGCCACCTGGCGACAGGTCGGTGCTGCCGAGTTTGTCGCGCGACCTCGTGCCCGCGTGCCCACGGTCGCCGCTGTGGTTGCGCGCGTAGGCTTCGTCCTCGACCGGAATGCGGCAGCCGTCGATGTTCAGGCCGCCAACACCATGCATCAGGACGTTCTGCGCCACCGTGCCGCGGTGCGACTTGCGGGCCATCACGATCGGCTCGAACGAGGGCTTCAACTGCGTGCCCCAGCCCTTCCAGAGCTTCGCTTCGTCGGTTGCCGGCAGGTATTCGCGAGCCGTCGCGTCGATCTGGTCGAGGGTGTGCGAAGTGCTCGCCCAGCCCCCCGTCTTCCCGGCGCCGACACGGCCCGTGCGCACCATGGCCGCGTGGCGGTCGCTCTTCAGCTCGCCGCGCTCCCCTTCGGCGCCGAGCGCTCGATCGACGGCGCGGGCGATGTTGAGCGACTTCGGAAAGCCCTCGCCCGTGAACCATCCGAGCAGCCAGGGGCAGTCGCGCACCGCGACCTCCACCGTTTCGGCCTCGTGCAGGTTGAGCACGGCGTCGCGCAGCTCGAAGCCGGCGTCCTCGATCGCGCACGCGAGCCGATGAAAGGTCCTCGATCCGCCGAAGGCCAAGAGATAGCCCCCCGGCTTCAGCACGCGCAGCACTTCGGCCCAAAACGCCGGGTCGTGCGCGATGCCGGTCGCATCCCACCGCAAGGACATGAAACCCGTGCCGATGCGAGAGCGCCCGGCCGGGCTCTTCGTGTTCAAGCTCGCCGCGCCGGTGCCGCCCCGCTTCCCCGAAGTCAACTCGTAGGGCGGGTCACACACCACGGCGTCCACGCTGTTCTCGGCCAGCGTCGGCAGCACCACGCGGCTGTCGCCGCGAATGAGGCGGATGCTCAAGAGCGCCCTCGCGTCAGGCGTCGGCGTGCGCCGCGGCCATCGAGTGCACAGCCAGCAGCGCCGCCTGCACAGCGGCGATCAGCTCGCCGGCCTCCTTCTCGACGCGCTTGACCTCGTTGGGCGTAACGCGCTTGCCGCCGTCGGAGCGCGCGCCGGCCGAGTCGGTGATGCTCGCCACCAGCTCGGCGAACTGCGTTGCCATCTCGGAGAGCGCCTCGAAGCTGTTCCCAGCCGCCTCGCTGGTCGGCAGCGGCAGCACCATGCAGCCGCAGTCGGCGCCGAAGGCGGTCAGGATGCGCAGGTCCCGAGCGAGTTTGGTGACCTTCACGGCCGTGCCGAGCCCGAACTTCGCCGCCGAATAGTTGGGGTCGACCTCGTGGCTCAGCGTGGCCTCGTTCTTGCCGACCAACACCGCGAGCGCGCGCGAGCCGCCCGGGTAGTCGTGCACGACGTGGAAGGCTGCCAACTCCGCATTCATGGGGTACCTCGCGACAACGTGGGTCGGTTGTTGGTGTCGCGGCGGTGTGGGTCCGCGGCTAGAGTGCGTTGCATGACGCAACCAAAGGGGCCGGCGCGCCAGCAGCGGCCCGCGCCAGTGCCGTCGGTGCGGCAAGCGGAAGAAGAGCTTCGACGCGCAGAGGCCGAACGCTGGGCTTGGGACGCGCTACACAAGTGCCTGCGCTCGATCGTGGTGAACACGATGCGGGGAATCGTCTTGTGATCGCGCCCAACGCTCAGGCCTGCGCGACGGCCTCGCCCTTCGGGGCCGGCTTGTCAACCGCCTCGCGAAGGTGTGCCCAGAGCTGTCGCACCGTCTCGATCCTGGGGTCCTGCGTCTCACCGTCGCGCACCTTCAGAAGCGTCGTGAACGGCACGCCGGACTTGATGGCGAGTTCGCGCACCTGCACCGTCTTCAGGCGCTTGAGGAGGTTGCGAACCTCCTTGGCCGACGGGATCGCATCGGGGAGAGGTCGAGTCATGACGAGTAGCGTACCGTATGCGGTTGCTTAATGCAACAGGCAAAGCACCGCGTTCTGAGGTTCGCGCGTACCGATTTCGTGAAGACACCTCGGCTAGCGTGATCGACATGGATCTCTCTGACCCTCGCCGACACCTCTGGGCCGTCATCACGTCGATCGTTTCGGAGAAAGACCCGCCAGGCACTCGGCCGCCGTCGGTCGACCGAGTCAAGGCGATCACCGCGGTCGGCCGCGGAACGGTCCAGCGTATCGAGATGCTTTCGAACGACGCGCTGGCGCCGACCGAGATGCAAGACGTGCGACTGGGCTCGATCGTGCAGATCGCGCGCGCGCTTCGCGTGCCGACCTGGCGCTTGCTACACCCGGGCCGGATCAGTCGCGCGGCGCTGGAATTGATCGAGCTGTTCGAAGCGCTCGACGAGGATCAGCGTAAGGCCTTGCTCAACGTCGCGCAGGCGCTGCGTCGGCCGCAAGGATGGAAGGCCGATGAATCGCTGGACTTCGGCGAGCGGCAGTCTGCTGCCGAATCCCCAGCGCCCAAGGCCCCTACTCCGGCCCCAACATCGCGTGCGCAGTCAAAGCCTGCACCTGCGCCCAAGCCGAAGCCTCATCGCAGTCGGTGAAAACCCGCCGACACACGGTCGGCGACTCCAGGGCCTTCGCGACCGCCCAGGTGACGAACGGCTCGACCCAGCACGGTTGAACGATGGCCGCAACCGGCACCGGACAAGGGCCGTTGCCGCCGGGGTAGAGAAGCGCCATCAACTCGACGATCTTCGTCCGCTCGACAGCGATGCACGCGCCGCGCAAGTCGAGCGCGACGGCATAAACCTGACGCCCGATGGCGCCTCTGGCGCGACAAACGTCCACCTCAAGCTCCGCGACTGCGGCGCTTGACATCACGCCGCTGATGCTCACGTAGAGCACCCTGTCGCTCAGGCGCAGCGACATCCTGAGCCTCGCTCGGTCGCCAAGGACCACCACTCCAGCAGACTGCATCACACGCCACCCGTCGTTGCCCCGCCCCGTGAAGCGGGGTACAGCCAAACAAACTCCCCTGGTGTTGAAGTGTTCCAGCGTGCGCCGCTGTTGGCGACTGGATAGTTCACGGCCTCGCCCCCCCCCCCCCGCAAAACAGGGGGCGGAGCAACGCCTTCCAACAAAACAACCGAACACGGTTGACATGATCAACCGTTTACGGTTCTAATGGCGGCGTCTCAACGAAGACGCGCCGCGATTATGAACCGCTCCTCAGCACATGCACAACGAGCCCTGACTGTCGTCGCGCCAGCGGCTGCTGCGCCGGCCGTCGTGGTCATCCGAGAGACCTTGCAAGAGCGCGCGGAGCGGCTGTGGCCGGGTGACCCGGTGATGCAGTCGAAGTGGCTGGCGGCCATCGCCATGGTCCGCAACTCCGACGTGGGCTGGATGCTCGACGCCATGTCCCCGCGGCTCGCGGTGGCGCGCCGTGGATAGCGGCCTGCGCGGCGCAGTGGACGACCTGCTGCGCGAGATGTGCCTGTGGGCTGGCGCGATCGCCGGCGGGTGCGCCGCCGCTTTCTACTTGATGCCCGTCGCCTTTGGCGGATGAACGTGGCCGACGACCTCGAAGCGCTGCACGGCGAAGAGCGCGACCCGCAGGCGCGCCTCGAAGGTGCCGGGGTCGTTGTCGTGCCGACGGTCTTTGCGGGCTTGCTCGCGCTGGCCGCCGCCGCCTGGAAGTTGATTTCCTACCTCAACTGAGAACCACCTCATGAACGCTCCTACGGACAAGACCACCGCCATCGCCCTCGCCGCCGCCGAGGCGCCGCTGGCCTCGATCGACACGAGCACCGCGGCGCTCATCCTGAGCGATTCGCACCTCGGCAAGTTGATCATGGTGGCCGAGATGATGGCGACCGGGCGCGCCACGGTGCCGAAGCACTTCCACGGCAACAAGGGCGACTGCCTCGCGGTCTGCATGCAGGCGACGCAATGGGGCATGAACCCCTTCGCTGTCGCGCAGAAGACCTTCCTGGTGCAAGGTGGTGTGCTCGGCTACGAGGCGCAACTCATCGTCTCGGCCATCAACACCAGCCGCGCCCTCGTCGGCCGTTTGCATTGGGAGTGGTTCGGCGAGTGGGAGCGGATCGTCGGCAAGTTCAAGATGGTCGAGAGCAAGACCAAGAAGGACGACGACGGCCACCCCAAGAAGTACATCGTGCCCGCCTGGGACTTCGACAAGGACGAAGAGGGGTTGGGCGTCATCGTGCGCGGCACGCTGCGCGGCGAGTCGCAGCCGCGTGAGCTGACGCTGCTGATGAAGCAGGCGCGCACGCGCAACAGCACGCTCTGGACCGAAGACCCGAAGCAGCAGCTCGCCTACTTGGCATCGAAGCGCTGGGGTCGCCTCTACACGCCCGAGGTGATCTTGGGCGTCTACTCGCCAGAGGAGCTGGAGCAGCTTCCGCCCAAGGACATGGGCGAGGTCGAGATCGTCGGCTCGAAGACGCTCGACGCACAGTTGCTCGCCGAGTGGCGGGCCGCAGCGGAGAAGGGCACGAAGGAAGCCACGAAGCACTGGCGGGCGATGTCGAAGGACGTGCAGGCTCTGGCGACCGCTGAGCAGAAAACCGAAATGTGGGAGATCGCCACGAAGGCGGATCGCAGCCGCACGGTCGACGCGAACGCGGCCACAACGCCCACCGCCGCCGCGGCCCCGCCCGCTGCGCGATCGCCCGCAACCGCGGCCGCGGCCGCCGACGGCGACGGGGTCGTCGACGACGACTTCGTGCGGCAAATGAACGCCGCCGAGAAGACCCAGGGAGGTGCGTGATGCAAGCCGTCCACTTCCGCTGCTCTTCGCTCGGCAAGATCATGGGCGACGCGCGCTCGATCGACGACGACCTTCGCACGCCGGAGGTCGAGGCGATCATCGACCGCACGAAGCGAAGCCCTGAGGAGAAGGCGCTGATCGCCCGGCTCAAGGCGATGTCGTTGTCGGAGGCCGCGCGGACGCATGTGCGCGAGCTGGTGACGGCCGAAGTGTTCGGCATCGACGTGCCCGGCGCCGAGGCCCGCGTGCTCGCCAAGGGCAAGGCGGTCGAAGGCGACATCCTGGACATGATCAACCGCGTCTGCGGCGTCTCGATCGTGAAGAACACCGAGCGCTTCACGAACGAGTGGATCACCGGCGAGCCAGACGCGATCGACGTTCCGCGCGACGAAGGCCACGACGCGAAGGCGGCCTGGTCGATCATGACCTTCCCCATCTGCCGCGACGACGTGGAAGCCATGTCCACGTTCAACAACTACGTCTGGCAGATGCGCGGCTACATGATGCTGACCGGCCTGTCGCGCTGGCACATCCAGCACGGGCTGGTCGACACGCCAGAGGAGCTGATCGGCTACGAGCCGAAGGTGCTGCACGAGGTCAGCCACGTCCCCGAGCACCTTCGCCTGACCACCTACACGATCGAGCGCGACCTCGCGTGCGAGGAGCTGATCAAGCTCAAGGTCGAGCGCGCGCGCCTCTACTACGAGCAGGTTGTCGCCGAGTTCGACGCTGTCCACCGGCCGAACCGGTTTGCAGCACGGTCGAGCCCGCCGGCGCCTCTCGATCAAGCGCCGGCGCCGAAGTTTGCGCCGGTGACCGGCGGCACGGCGCTTCTCGCCGACCCCTTCATGGCCGAAGCCTGACCCGGAGACCTCGATGGATGCAGTGATGGAGCGCGGCGCAGCAGCGCCGGCGCAAGCTGTCGCAGTCGCGGCGCCCGCCGACACGAAGCTGGACCTGCGGCGCATCGACCTCACCGACGTCGCGCTGGCGCAGTTTGGCCCATGGGGCGAAGACGTGGGGATGGTCCGCACGATGCTCACGGGCGTGGTGTACGACCTGTCCACTCAAGCCAAGGTCGACGAGGCGAAGTCGCGGCGCCACACGCTGATCGGCAAGCCGCGGGCCGAGGTGCGCCGAGTGTCGAAGGACTTGAAGTCCAAGCTCGCGCAAGTCAGCAAGGCAATCGGCGCTGAAGAGGCGAAGGCTGTGGCCGCCTACGACGACGTGGAAACGCTGATCACGCCGCAGATCGAGGCCGCCCAGTCCTTGCTCGATGCCGAGCGCGAACGCCTGCGCGAGGTCGAGCGCGCAAGGGTCGCCGAGCGCGAGCAGCGCCTGGTGCAGATCGCGGGCTACGTGAAGCTGGCCGACGGCAGGAAGGCCGCCGAGATCGCCGCCGGCATCAGCTATGTCGAGGCAATCGCGCTCGACGCCGCCTGGTGGAACGACGACTTCATCGAGCGCGCAAAGGAGGTCAAGGCGAGCGCCCTTGCATCGCTGACGCAGCTCCACGCTGCCGCGGCAGCTCGCGAGGCGGAGGCCGCGAGGGTCGAAGCGCAGCGCATCGAGAACGAGCGCCGCGAGCGCGAACTGGCCGAGCAGCGCGCCGCGGTCGAGCGCGAACAGAACGCCCTCAAGGCGCTCATGTCGGAGCTGCAGGGCCTTCAGCAGCAGCCCATCGTCGCGCGCACCGGCCGTCTGGGTGTGCGCGCCGGCGGCACGCTCCAGTGCGCGCTCGACACGCTCGCCGAGACCGAGCGCTGGGAGCTGCCTGCCGAGCGCTGGGGCGACATGCTGCCGCTGGCCCAGGCGACGAAGGCCCGAGCCGTTGCCGAGATCCGGGCCATCGTGGCCGAGGTCGAGCACGAACAGGAAGCCCAGGCGGCGCGCTCAAGCGCCGCGGCGACGCCGGCCGCTGTCGCCGGCGCCGATGTGTCGCCGGTCAGCGACGCGGGGATGGCGGAGACCCCTGCGCGCGAGCGCGAAGCCGCCCCGTTCACCTTGAGGGCCGAAGAAGAAGGCGGTAGCCCGGCGGACGCGCCGGCCGCGGTGGACGCGCCGCGCTCGAATGCCGGCAACGAGCCCGCCATGGCCGAAGGCTCGCCGAGCGGTGAAGGGGCCGCGGCGGCGCAGGCCGAAGTGGGAGCCGCCGATCCCGAGCCAGCAGCGAATGACGACGCGGCTGAAGCTGCGCGTGTCGCCGCGGCTCTGTCGGCCTTCAGCATCGTCGACGACGAGCAGGATTCGCAACGCCAAGCGAGTGAGGCGCTGACCGACCCGAACGCCACGGGCAACGGAAGCATGGCCCGCAACACCGACGACGCAGCGCCCGTCGGGGGTCCGGCCGAAGGCGCGGCGGTGGCTTCGGCCGCCGCCGCGCCGGGTTCTCTGAGCGACGACAGGGACGCCCAAGGTGCCCCCATCACGGGGGGCGCGGACAAGGCGCCGACCCTGTCGCTCGGCGATCTGTGCGTCCGCTACGGCGCGGGCTTTTCGATGACAAGGCACTTCGTCGAGGCGGTGCTTGGCGTTCCGGCGAGCGGTCTGAGCCCTCGCAAGACGCCGCTGTGGTCGAAGCACGACGAGCGTGCGCTCGCGGCCGCTCTGAGCGCGCTCGCGAACCGCATCGTGCGCGGAGCGAGCTGATGTTCGCGAACCTCATCCTCTACAAGATGCACGGCGACGCGCCGGACATCACGAGGCTCGCGTTCAACATGGAACTGCACGGGTTCGAGCCGTGCACGCCGACGCAGGAGTCGACCTTCGGCTGGGTGCCGCCGCGGGAAGAGGAAGGCGGCGCCTTGCTCGAAGGCATCGGCGGCCACCTGCTCGCGATGCTCATGATCGAGACGCGCATGCTGCCAGCGGCCGTCGTCAAGCGCCGCGTCGACGCGATGGCCCGTGCCTGGCTGAAGGAAACCGGCCGTAAGCCGAGCCGCAAGGTGCTCAAGGACATGAAGACCGAGGCGCGGCAGGAGCTGCTGCCGAAGTCCTTCACGCGGCAGGTCAAGGTGCCGGTGTGGATCGACACGCGCCGCATGCTCGTGGTGATCGACGCCACCAGCGGCACCCGGGCCGATGTCGCGGCGCTCGCGCTCGCCGAGTGCTGGCCGCGCATGAACCTGCACGAGCTGCGCACGGTGCAGAGCCACTCGGGCTGCATGACCGCGTGGGTGCGCGACGAGAGGCCGCCGGCGGACTTCACGCTCGATCGCCAGGTCGAGCTGCGCGGCGACGGCAACGGCGAAAACCCGCCGTCCGTCACCCTCACCGACATCGACGCGAGCAGCCCCGAGGTGCGCGACTGGATCGACGAAGGCATGCGCGTTGTGCGCCTGGCGCTCACCTACCGCTCGCGCGTCTCGTTCGTCCTGCACGGCAACGGCCATGTGAAGGCCGCGACGCTGCTGGATCTCGCGTTCGAGAACCGCAAGACGCTCGACGACGTGTTCGACACCGACTTCGTTCTCCGCACCGGCGAGCTGGGCGCGCTTCTCGACGCGCTGCTCGGCAGCCTGGGCGGCTCGATGGCGTTGCCGATCGAGGAAGCGGCCGCCGCATCGAAGCCCGCTGCAACCACCACCGAGAAGGAAGGAGCCACGGCATGATCGTCAGCAAGGACGACGTCCGTGCCGCGTTCGCGCGCTCGATCGCTCTCGATCCCGCAGAGGACAACGCCGTGCGCGCCGTCGCGCAGTCGATGGCGCTGCCCGAAGATGTGGTGCGCGAGGCGCTCGTCGACGCCGAGAGCGAGGCCACGTCGTGAGCCGGCGCGCGCGCAACCGAGCCGGCGCGATGGCGGCCAAGCGGCTTTCCCTCATGCCGCTCGGCCCGGACGACGACGAGGACGTCGAAGAGCCCGACGACGAGGGCGGCATCGACGCCCAGCGCGACGAAGAACGAGAGCGCGAGGAGGCGTGGTCATGTCCTGCCTGACGCTGCCGACCTATCGCGGCTACGGCCGCGACGTCACGATCGACGTTACGCGCGTGACCCACTGGGAGCGCGTGGACTACAACGGCAATGCAGGCGTCGAGATCCACCTCGACACCGGCAAGACGGTCACGGTCGAAGGCGCGATGCACGAGGTCGGTCGCCGCATCGCGGCTGCGAAGGACGCTCTCGTGCGCTCGCAGGAGAAGCGCCCCGTCGAGATCCCCGCCGGCACCGTGATCGCCGCGCGGGCGCTACTCAGCCAGCTCGGGCAGCAGCGCCCCGAGCTGGACACCGACCTGGTCATGGTGCTCGCGGCCTCGGTCGTCGAGCTGGCGACGGACTAGCGCGATGGCGTTCGACATCGGCTTCGGTGCCGGCTCCGCGGAATACGCGGTCATCCGCCGCGACGGCTGCACGCTGGTGCGCGGCTCAATTCCGATCGACGACCTCGCCGCGCTCACGCGCCGCGAGAAGCGGTCCGTGCTGTGCCCGACGCTCGCCCGCCTCGCCGGCGTCAACATCGCTTTCGGGCCCGCCGACGCGATCGACGCGCTGACGACGCAACTGCGAGAGCGGTTCCTGCGCGCGAACCCCGACGCGACGCCGATGGAGCGGTGGCTCGCGATCGGCGAGCGCGGCGCCAGCAGCGATGCCATCGCCGGCCACCTGGGCGGCGCCCGCATCGGCTACCACGACAGCTACCCGCGAGACCCGGACGACCTCAGTCGCTGCATCGGCCTGCTCGATGACGTGCCAGGGCTGCGGGAGGGCATGCACCGCATGTCCGGCGTGTCCCCGCAATGGAGCGCCCTGGTCGCGGTGTGGCCGCAGCTCGAAGCCACGTTCCGCGCCGAAGTCGGCCCGAAATGGCGCGACCCCCGCACGCGGTGGAAGGCGCCGAAGACCTATGCGGCCATGCGAGCCGCAATCGATGGAGCGAAGACCGAATGAACGTCACCCAAGAACTCGTCACGCCGAAGCTCGCCGAGGCGTGGCTGGTCGCGAACAAGAGCAACCGCACCATGCGCAGCGGCGTCGCGGAGCGCTACACCGCCGACATGAAGGCCGGCCGCTGGACCGAGTGCCCAGAGCCCATCACGTTCTACGCCGATGGTGACCTCGCGGATGGACAGCACCGGCTATGGGCGATCGTCGAAAGCGGCTGCAGCATCAGCTTCCTCATCGCACGAGGGCTGAGCCGCGAGGCGGGGCTGAACATCAACACGGGCCTGGGCCGATCGCTTATCGACAACGCTCGCATCAGCGGCGCCGACACCGGCTTGTCGCCGGCCGTGATCACCGCAGCGCGCGCGATCGAGTTCGGCGTAGCCGCGCCCGGCCGCGCGCTGTCGAACGCCGAAGTGCTGGCGACAGTCGAGAGGCACCGCGAGCCGGCGACCTTCGCCGCCACGACTGTGAAGCGCAGGCAACTCCTGTGCGGCGCCGTCGTGCTGGGCGCAGTCGGCCGCGCGTACCTGCACGAGCCAGACCACGATCGGCTGCGGCGGTTCTGCGATGTTCTCGGCAGCGGGTTCTACGAGGGCGACGGCGAGACCGCGGCGGTGACGCTGCGCAACTACCTGACGACGAAGGGCGCCACCGCTTCGTCGAGCGCGCTGTGGCGCGACACCTTTCTCAAGTGCCAGAACGCAGTCTGGTACTTCATGCGCGGGAAGAAGCTCACCGCGATCAAGGTCGTGAGCGAAGAGGTCTACCCGCTCGCGAAGGCGAAGCTGGCGCGGTCGAGTCGCGTCGGCAAGGTGACCGAGAAGAGCCGCGCCGCCGCGCGCGTCGGGGCCTGAGCATGGCGGAGACGACCGCCATCTCCTGGACGGACGCGAGCTTCAACCCCTGGTGGGGTTGCCAGAAGGTGTCGCCGGCATGTGATTCGTGCTATGCCGAGCGCGACTCGAAGCGCTTCGCGCCAGGCCGCGTGCTGTGGGCAGTCGGCGCCAAGCGCCGCACCTTCGGTGATGCGCACTGGCAGGCGCCGCTGAAGTGGGCGAAGACGATGCCCGCGAAGCTCGGCCGGCGGCCGCGCGTGTTCAGCGCCTCGATGGGCGACTGGCTCGACCTCGACGCGCCGGTCGCCGACTTCGTGCGCCTGCTCGACACGATCCGGCTCACGCCCGAGCTTGACTGGCTGCTGCTGTCGAAGCGCATCGGGAACTGGCGCAAGCGGCTGGACTTGGCGCGGCTCGCGCCTATCGACCTGAGCAGCACCGGCTTTGAAATCGCGTTGAACGGACTAGACGAGCCCGTCACGACGAACCTGCATTGGGTCATCGCCGGCGGCGAGAGCGGCCCGAAGGCGCGGCCCGCGCACCCCGACTGGTTCCGCTCGCTGGCCGATCAATGCCGCGCTGCGTGCGTCGCATTCTTCATGAAGCAAATGGGCGGGCACCCCGACAAGCGCGCTGACATGGCCCTGTTTCCGCCCGAGCTTGCGGCTGCAGGAGTTACCGACATGACCAAGAGCACCGGTGTCGGGCGCGGCAGCAACCCTGCGTCCTGGGGCCATCACAAGAGCGGGCCTGATCACCCGCGATGGAATCGCGAGCGCATGGTCAGCGACCATGGCTACATCAAGCTGCGCGTGGGCAAAGAACACCCCCTCGCAGACCCGAACGGCTACGCCTACGAGCACCTGGTGGTGTGGGTATCCGCCGGTCGCCCGCGCCCGTCTGATGGCGAAACGCTGCACCACCGGAACGAGGACAAATCGGACAACCGGATCGGCAACCTGGAACTGCTCACGCGACCCGAGCACAGCCGACACCACGACACCGAGCGTGGGCGCGACCACAACGGACGCTTTCAGCTCGCGCCGCTCGGCAACCGCGTGCACGACGAACCACGAGGAGTCTGATGAATCACTATGACGTGCTCGGCGTCGAGCGCGACGCGACCGCCGACGAGATCCGCGCCGCGTGGCGTCGCAAGTGCTCGGAGCATCACCCCGACCACGGCGGCGACCACAACGCCATCGCCGCGGTCAACAAGGCCTACGAGGTCCTGGGGGACGCAGCGCGCCGCAAGCGCTTCGACGACACCGGCTCCGACGAGCCCGGGAAGGACGTCGACGAAGAGGCGCGCAGCATGGTCCTGAGCATCTTCGCCGAAGCGATCGACGCCGACCCGAGCCGCATGCTCGTGGTGGCGCACTCGCTCCTCGGAACGAAGCGTCAGCAGGCGCTGCGAGCCCTGCAAGTGATGCAGGCGCGACGCGAAGGGCTCATGACCCTCAGCGGCAAGTGGCGCGTGAAGGAGGGCAGGAACCTTGCGCAGCAGATCGTCGACCAGCGCATCGAAAACATCGGTCGCGAGATCGATGCCGTGCAAGAAGCGATCGTCGCGTTCGGCCGCGCGGCCGCTCTGCTGCGCGACTACGAGGACACCCAGGTCTACAGCCTGTCGTTCTTCCCGGCGTGATGAAGAGCGTTCCACTCTCGTTCAAGGCGCCGATGGTGCGCGCGCTGCTCGCGGGCACGAAGACGCAGACGCGGCGCGTGATGGCCGACCAGCCGAAGACTGCGCCGACGGTATGGAAGGCTGGCCTGAACCGCTCGATGTCGCGCGTAGCGATGGCTGCGAGTTGGGAGGAGGGCGGCGACCTCTACTCGTGCCTGTGTCCCTACGGCGTGCCCGGGGACCGGCTGTGGGTGCGCGAGACGTGGGCCCCGGACCCGCCGATTGACGACTCTTGGGCTTCGAGCGGATGGTCGGGTTGCGGGCGCCGAATCGACGGCGTACCGGAGCGCTTTCGGCATCCGCACTTCTGCATCTACGCGGCCGACTGGTTACACGGCCCCGTTACGTGGCGACCCAGCATCCACATGCCCCGGTGGGCCAGCCGCATCACGCTTGAGCTGTCCACGGTGCGCGTCGAGCGGCTACAGGACATCAGCGAGGCGGATGCGATCGCCGAGGGTGTGAGCCACGAGCCGCGCTGCCTGCCCGATGACGACGCCGCGGCCTTTCACCGGATTGGCCCGGTCGCCGGCGACAGCTTCCCGATCGCGCGCTACGCGGCGCTGTGGGATTCGATCAACGGCCCCTGCTCGTGGGAGGAGAACCCCTGGGTCTGGGTCATCGCATTCCGCCGCATCAGCGGCTCAACCGGAGAGAGCGCGTGAAGCGTGTTCGCATCGAGAAGACCCGCCTGATCAAAGTCCTCAAGGCCAACGCTGAGAAGCACAAGGCCGAGTACGAAGCCGCGTTCAAGGTGTGGCGCGAGCGCCAGATCGAGACCCTGCGCCTTGCGATCGCTCGCCTGGACCAGGGCGACGGGGCGGCTCGCACCTGGGAGCCCTACTCGGCCCTGCTCGAACGGCCTACCGAGCACAGCGTCGAGTACACGCGCGCGCTCGCGATGCTGGAGATGTCGGCCGACACCGTCATCGAGCTGGAGCACAACGAGTACGTCCAGTACGTCGAAGACGAGTGGGCGTGGCAGCGCGCCTTCAAGGCGGCCACGACCAGCTACCTCGGGCGCCGATCGTGAACTTCCACGACCCCAAGCGCTACCGCGAGCGCTCGATCCCGCGGGACAAGGAAGCGGCGATCAAGTCGCTCGACGCGTTCTTCAAGGAACTGGACTCGATGGTGCAGAAGCACGCGATCCAGGACTTGACCGTGAGCGCTGTCGTACCGGTGACCGTGCCGCCGCGCGACCTGACCGAGGAGGAGTTCGAGGGCCACATCAACGTCGTCGGTCACTTCGGCGACGAGCGGCGAGCCGTCGAGATGGCCGCATACGCGATGGGGTACTGGCGGTCGCGGCGATCGGACGCAGCGATGCGGCTGGAGAGCGACGGCGCGAAGGCAGCAGGCCGTCTCTGACGAGTGGAAGCGAATGCCGCCATGCTGCTGCGCCGCGTCGTCGAGACGCTGCCGCGCTTCACTTACCTTTTCGGCGCGGAGGCGGCGCTGCACGATGGCATCGCGCAGGTGCTGCGCGGCGCCGGCGTCGAGTTCGAGCGAGAACACGTTGCCGGGCCCAAGGACCGCTTCGACTTCCTGTTGCCAGGCGGCATCGTGATCGAAGCCAAGGTCGCCGGCTCGATGCCGGAAGCGCTTCGCCAGTGCCTGCGCTATGTCGAGCGCACCGACGTCTCCGCGGTCGTGCTGGTCGCCTCGCGCGCCTGGGCCAAGGGATCGCACACCCGATCGTTCAGCGGCAAATCCATCCACATCGTCCACCTTCGAGGCGCCGCCTTCTGATGCTGTCCTATGGAACCGTAACCTTTGGAGCGCGAGAGTGGCGCATCACCTGCGAGCCGTTCGTGAGAGCGCGCCTCAAGCGCGTCTTCCCTCGCGCGCCGCAGCACGCGGCCGACAGCATCAGGCTTTCGGCCTCACCGGAGAACACGCGCGAGCTGGCCTGGTTCCTCCAGCGCTACCCGATGGAGGTCGACCGCCCGGACCTCATGGACTCGCTGGCGCAGCAGCACCTCGACACCGAGCAACGGCTGGCCGACCTGATGAGCGGCCACATCGCGCCAGGCGTCGTCGAGCTGGCCGAGCCGGCGCGCGCGTACCAGCTCTTCGCCGCCGAGATGCTCACCGTGCGCGACGGCTACATCCTGGCCGACGACGTCGGGCTCGGCAAGACGATCAGCGCCATCTGCTGCATGGTGCGGGAAGGCAACCTGCCGGCCGTCGTGGTGTGCCCTGCCCACCTGCCGCGCCAGTGGGCAAAGCAGATCAAGCGTTTCGCGCCAACGCTCAGCGTGCACGTCCTGAAGAAGGGCACGCCCTACGACCTGACGCCGCGACGGCGCGAGAAGCAGCCGGAGCTGTTCGACACCTCGCTGCCCGACGTGATCATCACCAGCTACCACAAGCTGCGCGGCTGGGCCGAAACGCTCGCCGGCGTCGCGAAGTTGATCGTGTTCGACGAGTGCCAGGCGCTGCGCAGCCAGGGCACCGAGATCCACTACGCGGCCGAGCATGTCGCACACCGTGCAACGAAGCGCATCGGCCTCAGCGCGACACCAATTTACAACTACGGCGGCGAGTTTCACACCGTGCTGTCGGTCATCGCGCCCGGAGCGCTCGGTGAGCGCGATGAGTTCATCCGCGAGTGGTGCACCACGGCGCCTGGCGAGAAGTCGAGGTTGAAGGACTCGAAGGAGTTCGGCGCCTACCTGCGGCGCGAGGGCCTGATGCTGCGCCGCACGCGCGCCGACGTCGGCCGAGAACTGCCCGAGCTGACGAAGGTCATCCACGAGATCGACGCCGATGCCAAAGCGCTCGATGCGATCAAGGGAAACGCGGTCGAGCTGGCGAAGATCGTGCTGCGCCACAACGAGCAGTTCAAGGGCCAGAAGATGCAGGCCGCCGGCGAGTTCGACGCGCTCATGCGGCAAGCCACGGGTATCGCGAAGGCGCCCTACGTCGTCGAGTTCGTAAAGCTGCTGCTGGAGAGCGGCGAGCCCGTCGTGCTGTTCGGATGGCACCGCGAGGTCTACCGCATCTGGATGGAAGGCCTCGCCGAATTCAAGCCGGTGCTCTACAGCGGCAGCGAGTCGGCGAACCAGAAGGACGCCGCGGTGGCCGAGTTCCTGTCCGGTCGCTCGCGCGTGCTGATTCTGTCGCTGCGGTCTGGCGCCGGCCTCGACGGCCTTCAGGGCTATTGCCACACCGGCGTCTTCGGCGAGATCGACTGGAGTCCCGGGGTCCACGAGCAATGCATCGGGCGCTATCACCGCGATGGCACGAACGACCCGTGCATCGCCTACTTTCTGCTCTCCGATGCCGGCGCGGACCCGATCATGGCCGAGGTGCTCGGCTTGAAGCGCGAGCAGATCGAAGGCGTGCGCAACCCCGACACGGCGCTGGCCGAGCGCATCGACACCGGCGAGAACAGCATCCGCCGGCTCGCGCGCGAGCTGCTGGCTCGCCGCGGCATCGAGGTGCCGCGCGAAGACAACGTCGTGCCGATCACCGCATCGGAAAGCGCCTCGCGGCCCGAGACGATCGACGCCTAACCTGCATCCGATGTCAGCCACCCGCCGTCAGCTCGTTCACGACGATGACCTCATGTTCGGCTTCGCCACCGAGGCCGAATGCCACGAGGCCGTGCTGTCGTTGAACGCGCATGCGAAGCGCCTGGTGCGCGACCCGCGCAACGCCGGCAAGCGCTTCCGGCTGATCCTCGGCGAGGACCGCATGAGCCTCACCGCTCGGCAGCGGCGCTTCCTGCACGGCGTGGTGCTGATGCAGGTCTCGGAGCAGGCGCGCGCCGGCGATCGACGCTACGTGATGCGCGTGTGGAAGGAATACTTCCGCGAGCTGTTCCTGGGCTCGACCTGGGAAACGCTGACCCTGCCGTCCGGCGAGGTGCGCACGGTCGAGCAGCGCATCAGCAGCGAAGAGCTAACGGTCGGCCAGTACGCCACCTACATCGAGCAGGTGATCGCGCACGCGCAGACCGAGCTGAACGTCGAGTTCGACTTCGACGAGTACGAGCGCCGCGAGCGCGAGGCGATTGCACTGCGCCTTATCCGGCAGGCGCAGCAGCGTGCTCGCGCAACCACACGCGAGGCAGAACCAGCGTGAAGTGCGAAGCGTGCCGCCGCCATCTCAAGTCGTTCAGCGTGTCGATCACGACGAGCGATGGGCTAACCTACGGCTGGGGGCCGCGGTGCGCCAGGGCCATCACGTTCGGCAGGAAGGCGAGATCGCGCCGGGTCGAGTCGCCGCGGCGCCTGCGACCGCAGGACCTGCGGCAGCGGGACTGGGTTGCGGAGGCGCCCCAGTGCTGAAGCGGTCGAAGCCGATGAAGCGCACGGGCTTCAAGCCTCGCGTGCCGCCGCGTCCGGCCAAGGTCATCGACTACACGCCGACATCGCGCGCGCTCCCGCTCCTGCGTATGGCCGACACGCGAGCGCGGCTCAGCGTGCCGCTGCCGCCGCGGCCCAGGCCCAAGGACAGCGCGGTGCAGAGCGAGGCCTACATGGCCGCGGTGCGCCGCCTCGCGTGCGCGCGCTGCGGCACGTTCGCGCCCGGGCTGATCCAGTTCTGCCATGCAGACGCCGTCGGCGGCCGGGGTGGCAAGGGCAAGGGCCTCAAGAGCGACTGCCGCCGCGGCTGGCCTGGCTGCGGGCCGCACGGCGCCGAGAGGGGCTGCCACTGGTACGTCGGGACCAGCGGCAGGATGAAGAAGGACGAGCGGCGAGCGTTCGAGGCCGAGGCCGGCGCACGCACGCGAGGAGCAGTCGAAGCCGCCGGCTGGTGGCCGGCTGGACTGCCGAAGTGGGACGAAGAGCGAGAGCCATGAGCACGAAAGAAAGCGCGGTGACGTGGATCGGCAAGCCCATCGTGGACCCCGTGATCCGGCCGCACCACATCGCGAAGGCGATGGACGTGACCGTCGAGACGGTGCACCGCTGGCGCAAGGCGCGCCCGAGCAAGCTGCCTCCTTGCGACGTGGTGCTGAGCCGCGAGACGATGGGGTGGCGGCGCTCGACACTGGTCGCGGCCGGTATCGACATCCCGCTCCCGGGCGAAAAGGAGCCGGTGGGCATCCCGCAGGCTGCGTAGGCATCGCTGTAGGCACGCTATGCAGAAACGCTTGCAAGATATTGATTTTGAGAGCGTCGTGACGGACGCCCCTTCCGCCAATTTGATCGCGCAAGCACCTCGAACAGGCGCCTTCCGCGATTGATCCACACCGGATTCGGTGTGCAAAATCAGGCACTTGCAGCGGTTCACGAGCCGCAACCGCCTGCAACCGGCGCGCACTGCCGGCAACCCGATGGAGACCTCGCCGTAGGCATCCCTGTCGGCATCGCGGCCGGTACTCACACGCGATGCCTACAACAGCTCTCACCGACGCGAAGGTCCGGTCCCTCAAACCGAGGCCGAAACCCTACAAGGTCTTCGACGGCAAGGGCCTACACCTCTACCTCAGTCCGACCGGGGCGAAGGTGTGGCGTCTGGCCTATCGACTGCACGGCAAGCCCCAGACGATGAGCTTCGGGCCCTACCCCGAGGTGTCGCTGGTGGCCGCTCGCGGTAAGCGCGACGAGGCCCGCGAGCGACTGCGCGCCGGCGCCGATCCGATGCAGCCGCGGCGCGCGGCGCGCGGCGCCCTGACGCTGAAGGATGCGTGCGAAGGCTACTGGCGCGACCGGCAAGACATCAGCGCGGACTACCGGAAGAACATCCAGCGCGCCTTCGAGATGCACGTCTACCCCGTGATCGGCGAGCGCAGCGTCGCCGGCCTGACGCGGGACGACTTCATGGACGTGTTCAAGCCCATGAACGCGAAGGAGCTGTTCGACTACGTGCGCAAGGTCCGCGGCTGGCTGCGGCAGCCGATCGACTGGTGCGTCGAGCATGGCGAGGCCGCGGTCAACCACGTCGCGCTGATCAAGCCCGAGAAGGCCTTCGGGAAGCGCAAGCAGGAGCACTTCGCTTCCGTGCCGCTGTCGGAGGTCGGCGCCCTGCTCTACCGCATCCGCATGGAGGGCGAGCTGCAGAGCGCCCTGGCCTGCCGGCTGCTCGCCTACACCTGGGTCCGGACGGTCGAGCTGCGCACCATGATGCCCGGCGAGCTGGAAGCGACCGAAGGAGGCTTGTGGCGCATCCCCAAGGGGAAGATGAAGCGCCGGCGCGAGCACCTGGTGCCGCTGTCTCGCCAGGCGAGCCAGCACGCGAAGGCTCTCGTCGAGCGCTCCCCCGGTTCACGCTTCGTGATGCCCAACGACCGCCGGCCTGATCGGCCGATGAGCGAGAACGCCATCCTGTACCTCCTCGGCCGCATCGGCTACGCCGGGCGCATGACAGGACACGGATGGCGCACCATCGCATCGACCTGGGCGAACGAGAACGGGTGGACGCCCGATGCGATCGAGCGTCAGCTCGCGCACGCTCCGGACGACGAGACGCGAGCGATCTACAACACCGCGCAGTACCTGCCGGAGCGACGGCGCATGCTGCAAGCCTGGGCCGACTGGCTCGACGAGCAGGAGGCCGCCGCGACCCGGTTGTTTCACGGGAAACAATTTGCACCGTGAACGGTTGACTTTCGGATCGTTATGGATCACGATACGGTTCCCAACGCAGGAGCCGTCGCCAATGGACATCGCCCAGCAACCCGACACACCAAGCCAGGCCTCGCCGGCCGCTATCGGCGCGAGCGCATCGTGAGCGCCGCACGCACCCCGCCACCTGACGACCTGCGCTTCGCCGCGGACTGGCTGCGCCAGTACGACGACGAGCACGACGGCGGAGAGGACACCGCCCGCTGCGCCCGCATCGCCGACTGGCTCGACGAGCAGGCCATCGCGAAGGACCTGCGCGATGCCGCGCGCGAGCACGGCCTGCCGGTCGGCAAGCTCCGCAGCAAGCTGCGCGAAGATCCTCGCGCGCAATGAGGCGGCAGCGCCGTGAAGCCCGCCCGGCCGGCGCCGCACCCGCGCAACTGGCCGTTTCCGACATACAAGGGCGAGCCCTACCGGCCGCCGCCGGAGCCGAAGACACCGCGCCCGACGCGCGCGCCACGCACGCCGTGGCCTGCGCCTGACGCGCCGCCGGCGCTGCTGTAGAAGCCGGGGCCGGCGCTGCCCTTGCTGGGCGTGGGAAACGCGTGCCGCGCGGATGTTTCGCTCCTCACGACGGAAGGCCAACCGCCGCCGCGCGCGCTGCGACCGCCCGCCGGCCCCGGAAACCTCAGCTCTCCGGCGCCGGCTTGACCGCCTGCACCAGCACGACAGCGACGTCGCCGTCCAGGAACACCACGACGACCACGCCGTCGCGGAGCAGCCAGCAGCCGCCGACGCGGGCGCCCTGCCTCGGCACCCACTCGGCGCGGCGCGCGGCACCCACGCACATGCCGGCCTCCGTGTACAGGTCGATGCGTGAGCCGTCCACGTCGGGGACGAAGCCGACGAGCGCGGCGGCCAGCAGCAGCGCCGAGGCCACGGGTCAGCCTTCGGCCGGGGTGAAGTCGACGTAGAAGGTCTGCCCGAGCTGGAACTGCGCGGCGACTTCGGACCGGGTCACCCACATGTCGACCGTGCCACCCGGCGTCGCCGCGAAGAACTTGCCGTTCTCGCTCTCGGGATCGCTGTCGTACACCGGGCTCATGCTGAAGCCGTTCGGCTTGCCATCGCCGTCGTGGCGGACGTTGCTGACTCGGAACTTCGCTCGCGCGGTCATGAAGACTCCTTCGTTGGCGATGCGGCTGGCGCCGCCGTTTCGATGCCCAGGGCGGCGCCGGCTGGCGCTACCTGGTCGCGCTGGCCGGCCTCGACGGCGTCGGCCCATCGGCGAAGGGCTCGCACGCCAGCTCCGGCTTCTTCAAGGTCGAGGCTGCATAGGCGGTGAGCGCGCAGTGCCTCGTCCACGACGAGCCCGAGGGCATCGGCTCGCGAACGACAGGCGCCGACGGTGTCTTCGGCTTCGGTGACGCCACCGGAAGCGGCGGCAGCGACGGCGGCGCTGCGCACGCGGTCACGATCGCGCACAGCATCGTCACGCTCCCCGCGCAGGCGCGAGATCTTGGCTTGCTCGGTGGCGAGGGCATGTTGGGCTTCCTTTCGAGCAGCGTCGACCCGCTCGAATCGCTCATCGGCTTCGCGGACTGCGGTGTCGAACCGCGCGGCCGCGTCCGCTCGCAGGCGGTCGAGCTGCTGGTTGTGCAGGCGGTCAGCGCGCGCGCGGTCGGCCTCGGCCTTCGCGGACGCCGCGCGCGTTCCGTCCGCGCGCCCCTTGAAGTACGAGGCCGTCGATCCAACGGCCGTCGCGATGCCGCCCGCCATCAAGGTGTACAGCATCAGCGACACCGCGCCGCGCGCGGCCCGGCGGATCAAGACAGGTCGTCCATGCGGCGACGCGCCTCTTCGGCCTTCGCCTTGGCGAGCTTCGCCAGCGCTTCGAGGCGTTCGGGGTTGCGCTTGAGCTGGGCGCGGTATGTCGCCATGCCGAGGAGGAAGATGGCGACGGCGCAAGCGACGACGATCAGGGCGGAAACGAGGTCCATGAGGGAAGCTCCTGCCAAGGTTCAAGCGAGCGCCTGAAAGGCTTCCTCGCTGTACTGGCGCCGCAGGTCGGCCTGCAGCATGGCCGGGCCATTGACGGCTCGGGTGATCGCATCCCACTGCACCGAGTCGGCCAGCAGGTTGCCTTTGGCGCGCGTGAAGAACCACGCCGCGGTGAGGCACGCGTCGGGGGGCAGCGCGACGAGGTCTGGCTTGTCGACGTAGGGCCTGCCGAGATCGGCGGCGGCGTCGGCGTAGTTCGCGCGTCCGGTGAGCTGCTTCAGGCCACGGCCGCGGTAGCGCCAGCCGTCGCCGCTCGCTTCGTCGCCGTTGCCGTTGCGGTTGGCGTAGACGCGGTTGGCGATGGCCTCAGGCCCCTGCGCGATGAGGCGAGCCGCGTCGCCGAGGCCGCGCACGGCAGTGAAGATGCGGTCCAGGACTTCGGGCTTTCGGTAGCGCAGGTTCTCTTCGAGCGCCGTGAAGTCGGCGCTCTCGACCCTGCACTGCCCGATGAAGCCGGCGACCCGCGCCGGCGTGGTGATGCCGAAACGCGCGCAGGCCGCGGCCAGCGGCTCGGCGAAGATGCGCGCCTGCGTCGGCGCGACGCCGGCAGCGCACAGAGCTGCTACGTCGAGCTTCACGGCGCAGCCCCCGGTTGCTGTTGCGGATGAGCGGCCGTGCGGCCCCGCCACACCTCGATCACCTGCGTGGCGATCGGCACGCCGCTCCACAGCAGCCCGTAGAAGAGCTGCTCCTCGATGGTGATCTTGTCGGCCAGCGAGCGGCTCATGAACGCCCAGGTGTGCGTGATGAAGCAGGCGGCGCCGAGCAGGCGGCCGAGTTCGAGCTTGTGTGCGTCGTTGCGCAGCATCTCGCTGGCGTCGAAGTCCTCGCGGCGCTGCGCGCGGATCAGAAACCAAACCAGCAAGCCCGCCATCAGGCACCAGGCAATGAACGGCATGAAGGCCGCGAGGAGTTCGTGCTTCATTCGATCACCTCGAACGGTTCGGAATGCCAGGTCACGACGAAGGTGCGGATGCTCCCATTCACCTCGGCGGTGCCGCTGATGTAGTAGAGGCCTGGCACTGCATCCTTCGGGATGGAGTTGAGCTTCGACACGACCTGCTCGCAGCCGGGGCGGGCCGGCGCGGCGCGTGTCTCCAGGACGTAGGGCAGCCTGCTGGGCACGTCGAGCGGCACGAGCATTCGGCCGGTGAGGTAGCTGCGCTCCACGTCGTCGCTGTTGCAGCGATCGACAAGCAGGTGCGCGATCTGGCCGCGCTTGACCTTCCGCACGACTCCGCGGCGCACGACAGGCTCTCCTTGCTCGTCGACGTCGGCGAAGTCCAGCACGGGGAACGGCAAGCGCGGATAGGAGAGGTACGGCTGCTCGCCGAACCAGAACCAGCCGGCCATGCTGACGGTCGCGATCAGCGCCACCCAGGCGACGACGAGGGACAAGAGGCTCGCTTGACGATGGCTCACACTGCGCCCCAGTCGGATCTCGGCGGCGGCATCAGGCCGGCTTCACTGAGGGCCCGCTCGGCGCGCTCCACGCGGCCGCGCAAGCGCCTGTTCTCGTCGCGCACGGCGACAAGGTCGCGTTGGCAGGCGTCGTTGTGGGCCTTCGCCCGCGCGGCCTGCGCCAGCGCCTCGCGCGCCTCCGAGCGAGCCTCCTCGGCCGCGCGCAGCGCGCGCTGCATGTCGGCTCGCAGGTACTCTTCGACCCGCTCGGCCTTGGTCTCGAACTGCTGCGTCTTGCGATCCAGGCGCGCGAAGAGCGCGTGAAACACCAGCGCCACCGCAGAGACGAACGCGGCCGCGCCGATGGCGGCAAGAGCCGTCGGGCTCCCGATCAGCGCGGGGAATGTCGTGGCGCGCTGCTCCCAGGCCCAGCCGAAGATCATGACCACCGCCGCTGTCGCCGAGGCCAGCAGCAGCTTGTGCCAACTGTGCCTGTCGAGCAGCTCGCTCAGGCCCTTCAGGAACTTGCGTACGTCGTCCAGCATGGCCTTCAGCTTCGGAGTTCAGGCGGCACATGAGCCCTCAGCTTCTCGGACATGTAGGAGTTGAGACAGTGGTCGCGCTCCCCGAAGATGCGGAAGATCAGGTCGATCCAGTTGCGCACCGTGATCCAGCCGTTGCTCTCCCGCGCCATGCGCCATGCGCGACTGCTCAGCGTCTCGTCGGCCCATCCGCCGATGAGCGCGTTGATGAGCTGATCGATCGCGATCAGCAGTTGCAGCAGCCACGCTTTCATGAGGCGCATCGTCGGCGCGACGCCGGCCGGGCTGCGCCCGCCTTACCGCCCGCGCATCGCGCGCGCCAGCATCCCGAACGCCTTCAGCAGCGCGTCGAGACGGTTGAGCACCGCGACATCGAGCTTGCGCTGCTCCTCGGCCTGCTTGACGTGCTGCTCGTGCGACGACGAGTCGAAGTAGGCGCCCAGGAAGCTGATCGGCAGGCCGAGGGCCTCCGCGAAGGACGTGCCGCCGTTCTTGTCGAGGTAGACGGCGCGGTCGATCAGGTCACGGGCCCAGGATGCGCGCGAGTCGGCCGATGCAGGAACCAACGCGAAATCGCGCGGGCGTCTGCCCGCCCTCCTTCGCCGCTTCGGGCAACGGGAGCACGATGTGGCCTTCGGTGTCGAAGTCGAGCGCGAACAGGTGATGCAGATCGCTCAGGCCCTGCGCGTAGGCGGCGTACAGCTCCTCGAACTCGCTCTCGGGGAAGTCCTTGAAGACGGCGATGCGCTCTGCCAGCCAGGCCGCGTACTTGCCGGGCTCGGCGGTCGCGTCTGGGCGGGCCTCCTTCTCGGGCATCAGCATCCGCGCGGCAACGTCGGCCACCGACCAGTCGAAGCGGGATGTGCACACCGACTCGATCGCGACAGCTTCGTCGCCAGTAAGCTGGCTGCAAACCCACCTGTCGCCGCAGGCCATGCCGACGTCGACCGACTGCGGCGCATTGTCCCGCCTGGCGTCGAGGTAGTCGAGGAAGTTGCCGGTGTCGATCGAGAAGTTGGGTTCGTCGGACGTGCAGGCGATGTAGTGCGCGACGAGGAACGCGCGCTCCTGCACGGTCCAGCGGCCGGGCTCTGAGTGCTCGCCGCCGGCGCGCGCCACGACGCGCGACAGCAGCGCCGCGGTGCCGGCCTCGTGCTTGTTCGGCGGCATCGCTGCCAGCTCGACGGCCTCGCGCACCGTCAGCTCGCGCAGTTGCACGTCCAGGCGCGCCGTACGGACGACGGGGAAGTGGATCATCAGTTGTTGAAGAGCTGCGTCGGCTGGCCGTTGCGGGCGCGCAGCCAGTCGGCGGCGTCGAGCGCCGACAGGGACGAAAGGTTCAGCGTCACCGCGACGTGCAGGGCCGTGCCGGCGCTGCTGCGCGGCACCGTCAGCGGGTGCGCCACGCTTTCGAGCACCAGCGGCGCGAAGGTGTAGCCGCCGAACCGCAGGCCCACCATTTGCGGCGCCTTCGATGGCAGCAGCACCTTAAGGAACGAGCCACCTTCCCTCGCCGAAATGACGGCCTGCGCGAGCCCTCCGTTGGGCGCCAACTCGCGCGCCAGCGTCCACTGCGCGAGCTTGTTGAGCGGCGCCTGCACCTCGGCGTCGGGGTCATCAAAGGCGCGGAAGTGCATCGTGAGCGGTAGCTTCACGGGCGCCGCGCCGGTGAACACCTGCGTGCTGTTGAGCTTCGTCATGCCGCTGCTGCCCTGCGCGTTGCGGCTGAAGTCGATCGTTTCGCGCGCGATCCGAGATCCGATCCTGTTGTCGTCCTTGTTGGGCTTGCCGTAGATGGCGAGCACGTAGCTCTCCAGGGCGCCGCTCTGGATGAGCCCGGTGACGAACGGCAACCGCGGCTCAAGGCCGGACTGCTCGAAAGGGGACTGCCAGTTGGCCGTCAGCTCGACGGCACCATCGGTGATCGGCCCTCGGACCTCGACGGCATCCTTCGGGTCCGGCTCACCTTGCGGCGTGACGGCGTAGATCGAAGCGACCAAGCTCGGATTGAGCCCGGTCCACTTCGACGAGAGGATCGTGGCAGCCACGGGCTACGCGCCCCGTGGGCTCGCTCAGAGCGACATCGAGCGGCGCACGCGCATCGACTTCATGCGCTTGGCCGTGGCGCGCGAGCCGTGCGCCTTCCGAAGCGCCTTCCTGATCGACACCTTCTGCGCCGCGCTCAGGCGGATGGTGCCGCTCACACGCTTGTTGATGCGCACCTTCTTGCCCTTGCGGATGGCGAAGCGCTTCTTGTAGACCGCGTCGAAGACCGACTCGCCGGCCTTGCCGCCGAACGCGAAGTCGTCGACCTCGTCGGACGAAGCCTCTTCGCCGTCGGGCAGCCGGTCGGCCATGAACTCCATGACGCGCGCGGCGGCCGCGTTCGCATCGGCCGGGTCGTCGGCGTTGAAGATCGTGTCGAGGTCGCTGTCGGCCACGCCCTTGGCGCTGAGATAGTCCCAGGCCTCGTTCATGGCGATCTGCACGATCTCTTGCTCTTCCTCGGACAGCTCGCCGTCCTTGTTGTCGTCGGCGATGCCGATGAGCATGGCGATCAGCCGATCGGCCGCGCCCTCGCCTTCGGCCAGGTCGTCGGTCTCGACCCAGGCCTGCACGCTGGCCGCCGCGGCCATGCTGACCTGCGACAGCGCGTAGCTGGCCGCGGAGTCGGCGACCATCTTCGTGTCCTCTTCGGCAACGTCGAGCCGAGACTTCGGCGCCTGCGCGGCGTCGAGCACCGCGAGCGCGGCCGGGTTCGAGAGGAAGTTCGTGTTCATGGGCTGCTCCGGGTGATGATCGACTGCGTCAGCGTGATCTGGCGCGCCACGCCGTCGTAGTACAGGCGGTAGGTCACGTCCATGCGGTCGGCCGGCTGCTGCTCGTTGCGGACGACCTCGTAGGCGTAAGGCGGCACCTGCGGATCGCCGACATCGACCAGCCACTTCGACGCGAGCGCGAAGCCGAACAGGCGCTCCAGGAAGTCGGACATGCGCTGGATCGCCTCGCTCATCGGGAGCAGGATGCACTCGCGACCGAAACGAGCGATGCGCTCGTCGAGGTCGGAGGACATCTCGGCGACGCTGATCAGCTTGCGGTAGCTCTTGGCGGTCGCCGCGGCCGTGATGGCATCGGCGTAGACGTACTGCCCGCCGCCGCTGTAGACCTGGAAGACGACCGGATTGATCTTGGCGTCGGCCAGGTCGCTCAGGTCCTGCTCGCTGAGCGTGACGAGTTGCGTGACCTGGGCGCGGCCGAGCACGCCGTTGATGCCGGCGATGGGGCGGTTCTTCTCGGGCAGGCCGTAGGCGTTCGTCTGCGCGTTGCGGGCGCAGCGGTAGCCGACCTGGGCACCGCTGGCGCCGAGCACCACGCGGTTGCCGTTGACGGGGTCGAGCGACTTCAGGGGCGCCCAGTAGGCCTGCGGGTAGTGATCGCGCCCGAGCACGCCGAAGCCGAGGGACTGCATGAACGCCACCGCCGCGGTGACGCTGAGGTCGCCTGGCATGTCGAAGCAGAACTGCCGGTTCGTCTCGTAGCCGAGATCCGCTAGCTTGGTGATGAGGGCGACCGCACGCGTGCCGCCGCCCATGATGTAGCCGTAGTCCTCCTGCGCGTTCTTCAGCAGGTTGACGGCGCGGTCATAGTCGGCCGACGTGTAGCCGGTGCCGACCTCGTCGAAGGTGGCGAGGATCGCGCTCGAAGCCCACTTGTCGACGCCGCTGGAGGTCTTGCCGTAGCCGTCGTGAGACGGCCCGATGCTCGCGTTCGGCAGGATCGACCATTCGAGCAGGTCGGTCTGCGCCGCCGACACGTCGGGCAGGTAGTTCGACTGGTTGAACTCGTCGACCGAGGTCGGCGAGAGCGAGCCCTTCACGCTCATCAGTTCGACGCCGTCAGCATCGAGCACCTTGACGGTGACGACATCGTTCGCCATCGGCGATCCGGCCACGATCTTCGTGTCGGCGTGCACCCTCACGATCACGCCGTCGTTGTGGCAGCCGAGGTAGCGCACGCCGAAGGTGCCGACACCAGGCGCCGATGGCGAGACCGCGAAGGCGGATGTCGAGCCGCTGGTGAAGGTCGCCCACGAGAGCGCCGCCGCCGTCACGCTCAGGCGCTGCACGACCAGCTCGCGCGCACCGCGCTGCAGCGCCTCGTAAGCGTGGACGTAGGCCTCGTTCAGCAACGACAGCGAGATGCTGGCAGGCTTGCCCAGTAGCTTGGCGAAGTTGGAGCGGTTCACCCGGAACGGCTTGTCGATCCGGCCGCGCGTGAAGCGGCCGACGATCGCGGCGGTCTGGTCGAACGTGCCCAAGCCGGGACCGTCGGTGCGGTCCCGGATCGGGTTGAGCTGGACCCCAGGCTGGGATGCCAGTTGCCGAGTGAACGGGCGCGACATCGTTGCGCTCCTGGTGGTGGATCAGCTCTTCTTCTTGCCGCCGGCGGCTTGCCTTGCGGCCTCTTCCGCGGCAGCCTTCTCCGCGGCCTGCTTCGCAGCCGCTTCGGCGGCGGCGGCCTCCGCCGCCGCTGCGCGCGCAGCAGCTTCGGCGGCGGCCGGGTCGTTCGGCTGCGGCACCTCGAACAGCAGGGACAGCCCGTCGCTCTCGGGAATCTGGTTCACGAGGTTGAGCTGCTCGATGTTCGTGAGCACGCGTTGAAGCTGATCGGCGTCGCGGATCGAAACCTCGACCCGACCCTCGCCGGGCACGCTGGCGCCCAGCTCGGGCTCGATGAAGCCGCGCCACACCGTGTTGCCGATCGTGGCGCGCACGGGGTAGGACAGCGAGGCAGCGGCCATCGCCGCCGCCATCGCTGCCACGCTCTTGATGTGCTGCATGGAAGCTCCTTCGGCGAGCCGCGATCAGCGGTTGATGACGCTGATCAAGGCGGCGCCCTGCGCGCTTGGCAGGTGCGGGTTCAGCTCGGTGAACGAGCGGCAGTAGAAGCCGTCCTTCGTCACCATGTCGCTGTTCATCGCCAGCGGCAGGAACACCGGAGGCACCGCGTCGCCAAGCACGAGCGGGTTGCGCGCCGTCTCGGTCGCGCGGCCGACCGCCAGAATCTGAGACGTGGTCGACGTGTCGGTCAGGCCCTTCGGCGTGTAGTACACGTCGAACAGGCCGAACAGGCGGCCCAGGCGGTAGACACCCGGGCGATCGACGATGCCGCTCGACTCAAAGATCATCGACGGCAGCGCGCGGCACTCGGCGGCGAGCGTACCGGTCATCAGCAAGGTCGTGATGCCGTGGTTGACGGTGCGCTCGGCCATCGTCTGCGACAGCGACGCGAGCACCGGCATCAGGTTGAACCACAGTTGCGGCCGATCCTTCTGCGCGATCTGGGTGACGCGGTCGTAGTCCCAGGTGCCGGTGAGCTGCGCGGCGACGCGCATCATCTTGGCCTGGGCGCGATACCAGCGCTCTTGCGCGTACTGCGCGCGAATCGCCATCAGCGCCTGACCACGCGGATCGAGCCCCAGCTCGTTCTGCATTTGCGTCATGCTGTCCATCGTCTGTTCGGCGATGCCGCGCGACGCACGCGCGAAGAGCTGGTAGACGGTGGCCTCGGTGCCTACCTTCGGCGCGAATTCGGGCGCGCGCTCGAAGTCGATGTACGTGAAGACCTCCACCACGGTGCCGGCCGGCAGCGCGGCCGAGGTCGTGATGCTGATCGCGCCGGTGTCGCTGTTGACCGTGCCGCCGATCGTGTACGTGGTGGCGGCAATCGTGACCGTGCCGGCCACCGCGTTGTTGCCCGTGCCGTCGATCGTGGTCGCGACTTCCCGCGCCACCGGCAGGCCGTTGATGACGACCACGCTGCGGCCGCGCAGCAACTTCATCGCGACGTTGCTGCCCGACGCGGCGATGCCGCCGGCGGCGTAGCTGTGGAGCTGCGTCACCACGAACGTGAACGGGCCGGCGCCGCCGTTGGCGGTCATCAGGCACACGCGCTCGCTGTCGAGGTAGACGCCGCCACCGGCAACGCCGTTGAGCACCGCACGGTCGGCGTAGTCGCCGAAATCGCTGCGGGCCTTGTTGTCGAAGATCGCGATGCGCGCTTCGTTCGACTTCACGTCGGCGCTGAGGTAGGCGGCCCAAGGGATCGCCTCGGCGAACATGGCCATGATCGAGACGATCGCAGTGGCCGGCTGCAGGCTGAGGTTGTCCTGGTGCGTGTTCGTCGCATAGTCGAACACGTTGAGTTCCTTGAGCGGCGTCGCGCTGCGCACCAAGCGCTCGATCGCGAACTGCACCAGGCCAGCGTCGGGCGCGAAGCCGTGCTCGCGCTTGTAGGCCTCGCTGCCGACGCGCACGGAGTCGAGCAGCGCGCCGTGCCACTTCGGGTCGAACTTGGCAACCATCGCCTGAACCGACTCGGGCACGATGATCGAGTTGTCCTTCATCACCGCGGCCGCCACTTCGGCGTCCACGGGCTTGCCGCCGGCCGCCGTGCCGACCGCGTCGAAGAACGTCTTCACCGCAACGAGCTGGCGGTGCGCTTGGTTGGGTGCCATGTTGTTCCTTCCGAGGTGTGAATGGCGTGCGGCTAAAGGGCCAGCGGTTGCAGGACGGAGCGAACTGTCAGTGCGGTTTTCTGGGTGTCGTGAGGCGCTTACCGAAGCGCCTCACGCGGCTTGCAAGGCGGCCAGCTCTTCCTTTGCGGCGGCGATCTGCTCGTCCACTTCTGAGATCTGCTGCTGCAGGACTTCGCGCAGCTTCGGCGCGGCTGTCTTCAGTCCCTCGGGCGGCTTCATCACCATCGCAGCGAGGCGCTTCTGGAACCGCGCGCGGCCGGTATCGAGCATCTTCACCAGCTCGGTGACGGCCTTTGCCATGTCGTCCTGCTTGGACACCGGCACGGCCTTGCCGTTGATGCGCGCCTCGTACACATCGCCCGTGGCCTTGATGCGCAGCGCGAGCTTCTGGTTGTCGGCGAACGAGAAGGTCACTTCTCGGAAGCTGATGCCCGCGATGCGGCGCGTCTTCCCGTCGCTCGCGACGTCCACCGGCGTGAGGCCGGCGCGCGTGAAGAGCGCCGTCACGCGACGCATCGCCATCGGCGCTTTGCCGAGCAAGGCTTCGTAGTCGATCAAGAGCTTCATGCGCTGGCCTGCTGAGAGAGCCAGGGCAGTTTGCGAGGCGGGGCGAGCCGCCCGCGGCCGCGTTACCGCTCGTCAGCCGGCGCGAACAAGCAGGTCGGAGCCGTAGCGGTACAGCCCACCGATCGGGACGCCTTGGGCTGCCGCCCCGGAGTCGTCGACCGCCTCGGGAATGGCCCCGAGGCGCAGTCCGCTCTCATCGATCAGCAAGACCGTCGTGCCGCCGACGTTGAAAGCGTGGCCGCCGCCCACCGCCGCGGCGTAGGTGTTCGTGCCGCCTGATGTCCCGAGCGAGCCGGCCGAGCCTCCGACGCCGAGCGAGATGCCGCCGGCGAACTGGCCCACGCCGCCGACCGTGAGGTTGCCCACGACGCCGGCGTTGCCGCCGACGGCCGCGTTGCCGCCGACGGCTTCGTCGCCGGTCACCTGCACGTCGCCGTCGAGGTTGATCGTCGGCGCCTGTGCATCGATCGCCGCCGGCGATGTGATGCTCACGTTTCCGGAGGCTTGCACCACGACGTCGCCGCCCGCGGTGACGGTGGCATCGTCGCCTGCCGTCACGGTCACGTCGCCGGCGGTGCCTTGCAGCTTCAGGTCGGTGTCGGCGGTCAGCTCGATGTTCGCGTGGTGCCAGCGCCGCCACGCGATCGCGTTGTCCGTCTCCTTCGGCCGGTAGCCGGTGACGATCGGGAAGCGCGGGTCGCCGTTGACGAAGTCGAGCCATACCCGATCGCCGGGCAGCACGCGGATCTCGGTGTGCTCGCTCTTGTCGCCAATCGGGTAGCAGAACATCGCCTCGGGGAACACCTCGGCGCCATCGGTCACGCCCGGGATTTGCACGCGAGCGAGGCGCTTCGCCGCGTCGTAGGAGACGATGAAGCCAGGGGTGTAGTTCGACAGCCTCATGCGCGTCACCGTGATAGCTGCGCGAGCCACAGGCGCGTCGACTGCTCGGGGCTCGACCCGGCGCCGCCGGGCCCCCACGCGTGGCGTGCCGTCGTGACGAGGTGCTTCGATCCGGCGATCTCGATCAGGTCGCCGGCGCGCAGGTTGCCGGCGAACGTCACGTCGAGCGTGCGGCGCACCACGAGGCAGCGGGTCATGTTGTCGAGCACGCGCGCCGGCGTGCGCGGCACGAAGAAGTGCCCTCGCGCAGGATCGCGGCGGCCGGCGATGACGCTGCCGTCGGGCGCGTTCGAGATGCCGAACGGAACCTCGTGCCGTTCCTGGAAGCCGCTTTGCACGGCGCGGCTCATGTCCTGCGCGAAGGTCTCGACCGGCTTGCCTCCGAAGAGGTCGGCGAGGCGCACGAACGCGAGCGCCTTGCTCGCGCGCCACAACGCGGCTGCGCCCTCCTCTTGCAGCACCTGCGCGATGCCGACCGTAGGGAACTGCCCGACGAAGCAGGCGAAGCGCCCGGTCGGGATATCGTCGGTGATGCGCGCCGTCGCGCCGCACGAGCGGTACACCTCACCCAGCGACCTGGACTCCTTCACCACCGCGCGCGACAGCGGCAGCACCAGCGCGTGCAGCGAGTCGAGCACCGCGGTGATCTCGAACACCTGCGCCGGGTCGTCGGGGCCCTGCACCACGGTGCTCACGGCGCGTTCGAACTTGACGATGCGGTAGCGGTCCTGTGAACTGCCGGCCAGCAGCACCGAGCCGTCCTTCACGCGGTCGCCGATCGAGGCGTCGGCGCGCAGCGTCAGCTCCAGCGTCGACGGGACCGGCACGAGGTCGAAGCGCTGCACGGCGCTGACGACGAAGTCCGCGCGGAGCACGCTGCCGTCTTCGAGCGCGATCAGCATCGCTCAGGTCGGGAAGCCGACCGAGAACACGGGCTCGACGTAGGCCTTCTGCGGCAGATCGATCTCGGCCTGCTGGATGTCGACCGCCACGGTCGCCGAATCGCGGCCGATGGTATCGACGCCGGACACGCGTGCGGACTCGATCACGAGCGCGCTTTCGCGCTCGACGTACAGGCTGAAGAGCGGGCCGATGATGCTCCACTCGTCCGGCGTCACGCTGGTCTGGCCGGTGATGCTGAAGACCCCCAGGCGCGCCGACGGGTCTTCGAGGATGGCCCAGCCGGCGTAGAACCGGGTCGCCTTGATGGCGCACGCCAGCACTTCGGGGTAGGCGATGAAGAGGCCTTGCTGCGACCGGATGTCGCAGAACTCCTGCGCCAGCGCCGCCAGCAGGCCGCCGATGCCGACGCGCCGCGACACCACGCCGACGAAGCTGATTTGCTCGCCACCCGTCTCGATCGCTGCGAGCACACCGGTGTAGGCCCGGCGCTGGCCGAGTACACCGCCGGCCAGCACTCCATCGAGCGTCGCGCCACCGCTGGCCGTGCCGCTGGGCGTGTCCGGAGCAGCGCCCCCGGATGCAAACCCACCGTCGAGGTTGACGGCGCCGCCGAGCGTCGATGGCACGCCGCCGCCGACGAATCCGCCGGCCCCGACATCAGTGAGCGTCGTGTCGGCATCGAGACGAGATGGCGTGCCGCCAGTGCCAGCGCCGGTCGCCGTGAACTCGCCGAGCGCCGCGTCACCGAAGGCCGACGACGGCTGACCGCCGCCGGCGAGGCCGGACGCCGCCACGCCGCCCAAACCAGCGTCGCCGGTCGCCGTCGACGGCACGCCTTCGGCCAAGCTGCCGCCGACCGCCACACCACCGAGTTCCGCGTCGCCGGCGGCGTCCGCAGGTGGGTTCAGCGTGCCGCCGGAAGCGAACTCGCCGAGCTGAAGGTTGCCGCTCGCATCGGAAGGGGCGCCGCCAGAGCTGGCGCCGCCGGCGCCGAACTCACCGAGCGAAAGGTCGCCGGCGAGGATGGATGGCGCGCCAGCGGTGCCGAGGCCGGCAGCATCCGCATCATCCAGCGTCGCGCCGCCGCTCGCGGTCGATGGAACGCCGGCCGTGCCGCCGCCAGTGGCGGATGCATCACCGAGATCGGCGCCGCCGCTCGCGACCGAGGGCTGCCCCCCGGAGGCAACGCCAGCAGCGGCGAGGTCCCCCAGCGTCGCGCCGCCGGCCAGCTCTGCGTCGCTGATCGTGATGGTGAACGGCGCCTCGCCCAGCGCGGTGTTGTGCTGCCAGCCTGCATAGGCGCCGGCGTAGGTGCCGACCGGCCCCTGCGCTTCGATGCGGCCGATGTCGCTGACGGTGAAGAGGGTGAGGCCGGCAGGCGCCGTGACGATCGTGACCCTGAACAGGTCTTCGTCTTCAGCGGGATGGACGATGCCCTGGGCCAGCAGAGCCCAGCCATCGAGCCCGGGCGCCGCGTCCCAGTCGCCACCACGGCGGCCCAGCGGCGAGCTGGCGCCGTAGAAGCTGCCGCCCGTGATGCCCGGAGGTGGCGCGCCGTAGTAGCTCACACCGCGACCGCCTGGATGATGGCCGGGAACATGCGCTTGGTGCCGTCAGCGTTGCGCGCATCGACGATGTAGAACGCGCCGGCGAGGAGCGATGCGCTTTGCACCGTGGCCGCGCCGGCGCCGTTGGTCGCGACGCCAGACACGCGCAGCACCTGCACGTCGTCGCTGAGGCGGCGGAGCGAAACGAAGTCCAAGACCTCGGCCGGCAGGGCCACGTTCTGAGGCGACCTCACCGTGAACGTGAGCTGCGCAGGCGTGGGCTGGACGCCGCCGGCGGCTGCCAGCGCTTCCAAGGTAGCATCGCCGCTGACCTGCGATTGCGCGCTGGAGATGCTGAAGAGGTTGCTCGGCGTGGGAAGGCCGCCCGCATCGGTACCGACGACGGTGAGGTTGCTGTAGACGCCTGGGGCGGCCGGGTAGGTGCCGCCCGTGACGCCGGCGGCGCTGAGCGTGACCGTCGAGGGCCAGTCGCCGCCCTTTGTGAAGGTGCGCGTGTCGCCGGCATCGGGATCGCTGAAGCGCGTCGACAGGTCGATGACCGGGAACGGCGCTCCAGCCTGGCCGATGAAGTTGGCGATGTTCGCGCCGTTGAAGATCGGGGCCTCGTTGACGTTGGTGACCGTCACTGCCACGGCTCGCGGCGTGGCGCTCAGACCCGAACTCGTGGCGACGAAGGTGACGTTGACGTCGTAGACGTTGTTGCCGCCCACGTCCTGCGGGTTCTCGAAGTTCGGCGCAGCACTGAACGACAGCACTCCGCCCGAGCTGATCGAGAAGCGTGCGGCATCGGCGCCCGAGGTTCCCCATGTACCCGCCTCGCTCGCGGTGTAGGTGCCAACGGTGGTGGTGTTTTCGGGGACGCTGGCGGCGGTGGGGCCGCCGGTGATGGTGGGCGCGCCCACCGCGGTGTCGTCCGCCGTGATCGCATCGACATACACGCCGCGCGCGAAAAGCCCCGCGTACCCCGTGCCGTCGGTGACCGAGTCGTTCGGCGTCGAGCCGAAGTCGATCTGCGTGCCGTCGATGGTGACGGTGAGGTTGCCGTTGGCCGCGCGGTCCAGGGTGATCGTGTGCGGGTTGCGGTCACCCGCCGTGATCGGAGAGGACGCGCTGGCGATCGTGGTGACGGTTGCTGTGCTGTTGGCGATATGGCCGATGTAGACGCCGCTCGCTCGCACATGTGCCACCAGCATCGGGTAGCCACCACCCGCGGCGCTACCCGCGAGCATCGGGCCGAACAACCAGTTGTCGTCGTTGGGCGTGAATACCTGGGTAGAGACGTTGCCCGGCGTCGTCGAGCCTTGCGCTTGGTACTGGTAGACCGCAATCTCGCTCGACGAGACCAACATGAACCCGCCCGCCGTGAGCTGGCCCGGCACAAGGCCCGTCGAATGACCAGTCACCATCCAGGCCCAGCCGGGGCGACTGCCAAGGAATTGGTCGACCGGCGAGGTGAACTGATCGTCGAGATAGCGCATCTATCAACCCCAGGTTGCAAGCACTGCCTGCCGCACCGGCAGCCAGTGGCGGGTGTGGTGTGCGATTCGGCCTTCCAGCGGCTTGAGACCCTTGTCGTGCAGCTCGCAACCACGCTCCGGCGAGAACATCGAGCAAGCCTTGCCGAGCGTTGTCGAGTGCTGCTCGCCACCGCCAACCGGCTGTGGGCCGATTGCTTGCCCGGCCGGGAATGTGTAGCGCGCAAGCCTGTCGCCATAGCCGGCTTCATGCAGGCGCCTCACGTCCTCGGGCGAGCACAGGCATGTGCTGTTGGCGCACATCTGCCGGCAGCGAGCGCAATCGCAGTCGAGCGGCGTCATCATGACAACTTGAGCGCGAACGCGTCCTGCCTCGCGTCGTGGTGGCACACCAGCAGTCCCGGCGCAAGTGCGAAGAAGCGAGTCCACAGATGCATCGGAGTGCCAGGCAGCGTGCCGCCGATCGCGCGTCGCGTCTGCGTCAGCACGAACGGGTCGGCGATGGTGCCGGCGCCGCTCGTCGGATTCAGGTCTACGAGCAGCAACTGATTGCGCGTCGTTGTCGAACCGAAATTCCAGCGCCAGAATCGTTGCCCATCCCATACACATGGAATGGTCTCCTGGGTATTGGCGCCGGGTGTGAATGTCGAATCCGCATCGACTGTCGGGCCGGCGGCAAGGACGAACCATTGGAACGTCTTCGAGTCCATGTCGAAGATGAAGCCGCGCGTCATCTTCGACGGAAGGTAGTAGGCGCCCTGTTGCTGCGTGAAGCAGTACAGCTTTCGCCCCACTTGTGTAAGGCTCTCGCCGCTGAGCATGGGGCCGAATGAGCCTCCCGGCAGGCTGTAGATCGCCGTGATCTGGCGCGCCCCGCCGTTGAATTCGAGTATGCCGTTACGGCCGCCGCTGCTGTCGCCAGGGCCGAATGTGGCATATATGCGGTCGGTTACCTCGTCGTAGAGCGCCGTTGCCTTGATGTCCAGGGCTGTACTGAAGACTGGTTGATTGAACACCCCATAACCGAGCGCCACAAGCTGAGCCAGGAAGTTGAAGCCGCTCGTGTCGCGCCACGTACCCGTAGACGTGTCGAACTCTCCATATCGCAGATACATGTAGTGGATGATGGAGCCGCGCAGCACCGCAGCGCCGTACATGTGAGTTGACGCGCGAGCGCGTGTAGTCGCGTATGGAAGGTCGACTGCCTCCGTCAGTGGCGGAGCCGGGAGAAAGACGTAATCGACTGAAGACAGACCGCTCGGGTACGTCATCGGCCCCGGCATGGAGGAGCCGCCGTTCGAATAGATCGGCGGGTATTTCGATGGCGGCGTCGGTTGGCCGACCAGTGTCCAGGCAAGGGTTCTCCAATCAAACTTCGAGACCGCGTTGCACGTCCCATCGCCGTGACCGCCGCCATAGACATATTGGACCGCCGCTGCTTTGTCGGTTGCCGGGTCGCAATAGGCAGTGAGCATTCCGTCGATCGGGTTCGTGCCCTGGTATGCGCCGCTGGGAACGCCTCCGCCAATAGCCCACGCCCGGAATCCGGTGTTGGGCAGCGACTGCCAGGTATCGAGCGCGAGCGATGCGGCCCACGAAAAGACGTTCCGCGGGAACACGCCGCCCTCGGGCGTTGGGTTGGCGTTGTTGAAGTAGGCCGCGACACCGCTCTCGAAGTTGGGCGCGCTCGTCAACCGCTCGAATGCCGGCACCGCACCGGCTACCCCGTGATCGACGCAGTATGACAGTGCCGGCAGCATGTTGTGCCAGTAATTGCGCGGGTTTAAAATGCCGCCGCCGCGCAGCGACCCGTCGCCGATTTCCTTGACTCTGACAGCAGGCGGGCTGTCCCACAGGTATGTCGGGAACAGGACATCGGGCGCGGCTGGAACACTTGAGCCCTGCCCGTTGTCGAGCCAGGTGTGGTTCCAGAGGACGCCCCAATTGGGATACCACGGGCCGGAGCCATTGGCCCAATTGGAGTTGTCCTTTGGTGCGAACGGCAGCACGTAGCAGGCCGCGTCGCGGTAGAGGTATTCGGTCGGGCCGACGCCGCCGAACCGGCCGACAACGCTCTTGCCGAGCCAGTCGAACCACGCGACGAGCTTGGCCTGGCTGTCGCCGATGTCGGGCACCAAATGCCGCATGTACCCGATCGACTGCACGATGAAGTCATGCATCCACGGCGCCGAGAGGTACGGGTCGCGCTCGCCGGAGTACCAAAGCGGCGGGTTGTTGTTGGTGACGTACGAGGGATTCCTACCTTCTGGGTAGTCGGGGTTCTCCATGTCCATGAACCCGAGCGGGTTCGACGGCTGCGCAATGTACCGCGCATGAGCGTAGTCGACCGTCGCGCTGATGTGGCCCTTGTACTCGGCCTGCAATGGGTCGCTGTCCGGCGTGATCGCCACCGCCTGGCCGAGCGTGCGCAGAGCCCAGCCGTAGCCGCGCGGCTGCATGTAGCTGCGCAAGCGCATCGCGCCGACCCCTTGGCCACGCAAGGCGTCAGATTGGAACAGCGTGACGATCGAAGCGGCGAACTGGCACGTCTCGACGTGGTAGCACCGGCCGGTCAACATCGCCGCCAGGAATCCGGCGCTCGGGTGATGGCTGACGGCATACGACGGCGGGACGGTGCCGCTCTGCGCTGTGGCGTAGCTGTTGGTCGAACTGACCCCGGAAGCCGACACGTTGCCGGAGCCGATGACGCGCGTGGGGTGATCCGTCAGGCGCGCAGGCTTCTGCGTGTTCTCGTCGCGGTAGTGGACGCCGTACCGGCCCCAGCGATATGCCTGGTGCTGCAATTCGATCCACGGCTTGGCGCTGGTCGGGCACGCGAGATAGGCGACATCCCACTCCGGCAGCAGCCCGATCGAGCCGTGTCCGCCTGCGGCGCTCATCACGGGTCGGTACATCCCCTGCGACAGCGGCGTGAGGTTGTTCGGCATGCCCGCGATGAGCGTTGCGGTGTTGGCAATGCTGCGCGGGTAGTTGGGCACCACCTTCGTCGCCATCAGGTACGCGCGGTCGTGGCTTACCGTGATGCCCGGGTCGGTGCCGAGCCAGTAGGACAGCGCAGCACCGGACAGCAGCGGCGTACGGCATCGCGCCGGCAGGTCGATCGCGGCCGAGAAGCGCTGCGTGCCGCCGAGCGAGAACGTGAACGTCTCGCTCTTGTTGACGTGGCCGGCGACGAGCACGTAGCCGTTCTCGATCCACGGCAGCACTTCCACGGCGCCGCCCTGCCAGAGTCGAACCTCGAGCCACGCGACGAGCGTGGCATCGCTGCCGATGGGCTTGCGGTAGAGCCAAGAGGACATCACCGGCCCGCTCGCCCACACGCGATGCGGGGAGGTCCAGTCGGCGCCCGAGAACGAAGCCGAGCCAAAAGCGCCGGCGCCGAAGGCGGCCACGATGCCGGTGGCCTGAAGATCGGCCACCGTCGGGGCCGTGCCGCTGGCCGGCGCGCCGACGGCCAGCGACACGCTCGTAGCTTGGCCAGAGGTCATCGCCATGATGCCAGCCACGAGGCCGACCTTCGCCGAGCCGTCTGGCCACGTCGAGATGCGCGTGAGCTGCAACCCCGCCAGCGTCGCGCCGGGCGGGATGTCACCCTGCCGGAATGCCTGGCCGAAGGCGAACGGATGCGCCGCCGTCGAGCTCGGGGTGAGCGCGACGGCGGTGATCGTGCCGCCCGGCGGCGGCGCCGCGGCACTGAGCCCACCGCTGGCGCTGAATTCGCCAAGCGCTGCACCACCAGACAGAGCCGCAGGTGGAGTCGGCGCGATGGAGCCGCCCGCCATGAGGTCGGCGAGAGCTGCCGCGCCACTCGCGGCCGCCGTCGGCGGGAAACCACCGCCGTACAGGCGACGACCGCTCGGCCCGCTCACGAGGACGGGCAGCACCTGCGCCATGGGAAGGAACCTCCGCTCCGTGATCCGCCCTGTGCCGGGCGGATCGGGTTGCTTACTGGTTGCCTTCGGTGAAGGTAAGGCTCGTCAGCGTGATGTTCTGGTTCGTGGCGATGGCGCCGGTCCAGGTCCAGCACGGCGCGTTCGAGCCGGTGCAGACCTCCACGCGCCCGACCACGACGTCACCCGAGGTGGTCACGTCGAAGAACGTCGGCGTGCCGGCAACGAATCCCGAACTCGTCTGCGTGAAGCCGGCCTCGTCCCAGTCCAGAACGCCGCTCGTGCAGCTCCCGATGGTGAGGCCGAAGGCGCCCGATGCGAGCAGCGTGTTGCCGCCGGTGATGGCGCTGGTGCCCGACGGCGCGGTGCCGTTGTAGGCCTTCAGCTTCGCGTTCGCGCCGGCGAACGTCACGAGCGCGCTGCAGCGGCTGTTGCGAACCGCGGTCGCGAGGCTCACGCGAGCATCGGCGGCCGTGGCCGCGGCCATCAGGCCTGCGCCGGCGGCGACCGGCAGGGTCATCGGAGGCGCGGAGGCCAGCATGCCCGAGGTGATCGCGACGGCGCCGAGTACGAACGCCAGCGCGGCGCTGCGGATGCGGCTGAGGATGGTCGACTTCATGGAAAGTGCTCCTGTTGTGGGGCGGGTTGGGAATGAAAGGTCAGGGGGCGTGTCTGATCGAGGGCCTGACCTGCACGGTGATCTGGTCGCCGACGCCCCATACGAGCGTGCTGAGCAGAAGTTCGGCGTCGGCCTTGCACACCCAGTCCCACCGGGCGGCGCCATCGACGATCGAAGCGCCCTGCCCGGCCGGGCCTGGGCCGACGAGATCCGACAGGCCTGGCACGACGCATCGGTACACGTCGGGGCCGTTGGTGCGGGTCTGGTCGGCGCTGTAGTTGGTGTTCGGCGCCCACAAAGGCGCCGCTGTGAGCGACAGGCCGACGCTCATCTCCTCGATCACGTCTTCAGGCGTAGGGCTGCGCATGCGCGCGCTCGCGACACGCTCGGCCCACGTCGAGGCGATCGACATGACGAGGTTCTTCGGGAAGCCGCCGAACACGAGGGTGTCGCCGACCACGTCGCCAGAAGGCGAGTCGAGCTTGGTCGAGCCCATCACCGCGCCGAGCGCGGTGAGGAGTTCGAGCGAGCCGCTGTCGAGCGCGTCGCGCGTGACGATCATGCGGACCGACTTGATGCGGGGCGCGTAGCGCATGTCCACCGCGCCTTCAGGCGTTGCCCGGGAACTTCTTGCCGAAGTAGTGGAAGAACACGGTCCCGTTCAGCATCAGCACTTGCTGGCGGTTCTCCCAGTCGCGATCGGGCGGGTCGATGTTGAAGAAGCAGCGCTCGGCCATGTAGCTGCGCAGGTGGCGCTGCGGCGTGCCCTCGTAGATGCGAGCGTCGAAGTAGCCGCCACCAGCGATGACGGCTTCGACGAACTCCTGCGCGGTCCCGACTTCGGTTTCGAGAAGCGTGAGCGGGCCCTGAAAGTTTGTGCGCACCGGCGCCTGCTCCCAGTACGCCCCTCCGCCAGCGTGCGGCACCTCGATCTCCGCGCCCCCGCTGATCACGGGGTGCGGGAACTGCTTGACCAGCAGGTAGATGCCGCCGTAGCCGACGGGCTGGAACGACGCATCGCCGGCGTTCAGCTTCGCGCCCAACGCCTGCGTGAGCTTGAATTTCTCTCTGTGGTAGTCCGCGGTGTTGATCATCAGCCGGCTCCGTGCAATCCGCGGGGCAGTTTCTTGCCCGCTTGCACGTCGCCTGGCTGGCGTTACCGACTCGGGCCGACCGCCCCCATGCCGCCGGTCACGACGTGGGCGATGCCACGGTCTCGCACGTCCTGGCCGGCCGGCGCCGGCACCTGCACGACGATCGGCTTGGGCGCCGGCGCGCTGCCCACGCGCGTCATGTCGTCGAGCGCCGAGGCCGTCGGCATCGCTGGGATCGCCGCGAGCGCCGGCGACCGCGGCATCCCAGGCATCGCCGGCAGCGCGCCGCTCACGGCCGCGCGCTGAAGCCGCTGTAGCAGTACGTCGCCTTCCGCGTAGGCGCGCCGGAGCGTCCCGCGGCGCACGTTCTCGCTGCTGCTGCGGAACAGCGTCTCGTTGTTCGCTGCCTTGTAGCCCTGCACCGCCTTGATGATGTCGGCGTCGCTCATCGAGCCGACATCGCGGCCGCGCAGGGCCTTCTGGATCAGCGAGGTGTTCGGGCCGAACTGCGTGGCGGTGCTGAACACCATCTCGCTCAACGCGTCGCTGCGACTCGACAGGTCGATGCCAGCCTTCTTCAGCTTCGCCATCTGCACGCCGTAGTGCGATGCGACCATGAAGTCCTGCTGGGCCTTGCCGAAGCCTTTGTCGCCGGCAGCCAGCTCGCGCCACTTCGCGTCGAACTCGGCGCTGCCGGGCGTGAGCCCGGCGAACTGAGCGCCGTACGCCGACGACGAAAGGAAGTCCTGGAGCGTGCCCATCTTCGACGAGAGCTGATGACTTCCGTAGCTCTTGCCGCCGAGGTCGCCCTTGCCGGTCGAGATGACGCCGGCGCCGCCATTTCGGCCGGACTCGAAAAACTTGCTGACGCTGCCCAGGGTCTCGCCGACCTTCTTGCCGACGTAGGTGCCGACCACGACGCCGGCTGCGGTGCCAATGGGGCCAGCGAGGCTGCCGGCCGCCGCGCCGATGATGCCTGCGCCAACGACGGCGCCCGTCGCGCCGGCCGCGTTTTTGGCTTGGCGTTCGGACTTCTCCTCCGGCGTGAGGCTCTTGTCGTTCTTGATCTTCCCGTTTTCGGCGACGGCATCGGCGGCCTCCAAAAGCGGCCCCAGAAACGGAATTCGCTTGGCGACCCCTTTGGCGAGCGCCTTCCCGCCCTTCCACAAAGCAGCAAGCCCGCCGGCGGCAGCGGCGCTAGCGCCGACGGCAGTGGCGGGTCCAGCGAACGATGGCACCAGGTTGCTCAAAAACGCGGGGACCGCCTTCGCAAGATCGAGCAAACTGCCGCCGGGGCCGCCGCCACCTCCGCCGCCTCCGCGGTCCAGCTTGCGCTGCACCGCCTTTGCGTTTTTCGCGTCATCGCTGCGCATGCCGCGCAGCTCGCGCCACATGCGCCTGAGCCAAGGCGTCGGCTTGTCGGCCGCAGCGCCGCCGCCGAACAAGCCTGCGCCCGCCCGCCCGAGCGGCGACACGACGTTGCGCACGCCGCCGGCGACCGCGCGAAGCTCCCCGACGGCACCCAGCAGCGGGTCGACCTGCTGCGCGGCATCGAGCGCTGCGCCGCCGCTTGCTCCGATGCCGCTGAATTCGCCGCCGCGGCCGCCGCCCCCGTTTCCGCCGCCTGGCTTTTTGCCGCCGGCGCCGAAGCGGCCGTCGCTGCCTCGCGACTGCCGCTGCCAGTGCTTGTCGTCGCGCCGCTGCGTCTCCGCCGTGCGCGCTATCGCCTGCGCGGCTTGGGCAACGGTGGCGAGATCCTGTTCGCGGCTCGGCGCCGACGCCGGGACGAGCCGGCCGGTGGCGGCATCGCGTGACGTGAACGCGCGCGATGCCCGGCCGGCTGGTGACGCCGCCGGAAGGTAGCTGCTGCCACGGCCCGATCGCCCGCGCGGCGCGCCGCGCATTAACTGCCGCATCGCGGCCAGGATGGCGCCGGTGTCGCTCTTGATGGCAGAGAGCGCGCCGACGACCTGACCCTCGCCGATCGGCGCGCCGACCAGGAAGCCCTTGTCGTCGGCCTTCAGCTTCACCGTCAAGGCTCCTTCATGAAGGTGTCGAACTGGGTGAAGGCGAGCATCACCGTCTCAAGCTCCGGCGCCTGCCTGCTCAGCTCGTTCTCCATGCTCGACGGCCGCATCAGGAACTTCTGGCGCGCGTGCAGGCCTGCGGCGCCAGGCTGCATCGTCTTCATGTGCGTGATGTCGACGGTCACCAGGTATTCGACCGGCAGGCCGAACGTCCCGTCTTTGTGAGATGCCTGCTCGGCCTTGCCCTCGAACCACCGCTTGACGCTGCCACTTTCGTCGTCAAAGGTCGTCATGCGCAGCTCGACTCGTTCGGCCGAGTTCAGGTGGTCGAGGTTGGCGCCGCCGACGGCGATCGCGTCGCCGGGCATGGTGATGGGCGCCCAAGACAGGTCGACGACGAAGAGGTTGAAGCCGTCGGCACCGCCCGGCGCGAGGCCGCTCGGGCGCAGCTCCTTGATCTGCACGAAGAAGAGGTTCTTCCAGGCCTTCGGCATCAGCGCGGCCTGCTCGAACGCGGAGCGGTAGGCGTTGAAGTCGTCGGCGCCGAGCATGGGCGCCGGCGCCCAAGGCGAAGCGCCGCGGGGGCCTTCGTCCGGTGCGCCGCTGGTGATGCCGATGGACACCGCCTCGCCGAGCAGGCCAGGCAGCCGGAGCGAAGATCGGGCGGCCGACTGCGCCGCTTGTGCCGCCGCGCGGACGCGATCGACGATGGTCACGCGTCAGCCCTCTTCGGATGCAATGCCGCCGCCGGGCTCTCCCGGCTCGGCGCCGCTGCCAGGCACAGGGCCGTCCGGCCCGCCGCCGGGACCGGAACCATTCGCCTGGGCCTCGGCTTTCTTGGCCTCCTCGGCGGCTTTCACCATGGCCCTCGCGTAGCGCTTCGCAAGCGCCTCGTCGAGGCCCATCTCGATCTTCATGAACTCGACCATCGATGGCTCATCGAGGCCGAGGTTCTTCAAGCCCTCCATGGTCTGCACCATGAGGGCCGAGCTGTTCATGTTGTCGGCCTTCGTGCGCGCGCGCTCGGTCTGGAGCGCGGAAATGCCGCTGAAGTACCGAACCTGCCAGGGCTTCTCGGGCAGCGAGGCCACGTCGATGCCCTTCTTCAGGAACAGGTGCACCGCGATGCAGTGCTCGAAGAACGCCGTGAGCGCCGTGCGGATCGCGCGCGCGCGCTCGGCCGACTGCGCGCTGACGCGGAAGAAACCGCCCTCACCCAGGCCGCCGCTCATCTGGTCGGCGAAGCCCAGCAACGTGATGTCGCAACCGAGCGCGCCTCCGAGCAGGCGCGCGTTCATCATCACGTCGTCGATCGTGAGCGAGCTGCTGCGGCTGCCCTGCGACGGCTGGCCCCCGATTTGCACGACCTGCTTGTCGTTGGACGTCGGGATGAAGTGCACGAGGCGGCCGAAAACCGCGCGGCCCTTCTTCACCACCTCGTCGATGTACGCGTTGGTGCGTTCGAACATCGTGCGGAGGCTGTTGCTGAACTTCTCGCGCTGCAACGGCGTCATGCCAGTCTGCGTCACGCTCAACATGGTCTCGTCGATCGAGTCGCGCACGCGCTGACCTGTGAGGCCAGTCCAGCTCGCGTCGAAGCGCTGATACGCCGCTTCGGCGCCGTCGAGGAACGATCCGCCGGCGAGAGCCGGAATCGGCGGCAGGTCTTCGAGTGCGTCGATCGTGAGCGCACTCCGGATCGCCTTCTCGATCACGCGGTTCTGCGGCAGGTACAGCATCCGCGGCATCTTCAGCCGCGCCATCTGCAGGATGCTCAGCTTCTCCTGAAAACGCTGGCCCGTGGCCGCCGTGAAGCCGATCGTCGTGTTGCCGCGTTCGAAGGGCTGGATCAGCGGCGGGTAGACCAGCTCGTCGATGTAGATGTCCTGGATGCCGACACCACGCGCACCATACAGCCGCCCGTAGGCGTCACCGAAGGCGACCCCGTTGAACGCCACCGTGGGCGCGAGGCGGTTGAACAAGTCCTGAAGGTCGCCCGCGATCTCGGCGACCAGCGGATCGTCCGCCCCGGCCTTGCCACCCTTGCCGGGCTTGGCCTCGATGAAGACCATCTGCCCGGTGTCTTCGTCGCCACCCAAGGCAGCGGTGACGTGCAGGCGCAGTGCCGTCGCGACCACCGGGTCGGCAAGCATGTCCTGCCACACCTCGTAGACCTGCTGCCGGCTGCGAATCTGCCGCCGCGGCGTGCCGGCCAGGAACTGCATCGACACCGGATCGGCGTTCCAGGTGTCCCAGTTCTCCAGTTGATCCCGCGTGCGTAGCGCCTGCTGCACCGAATCGTCGGGCTTGACGACGGCCGCGCTGCGCTGCGTCAGCCATCGGGTGACGGTCGCAAGCGTGCCCCCGCGGCTCTTCGGCGGCGGGCTGCCCTGGGGCGCGGTAGCCATGGGGGCAGTGTCCCGGCCGGGCCGCACGTCGGCTTCACGGCTTACCGGGGACTGCTTGGATGCCAAATGCGGCGGGTTGTTGCGATGGCGACCAAGCTGGGCGGGGCGGTATGCTGCCGCGTTATGGAGGTCACGGTTGCATGAGCAAGGGAACCAAGGTCGCAGCGCTCGTTGCGGTGCTCACCGTCATCGTGCTTGTCGCGTTCGGTGCATGGCAGGCGCATCAAGAGAACGCGAAGAAGGCGGTTGCCCGCGAGGCCGCGGCCGCCACGATGCGACTAGCGACCTCAAAGGCCCGCAGCCTGCTTTCCTCAGCGCAGGAAGGAAGCAGCCTTGCCGCTTATGAAAGCCGCGTCACTACCACGATGGCAGCTCTGTCCGAGCTGACCGGCACCCTTGCAGCCAGCGGCGTATATGGCGATCCCGACTACACAAACGCCGCGAATGCCTACATGTCGGGCGTGGAGCGATTCACCCGATCACTGGCGCATGTGACCTTCGCAGAAGCGAAGTATCACGACGGCGGGACGCCTAGCGCCAAGAGCGTCCAAGGCAGTGCGCTGCTGGGGGCTGCTTTCGGGCAAGCCTTTGCGTTTCTCGGCGCAGCGGCAGCAAGAGAGGAAGCGGAGCGCGAAGCGAAAGAACAGCTTGTGAAGGCAATGGACGCGGCGATCCAAGCTGCGACCACCCTTTCTGGGGCGGCGGCACGGGCGGCCAAGTTTGCAGGCGCGGATGGACTGTTCGACCCCCCTGGGCTAACTGAACTGACATCAAAGCTGCGCGAGGCGCAACGAGGACTTGGCCCCGAACCAGCACAGCCCAGCAAAGCATCCCCGGCGCCCCCGGCGACACCAGCGTCGCCAATAGCTGACCCGTGCGCGGCCGACCTGGCGATCACGGTCAACCAACTAGCCTGCGAGCGCCACAACTACTCGCAGGCTGACGCCCAGCTCAATACCGAGTATTCGGCTGCGATGAAGCGCCTGCCAGACGAAAGGCAACAAGCCTTGCGCGCCGAACAGCGGGCGTGGCTGGCGGCGCGAGACCCTGGCTGCAAGAAAGAGATCGAGCGCGGAGGTGACATCCAGCCTGACGGGTCTGCTTGGCCGGTCGCAATGCTGGGCTGCCAGAGAGAACGGACCGAGCAGCGCACGAAGGAACTCACCGCAATCCGTTGATGCTGCAACCGGAATGAGTTGACCTTTCCGTACCGTTTACGGTATGGTTCATGTGTGCCGCATTCGGTTGTTGACACGCGATTCGCGCTGCGCGTAGCATTTGCTTGTCGTCGAAAGGCGATGCGGGCTTGGTCGCTCGCTGCACCCGCGGCTCCAGATGAAGCCGCAGCCTCGCGGCTTCTTTCATTTCCGGCTCCGTTCAATGGCGGCCCGGGTGGGAGGGCTGCAAGGCCCTGGCGATTCCGCTCCGCGGGTGCTCGCTCGACCAACCTGCCTCGGGCTGCCGCCATCTTGGTCGATGGAGGCAGCGGTTCAACCGACTGCACCCACGGAGGCCATTCATGGCTCACCTCTCCCAAGCGGCGGCACCCCGCCGCGCGCCTGCGCAAGTCCGCGCTGGCGCTCTTGCCTTCACCAAGGCGCTCGACGTTCTCTGCGCGATTTCCGACGCTACTTGCGCCGGACCTGACCCGGATGCGTACGAAGGCGGCGACTTCCGCGACTACCGCACGATGAGCGCCACGCTGGCCGACTCGCTGCGGCACTTCGCAGGCCAACCGCCGGCCTTCCAGCAAGGATACGTGCGCGCCCTGCTCGCCGCGCTTGCGTCGCAGGTCGACGTTGGCGGCCACCGCGGCGACATGCTCGCCATGACTGCAACCGCGTTCGGGAGCAAGCAATGAACCAGCTCGCCATCGCCAACGTCGCCATACGCACCGACGCGGCCGGTCGGTACTGCCTCAACGACCTGCACCGGGCCGCCGGCAGCGAAAAGCGCCACGGGCCAAGCTACTGGCTCACGAACGCTCAAACCCGCGCCCTGATTGAAGAATTGGGGCCTACCGGATTTCCGGGAGGCCCCCTCGCCAGCGTCAACGACGGCATCAACAACGGCACCTACGTCGCGAAGGAACTGGTTTACGCGTACGCGATGTGGATCAGCCCCGCGTTCCACCTGAAGGTCATCCGCGCCTACGACGCGCTCGCCACGGGTCAGCAGCCGGGAGCGAGCATCAACCTGCGAGACCCAAAGCAGCTTGCCGTCGCAGCGCTCCAGCTCATCGAAGTCAACCGCGAGCTTCAGGCCCAGGTGGACACCATGCAAGTCACGGTGGCCGCACACCAGCGCATCGCCGAAGCTGACGGCTCCATGTGCATCACGGACGCGGCCAAGGTACTGCAGGTTCGCCCGAAAGACCTGTTCGCGTGGCTGAGCGCTCAGCAGTGGATTTTCCGCCGCACCGGTGGATCAGGCTGGATCGCGTACCAACACCGCATTCAAACCGGCGTGCTGGAGCACAAGGTCACGACGGTCGAGCGCAGTGACGGCAGCGAGAAAGTCGTCGAGCAGGTGCTGGTCACGCCGAAGGGCCTCACGAAATTGGCGCAGGCGATGGACAAGCGGTCGGCCGCCTGAAGCTCGATCGCGGCTGCCGCTAAGACCGCATGAAGACCGTCGACCTCTTCGCGGGGATCGGCGGCTTCTCCGCTGGCGCCGTGCTGGCCGGCATGACCCCGGCAAGCGTGAACGCGAAGTCACCCGACAACGGTTGACATCCTATTCGTTACCGATAACAATGTGTGCATCAACCCGGAGCTGAGCATGCTGCAAGCCCTGATCGCCGACACCTTCAAGGCCACCCCGCCGGTGCTGGCCACGATGGCCTGCTCCAAGTGCGACGGCTCCGGCAAGTACATCGGCCGTAACGGCCGCGCGCTCGGCGACTGCTTCAAGTGCGCCGGCCGCGGCCGCGTGGCGAACCCGCACGCGGCCGCCGACCGCGAGGTGGCCGGCAAGCCTGGCATCGAGGTCAGCGACGAGGCGCTGCGCGCCGCGTTCGACAAGCTGCGCGAGTCGGGCCTCAAGCGCATCAGCCTGCGCATGCAGGGCTTCAAGGTCAAGCCGGCGAAGGCCGACAGCAGGAACCCCGGCGCGCTGTACGTCACGAAGGACAACGGCGACGCCTACCTCGGCAAGATCATCGGCGGCCGGTTCCAGTGCACGGCCGAGTGCTCGACCGACACCGCCGCCAAGGTGGCCGCGCTGATCGCCGATCCGATGACCGCCATCAAGGCCAGCGGGCAGGCGACAGGAAACTGCGCGATCTGTGGCTTGGAGTTGACGGACCCGATCTCGCTGGAGATCGGCATCGGCCCCGTGTGCTTGGCTCGCCTCGCCTGACAGAAGCCACGGCAATCGCGGCGATCGACGGACCTGCCTTTCTGACCCCGGAGAACGTCCATGCAATCCGACCAAGACGGACCGCCCAAAGAAACAGCCCGAGCCTCGTTCATCATCGGGCTCGCGGCGCTGCTTGAGAGCTACCGCGCCACCTTGAGCTACGACCGCGACGACGACGGGATCGTCGTGAGCTTCGGCGACACCGAAGTCTTTCGCGGCTGGCTCTACAGCATGGAAGGCATCCAGAGGCTGCGTTCCTCGGTCGACGCCGCGATGCCGAAGCTGCCCGAGCACGCCGACCTGGACGCGCGCCGCCTGCTCGCGCGCCTCATCGCCTATCTGCCGCTGATCGGCCGCGCGGATCTCGCGCCGACGATCGAGCCGAACGAGCTGGGCGAAGGCGCCTGGGAATTCACGATTGGCAAGACGGGCATCAGCGTCGAGTCGGGCTATGTGATCGAGCGCACTGCCTTTGTGGGAGACACGAACGTCAGCCGCAAGCTCGCGAGCGGCTTTCGCGCCGTGACCTGGAAGACCTCGCTTGGCACGCGCAACACCCCGCCGGATGCATGGGACGTGACCGAGCGCGAGTCGCTTCGCATCGAGGACGTGCTTGCTGCCGTCGGCTCGCTGCTGGCGCGCGATGCAGTCGATCGACTGCCGGCGCTACCGCCCGAGCTGGCCTACCCCAACCACGCGGAGCACGAACTGTGAGGCGTGCCGACTGGTGGTTGCGCTACGCCTCCTCGTTAGCTATAACATCGCACCCATGAGGAAGATCGGACCCCGCCCCATGACTGGCTCGGAGCGCCAGCAGCGAACGCTGTCGCTCCTCCGCGAAGAGGGCGGCGACAAGATCGGCTGTTACCTCGACGCCTTGGCGATGGGCCACCTGCGCAAGGTGATACGCCGCCTCGGGTTCAGGGAAGGCGAGCGCGGCGCGATCAAGGCTGCGGTGACGCACGCTCTGGAGACGGCGGCGAAGGGGCGCTGAATGGGGATGCAGACGATCAAGCGCGGGGTGCGCGCGAAGGTGTCGCGGCTGACGCGCAAGCAGGCGAAGGACTTGTCGGAGTGCATCCGGCTGAACGACGGCCCATGGTCACTCGATGCACAACGCGACGATCAGGGACCCTGATCGGCGGGTTTTGCAGCCAGTCGCTCAACTATTGGGTGACCAGGCAAGTTGCGGTGCGGGCTGGCTTGCTGGCCGAAATTCGCAGCTTGAATCAGCGCCTCGCCCGCGCCGCCATGTCCGCGTCGAACAGCTCGTAAAGCTCGCCATCTCCCACCAGGTCGAAAGCCGCAGTGCCGACGACCCAGGTCGCCCGGTACAAGTCCTTGAACGCCTCGGCCATCACCAGCGTCTCGGCCGCACCTGCGCCCCGGTACTCCGCCAGCACCAGCGGGTCGCCGAGATCCCCGAGCGCGTACCCAGCGTCGCGGAGCGCTGCCTTCACGGCCCACCAGTAGGGCCCAAACTCGACGTAGCGCGCCGGGTGCGCGCGCATGCGCTCGCCGATCACCCGCAGCGCGTTGTCTTCGAAGGTGCCCGGCTTGCCGCTGGCCGCGAAGCCGGCGCGCATGCTCTGCACCATGCCGGCGACAGCAGCCGGGTCGAACTTGAAGCTCGTGAACATGCTGCTGCTCCGTTCAGCGGTAGGTCAGCTTCGAGGTGGCCGGCACGATGTGCAGCCCTTGGGCGGCCGCAGGGAAGGCCCGGAACAGCTCGCGCGCGGCGCGCCGCGACAGGTTCCACAGTACCCCGTTGCCGTCCCAGCGCGCGCCGCCGCCGAAGCGCTGGCCCATCTCCTTGATCTGCGCCTTCCACCGCATCGTGTCGCCCTTGACGCCGACGGTGTCGCGCTCGTCGCCGTCGAGGCCGGCGGCCGCCGCCGGCACCTCTGGCTGCGGCTGCTCACCAGCGGCCGCGCGCTCGATTGCGCGCTGAGCTTCGCGGAAGGCTTGCCCGGCGCCGTACCCGACGGTCGCCAGGAGACCCAGGAGGTCGCCATCGCGCCAGTCGGCATCCTGCTCGATCTCGTAGTCGGGGAAGGCCTCGTCGCGCAGCCATGCCCGGGCCTTCTCGGCCAGCTCGGCCTCCGTCGTGGCGCCGGCGATGGCGGCCTTGAAGTCGGCCGGCTTGGCAGCGCGCAGGCTCTTCAGCGTGGTCGCGCTGTAGTCTCCCCAGCCGCTCCTGAAGGCTTCGAAGTCGGCCTGCGTGATCTTGACCTTGCGCGAGCGCGCGAAGTCAAGGGCCGCGCCCCACGGCGCCTCCACGAGATAGGGGCTGAACTCCTTCACGTCGAGCGTCGATTCGCACGAGAAGTACACCTCGCCGCCCACCTCGGAGAGCGTGATGACCTTGGCCTGCTCGGCAGCGACCATCGCCGCGACGCGCGCGCTCGTGTCGGTCGGCTCGATGCCGCTCACGCGCGGGAAGTGCGGCGACGGCAGCTCGTAGTTGCGCGCGTAGTAGCGCACGAGCAGCGGCTTCGTGCGGCGCTGTGCGACCTGCGGCACCACGGCCGATGCGAGCGTTTCAAGCTTGTCGGCGTCGAGCTGGCCGCTGGCGCCGATCTCGTCCTCGATCGCCGCGGCGCGCGTGATCAGCGCGTCGTAGCCCGGCGCGCCAGGCAGCGTGAACTGGGCCTTGCGCAGGTGGTCCACCAGAGCGACGTTCTTCTCGCCGCGCGGGTGGTTGATGTAGGAGATGCGCAGCGCGCCCCCATCCTGACGGACAACGCCCAGGAACTCGCCGTACTCGGCGAACGTCCCCACCGTGATGACCTTGCCGTCGATGACCTGCGCCTCGCCGGCATCGATGCGTGCGAGCACCGCAGCGCTATGGCCGCCAGGTTGCTGGCCCAGGCGAGCGAAGTCCTGGCGGCTGGCCTCGATCAGCGAGTTCGCCATGTCCACCTCGGACTGCCATTCGTTGCCGATGGCGCCGTCGTCGCGGACAGTGAACTCGTAGCCGCGCTGCGCTTTGTGAACGATGGTGCGCGCGCGGTTCTCGGCCGTCATCTTGCCGAGGTCGCCGGAGAAGGACGCGCCGATGCCGCGCATGCGGCGCACGAACTCGTCGAGCGACATCGGCTGCGGCGCCGTGCGGTAATCGCCGCCTCCCAGGATCGTCACCGACTCCTCGATCAGTTCCTTCATGCCGTTGGCGCGGGCCTGAGCCTCGGCGAGCAGGTTCTGGTTGCGCAGCACCGCGGCCGCCGTGGCCTTCGGGTCGCTGACGCGCTCCTCCAGCACGCCGATCTGCATCTTGACCGCGACGTAGGCGGCGATCTTGTCCGCCGCCCAAGCTTTCGCGTCGTCGTACTTCTTCAGGAAGTCCTGCTGCGCTCGAATCGTGCCCAGGTGGATTGCCTGCTTGCCGCGCGTGCTGGTCTCGCGCGCAAGCTTCTCAGCCGTGGCAGCGCGAGCGGCGCTGGCGGCCATCGCGTCGGCGTCGCCGACCGACTCGATCATCGCCGTCATCTGCTCGTTCGTGAGGCCGCCGGAGACGGCAACCGTGTCGCCGCCGTTGGGGTCGAGCACCGCGTCGATCCAGGTCGCCTTGTTGCCGACCAGCATGCGCTTGTAGCTGTCGAACGTGCCATCGGCGTGGTACTGGTAGACGCGCACGGACTTCGTCTCGTTGCCCTGCCGCACGCCGCGACCGTTGCGCTGCGTGAGGCTGTCCGGCGTCCATCCGAGCGTGAGGTGGTGGATGGCCTGCGTGCCTTTCTGCAGGTTGATCCCGACCTCGGCCTTCTCGTTGGCGATGATGACGCGGTAGCGGTTGTCGTCACCCTCGGCGTTGAAGCTGTCCTGGACCTCGATGATCTCCTCGGGCTTGCCGTTGACCTTGCCGGTGATGATCGCGATGGCTGACGGCGCGACGCCGCAGCGCTTGGACAGCAGCCGCTTGATCTTCGGGAGCAACGCGAGCATGTCGCAGAAGATGAGCTGCCGTACGCGGACCGTCGAGCCGCCTTGCGTGCGGCCGCGCGGGTGCGTCTCCTCGTACTGGAAGTTCTCGATCAGCGCCGCGAGCTTGGGCGGCACGCTCGCGTCGAAGTCGATGCCGGCCTTCTCCGCCGCCGCCTCGAAGGCCATGATCGTCTCGGCGTCGGTGCTGTCGAGGATCACGCGCGTGCCATCGACCTTCGCCCGCACCTCGATCACCAGCAGCTCGACGACATCCTCGCCGTCCTTCTTCTTCTTCGTGCTGACGATCGCGGCGTCGGAGGTGTGCGGCCCCTTGCGCGGCCGATCCTCGCGCGGCGGCTTCGCGTTCCACTTAGCGACAACCTCGTCGACGGCGGCCGCCTGCGCAGGGCTGAAGCTCCAGAACGTCGCGCGATCGTCCAGCTCCGGGTCCGCGATCAACATGCTCATCTTGTTGATGAGGTTGAAGGGGTGGCCGATCAGCTCCATGGGCTCGCCGAAGCGCTCGGCGACGCGCTCGAAGGCCTCCGGACTGCCGCCGGGATCGGGCTTCTCGTAGAGCGTGTCGATCGCGAAGCGGAAGGCGTCTTTGTACTCTTGCAGCCGCGCAACCACGTCCGCGGGCAAGGCCACCGAGACCGCCTTCTCTTCCTCGTCCGGCATCACGATCTGCTGCCCGACCTGCGCCGCGCTGCGGATGGTGCAGGTGGCCGCGATCGCGTTGCGCAGCACGTCGACGTTGTTCAAGCCGACGAACACGTCGTAGGGCTTGATCAAGCCGTCGAGCGTTTCCTCGTTGCGGTTTTCGAGCTGGCACATCAGCGCCATGAACGGGTCGGAGCCCTTGGCCCCGAGCATCATGTCGCTCACCTTCGCGTCGCCCACCGCGAGCGACAGCATCGAGTAGATCTCCAGCGGGCTGTTCGTGATCGGCGTCGCCGTCAGCAGAATCACGCCGTCGCGGCGCGGCCGGTCCTTGCGCACGTACCAGGCCTTCGCCTGGGCGTCCATGCCCCGGCCGCTCGGGCGCGCCAGACTCAGGAACTTCCCGCCCTTGAACTCGACGGTGGCGCGGCTGTTCTTCAGCATGTGCGCCTCGTCGAAGACCAGGCTGTCGAGCCCCAAGTCCTCGAAGAACGGCGCGGCCATGCTCTTGCCGGCACTGCTGGTCAGCTCCTCGATGAGCTGCGCCCGGAGGCTCTTGGTCTTCTCGTTGGCCTTGTTCGCCTCGCTCATCGCATAGGCCTCGTCGACCGATGCGAGGTAGGTGTCGTAGGCCTCGACCGTGCTCTGCTTCAGCCGCAGGCGGTTGAAGGCCTCATAGGTCATGAACACCTTGCGGTGCCGGCCTTCGAGGATGCGGTTCAGGTCGGCGTCATAGGCGTTCGGGTCCGCCTTGAAGCCGCCGCCCTTCTTCGCCCTCAGGCCGACGAACAGGCAATCGTCGCCGTTGGCGTAGACGGAGGGCTTGTAGTCGGCGTCGCCAGGCTGGCCCTTGGGGATGATGGCTTCCTTGCGCCAATTCGACAGCACGGAGTTCGGCACGACGAACGCGGTGCGCTTGTTCACCCCGATCGTCAGCGCGTGTTGCGCGGCGATCAGGCCTTCCGAGGTCTTCCCGAGCCCGACGTGGTCGCCGTTGATGCCGCCGAACTCGCGCCCGGTTTTGCGCACGTAGGCGGCCTGGTAGCCGTGCGTCTTCCAGTTCGGGTGCAGCCCCGGCACGCTGAGCGGCGAGTCGTCTTCGACCTGCCGGAAGTACAGACGCTGCGGCTCGTTCGCGAGATCGTGGAGCCGCCCCATGATGATGGGGTTGCCCTTCACCCAGGTGTTGAGCTGCGCCTCCGCGGTCGCGGCGATGTTGCGCAGCGCGTCGAGCGCAGCCCTTTCGTCGCCCACATCCGCGCCGCCCAGCGTCAGGCGGGTGCCGTTCATGTACAGCGCGAACCGCTTGAGCAGCTTGTCGCGCACGTTCTTCGGGCCGCCGATCATGTTGAACACGATCGCGGCCCGGCCATCCTCGTCGAAGCCGGCGGCGAAGCGCGGATCGACGAAGCGGCGCAGGAACTCGGCCTTCTCCTCCAGCGACAGGAACGGGCTGAAGAGGTTGAACTGCATGCGGCTCACGTCCACGCGCAGCAGGCGCTGCTCGGCCATGGCTTTCTGGCGGAGCAGCTTGGCGCGGATGTCGTCGTCCGCCGCGGCTTCGATGTTAGCGCGCATGCGCGCGAGGAAGTCGGCGTAGTTGCCGACGTAGTAGTCGTCGGCGCGCGCGACGCTCTGCCCGTCCGCGCTGAGGCACCATTCGTCGCTCTTCAGCGGGTCGAAGTCTTCGCCGTAGACCTCGCGCGCCTTGTCGATCGGCACGAACTGGCCGCCGCCGGCGATGTAGCGCTCGGCCTCGAACTTCGCCAGCTCGTCGCGGTCGTCGCGCGCCGCGGCCACGTCGCCGCGCCACACGCCCGAATAGCCCTCTCCCTTGACGTAGTGCACGACGACCTTCTTCATGGCCGTCTTCACGCTGGTCGGCAGCACGGCCGGCGGGCGCTTGGCGTCTGCATGCACGCGCTTCATCGCCTCGCTGAGGATCGGGTAGCCTTCCAGGTAGTTGAAGCCAACGACTTCGGCTTGCCGCTCCTGGAAGGCTTGATCGACTGCGAGTCCCACCGTCGCGGCGCCCCACGCTGCCTCGCGCGCGCCGCCGGCGTCGATCTTGGCGAGCTGCGCCAGCAGGCCGCGAGCCCAATCCGGGACCTCTAGCGCGCGCGCCGCTTCCTGCATTGCGGCCTGGAAGCGCGCGGCCGCGCCGTAGCCGATGCCGGCGTTGACGGCGCCCAGCGGCGTGCTGAGCTTGGCGAGCAGGTCCGCCATCTCGGCGGCGGCCTCTTCGCTGCCGGCAGGCTTGATCACCACCCATTGGCCGCCCTGCATCTGCAGCGTCTGGCCGGCGTGCGCGATCGTGTCGCCTTCGCGGTAGACGATCGGCGTGGTCTCTGCGGCGTCGAGCGCCTTCCAGTCGATGCGCGAGTCGGGAAACTTGCGCAGCAGCCGCGCGATGTCGGTCATGCTGCCGCTGTTGATCACGCGGTCGACGTCGCGAACCTTGTTCGGGTCCTTCGCGACGAACTCCCCGAGCACGAAGCGCCGGCCCTCGCCGCGGAAGTAGTCGCCCTCGATGAACTCGGGCCACACGACGCGCGCCGCCGTCAGCGCCGCCGGGTTTTGCTCGCGCAGCTCGGCGATCTTGTCGAGCACCTCGCGGCGGAACTTGCGGAACACGATGACGTCGGTGATCGTGTCGGCGGCCGCGGTGCCGAACACGCTGTTGGGCAGGCGGTAGGCGCCGACGAACTCCGCGACGTAGCTCGTGCGCTCGCGCAGGTCCTGCTCCTTCCCGCCCTTGCCGCTCACGCAGCGCGGCGGCGCGATGAAGGCCGCCAGGCCGCCCGGGCGCAGCTTCTCCAGGCTGCGCAGGATGAAGTAGTTCTGGATCGGCTCGTCGCGGTAGCGCGTGTCCTTGAACTGGTTGCCGCCGCGGTCCTTCACGTCGCCGAACGGGACGTTCGTGATGATCGCGTCGTACTGCTCGTCCGGCGTCGCCGCGGCGACCTGCTCGAAGGGCGCGATGACCGTCTTGTAGCCGGGCCCATCGTTGACGAGCTGGTTCACGCGGCCGGAGGTCTCGTTCAGCTCGATCGCATCGACGGCGGCGTTCACGGGCGCGGTGCCGCCGAAGATGCCGACGCCGGCGCTGGGGTCGAGCACGCGGCCGCCCTTGAAACCCAGCTCGGCGAGCAAGCTCCACATGCCCTCGGCGATCGGCTTCGGGGTGAAATACTCGTAGGCGCTGCCTTTCTTGCCGTCGGCGCCCGTGAGGTTGCCGCCCAGGCCCGAGAACTTCGCGAGCACCGAGCGCTGCTCGTCGGTGAGCGCGCCGGGCTTCAGCTCGCCAGCGTCGATCGCGCGCAGCAGCTCCATCGCCGCCGCGTTTTCCGCGCGCCGCTGCGCTGGCTTGCGATTCGGGTCGTAGTCGTAGAAGCGGGACGTGCTCTCGCGCGTCGTGCGGCCAGCGACGATGCTCTCGGCTGCGGCCTCGTCGTTGGCGGCGGGCGGCGCCGGCTCGGCGCTTGGGGCTGGCGTCGTGGCGCCAAGCGCCTTGCGCACCGCGGCAAGCCGGCCGGCCAGCTTCAGGCGTTCGAGCGTCGTCGGGTTGTTCGCAAGCGCGGCGCGGATCGTCGCCAGCTCACGCGTCAGCTTCAGGCGCTCCAGCGGGCTCAGCCGCACATCGTCGAGCGTGATCGCTTCGGCCGCCGGCGTAGGCTTGACCGCGTCGAGGACGACGGCCGGCTGCAACGCATCGAGCGCCGCCTGAAGCGCCGCCTCTTGCGCGAGCAGCGCTTTGCGCGAAGCGGCATCGACACCTTCGACGGTGGGCGGGCGACTCGGTGCGGTACTGCCGCGCGAGTTCAAACACCGCCGTGCGGTTCTCCGGGGTGAGGTCCCCACCCTTCTCGCGCATCGCGACCGTCAAGCTCATCACCACCTCCCGCAAAGCACGCTGATCAACTCCAGCACGTCCCGTTCGTCGCGCGCGAACGCTCGCTCATCGGCTTCCCGCACGTCCGCGCCGACGCCCCCCATTCCGCGCGGTACTTCGGACAGCGGCGTCTCGACGATCGTCCGCACGCGACCCCAAGAGGCGCCCCACGAACCGCCCCACGACGTGCCCCACGAGCATGGGGCCGTCACGCGGGCCTCCAGGGGTTCATTTCCGTTCCGGCGCCACCGATCAACTGGCCGTTGACCCAGCGGATGTCGGCCGGCATGCGAGCGAGTTCGGTCGCCAGCTCTGCGCGCACCGCGGCCGCGATCTGTGCGGCCGTGGGCCCGCTGCCGCCGCCAGTGGCAATCGCCTGCGCCTGCACCGGCACCGTCAACTGCACCGTGACGTTGAACGCCCCCAGCGTGCCGACGACAGGGTTGCCGCCGCCATCGACAAAGAGGTTGCCGTCGATCACGAGCGCGTGATTCGCCTCCATAGGGCGCACGCGCCAGTCGTTCTGAAGGAAGCAGTACGGCGGGATGAGGCGCCCGCCGCCCAGGTCATCGCCGCCGACGGTGCGGAAAGCCGGCTGGTACTTCGCGTTGTCGCTCTGCGCGACCCAGTCCACCCATCGCGAGTAGATCTCGGCCGCGCTCGCACTCGCGCTATCGAGCACGATGCGGCGAGCCGCGGGGTCGAAGACGATCGGCACCTGCCGACCTCACGCGTAGACGCGATCCTGCTCCGACACGAGCGACAACGCGATCGACTTGCTTCGCGTGAGCACGCCGGTGGCGACCACGTACTTGCCAAACCCGGGGCGTACGGCCACGATGGTGACCGGGGCATCGGTGCCCGCAGTGCGGCCGCCCTGGACGTTGTTGTCGTAGTCGAAGTCGAAGGGGATCGATGCGACGCCGATCGCGCCGGTGATGTCGACCCCGGACGCGTTCTTGACCGTGACCGCGCCGGCCTCGCCGTAGTCGTTGTTCGCGCCCGGCAGCGTGGTGAACATCATCCGGTAACTGGAACCGGCGCCGACGAGGAAGCTGTTGAAGCTGATGGTGCCGGCGGCCGTGTAGGGGTTGGTGCGGTCGGTGCCGCCCTGATCCTTGAAGACGACACGGTTCGAGTCGGCCGGCTGGATGTTGTCGATGTAGACGCCCGTCGTGGTTTGCAGCGTGTCGCCGCTAAAGGCCAGCAGCGCCGCCGCGGTCTTGCCGTTGACGGTGCCGGCGCCGCTGTCGATGTCCGCGTTCTGGCGCAGCAGGTACTGCACCTTCGTGTAAATCTGCTCCAGCGTGGCGTTGTTGCCGTTGATGATCACGCGGAAGTTGTAGTTCGACCCGCCGATGCTGCGCTGCTGGTCGGTGCCGAAGTAGGTGATCGTGATGCCGCTGTAGGGCGCGCCGCTCATCGCCGCATCGTTCGCGGTGATCTTGAGGTCGTCCTCGTTCGAGAGCAGCACGTTGACCACATACGCGCCGGTGGCGGTTTTGCCGGTGTCCGCGAGCACGCTGTCCTTGTACTTCTTGCCCTGCTCTCGCACGAAGCCCTTGAAGTAGGCGCGCTTGTCGAAGTTGCCGTTGGCGGCGTCGCCGAAGACCTGGATGCCTTCGTTGCACTGGTCGGTGAAGGTGAAGTTGGTCGGCGCGTCCGCGGCGTCGCGCTGGTAGTAGAGCTGCGCGCCGGCGCTCACCACGCCAAGGCCCACGATGCCGACGTACTGGCGCTGCAACGCGCCTGCAGCGCTGTACTCGCTCCAGCCGCCATCGCGAAGCATTTGCCGCGTCGCGTCGTTCGCAGGCTTCCACCCGTTGAAAGTGGTGCCGTCCGTGCCGAATTGGAACTGGCCGGACAGCGCGTCGATCGCGTAAGCCGGAAACGGCGAGTCCTGATAAGCGGCGGTCGACCAGCGATCGACGAGGAAGCTGTAGAGCGCCTGCAGCGTAACGCCATCCTTTGCGATCAGCCCGTTCGTGGTCGAGCCGTCAGCGCTTGCAATCAGCGTGATGGTCTTGGCTGTCTCATCGATCGTGATGTTCGTGCCGACGATCAGTTGCGTGCGAGAAGTCAGCTTAGCCATGGTGCGTGTTGCCCTTCGAGCGGTTGGCGGCGTGGCTCACCACGCGCAAGTTGTTTTGAACGTGCAGGCCGCACACAAGGCGGCCTTGCAATGGAACGATGTGATCGACTTCGTGAGGAGTGCCGGTCGTTGCTGGATGCCCTCACCGCCTCACTGATAGTTGCGGTCGGCCGCCAGGGCCACCGGGATGGAAGCGTCGCTCGTCGTCAGCGACAGGTTTCGGATGTAGAACGGCACGAAGCCGGGCTTCAGGAACCCCACGTCGACGCTCTGCGCGCCCGAGTAGGTGAAGCCGTAGCTGGAGCCGGCGTTCGAGTCCTGCTGCGCGAGCACCGTCGACGTGCCGGCAGCGAGCACAACGATGTCGGTCCCGGCTGGCAGGCCTGTAAAGGTAACGGTGTTGACGTCGAGCGGGTATGGGTTGTCAACCTGCGCACTCGCCGTCGTCACCGTCGGGATTGCGATGTTGGTGAGCAGGTTGCCCGCGTTGGCGGTGGCACATGTCGCGCGCACCTTCAAGCGCACGCCCACGCTGGGCGTGATCGCGCCGGCGCCGTTCAGGTTGGTGGCGTTGAGCGTCAGCCAGGCGCCGTTGTAGCCAGCGCCCTTGTCGTACTGGAATTCGAGCGTCAGGTTGCCGGTGTTCGTGCCGGTCAGCGTGGGCGCGAGGTCCGCGAGGGCGGTATGGCCCTTGGCGAAGTACGGCATCTCCCACGTTACCTGCTGGCCCACGACGGTGAGCGCCGCCTGCCCCGAGCTGTTGAACTGCGGCGTGCCGCTCGTGATCGCGCATTGAGTTGCGCTTGACGCCGTCGGCTCGTTGCACAGCACCTCGATTTTTCCTACGGTGGCCGAGGTGAACGAGTCTTTCCAGTGCGTGCCGTAGACGGAGGTCTGTCCCGTCGTGGCCCCAAGCAGCGCCACGCCCTTGGCGATGGTGTTGAGCGACGCGATAACCGAGGTGTCGGCGTAGTCGCCCTTCACGTCCTCGATCGTCACGTTGTTGTCGCTGTTCACGAGCGCCCAAGGCCCCGTGCGCGAGTTGATGGTGTAGCAGCGCTGCAGCTTGATGCCGTCGTTGTTGCCGGCACCGTTGAAGATGACGCCCGAGGCGTTAGCGCTGCCGAGGTTAAGCGGGCTGGCCGCCGAGCCGACGTTGCGCACCTTCACGCCGTAGCAGGCGCTGGCGCTCACGAGCCCGTTGTACGGGTGCACGTTCGCGAGGCCAATGAAGTCCATGCCGTTCACGACCGGGGCCACGCAACCGGAGGTGAGGTCGATCGCGTAGTGCGGGTTGCCGGTGCCGGTGATTCCGCTGAAGTTGTCGGCGTAGCGTGGGTTCGTGAAAGTCGCGCGCTGCGCTCCGACGGCCAGGTGGCGGCCACCGATGTCGATGCACCCGCTCCACGAGCAATCGACATTCTGCGTCGCAGTCCACGTCCCGGTGGTGGCATTGCCGCGGTTGAGCAGCGTCTGGCTCTTCACGTTCGAGAACGTGATGCCCTTGTTGAAGTTGCAGACGTTGACGTAGGCGCCGCTCGCCGCGAGCGAAAAGCGCGCGAGCAGCGCGTTTTGGAAGGTGCCGCCGCCAAAGCACGACAGCATGTTGAGCGCGTTGTTGACCTGCGCCTGCGTCGGCGAGACGATGACGTTGTTGACGTTGACCGCGGCGGCGATCTCTTGCAGCACCAGCGAGTCGCTGAGCGCCGAGTTCACCACGTCCGCGCGGTAGGCCTGAAGGAAGTTGCCATACCACTGGAAGACGCAGTTGGCGAGTTTGATGTCGCCGGCCGCGGTGGTCACGAACTTCTGCCTCGTGGCGAGCGTGGCGTTTGGCAGCACCCGCGGCCCTGACCCGCTGCCCGCCGTGCGCGTGCAGCAGGTCATGATCACGTTCGGGATGCGCACGCGGCAGCCGGTCGGCGGCAGGAACCCGACGTTGTTGGTGCCGTCCGACCCGATGCGGATGCCGCTCGTGGTCTGCCACACGACCTTGCCGCGCTCGTCGGTGGGGTTCGTCGACAGGTTCGCCATCGAGCCGACGCCGGAGAAGCGCTCGTACACGCCGCTGCCGGCGGCCGTCTCGATCCACACGCCGGGGAAGACGCCGGCGACTGTGGCGGCCGTGGGGCAAGCGAGTGTCTGGCCGCCCGTGCCGTTCGTCGTGCCCAGCTCGAACCAGCCGCCGATGACCTCGAAGGCGCCGATCCTGGGCACGGTGATGGTCGCGGTGTCCGCCCCGCGCACTTCAATCCAGCCTGTCACGTCGGCGCCAGCGGCGGTCGCGCCGATCCCCGTCAGGGCGCCCGCGGCGAACGCGCCCGCAACGCTCTTGAACTTGATGAAGCCCGTGGCCGGCATCGCCGCGCCGGCGGCCGTGGGCTCGACCAGCCAGCCGCTCCACACACCCAGCAGCGCGCCGCTGACGCCCCCTTGGGTGATCGAGGCGCCGATGGCCGGCACGGTGCCCGTGCCGCCGGTGTAAGCCACCACGCGCACCTGCGAACCGTCGATCAGCAGCTTGCCGCCGGTGCCGGTGAAGGTGACGGTGTCGAGCGAGCCGAAGGCTGCCGAGTGGTTCGCGCACTGGTAGCTGTCGCACGCGATGCGCAGCGTCGAGCCGGCAGAAATCGCGTATGAGTCCAACGTGGCATTGGCTGACCCGCCCGAGAGCGAATCCCACTCGGTCGTGCCACCGCTGTTGACGGCGAAGGCAGTCACCGAGCCTCGACCGCGTAGGAGGAGCCGACCAGCAGCGCGCCGTCACGGCCGGTAGGAGGCACGGGCTTTCCATCGGCGCCGATCGGCAACGGGATGTCATCGACCACCTCGATCTCGCGCGTGATGGCACTGCGGTACAGGATGAGGCGGCGTGCGTGCGGCGGCGGCGCGATGAGCTGCGGCTCGAACTTGTGCTCGATGGGCGTCGGCCGGACGTGCAGATTGAGCTGCAAGCCACGGATGGCCTCGACCACCGACTTGAGGTCGAAGTCCTGCGCCGGCATGGCCTTCAGTTGTGCGTTCAGCTCGGCCAGCGCCTGCTCGATCGCGGCCGCGCGCTCAGGAATCGACCTGCTGGCCTGCTCGACGCGCGCAGCCAGGTCGGCGGTCGCCTGGTTCATCTGCGCGATCAGCTCGGCGGCGGTGTTGCTCATGCGCTCACTCCATCGCCGCGCGCACCGCGCGCAGCGCTTCGATCTGGCCTTGAAGGTGTCGGCGGCGTTCCGCGTTCGGGTCGTGGGCGGCCGGCGATGGATCGACAGCGACCGCCGGCGCCGGCTCGCGAGCACGAGCAGCAGCCAGCGCGCGCAGGTTGCGCGCCAGCGCTGGGTCTGGCTGCTGGACGGGCGGCGTGCTCATGTTCAGGAGGTGACCGCCATCAGGCCATTCGAGTAGGCCACGATCGCGCGCTCGCCGAGCGCCTGTATCTCGGCATCGTCGGGATAGGCGGTTAGCACCCGCTCGATGCGGTCGGCCAGTTCCGGCTCCAGCATCTCGGGGTGCTTGCCTTCGGCCACTTCGGTCAGAAACGCGATGTCGCCGATCCGCGCGGCGTTCGGCGTGGGCTTCGGGCCAGGCGCGGGCGACGCGGGTTGCTGCGGGATCAGGATGGTCGCGACCATGTCGGCGAAGCCGGGCACGTCGACCACTTTGTAGACCGTGCCGCTGGCGGAGCTGCCGAGAACCTGCATCACCGAGGCGCGGAAGTTCTCGGGCTCGTGCGTGCGCTGCTCGACGTAGGCGGCCTGGTGCTGGCGCATCGCTTCGGCGACCTTGGCGGCGAGTTGCGTGAGAGCTTCGCCTTCGACGAGCACTTCAGCGGGCGCAGCCACTTCGGCCACGGGCTCAATCACAAGCTCCGGCGGCGTGGTGTCGGCGGCTGGATCCGGCTTCGCTTCTTCGACTTGCGCCACCGGCGTAGCGTTCATGGCCAGCAGGTCCTCGACCATCTCAGCCGCGTCGTCTTCGCTGTAGAAATACGGGTTGCCGCTCTTGGTCTTCACGCGCTCGCTGCCGCTCTCGCCGACATAGACCATGGCCTTGCCGTCGCCGCCGGCGATGTCGATGCGGCCGAGCACCACGCCGCCCTTGACCACCTTGCCGACGTAGTCGGTGCCGTCGGCGCTGTCCAGCAGCACCGCACCGGCGCGCCCGGCTTCGTCTGCCTTCAGCAGCGCGATCGCGTGGCGGAAGCTGGCCGCTGCGGACAGCTCCAGGTCGGCCTGCTCGGTGTTGCCTTCGGCGCGGTTGATGGGCTCGTTGTTCTTGAGCGTGTCCAGCGCCACCTCCGTCGCATCCATCTTCATCGCGCGCTTGCTACCGAGCGCTTCTAGCGCTTGCTGCATCATGTCCATCATCTTTTGTTGCGACTCTTCACCCTCTGCCCCAGTAGTCGGCGCTGTGCCATTCATGTGCTTGCGGTGCAGCTCGATTGCAGCACGCAGTAAGGCTTTGGCCGTTGGAACGGCGTCATCGTCCGTGGGGACCGCGTCAAGTGCCCGCTTCGCGCGCGCCTTCATCATGCCGTCGTGGTCGCTGATATTCAGTTTCAGGTCCCTGACTTGCGCCGCTGAGAGCTTGATCTTCTTTTGCTTGTAGGCCGCAATCACCACTTCATTGGCCAGCTTGGCGGCATCGTGCTTTTCGACAAAATCGTCCTCGCCGGGCGATGCGCGACCGGCACTAGTGCTTGCGTCCATAGCCGCTTTGTAGGCTGCATCGCCGTCTCCTTTACTCACTGCGGCGGTTGCCTCAACGGCGCCGCGAATGAACTCTCCCGATCTGTTCCGTGGATGTTCTTCCTCGCGCCAAACAGCATCGGTGCGCAGCACCTCCATCGCGGCCGCTTCGGCCTTCTTCGCGTCCTCGTCAACGGCGTCCATCGTGGCCTGGCCCGTGAACAGCGCCCACTGCACACCAGCGCCGCCGGCCTTCGCCGCTTCGTCCATCGCCTTCGCGGTGGCGAAGGGGCTGTATTCAGGCTCGCTCAGGCTGTCCCAGAGCCAGGCCAGGAAGTCCGGCGTGGCGCTTTCGAACGCATAGGCGGCCTGCACGGCCGCGGCCTTGTCGGCGTCGGTGGGCTCGATGGGCTCATCCGGCACGTCCGGCACCACCACGGCGGGAACGGCAGACTTCGGCGGGCGGCTTTCCACCTCGACCCGCGCGACCTCGATCTGCCGGTTCAGCGTGGCCAGCACGCCCTGCTTCTCCACCAGCGTGCTCTTGAGCCCGGCCACCTCGGCCATGGTCGCGGCGCGCTTCTCGTTGGCCTTCGCGAACGCGGCCGAATTCTTTTCGGCCAGGCGCATGATGCGGCGCGCGACCTCGCGCATGTTCAGGTCTTGGCCGTTCTCGGGCGCCACCACGATGGTGATGTCCTTCTTGTTGAGCTGCCACTTCCACGACACCAGCTCGTCGGCCGGCGTGATCTTGGTCGGCGTGCTGTCCGGGTTGTGGAACCACACCGTGATCGTCTGGCCGTCGCTCAGCTCGTAGATGGCCGCGACGTGCACGCCGCCGAAGCGCCGCACCGGCTCGCTGATCTGCACCGCGAGCGGCTTCACCGTGTCAGCGGCCGCCTCCATGATGCGCAGCATCGCGTCGAGCTTCGGCTTGAGCCGGCCGGCCACGACGACGAGCGCATCGAGGCGGACGACCTCACAGCCTTCGACCACGTCGGCCAGCGTCACCGCATCGAACAGCAGGCCGTCGTCGACGTCGGTCAGGCGGATCGCGTACAGCACGTCGCCCAGGCTCATGCGGCACTGCGGCATCGCGGCCGAATCCCAGTACACGCGGGGCATCTGCGGGGTGGCTTCCATGTCGGACTCCGGGGGAACGAGGTCAGGGGTCAGCTCGCGCTCGTGGTCGCCGAAGCGAAGCCACCAGCGAAGTTGATCGAGGGAAAGCGGCACCGGCTCGCCGAAGCGGTCCCAGCCAGGCTCGTAGCTCAAGCGGTAGGCGTCGATCGCCGCGCGCCGGTCGTGGAAGCCGGCCAGCACCTTGTGCTCGTCGAAGCCGCCGCGCGCATGGCGCTGGTTGATCACCCAGACGCGGCTCGACTCGGGCGACGGCCCGAGGAACAGGTCGATCTCGTCGCCGTCGGCGCCGCGCGTGCTCTCGATGAAGCCGTAGTGCGCGGCCATGACGTTGCGCCACGACCGGCCGCTGTCGTCCTCGCCTTCGCGCGCGGTGCCGGCCGGGTTCTCGATGCGCAGCGCGAAACCCTGCCAGGCCACCGGCCCGGTGAGGTAGGCGTTGGCCTTGCGCTGCGCCTTCGTCGGCGGCGGAAGGCCGCTCCACGGGCTCTCCGCCGATCGGTGCGCGCCGGCGAAGGCGGCGGCAAAGCCGTCCACGCCGTCCAGGATGACGGCCGCGGATGCAGCGAGCGCGCGCACGTCCGGGAGCATGTGGCAGTGTCGCCATGCCAAGTTCGCCGCGGTGTTGCGCTTACCGGGGTGGTTCACCGCGGCTATGCTTGCCGCCCATGTTCAGCCGCAAGTCGCCGCTCCTCACCCGCGTCCTGTGGGGTCTCGGCTTCATGGTCGCGATCTGGGCCGCCGGCGCGGCCTGGCTGCACGCGGCCGGCGACGGCGGTCTTCCAAGCTGCACAGATGCGGCGCCGGAGCTGCATCGGGTGTTCGCCGAAGCGCCGGCGTCGCGGCAACACAGCCTCACCATCGTCGAGTCGTCCGATCACCGCGAGGTGTTCGCTGACGACGCCTCCGGGGTGCGCAACTGCGAGGCAGCGCTGCTGCTCAACAGCGGCCGGCAGGCCATCGTGCAGTACGGCTTGCGAGCGCGCGAGTCGGGCGGCTACCTGATCACCTTCGAGGCTCGCTGAGCCGGAAAGGACGCAACCCCCGGAAGGTGGCCGCCCTCCGGGGGTCGCATGTAGCGCCGGCTCCACTGTTACCCCCAGGCCCTGCCGGGCCATCGAGAGCCGATTAGCGTCAAGGGTTCGCGCCGTGGACGGTATTGTCGTACCGTTTCCGGTTGCTGTCTACCCTTCCTTTCGGCAGGGTGTGCTTTTTGGAGCCCGGGGCAGGACTCGAACCCGCGCCGACACCTTACAAAGGGGTTGCTCTACCGACTGAGCTACCCGGGCCGTAAGTGGTTGCGGTGGTCAGACTTGCACTGACGACCTGCGGATTATGAGCCCGCCGCGCTCCTAACTGCGCCACACCGCAAGAGGCCCGATGATGGCGCGCCGTCGCGCTGCGTGTCAACCGCCATCGGTTGTTTGCTCTCGCTCATGCCGCTACGGCGTCAACCCATCAACGTCCGGGTCGAAGGCCATCTCACCCTGCGCGCTCAGCTCGTAGCGGATCACGTAGGGCGGGATGTTCACCTGGCTGATCACGTTCGTCACCTCGTAGGGCACGACGACGCCGGCGCCCGGCATCAGCATCACGAGGTCGCCGTCCTTGATGTCAAAGGCCCCCTCGACTTCCGGCTCGATCAGAGCCAGCGCCGTGGGCTGCTGGTCCGATGCGTCGCGCCGATCGTTCATCGTCGTCGGCTCGTAGGCGGTGGTGAAGAGCACGCGTGCCGGCCCCAGGCGCTTGTAGTCGACCTGCGGCTCGTCGTCCGCCGCGAGCACGCTGCCGCCGCCGAGCGTCGGCAGCCCACCGAGCATCCCATCCTCTGCGCCGAAGGTTCGCGTGACCGAGCGGCGCATCACCAGCGCCGCGAATGTGTTGCGGTGCCGGAGCACGACGGCGCGGTTCGCGCGGCGCATGGCGGTCGGGACCTGGGTGAGCATGCCGGGGCCTCTCAGTCGGTTGTCGGGGCGGCCTGGAGGCGACGGATCATCTCGTCGCGCATGGCCTTCGTGAGCGGCGCCGCTTGCAGTTTCTCGAACGCCTCCTTCAGCGCGGCGCGGCCACGCGCGGCTTCGGCCTGGGCGAGGCGTCGCGCTTCCTGCGCGGCCAGCGTCAGCGCGCGCG
>FRDC01002689.1_pt1 | contig 69371 bp, 66 predicted proteins | sample 1106171 | NCBI WGS metagenome assembly FRDC01 (sample SAMEA3930566, study PRJEB13176) | freshwater metagenome | biome: Drinking water system; feature: drinking water; material: water | place: Singapore | collected 2014-12-20 | reverse complement strand
GACGCATTGCGTCCGGAAACAGGGCCTGGCACCTTAGATGCCGTCGCCTTGCGCTGATTCTTTTTTGGTGAGGGCGGCGCGCAGATGCTCTCGATTCATTCGCGCTATGTTTTCCAAAGAAATTTCTTTGGGGCAGGAGGCTGAACAGGCTCCGGTGCTGGTGCAGGCGCCAAAGCCCTCCGAATCCATCTGTGCGACCATTCGCAAAACTCGCTCCTGGCGCTCGACCTGTCCCTGCGGCAAAAGCGCGAGGTGAGAAACTTTGGCACCGACAAACAACATCGCTGAGGCATTCTTGCACGAAGCCACACAGGCCCCACAGCCGATGCAAGTGGCAGCAGAAAAAGCCGCATCCGCGTCGGGTTTTGGAACCGGAAGAGCATTGGCATCTGGGGCGTTTCCAGTATCCACGCTGATAAATCCCCCAGCAGAAATCACGCGATCGAAGGCCGAACGATCCACCATCAAATCTCGAATCATGGGAAACGCCTGAGCCCGCCAAGGCTCAAGAACTAGAGTGTCGCCATCCTTGAAGTTGCGCATGTGCAATTGACACACGGTTGTTCCCTTCAATGGACCGTGCGCTTCTCCGTTGATCATGAAGCCGCAGCTGCCGCAAATTCCTTCGCGACAATCATGATCAAAGACCACGGGCTGGTCATTGCCTCGCACCAACTGCTCGTTGAGCATATCCAGCATCTCCAGAAAAGAGGAGTCTTCGCTCACCCCTTCGAGTCGATAGTCCCGAAACTGCCCTGGTGTTTTTGCATCTTTTTGCCGCCATACTCTGAGTGTTAGGTTCATTTTTTTCATTGCCATCTCACTTGTAAGATCGAGTTGCGAGTTTCACATTTTCAAATTTGAGTTCTTCTTGGTGTCGCACCTGGGGTTGATTTTCTCCACGATACTCCCAGGCAGCAACATGACAAAACTTCTCGTCGTCACGCAGGGCCTCGTTGTCGGGCGTTTGATGCTCCTCTCGGAAATGGCCACCGCAAGACTCTTCTCTTTCCAAGGCGTCTCGACACATGAGCTCGCCCAACTCTAAAAAGTCGGCGACTCGACCGGCTTTCTCCAACTCAGGATTGACCCCTGATTTTTCTCCAGGAATGCGCACATCATTCCAAAACTGTTCCCGCAGTTGAGGAATCTCCTGCAGCGCCTTCTGCAGACCCGCGCGCGAGCGGGACATTCCGCAATGTTCCCACATCAAGCGGCCCAGTTCTTTGTGGATGGAGTCGACAGTGCGCGAACCCTTTACGTTCATCATTCGGTCAATCTCTGACTGAACGGCTTGCGCAGATGAACGAAAGGCCTCCGACTTCGCGGGATCCACAGGCCCTAGCTGAGTGCTCGCCAAGTAGTTCCCCAGGGTGTAGGGGAGGATGAAATATCCGTCTGCCAAACCCTGCATCAAAGCGGAGGCACCCAAGCGATTGGCTCCGTGATCTGAAAAATTGGCCTCTCCCGCAACAAATAAGCCTGGGATCGTGCTCATAAGTTGGTAGTCCACCCATAATCCACCCATGGTGTAGTGGGGGGCGGGATAAATGCGCATGGGAACTTCGTAAGGATTTTCTCCGGTGATTTTTTGGTACATCTCAAAAAGATTTCCGTACTTTTCAGCAATGGCGCGAGCCCCCAATCGGTTGATGGCATCGCGAAAATCCAAATAAACCGCCTGACCAGATGCGCCCACACCACGCCCTTCATCGCAACGAAACTTCGCTTGGCGAGAGGCCACGTCCCGTGGCGCAAGATTGCCAAAACTCGGGTAAATTCTCTCCAAATAATAATCTCTCTCGGCCTCTGGAATTTGCGAGGCCGCGCGGGCATCGCCCTTATTCTTGGGCACCCAAACCCGCCCGTCGTTGCGCAACGATTCGGACATGAGCGTGAGCTTGGATTGCAACTCACCGTGCACCGGAATGCAGGTCGGGTGAATCTGCGTAAAGCAGGGGTTGGCAAAAAAGGCGCCTCGTTTGTGGGCCTTCCACGCGGCCGTGACTGCACAGGCCATGGCATTGGTGGATAGAAAAAACACATTCGAGTAACCGCCCGTCGCCAAGATCACAGCATCAGCGGCATGAGACTCAATCTCGCCGGTCAAAAGATTGCGAACAATGATGCCTCGAGCTTTTCCTTGATCGACAACCAAATCCAACATTTCTCGACGAGTGAAGAGCTGAACTTGCTTTTTGTCCACTTGTCGCATCATCGCAGAATAGGCACCCAACAAGAGTTGCTGACCGGTTTGGCCGCGAGCATAGAAAGTGCGAGACACCTGAGCGCCGCCGAAAGAGCGATTCGACAACAAACCCCCGTACTCCCTAGCAAACGGAACACCTTCCGCCACACAATGATCGATGATCGCGGTCGACACTTCCGCAAGCCGGTGCACATTGGCTTCACGTGAGCGAAAATCTCCACCCTTGACCGTGTCATAAAAAAGGCGGTGCACACTGTCGCCATCGTTTTTGTAGTTTTTGGCAGCGTTAATTCCCCCCTGCGCGGCCACCGAGTGAGCTCGTCGTGGGCTCTCATGCACACAGAATGCAGCCACTTGGTATCCCAACTCGCCAAGCGCAGCTGCCGCGCTGGCGCCCGCTAGACCCGTTCCCACCACGACCACCTTGAATTTTCTTTTGTTGGCGGGATTCACCAATTTCATTTCAAACTTACTGCGGGTCCATTTTTCGTCGATTGATCCTGAAGGCACACGTGCATCGAGTTTCATTTTATCCCTTCCACTTCAAAAACACAGAAATTGGCTGAGCCAAAAAGCCCACGGCCACCACACTTGCATAAATCCAGCTCACGGCTTGAATCGTTTTTTGTGATCGGTTGTTGAGAAGCCCGAGGCTCTGGAAAATCGAGCCCACCCCATGGCGCAAATGAAAGCCGAGAAGCACCAAGCAGATCACGTACCAAAACACATACAACGGCTGAACAAAGACCTCCATCATGAGACGGTAGAGATCCCGCATCTCTACGCCCTCAACCACCGTGCGGTAATGCGGTCCAAACTTGAACGTGATCAAATGCAAGATCACAAAAATCAAAATGATCGAACCTGTCATCGCCATGGTCCTCGATGCTAATGTGGCCGCCTTCGCTCCCGCAGCAGGAATCGCATACTCCTGTGGACGAGCCCGTCGGTTGTCGATGATCAAACTGAGGGCGCATCCCACATGCAGAAGAAGGGCCGCGATGAGCACAGCCTCGATGAGATAAATCAGGCCGCCTGAGACAATCGCGTGGCCGTAGGCGTTGTAGGCGTCGGCGCTCACGAACATCAGCAAATTTCCCGCCATGTGACCAAACACAAAACCCGCCCACACAGCTCCAGTGAGGCCCATGATGTACTTTCGGCCAATACTGGATTTTATAAATTCCTCTAAGGGTCTTTGCGCCATAGACAGCGCTCCTTCCGAGAGTTCAAGTTGATTGCGATAGTATGAAGTTAAAGACATTGCTCGATGCTGTAAAGCGAAGAGCATTGCAAAGTGTTATGGCTCGTCGCAATTCTTGAGATTGTGAAAGGGAAATTTTCATGAAATTGTTTGTGGCTATCAAACAGGTCCCCGATACCGAAACTCGCATCAAACTCAACGGAAACAAAATCGACTTCACCGCGGTGAAGTGGGTGATGAATCCCTACGACGAATATGCCGTCGAAGCCGCCGTGCAGCTGAAAGAAAAAAATGCCGGATCAACGGTCACGGTGGTCACTGTCGGTCCCTCAAGGGCCGCAGAGGTTTTACGCACAGCTCTTGCGATGGGGGCCGACGAGGGAATTCACGTCGAGTCGAACGAGGATTTGGATCCGTACCAAACTGCTTTGGCCCTTGCACGCACACTGCAAGCCGAGGGCGGTGCCGAGCTGCTTTTCACAGGACAACTGGCCATTGACGACAACTCCTTTTCTGTGGGGCAGATGACGGCAGAACTTCTCGGGTGGAATCACGTCTCCGCAATCACCAAACTTTCCTTCGAAGACAAAAAGGTGGAAAGAGAGGTTGAAGGTGGTGCTAAGGAGATTGTGACTTTTCAGCTCCCGGCCGTTCTCACTGCGAATAAGGGACTCAATACTCCACGCTATGCGAGTCTTCCCGGAATTATGAAAGCAAAAAAGAAAACTCTCAAAGTGATCGCTGCGAGCTCGCTGGACCTGGGCCCAAGCGGCTGGGTGCTTGAAGAGTGCAAGCTTCCGGCTGATAAGCCACCCGTCAAATTTTTATCCGGAACACCCCAAGAACAAGCCAGCCAGCTGGTCAAGGCTTTGCGAGATGAGGCAAAAGTACTATGAGCAAACAATTTTTGGTCTTCGTTGAAACTCAAAATCAAGAGGTCAAACGCAGCTCACTCGAACTGCTGTCGTGGGTGAAAGCTCAGAAGTTGAGCTTTTCTGCGGTCATGGTGGGAGATGCCGGCCAGAAGCAGGTGAGCGCGTACGGACCGCAAAAAATTTATTCCCTGCAAGCAAATGCTCTGCAGTTTCCGCAGAGTGAACTGCTCTTTCAGGGTCTGGTCCAAGCCGCCGAGAAGGCTCAGGCGGGGTGCATCCTTGGATCGGCCTCCTCGGCCGTGCGCGATTTTTTTCCACGGGTCGCCGCCAAGCTTAAAACCGTGTGCGCCAGCGATTGCACCGGGCTGGAGTTTCAAAACAACACTCTTTGGGTCACCAAGCCGCTCTTTTCTGGCAAGTGTTTCGGGCGTTACAAGTTGGATTCGGCGCGCACCCAAATGGTGGTCATGCGGCCCAACCAATTGCCCGTAGAGAAGCTCAACCCTGAAGGAAGTGTTCCCGTTGAGGCACTTTCGCTGGATGGAGTCTCTCTCAAATCAAAGATCCAAGAAGTGCAAAAAGGGGCCTCTCAAAAATTGGAACTTTCAGAGGCTGACAAGGTGGTTTCCGGGGGTCGTGGACTGAAAGAAGCTCAAAACTTTCAATTGGTCGAAGCCTTGGCTCAGAGCCTGGGTGCGGCCGTCGGTGCCTCGAGAGCCATTGTGGATGCCGGTTGGGTTTCACACAGCTTGCAGGTCGGACAAACCGGCAAGACTGTTGCTCCATCTCTCTACATCGCTGTCGGAATTTCTGGAGCCATTCAGCATTTGGCGGGAATGGGGGGCAGCAAAGTGATTGTCGCAATCAACAGTGATTCCAATGCGCCCATTTTTCAAAAAGCCACTTACGGTTTGGTCGGGGATCTTTTCCAAATTGTGCCGGCGCTCACCGAGGAATTCAAAAAAGCGACCAAATGAGGGCACGGCTTCGCAAGATCAAAGCCATGGTCTTTGGAGTGCTGATTTGGATCCTCTATAAATCCATTCAGTCCACTTGGAGGATTCAGCTCATTGAGCCAGAGGAGTTTCGGCGACGTTTGGCCAACCGAGAACCCTTTGTCTTGGCCCACTGGCACGGCGACGAGCTGGCTCTCATTCACTTGAATCGCCGGTATCGAATTGCCACTCTTGTTTCTCTGAGTCAGGACGGAGAAATGATGAATACGGTCCTCTATCTCTTGGGCTGCACAACCGTTCGTGGTTCCTCAAGTCGTGGCAGTGTGAGTGGACTTCGAGCGCTGATGAAATTGGTCCAGCATGGACATGTTTTGTCGTTTGCGGTGGACGGCCCCCGAGGACCGCGACATGAGGTCAAACCCGGAGTGCTCGAAGTGGCTCGAACCTTTCAACTTCCCGTGTTTGCAGGTCGAGTTCAGTGTGAGAGCAAGTGGACCGCCGAACGCGCCTGGAATTTGGCCTATCTGCCAAAACCCTTTGCGAAGGTGATCATTGAATGGGTGCCCGTCTTCCACAAGTTAACTAAAGACCAAGATCCTCGCTCTCCGGAGCTCCTCCAGACCTTGAAGCAGGCGCTTGTATCCAAGGGGGAAGCTTGTTACCCTGAAGCAGAAATGGAGCCATCATGACAACACGATTTTTCAGCAAGTTTGTGTTTCCAGTGGGTTTTTTCATCTTGTCAGTTCTTTTTGCGCCACTCACTCAAGCCCAAGCGCAAAAATCACCGGCGCCGGCTGCAGATGCCGTTCTAGCCACGGTGGGAGACGCCCGCATCACACTGAAAGACTTCAACATCATGTTCGATCGGATCGCACGTTCCGCGGTGAATCCTCCGACCAAAGAACAGTTTCTCGAGGATTTGATTCGCATGGAAGCCGGCGTTCAGGAGGCAAAGAAAACCGGCAAGGACAAAGATCCGCGCATGCAACAAGCCATCAAGCAAGCAATGTATGCCGGATATTTGGAGCTTGAGCTGGGTGAAAAAATTCAGAACATTCCAAAGGCGACCAATGATCAACTCAAAGAGTTTTATTCGCGCAATCCCGAGATTCGCTTTTCTTATATACTCATTGATGTGAAACCAAATGCCACTGCTGCTGAGAAAGCGCAGGCGAAAAAACGTGCAGACGAGATTTTGGCCGAAGTGAAGTCCAGCAAAAGACCCTTTGCCGAGCTCGTCAAGCTCTACTCAGATGATCCCCTTTCCAAGGCGCGCGAAGGGGACGCTGGCTGGCAACGACGATCCACATTGTTCCCTGGCAGCAGCTACTACGATCAAGTTTTGAAGCTGAAAAAAGGCGAAGTCTCCGGCGTGATCGAAACTCCCAACGGCTTTCATATTGTGCAAGCCACAGATCGACGAAATTTTGATGCTGCTAGCATCGCGATGACTCGAGTGGAGTGGTACGAAGAGCAAAAGGTGAATCGTGGCAAAAAGTTCACCGATGAGTTGCGTGCAAAATACAAGGTGACCATCAATAAAGAGTTGCTCGCGGCCAAACCGGCAGGAAAGTGACGCTCCGAAAAGTTTGCGCGCTCTTTGGTGTCGCTTTCGGGGTCACTGGATGCGACTTGGTTTTCCAAAAAACCTCCTCACAAACCGTATTGCAGGTGAATCAGTCGAGTCTTTCGGTGCGTGAGTTTTCTGAACGTCTGGGTCGCATCTTGAAAGATTACGATGCTCTGACTGCGAAAGATCCAGCTCAAGTGCAAAGGGCCAAAGATCGGGTTGTTGAAAACTTTGTCATTCAGGTTTTGATTGAAACAGCTGCTCAGAACAGTCGGATCACGGTGTCCGATGATGAGATTGAGGAAGAAGTTCAGAAGTTGCGCGGTGAATATCCAGATGATTTATCGTTTCGTCGCATTCTTGCTCAAGAAAATCTCTCTCTGCGCGATTGGCGCGAGAGAGTGCGCGGCAATTTGTTGGAAAGAAAAGTGCTGGGAAAAATCACCGAGAAGGTGCCAAAGCCAGAAATTGATGAATTGCGACAGTACTATCAGGACAACAAGACTCGCTATCAAAAAAAGGAACGCATTTATCTTCGACAGATCGTTGTGGACAACCTGACGAAGGCAAAAGCCATTTCCGACGAAATCAAAAACAAAGACTTCGCTACTCTTGCGTCCAAATACTCGGTCGCACCTGAGGGTAAAGATGGTGGCGTCGTCGGCTGGGTTGAAAAAGGCACGGTGGATGTGTTCGATAAAGCCTTCACGTTGAAAGTTGGAGGAGTGAGCCCGGTGCTGGAAAGTTCCTATGGTTTTCACATTTTTAAGGTTGAACGCCGTGCGCCACCTGGCTTGGCGAGTTTCGACGAGGTTCGTAAAGAAATTGAACTGCTTCTGCGAGCACAAAAAGAGCAAGCCCTTTATATGGCATGGCTCGACAGTCAGATTCGATCCACAAAAGTCCAAAAAAACTCTGAGCTTTTGCAGGCAATAACAGTTGAAACCCGCAGTTCCCGATGACAGTGTGGGGCCATGACAGCCGGATTTCAGAAGCTCTTGCTAACCACCCTGATTTCAGGTTCCGCCCTGGCGGGCGAACCTGTTCTTGTCGACCGCATCGAAGGAATCGTTAACAACGAGGTGATTTTAAAGTCTGATGTCGAGAGTTTACCGAATTTGCTGCAAAAAGGTCTTGTGGACGAAAGCCTGCTCTTCGGTGTCCCCGCTGAAACCATGCTCAAGGATCCTAAACTCCGTCTCAATTTTTTGATCGATGACAGACTGGTGGAGTCTGCGATTGACCAAATGAAGTTGCGGGTGACTGCGGACGCCGTCGAAGATGAGGCGCGACAGATTGCACGTGCCAATCGCCTTTCGCTGACCGAACTCTACAAAGCCATCGAATCGCAGGGACTTACGAAGTCTGAGTACCAAGCCAGCTTGAGATCTCGCATTGAGCGCAACGGTTTTAAACAGCAGATCTTGGGAAGAGTTCGCCTCACGGATGAAGATGTTCTGAGTGAGTGCTATCGCAGAAATCCACAACTGCCGCGACAAGCCGAGGAAAGAACGCTCGCCCACATTTTTTTTAACCCTAAAAAAGGTGGATTGGAACAGGCCCTTCAGCGCTCGAAGACCGTTTATCAGTCGTTGAAAACCGGTCAGTCCTTTGAAAAGCTTGCAGAAAAAAACAGTGAAGATCCCGATTTTTCTCAAGGTGGGCTCTTGGGAACTTTCAAGTCCGGTGAGCTGTCTGGAGATTTTGAGGGCGCCATACGAAATCTGGAACCAGGTCAATTTTCAGAGCCCGTCAAAACAGCCAGCGGTGTTCACATCTTGAGGCTCGTTTCTGTTAAAAAAATCGCCCATCCTGTGTGCGAGCGAGATAAGGAGAAGTTGCGCTCTGCTCTCAATGAGGCCGCATTTCAGAAACAGTACCTGGTGTATCTTGAGATCAAGCGCAAAGAAGCCAACATTCACATCAATAAACCTCCGAAAATATGATCCGACTCATCCTCGTCACTTCGGGTGATCCCGATGGGATTGGGCCCGAAGTCACCATCAAAGCACTGTTGAAACTGGGGCCCCAGAAAAACACCAATTTTGTAGTTTTTTGTTCATCGTCGGATCAGTCCAACCCGTGGCAGAGATTGGGCCGGGAGTTTGAAGTCGAGATCCTACACAACTGGTCGCAAGTTCCAGCCGCGCGCAAGGCAAGTCAGCTGTTTTTGATTCGCTCCAGGCTATCTCCAGCACACTGGGTTGAGGCGGCCGCTCAGATCTGTATGAATAATTCGAACTGCTCCCTCGCGACGGCTCCTCTTTCCAAAGAAAGCATCATCAAATCCGGAATGCGCGACATTGGACACACGGAAATCTTGAAGCGGGTTTCTGAGGCGAGCTCATTGTTCATGGGTTTTTGGGGCTCAAAACTGAGTGTGGTCTTGGCGACAGGGCACTTGCCGCTATCGGAAATTTCGAAAGCCCTCACACCGGGTCTCGTTGAGGCGTCGCTTCGAGCGGCCCAGCAAATGCAAGAGATCTGCAACTCTGGAAAAGCGCGCATCAGACCTTTGATATTGCTTGGGTTAAACCCCCATGCTGGCAACTCGGGAATCATCGGCACTGAAGACAGTCAGGTTTTGCGACCCGCCGCAGATGCCTTCAGGAAATCCGGAGCCACCCTGCTTGGACCGTTGCCCGCGGATTCAGCCTTTACTCCTGATTTTCTGAAAACCAAACCCATCTACATTTCGATGTACCATGACCAGGGTCTCATCCCATTTAAAATGGCTCACGGTTTCGACGAGGGTGTGCATCTCACTTTGGGTTTGCCGTTTCTAAGAACCTCTGTCGATCATGGCACTGCGAAGAGTTTGTTTGGGAAAAACAAAGCCAATCCAGCCTCCATGGTGGAAGCTCTCAAGGCTCATTTGAGAGGTGGTTTTTCAATGGAAGGAGTCAGTCTATGAAGTTTGAGAAGGTTGTCTTTCGCGAATACGACATCCGAGGTGTTTACAACAAAGAATTTGATGCGGAGTTTGCCGAACATCTGGGTTTCTCGTTTGTGCGCTACCTCCAAGAAACACGAAAACTTCAAAAACCTAAGCTGACTTTGGGCCACGACGCCCGCCTCTCCTCACCGGAAATCAAAGAGGCTGTGAGCCGTGGCTTTCGAAAAGCTGGAGCTGACGTTGTTTTTTTAGGTATGGTGACCTCGCCGATCTTGTACTTTTCAACTTTTCAGCTGCCAGAGGTTGACGGCGGAATCATGATCACAGGCAGTCACAATCCTCCCGAGTACAACGGCTTCAAGGTGAGTGTGGGCAAGCAAACCATTTTTGGTCAGGAAATTCAGAATTTGCGAGGCCTGTTTGAAACCCTTTTGTCACAAAAGCAAGAATCTGGCAGAAGCATCGGCGTTGAAACCACGCTGGACATTCTGCCGGCGTACGTGGAGAGGTACAAAAGCGAGTTTGGCCAACTCAAAAACTTCCCGCTGGTTCTGGATTGCGGCAATGGCGCAGCCGGCTGCGTGGCTCGTAAACTATTTTCCGCCTGCGGGATGCAGCCTGAGATTTTGTTCGAAACACCAGATGGGCGCTTTCCCAATCATCATCCAGATCCAACCGTCGAAAAAAATCTCGTCGATCTTGCCAAAGCTGTTCGCAACAGCGGAGCTCGTGTCGGTATCGGTTTCGATGGTGATGCCGATCGGATCGGAGTCGTCGATCAAAATGGCCGAATGATTTTTGGTGATGAGCTGATGGTGATCCTGTCGCGTGCCATTTTGAAAAAAAATAAGGGTGCGAAAATTATAGGGGATGTGAAGTGCTCCGATCGTCTTTTTTCTGACATTCAAAAGAACGGAGGAGAGCCCGTTTTGTGGAAGACAGGACACTCCCTGATCAAAGAAAAGATCAAGGTTGAAAAAGCTCCCTTCGGCGGTGAAATGAGTGGTCACATTTTTTTTGCTGATCGAAACTATGGAACCGATGACGCGCTTTATGCCGCGCTCCGAGTCTGCGAAATTCTCTCTGAAACAGGGTCAAGCATCTCGGAACTTCTCAATGATCTACCTGCGAGCGTCAACACCCCCGAGATTCGCGTCGACACCACCGAGGAAAAAAAACTAGTGGCCGTCGAAGTCCTGAAAAAATACTTTGGCCAGGTCGAGAAAAACAAAGAACGGAACATCAGAGTGAACTTATTGGACGGAGTTCGGGTGAGCTATCCGAAGGGATGGGCGCTGGTGAGGTCTTCGAACACCCAACCCGTTTTGGTGATGCGCTTTGAAGCCCAAACCCAAAGCGATATGAAGCAGATTGAATCCGAAGTGCGCGGAATTGTGGATCCCATTCTCAACGGCTAAGCACGATCTAAAGAGCGAAAGCCGTGGCTTTCGCTCTTTTAAAACAAATCAGCGTGTGAATGCGATGATGAAAGCCAGGATCACCAGAGATTCGATCAGGGCCAAAGACAGAATCATTGCGGTTTGAATTTTGGGCTGAGCCGCAGGATTGCGAGCAATGCCATCCAGAGCAGCCGCAGCAGCTCGCGATTGTCCCAAAGTTCCGCCGATCACTCCCAGGCCGATGGCCAAGCCAGCGCCGATAGCCACCAATCCTTTATCTCCTGTCGCTGTTGCTGCAGCAGCTGCTTCTTCAGCAAGAGCCGCTTGGCTCAGAGCGATTGCCATTGCTGCAACCAAAACTTGATTCATTCTTTTCATGTTTTTTCTCCTTCTTTATTCAACATGACCTTAGTGATCGTGAGCCGTTGCTAACGATATATAAACCATCGACAGTAGCGTGAAGACGATCGCCTGCAAAAAAGCGACGAGCAGTCCCAACGCATAAAACGGAATCGGCACCAAATAAGGCACCAAGTCCGTAAACACTCCCACCACAGTGTGATCCCCCTTGAGGACATTGGAAAGACGAAGTCCCAAAGTCAACGGGCGCATGGAGTTCGAAATGATCTCCACCAGAGCGATGATCGGTGTGATCAATATCGCCAGCAACAGGTTACCCAAGCTCGGACCCGCAAAATGAGCTAAGTAGTGCCAACCATTCTCTTTGAGGCCGTAATAGTTGTAAGCCAAAAACATGAACAGACCCATTGCCAAAGAGGTGTTGATGTTCTCCGTAGCCGGAGTCATCCCAGGCAGCATGCCGATCACGTTGTTGATCCAAATGAAAGAAAAGGTGGCCGCAAACATCGGTAGGTACTTTCGACCGTGTTTGCCGATCACCATGTCCACAAGACCCAAAGTGAGATCGGTCAAAAACTCGAAGAAGGCTTTGAGATTCAGTCCACCCTCGGGAGTGGATCCGTCTGCTCCTTGATGAGCCAATGTGCGACGAGCGAGAGTGCCCGCACCTAAAATGCCAACCGCCACGATGCCAGCCGTGGCCACGTGGGCATATTCTGCACCCACACCAGGAATCAATGAAGTTAGAGAGAAAGCCATGAACGGCTCTTTGTAACCAATTGCGGTGAGTGCTGCAATCCTCAGCCGCTGAGCGCCGCCAAGTGTTAGGCGCTGAGCCTTTCCAAAACTGTCGTGCTGTCTGCGGACGCCTGCACCTTCGTGGTCAGTCGGAACTGACTCGTTTCAACAGCAACATCAAGTGGAACAGCCAGAGACCGAGCGCTAGCAAAATGAGAACGGCTACCCAGAGGCCTTTTAGCGGAAGCAACTCTTCAATCATCGGGCCGAGCCAAATGGCCGCCAAAATTAAGCCCACCAACTCGAAGCCTATGCCGGTAAAAACCATCCACTTGTTCATTTTCTCATCCCCCTCGCCCCGGGTTGGGCCTTTTTTCTCTCCAACAGTCGACGGATGCGAATCTCGATGTACTCTGGTTGTGGGTGATACTTCTTCATGTCGGTCAAAATTCGGATCGCCGAATCAAAGTCCTTCATTTCTTCAAAAGCGACCGCCAGGGTGATGGCCACGTTTTCTTTCACCGCCCTCTCTGGATCCAGAGACAAAGCAGACTGAAAGGTGGCGGCAGCTTGGGCGAGGTTTTTCTGAGCCAATTCGACGTTTCCTCGCAAAACCAAGACCGAAAAACGATCCGATGCCGAAAGGTTTTCGCGCTGCAGCGCTTCGATTTCAAGAAGGCTTTGGGTGAAGTTATTTTGATGAAAATAGGCTCTAGCCAAAAGCTGTTGATAGCGAATCCTCTCGTCCGAGGTTTTGAGCATGCTCAATAGTTTGCTGAGTTCTTTGGTGGCCTTTGCCGGGTTCACAGAATTTTCGGTGTAAATGGTGGCGATCTGTTTTTGAGCGGCAAGTCTTTCCTCGGCGTCCGGAGAGTCCAGGACCAGCAGTTGATAAAACCGACTCGCTTTTTCAAAGTTTTTCAGCTGAATCAGTGAAACGCGGGCGCCCTCTCGCGCTGACCTCAGCGCCAGGCTCGAATTGGGAGCACGTGCGATGATTTTTTCATAGACATCAACCGCCTGCCCAAACTCACCCTCCCGCTGGAGGTCCTGAGCCCTGAGATAAAGCTTTTCGGAAGGAGAGGAGCATGAGGTCAGCACCAACACTAAGATCGTGAAGCCGAGCCTTCTCAGTGAGTCACCCCGGTTGGATTGCCGCTGGCAGCCTCATCGTCTTCAATGAGGGCCAAATCTGTCACCCTCTCATCTTTGTCGTCCAAATTGATCAAACGAACCCCTTGTGTGTTGCGACCAATCACAGAAATGTCTGCAACTCGCATGCGGATCACCTGTCCACTGTCTGTGGTCAAAATGACTTCGTGAAGGTCTTTCACCTTTCGAATGCCGACAACTTGTCCCACACGATCCGTTGTCTTTTGCGTGATGAGACCCACGCCGCCTCGCCCTTGCACGCGGTATTCACTGATCTCGCTGCGCTTTCCGTATCCAGCTTCCGTCACGATCAAAAGAGTGTCCTTGCTATCTTTTTCAATCACTTCAAGGCCCACCACGTAATCGTCTTTACCGAGAGTAATGCCACGGACTCCGCGAGCCTGACGTCCCATCTCTCGCACTTCGGTTTCATTGAACCGAATGGACATGCCCTCGCGGGTTGCTACAAAGATGTCGCTTTGTCCGTCAGAGAGTTTCACGTTGACGATGTGATCCTCGAGATCCGTCGTCAGCGCAATGATGCCTTTGGCTTGTTGGTTGGTGAAGGCGTCGAGAGCGGTCTTTTTGATAACGCCATGATGGGTGATCATCACCACGTAACGATCTGGACGGAATTCATCCACTGGTAAAATTGCCATGACCTTTTCGTTAGGAGACAAATTGACGACGTTGGCGATTGCTTTGCCCTTGGACGTTCTGAGACCCACGGGAAGGCGATGCACTTTACACCAGTAGAGCTTTCCTTTGTCAGTGAAGACCAGGAGAGTTGTCTTGGTGCTGGCTGAGAAGATGGTGGTGACATAGTCTTCTTCACGAGTTTCAAAGCCTTTGATGCCCTTCCCGCCTCGTCGCTGCAGACGATATTCGGCCACCGGAATGCGCTTGATGTATCCGCCTTTCGTGATGGAAACGATCATTTCCTCATCAGAGATGAGGTCTTCGTCTTCAATGTCCTCTTCTTCGCCACTGATTTGAGTGCGACGTTTGTCAGAATACTTTTCGCGAATTTCTTCGAGCTCTTTTTTGATGATGGAGTCGATTTCTCGGGCGTCAGCCAAAACTTTTTTAAGCCACTCGATCTGGGTCTGCAATTCTTTGAGTTCGTTTTCAATTTTTTCGCGCTCGAGTCCTGTCAGACGCTGCAGTCTCATTTCCAAAATGGCTTGCGCTTGCCTTTCCGAAAACTCGAACTTTTGCATCAAGGCTGAAAGGGCTGTCTTAGCCTCTGGAGCTGCCTTGATCGTCTGAATTACAGCATCAATGGATTCAAGAGCCTTTTTCAAACCGACTAAAATGTGGGCTCTTTCCTGAGCTTTCTTCAAGTCAAACAAACAGCGTTTGGTGACCACATCCCGGCGGTGATCCAAGAAGTTTTGCAGCATCAACTTGAGATCAAACGTCACTGGCTGATTTTTGGAGTCGAGAGCCAACATGATGATTCCAAAACTGACCTGCATTTGTGTGAACTTGTAGAGACGATTCAACAACACACTGGCGTTTTCGCCACGCTTCACTTGAATCACAATGCGCATGCCTTCGCGTGAAGACTCATCGCGAATGTCACTGATTCCCTCAAGCTGCTTTTCGCGAACAAGGTCAGCAATGCTCTCGATGAGTTTGGCCTTGTTCACCTGATAAGGAATCTCTGTAACCACAATTTCTTCGTGATCTTTGCGAGTCTCAATCTCAGCCACAGCTTTGATTGAGATGATTCCTTTTCCCTTTTTGTAGGCAGAATGCAGGCCGGTTTTTCCGGTCACCACACCTGCAGTAGGGAAGTCGGGCCCGGGCAAAATCTCCATCAGTTCATCGATCGTCACTTCTGGTTGGTCAATCAGCCGAATGCATGCCGCCGTCACCTCACCCAAATTGTGAGGTGGTATGTTTGTGGCCATGCCCACCGCAATCCCAGCACTTCCGTTGACCAAGAGGTGGGGGAACTTTGCAGGCAAAACAAGAGGGATCTGCAAGGAGTCGTCGTAGTTTGGTCCAAACGGTACGGTCTCTTTTTCGATGTCTGCCAAAAGCTCTTCGGCAAGGCGAGTCATCCTCACTTCAGTGTAACGTTGAGCCGCGGGACTATCGCCGTCGACCGATCCAAAGTTTCCTTGGCCATCAATGAGTGGGTAGCGCAGAGAAAAATCCTGAGCCATCCTCACCATGGTGTCGTAGACAGCACTGTCACCGTGAGGATGGTACTTACCGATCACATCCCCGACCACCCTCGCTGATTTCTTGTAGGGCTTGTCGTGGGTGTTGGACATTTCGGACATCGCAAAGAGAACTCGGCGATGCACTGGCTTGAGACCATCCCTCACGTCAGGCAAAGCCCGACCCACGATCACACTCATGGAGTACTGGAGGTAAGCCTCTCGCATCTCCTTGTTGATATCGACGACGGTTATGCCATTCGGCTTTTCAGTTTCCATGCTCACACATCCAAACTACGAACCATCAAGGCATTGTCATGAATGAATTTCCGTCTCGGCTCCACCTGTTCACCCATGAGAATACTGAAGGTTTCATCCGCCGTCAGAGCATCGTCAACGTTGACCTTCAGAAGACTTCGATTTTCCGGATTCAAAGTCGTTTCCCAAAGCTGCTCTGGGTTCATTTCTCCCAAACCCTTGTAGCGCTGAATGTAATAGCCCTTTTTGGTGGAGGTCATGACGTGCTCATGAAAATCACCGTAAGATCCGAACTCTTTGGGATTTCCATCAATCAAAGCCCGCACAGGCAGAGGCGAAAACTGATTCATCGACACCCAAAGGCTCTTAAGCTCGACCCATTCCGGAGCTGTTGCCAGCTCTGGCCCCACAACAGAATCCACGGTTTGACCAAATCTCTGCGTACGAACCAAGAAGCCCTGAGGACGAGCCGCAAGTTCGAACTCGGTCAAACCCAAGTGGGGCTGAGTGCGCAAATCTCTTTCAACTTCTTGGAGTGCTCTTTTTGTTTGCTCGTTGTCTTTAAAAACCACATCCCATTCGAGATTTTGTTTGAGAAGACCGAGTAGCACTTCAGGATCAAAACGATGCGACATTGCCTTCAACAGGCTCTGAAATTTCTGAATTTGAAGGATGGCCTTCTTCAGTTCTGGCAGTCCTCTTTCGGCGTTTTGGATCGAAACCTCTTTCAGTCCACTTTCAAGCAAAAATTCGGTCAGGGCTGATTCATCCTTGAGATAGACTTCTGAGTTGCCTTTTTTGGCTCGATAAAGCGGGGGTTGCGCGACATAAATGTAACCCTTGTCCAACAGGTCCGGCATCTGCCGGTAAAAGAAGGTCAAAAGCAAAGTTCGAATGTGCGAACCATCAACGTCAGCATCGGTCATGATGATGATTTTGTGATACCGAATTTTTTCCATGTTGATGTCTTTACCAACACCGACACCCAGGGCTGAAATCATCATGCGAATTTCTTCGTTCGAAAGCATTTTTTCAAAACGAGCTTTTTCAACGTTGAGAATTTTACCCTTCAAAGGCAAGACCGCTTGAGTTTTGCGATCGCGTGCCTGCTTCGCTGAGCCGCCGGCAGAATCTCCCTCAACCAAATACAATTCACACAGGGCGGGATCGCGTTCCTGGCAGTCTGCCATTTTGCCTGGCAACGTACCGCTGTCGAGAGCCGTCTTTCGTCGGGTCAGATCACGAGCTTTGCGAGCCGCTTCTCGAGCTCGAGCCGCCTCCACACACTTGGCAATGATCACCTTCGCTACAGAAGGATTGCGATCAAACCAATCAGACAGCCGATCGTTCACCAAGGATTCGACGATCCCTTTGACTTCTGTATTTCCCAGTTTGGTTTTAGTCTGTCCCTCGAATTGAGGCTCACGCACTTTGACAGAAACAACACCCGCCAAGCCTTCGCGGATGTCGTCGCCTTCCAAAGCCACTTTCAAATCTTTGAGGAGGTTTTTTTCTTGAGCGTAGGCATTTGTCGTTCGAGTCAGTGCGCCACGAAATCCGATGAGATGTGTCCCGCCCTCGATGGTGTTGATGTTGTTGCAATAGGAAAAAATAGACTCCGAGTACGAGTCGTTCCATTGCATGGCCACTTCAACTTCGACACCCTCTTTTTCTCCCTGAAAAAAGACCACGTCGTTGTGCAAAGCCTTCTTCGATTGGTTCAAGTAGGCCACAAACTCCGCTAGCCCCTTGCTAAACTGAAAACTCTCCTTGCGACCTGTCCTCTCATCTTTCAAAGCGATCAGTAAACCCGCATTCAAAAAAGCAAGTTCGCGAAAGCGAGCAGAAAGAGTGTTGAAATCAAAAACGATGCTCTCGTCCTTAAAAATTTCCCGATCTGGTTTGAATGTGGTTTTGGTGCCCGTACTAGAGGCGGCTTCTCCACGAATCACCGGCGTTTGCGGAATGCCTTTGGCATAGGATTGTGTGTACACGTATCCCTGTCGGCGCACTTCCACGTAACAACGACTCGACAAAGCGTTCACCACCGAGGCGCCCACACCATGCAATCCACCCGAAACTTTGTAAGTGGAACCATCGAATTTTCCACCGGCGTGGAGAACAGTCATCACCACTTCAAGTGCTGATTTTCCATTCTTGTGTTGGTCCACTGGAATTCCGCGCCCATCGTCTTCAACGGTGATCGATTCGTCGGCGTTGATGCTCACCGAAATGTGCTTGCAAAAACCAGCCAAAGCCTCGTCCACAGAGTTGTCCACGACTTCGTAAACCAGGTGATGAAAACCGCGCACACCGGTATCGCCGATGTACATCCCAGGACGTTTTCGAACCGCCTCGAGACCTTCTAGAACCTGAATGGAGTCGGCGCTGTAGTCTCTGCTCACTTCGGTGCTCATGCCAATCCTTGAAAATCGGTGACTTGCATTTGTCCTCGATCCATTTGCTCAGGCAAACTTGTGGACGTTAAAAAAACTTGCCCCGGATGCTGTTGCAAAAATTCAAGAAATGCAATTTGGGTGCGTGCATCCAATTCTGAAAGCACATCGTCCAACAACAACACCGGAGTCACCTCGCGAAAGGATCTATGATACACGATGTGGGCCATTTTTAAAGCTAATATCAACGCTCTTTGTTGGCCTTGAGAGCAAGAAACTCGAGAGTCTTTTTGGTCGACGAGAACTCGAATATCGTGCTTGTGAGGACCAACTAGGGATAAACCTGTGGACATCTCTGTGGAGAAAAGTTGCTCGGCCCGTTGTTGCAAATTTCTTCTCACGTTCAATTCGATTTCAGGGTCATCGAGAGACAAAACTCGGTCTGACATGGCGTATTCGAAGCTGGCGAGGCCCTTTTTTAACGTCATTGCCTGAAAAATTTTTTGGGTCCATGGTGTCAGATTTTTTAAGGCCCTCAACCTTTCGAGCACGAGTTTTTCGGCGGATTGTAGGTAGATGGATTGAAAGCTTTCCAAGACCGCTTGCGTCTCAACCCGATGGGGCGCGGCAGGATCGCTCAGTTGCTTGAGCAGGCGATTCCTTGTTTTCAGAGACTTTTGAAAATGCTCCAACACTTCGGGGCCCTGCTGCTGAGTGGTGCGCACCACCTCATCGATCAAAAGCCTTCTTTGCTCAGAGGCTCCCTTAATCGACTCCAGGGACTCAGGCGAAAAAAGAATGACCGGAAAAATTTCTTGAATGGCTCGAGAACTGACTTTTTTTTTCTGACTGAAAAATTCCCGCGCTCTCGTTTTTCCAACAAACTGAAACTCGTATTCCAGAGCATCTTTTTCAAAAAGTAGGCGGGTGAGACATTCATTTTCGCCGTGCTGAATCCAGTTGTGAACCGACCCAAAGCGAAACGAATCTCCCTGTGAAAGAATGTAAATGGATTCAAGAACGTTGGATTTTCCAGATCCGTTTGGTCCCACGAAAACCTGAACCGGAGCTTCGAAAACAAATTTTCTGGAATTGTGATTTCGAAAGCGCTGAAGTTGCAACTCTCGAATTTTCAATCAAATCCTCATGGGCATCACAACGCAGGTGTAGTTTTGGTCGTTGTGAGGGCGAACCAAACCCGGACTCAAATGATCGTTGAACTCCAAATCCACAGCCTCATCCTGAATCGCATTCAAAACTTCCTGTATGTACTTCGCATTGAAACCGATCTTGATGTCTTGTCCGGAGTAGTTCACTTCAATCTCTTCTTTGGCGTCACCCAACTCTGGATTGTTTGAAGTGATTTCCATTTTTCCATGAGAAAGAGCCAACGTAACCGCTTTGGATTTTTGATTGGCCATCAATGAAACTCTTCGTAAAGAAGCAAGAAAGCTTTCTCTCGGTACTTGCACTCTTTGTGAGAGATTCTGTGGAATAAATTGTGAATAATTGGGAAACTTGCCTTCAATCAAACGCACCATCAGCACGGTTTCGCCTTGGCGAACCACCAACTGACTGCCTTCAACCAACAATTCAAACTCTCCCCCAGAGTTTTCCACAAGTTTTCTCACTTCCATCAGACCTTTACGAGGAATGATCACTCCTGAAGAACCTTGAAGAACACTTCCAGCCCCACCAACTTTTTTTCGAATCATCGAGAGGCGATGTCCATCGGTGGCCACCATGGCATAGCCATCTTGCGGTGATTCCTCAAAATACACTCCACTCAGGTGGTAGCGAGTGTCATCGTTCGAAACGCTGTAGATGGTTTTGTCGATCATTTCTTTGAGGACAGAACCAGAAATTTTAAACTTCCCCGTGGAAGAAACCATCGGAAAAACTGGATACTCGTTGGCATTCACGCCGACAATTTTGCTGATGTACGTGCCTTGCCGAAGTTCCAACCAGTCGTTGTCTTTGCGAATTAAGGAAACCGGAGCTTCGGCCAATTCCTTGACGATCTCAAAAAGACTTTTTGCGCTCACTGCAATTCGCCCGGGCTCCTGAACTTTGGCGGGTGCTTGGTCGCGCAGACTCACTTCAAGATCGGTGGCAAAAACCTGTAACTTTTGTCCCTCTGCTTCCAAAAGGACGTTCATCAAGACAGGCATGTTGGTTTTCTTTTCAACCACGTTTTGAGTTTTACCAATCAGGTTGAGAAGGTCCTTTTTATCGATCTCCAGCTTCATGAAGCTCTCCTTTGGAAAAAACCATCCTGTTTTCTATGATTAGATATATATATAAATACAGTCGTAGTAGTAGGGGCATGTATAACTGGGGAAACAGCGTAAGTATTCAAAATAAATAGATTATTCATGTGGATAAATCCTCTGAAAAGTTCTTGAACAACCGTCCCAAGTTTGGGGATTTCTCAATCCACATTTTGACCCCCAAACCTTTCCAGGAACTTTTCCACAGTCCACATTCACACCCCTGTGATATTCTGGATTCGAGTTGTTAACTCATCGAGATCATTCTTCAAATCCAGATCTGACTGGGTGAGGAAAGTGACCCGTTCCAAGGCATTCATGACTGTGGTGTGATCCTTGCCTCCAAACGCTCGACCTATGTCCACCAAAGATCGGCTCAAATGCTTTTTAATGAGATGCATGGCCACCTGGCGGGGCACCACTATTTGTTTGGCCCGAGTGGTGGACTTGAGATCTTGCACTTTGACGTTGTAGTGCTCAGCAACCAGACGCTGGATATCCTCCATAGAAATGGTGGTCTGAGTTTCTTGGTTGGCCAGCACCTTCTTAGCCAAATGACTATCCACAGGTAAACCCTGGAGCTCACTAAACATTTTGACTCTTTTGAGGTTGCCCTCAAGCTCCCGGATACTGATTTTGGATATCCTGGCTATGTAATTGATCACGTCTTCCGGAAGGCGAAGACCCATGCGCTCAGCTTTATAACGCAAAATAGCAACCCGAGTTTCTAGGTCCGGCATCGAAATGTCCACGATCAGACCCCATTCCAAGCGAGAGCGATTTCGATCCTCAAGTTTTTGTATGTCCTTCGGAAAGCGATCGCTCGCCAAGACCACCTGTTTTTTGCGTTCAAGGAATGAGTTGATCATGTGAAAAAACTCTTCCTGGATGCGCTCCCCGCGCGAAATATACTGAACGTCATCCACTAATAGGATGTCGGCACTTTCGCGGTATTTGTGACGAAAGCGCTCCATGTCTTGGCGGCGGAGAGCTGATATGCACTCGTTCAAAAAACGCTCAGCCGAAGTGTAAACGATTCGACAATCCGGATAAGTCTCGCGAATTTGGTTCCCTACAGCATGCAAAAGGTGGGTTTTACCCATCCCAACCGGCCCACAGATGACTAAGGGGTTGTAGTTTTCCCCAGGGTTTTTCGCCACATTGTAAGAAGCTGCGTGAGCAAACTCGGTGCTTTTGCCAACGACAAAGGTGGAAAAAGTGTATTCCGGGTTCAAAACCTCAAACTTTTTATCAAAAACGGGCTTTTCAAAGGGGGGCGGTGTCGTTGATTGGGGAGGACGGACGCCCTGATGCGATCGATCCAGCTGGACCATTGCCTCTGAGAGATTTCCTGGTTCTGCCGACGCGTGCTTGACCCCTGTGATGACCACATCCACTTCGAAGGGGCTTTTGTAGTGCTCGGCGATTTCGGAAAAAATTTTATCCAGCAAGTTTTCGACCACAAAGTACTGATGCAGAGAGGTGGGAACACCCAACACCATTTTAGGCACTTGGCCCTCTTGAGAAGTCTCCAAGAACTGCACAGGATCCAACCAAGTCTCAACGAGCTTGTTCTCCTTGTTGCGCAATTTAATTCGATCTTTGATGATCGACCAAGTTCCCGCGTCGAGTTCCATTCACCCCTCTCGGACAGAATCTCCCAAGCTAGCAAACCGGCAAAGAGTTGACCAGGTTGCTGCGTTGTGCTTTAGATTCTGGCTTTCACAAACAAAAGGAATTCACGTGAAACGCACCTACCAGCCTCGCAATCGAAAAAGAAAAACCAAACACGGATTTCGCGCCCGCATGGCCACAAAGGACGGACAACAGGTGCTCGCTCGCCGTCGCTCCAAGGGACGCAAGCGTCTGGTTGTTGAAGTGGGTGGCAAATAACACTTTCGAAACCCCTTTCACGGGGGCGCACGTCGGTGCGTCGAAGCCTGCATCAAAGGAAACAGTTTGATGAGCTTCGATTGACGGGAAAAAAGCAATGGGCCTCCAAGCATCTCCTTATCGTCTATCGGATCAATTCAACTGGGCGGATTCGCTGGGGATTTTCATTGGCGGGATCTACGGGTTCCGCAGTGCAAAGAAATCGTGTGCGAAGACTGATCAAGGAATTTATCAGGGCATGGGTGAAATCGCATGGTGAGTTTGCGATGGATCTCCATTTCGTCGTTGCCGACCGAGGCGGTCGCGTCCTTGAAAAGCAAAAGGACCTTTTTTTGGCTCCAGCCCTCCGTTCGCAATTGGCGGTGGTTTTTCACAAGATTTTTCTTGTTTAACATCCGGGCCTACCAGCTTCTTTTGTCCCCCATTTTGGGTGGGAACTGCCGGTACTATCCTTCCTGTTCTGAATATGCGGTTCAGGCCTTTCAACAACTTACGCCTGGGCAGGCCTGCGCCTGCGTTGGAAAACGTTTGCTGAGATGTCATCCATTTTCAAAGGCGTCCGTTTACGATCCAATTCCGACTCTGAGGGGAAAACATGGCTGAACAGAAAGAGGGCTTTTTGGATTCTAAAACCATTTTGGCCATTGCTCTCGTGGGGGTCGTTTGGTTTGGCTGGCAAAGTTACCTGAGCAAAAAATACCCCTCACCACCCCCCAAGAATCAAGCAACCACGCAAAACCCTCCTACGGTGAGTTCGGATGCGGTTCAATCGTCAACGCCGCAACTTGAATCAGTGTCCCCAGCGGCACCCAAGACACAGCCCGCTCGCGCTGAAAAAAAACTGCCCTTTGAAGCGGCCGGATTCTTGGGAGAAATCAGTTCCCGGGGTATGGGGTTCACCAGCTATCGGCTGAAAGACCACACATATAGAGACAATCAGCCGGTCAAATTCGGTTTGCCGGACGAACCTCTCTTCGCCTTAATGGATGGGACGCAGAAACAGCTTTTGGATTTTTCATTGCGACAGGTTTCTCAGTTTGTCTTTGAGGGAACGGCAGAGGCCTCGGGGGCTCAAGTCTTTCGTCGCATCGAGATTTTCCCTGAAAAGAAAACCTTTCAAAACACGGTGCGGGTTCAGAAGACAAAACCCGAGCCCACCGTTCTAGGGATCACCATCGGGGAACCGCTGGCGCCTGCTGGAAGCTCGAGCATTTTTATGCCCAGTTACGAACATCAGGAGTTCGTGTACCGCGCTAAGACTGCGTTCGAGCGCATCAACATTTCCGCTCTCAAGGAACCCTTTGCCAAAGAGGTCCCGGGGTTATCCATGTTTTCGCTCAATTCCCAGTATTTTGCGGCGGCCTTTGTGGATCAGTCCCCGGTGATTCCATCCGTCCAGCTGAGTGCGCCTGTGCAAGTTTCGACTCCGGTCCATGGGTTGATCTTGTACAACATCTCCTCCACAGTCGATTTGGACTTTAAAACTTTTGCCGGGCCGAAGTCGCATCAGCTTTTGGTTTCGGTGGATCCAAAGTTGGTTGAAGTGATCAACTTCGGTTGGTTTCAGACCATTGGTGAGATCTTGTTGCAGATTCTCAAGTGGTTCCACAACTTTTTACACAATTGGGGATTGTCGATCATTGCACTGACTCTTCTGGTTCGCCTGTTGGTCATGCCCTTCAACATTGCTAGCTATCGCTCGATGAAGAAGATGCAGAAAGTGCAGCCACTGATTCAATCCATCCGCGACAGATATAAGGACGACAGCCAAGCCTTGAACCGAGAAATGATGACCCTATTTCGAGAACACAAAGTGAACCCGGTGGGGGGATGTTTACCGATGTTGTTGCAGATGCCGGTGTTCTTTGCTCTGTATCAGGTTTTGGGACAGAGTGTGGAGCTTTACAAGGCACCCTTTTTTGGATGGATCCACGATTTGAGTCTGAAGGATCCCTACTTTATTTTGCCTGTGTTGATGGGGGGCTCGATGTGGTTTCAACAGAAGATCACACCCAACACCATGGATCCTGCCCAGGCTAAGATCATGCAGTTTTTGCCGGTGGTCTTTTCGCTATTTATGCTGGCTCTTCCCAGTGGGCTGACCCTGTATATTTTTGTGAGTACCTTGTTTGGAATCGTTCAACAGCAACTATTTATGAGAGAAAAAAAAGCTTCGGCCTAAAGGAGGTCATTCGATGTCATTGCTTTCAAAATTTTTCGGTGGAAAAAAAGCTGAGGAAACACCCGTTGAGACAGTTATCAAGGATGCCCTGGAGGGGCTTTTTGAGCGGGCTCGGTTTGATCTTCAGTACGAGCTGAGCTCCGGACAAAACGATAGAGGTGAGAATGTGGTCACCATCGAATTGAGCGGAGAAGACGAGGAGCTTGTCAAAAATCGTGATGGTCAGATGATCGATGCTCTTCAGTTGTTCCTCAAAAGGGTCTTGCAACACCAAATGCCGGACGATCAAACGCACATTCAAATCGATTGTGGAGGTTTTCGCGAGGAATCTCAGCATGCTCTGATCGAGATGGCAGACAAACTCAAAGAACAAGCTTTGGAAAAAGGAAAGTCAGTTTACTTTCGCGCCCTGCCTCCTCGTGACCGCAAGGTGATTCACCAACATCTGGCGGCTGACGGTCGGGTGAAAAGTCGGTCTATTGGAGATGGTTTGTACAAAAAAATAAAAATTTACCCCGTGAAACTCGAGGGCGAAGAGCGCTCGAACTAACTTCGATGGAAGAACGCAAACTCAACGATACGGTCTGCGCTCTTGCCACACCCTTTGGCACTTCAGCTTTGGCTCTCATCCGGGTGAGTGGGGTGCATGCCTTCGAGAAATGCCGTCGTCTCAGTCGCAGCATGGACAAGAAAGTTCAGGCTGGGATTTTTCCATGTGTGTGGGTTGAAGATCTTCGTGGCTTGGATGGAAACACCATTGACCAAGTGGTCTGGACACTTTTTTCTGAAACGAGATCTTACACCGGTGAGAACACTGTCGAGATTTCGTGCCACGGAAATCCGAGCATCATCGAGACCATTCTCAAAGAATTGGCCCTTGCGGGTTGTCGGCCCGCGCTGCCGGGTGAGTTTACCTATCGAGCCTTTATGAACGACAAGCTGGATCTGGTTCAGGCTGAAGCCGTATTGAGCCTGATTGAGTCTGAGAACTTGATGGCACAGAGGATCGCTCTGCAAAATGTTCACGGAAAACTTTCGCTGCGCTTTTTAGAGGTGGAGCAGACCTTAATTCGTTGGTTGGCGCAGGTGGAAGTGAGTCTCGATTTTGTCGAGGAAGACGTTCCACTGTTTTCTACGCCAAAGCTGGCCGCAGAGATCCGAATTTTGATTGCGCAACTGAGAGATTGGGTGAGCTCTTACCAACAAGGGCAGTTCCTCAAGTCGGGAGTGCAGGTGACACTGGTTGGCCGTCCCAATGTTGGGAAGAGCAGTCTGTTGAATCTTCTATTGGGCGAGGAAAAGGCGATCGTGAGTGAGATCGCTGGGACCACACGAGATGTGGTGGAGGGCCATGTGAGGTTTGAAGGGAGCAGCTTCCATCTTCATGACACTGCCGGCATTCGAGCAACACAAGACAGCCTGGAAAAAATGGGCGTTGAGCGTGGACGCAAGGCCCAGTCTCGCGCTGATCAATTGGTTTTTGTTTATGAGGCCAATGAAGGTTGGCGCGAAGAGGATCAACGCATTTTTGAGGGGCTCACGAGCGCAGGAGTTTTGTTTGTCGGCACCAAGCGCGACCTGAAAAGCCGGGAAACACCACCCCCACCGGGACCTTTCGTTGAGGTGAACTCTCGGGAGGATGTCTTTCGTGCAGAAGTTTTGGCTTTCATTCAGGAGAGGGTGGGTTTGAAAAAGTTTGATCCTGGAGCAGGAACCGTTCTGCTGCAGGCTCGACAGGCTGATCTTTGTGAAAAAGTCTCCGCGGCCCTTGTGGAAGCATCCAAAGTGGGAGATCAAGGGTTGGCTCCGGAATTTGTGGCTGTGTTTTTGCGGCAAGCTCTGGCGGGTGTTCAGGAAATTCTCGGCAAACGATATGACGACGAGATTTTGGATCGGGTGTTTAGAGATTTTTGCATAGGCAAGTGACGGGATGTTCAGGTGAGAACAGTGTCTTTTGATATCATTGTGGTGGGCGCCGGGCATGCGGGCTGCGAGGCCGCACTCGCCAGTTCTCGTCTTGGGAAAGAGACTTTGCTCATTACCATTCACCGCGATCGAATCGCTTCGATGAGTTGCAATCCTTCCATTGGGGGACTTGCAAAGGGTCATATGGTGCGTGAGCTCGACGTTCTGGGCGGAGCCATGGGTGAGATCGCGGATCTGACTTGCCTGCAGGCCAAGCGGCTCAACTCCAGCAAAGGCGCAGCAGTTCGCGGCACTCGCATGCAAGTGGATAAAGAAAAATACAATCGACTGATGGCTGCAAGGGTGAATTCGCAACCCAATTTACGAGTTCTTGAGGGGGAAGTGACGCGGCTGTTGTTCGCTGGATCTCGAGTTGAAGGAGTCGTTCTGCGGGACGGATCTCAAATTTTTGCCTCCTCCGTTGTGATCACAACCGGCACCTTTATGAATGGAATCATGCACGTCGGCCGGGAGAAAACGGAGGGTGGACGGTTTGGAGATCAGGCAAGCCGAGGACTGAGCGATCAATTGGCCGAGATGGGATTTAGGGTTCGACGCCTGAAAACGGGAACACCCGCTCGGCTGCGAAGGGACTCCATTGATTGGAGTCAAACGCAAGAGCAGTGGGGGGATAGAGATTTTTTTCCATTTTCGCTTGTGAGCGAAGCAAAACCTCAGTTGCCGCAAGTGGCCTGTCACATCACCCGCACAACTGAGCAAACCCATCAGATCATTCAAGAGAATTTGCACCTCTCTCCGATGTATTGTGGAGAAATCGAGGGCTCCGGACCTCGGTACTGTCCGTCGATTGAGGATAAGGTTGTTCGTTTTTCGGATCGCAGCAGTCACCAGACTTTTTTGGAGCCAGAGTCTTTGGAAACGGATCTGATCTATTTGCAGGGAATTTCCACAAGCCTTCCGCGCCAAGTTCAAGATCAATTTTTGCGGACGATTCCAGGTTTACAGAACGTGGAGGTTGCTCGGTACGGATACGCGGTTGAATACGACTACATCGAGCCGGATCAAATTTGGCATCGTTTTGAAACTCGACTGATTTCTGGATTGTTTTTCGCCGGGCAGATCAATGGCACCAGTGGTTACGAGGAGGCGGCGTCTCAGGGTTTTTTGGCCGGTGTGAATGCGGCTCGTCTTTTGTCGGGCGACGAACCCGTGGTTTTAGAGAGAGACCAGGCTTACATGGGTGTGTTGATCGATGATCTGGTCACCAAAGGCACCAAAGAGCCGTATCGCATGTTCACTTCTCGGGCTGAGCATCGACTTATTTTGCGAGAAGACAATGTTGTCGAGAGGTTAGGTGCGTTGAGTGAGTCAGTCGGTGTGATCTCACCGCGGCACGTGGCACGCATGCACGAGATTCAGAGCGGTAAAACGCGTTTGCGCCAAGCTCTCAAGGAGCAACGAATTTTTCCAACCGAGGAGACCCAACAACGACTCATCGGACTTGGCACCACAGTTATAAAAAAACCGACAAGTCTTGAGGAGTTGCTAAGGCGTGCAGAGGTTAGTTGTTTGAGCCTGGCTGTGTTTGGCTTGGAGGCTTCCCAAGATCCGTTGGTTGCCGATGCTGTGGAAATCGAGACGAAGTACTGGGGATACATTGAAAGGCAGAAAGAGCTGATCCATCAAGCCAGGGCCTTGGAATCGTTGCCGCTGGGTGAGGACTTTGATTTTTCTTCGGTCGCAGGCCTCTCTGCCGAGGAGATCGAAAAGCTCAAAAGAATTCGGCCTCGAAACCTGGGTCAGGCTCAACGCATTAGCGGTGTCAATCCCTCCGCAATTCAGGCTATCCTGATTTCTGTCAAAAAGCGGCAACGTCAGAGGGGTGCTGAAGTTGGAACAGAAGTGGAAAATTCTCGAGTGGTTTCAAGACCTTAAGCCTGACGAGGCGACCGCCCTTGCCGCTTATGACGCCCAGATCAAAAAGTTCAACACGACTCTCAATTTGGTGTCGACCAAGGCAGCGACGGATCTCGATAATCTTCATTTTGCAGACTGCCTTTTGGCGTGTCGAATTTTTTTGAAGCAACCCCGACAGGGCGAGAAGGTGTATGACCTGGGGAGCGGCAACGGATTTCCTGGCCTCGTCTTAAGCATTTTGGATCGCAGTCTTCCGGTGGTTTTGGTTGAAGCCGACGTCCGTAAGTCAGAGTTTCTCAAGCACGTGATTCACACCCTGGGACTCAAGAGTTGTGAAGTTTTAACCCAGACAATTGAGTCCCTGCCGAAAGGTTCGATCCAGACCGCAATTTGCCGGGGCTTAGCGCCGCTTTCTCGATCCTTGGTGATTGCGAGATCCTGCGTCGCTGCCGGCGGATGCATTTATCACATGAAAAGCGAAGAGTGGGCGAGCGAGATTGCTCAGATTCCCACGCAGATCTGTTCATACTGGAATCCGGAGCTCGTCGCTGAGTATCGACTGCCCCTCGGGGAGATTCGCTACGCACTCGTAAGAACGGAACGGCTGCAGGATTGAGAGTGTTCCACGTGGAACACTCTCAATGGGCCGAGCCGGATGAGGCGGGCGCCCGTTTCTTCTGAAAAACACCCTCCTCTCGCTGCCTTTCTTCGACCAACCAGTTTTTGCTGCGAGATCTGAGCTCTCGATCCTTAAGGTACTCCCTATACTCTACCTGATCCGGCCAGGTTCGGCCCGCCTGAATGGCTTTGGCAGCGAGTGCCGGGGCCATGGCTCGCCGACTTTCTAGGCGGACCTCGCTATAAAGAATGAGCTGCTGCAGTTTTCGTTGTTTGGCCAGACTTTCTTCCCACCTTTTCCGTGCATATTTGACCTGTCCGCTCTGCGGCACAGCGGTTCGGAACTTTTTCTCATGTTCGTCGGTGAATTTTTTCTTCTCTTCTTCAAGAAGGGCCCTCAGGGCAGAAATCTCGCGGGAAATTTCTGCAGAGATGAGATCCTTTGCGGCCTCATCTGAAGAATGCATTGAATTGAGGATCAAAAACAAAAAAATCAGCATATTTGATGTTCCACGTGGAACATTTTTTTATCGGCAATGCTTGGCAAAGCTTGAAAAGGAAAAAAGTCTAGTTCACGCTCTGAGATGACGGTGCTTTTACCGTTCTTCCAGATCAAGGAGGCGCATCTGGCAAATCCAGCGAAGGTCATCTGCATTGCAAATCAAAAAGGCGGGGTTGGTAAGACCACAACCTCTATCAATTTGTCAGCGGCTCTTGCTCAGCTGGGGAAGAAAGTCCTTTTGGTGGATATGGATCCACAAGGAAATGCTTCTTCGGGATTGGGTTTGAAACGGTACGAAAGTCAAGATTCGAATATCTATCACGTGCTCATCGGTGAAATGACTATTCAGCAGGCGACGGTGAGCACTCATGTGAATAATTTGTGGGTAGTCACTGCAAACCCTGACCTTGTGGGGGCCGAAATTGAGCTGGTGGATATGCCGCAAAGGGAGTTTCGTCTCAAATCCGCAGTGGCAAGTATTCAATTTGACTACGACTTTGTGCTGATTGATTGCCCTCCCAGTCTCGGACTACTCACTTTAAATGCTCTCGCAGCTGCGAATAGCTTTTTGGTGCCGCTTCAGTGTGAGTACTACGCTCTTGAAGGACTCTCTCAGCTACTCAATACAGCTGGACTGATCAAAAAAAGTCTGAATGCCGAGCTTCATATCGAAGGCATCGTGCTGACCATGTTCGACACCCGCAACAACCTGAGTCACCAAGTCGTCTCAGAAATCAAAAGCCATTTTGGTGAGAAGGTGTTCAAGGCCACCATTCCCAGAAATGTTCGCTTGAGCGAGGCGCCCAGCCACGGCCAATCGATATTTGAGTATGACGGGAAGTCCATTGGCGCTTTGAAGTACCTAGAGCTCGCAAAAGAAGTGGTCGAGAAGCATGCTCAACCGGTCGGAGAGGCCCACAGCTCACATCAACACGGAGAATTAAGTGTCTAACATTTCAAGTGAAAATCACAACAAGCGAAAATCTTTAGGCCGCGGTCTGGGATCTCTGCTGGCCACTCACGGAGCAGAATCGGTAGAGAGCAGTCCAGCCGCTCAGCAAAATCCATCGGCCCCAGCCGCATCTCCTTCTTCGGTGATTCCGGCTGAAAGTCGAGTTTGGTCCCTTGCCATCGAGAAACTGAAGCCTTCACAGTTTCAGCCACGCTCATTTTTTCAGAAAGAAAAGCTCGAGGAGTTGGCTCAGTCCATCAAAGCCCAAGGAATTTTGCAGCCCATCGTGGCGCGCAAACTCAGTGACTCTCAATTCGAAATCATTGCCGGAGAGCGTCGTTGGCGAGCAGCTCAGATTGCTGGGCTGCATGAAGTACCTGTTATTCTTAAGACTCTCTCAAACAAAGACACGTTAGAGCTTGCCATTATCGAGAACGTTCAAAGGGAAGATCTGAATCCCATTGAGGAGGCAGAGGCTTATTTGCGCCTGTCCCAAGAGTTTGGAATGAATCAGCAGCAGATTGCCGAAAAGGTCGGCAAAGACCGGGCAACGGTTGCCAATAGCTTGCGGCTTTTGGCTCTCCCGACTGAAGTGAGAAACTGGGTCGTTGAGGGGGGGTTGTCGCAGGGTCATGCCAAGGTTTTGCTTTCCTTGTCCGAGGCGGAGTTGATGGTGAAGGTGGCCCGCAAGACTTTGGATGAGGGCCTCAGTGTGCGCCAGATGGAAAAAGTGGTGCTTGCCTACAAAAATCTGCACGGAAAATCCTCTGGCGAAGTGAGCGAGATCTCGTTGGCTGAGAAATTGGCTGCCGAACTTGCCGAAGATCTGCAGAAAAAAATGGGAACGAAAGTTTCCATCGAATACAAAAATGGTAAGGGACGAATCTCCATTCAGTTTTACTCCGACGACGAGCTCAACAAGTTGGCGGAAAGACTCAGGGGAGACGAATGAACCCTCAGGTGACGGCCATCTTGGATCAGGGAGCCCGCTTTGAGGGAAAGTTGAGTTTTGAGGGCACGGTGCAGATCGGTGGGGAGTTTCGCGGCGAGATTTTCACCCAAGACATTTTGATCGTAAACAGCACGGCCCGTGTCGAAGCTCAGATTGAAGCCGACACCATCATCATCAATGGCCGCGTCGAAGGTCATCTTTACGCACGAAAAAAAGTTTTGATGCACCCTCCTGCGGTCTTCAAGGGAACGGTGACTTCGCCAAGTTTGAGGATCGACGAAGGTGTGATTTTTGAAGGTGCTTCTTACGTCTCAAAAAACGGCTGAAAAGACTGACGCTGACATCTCAGCTTGACCCATCAAGGTGTCCACGATATTTCCGGAACTTCAAAACCAAGGAAGTCATGGATATCTTTCAACAACTCGGAGTCAATCACACAGTCTGGATTCAGTTCGTTCTGTTTGTTGTGAGCATTTGGATTCTGCAGAAGGCGGTTTTTCAAGACTTTGCACAGGCTGCTTTTGATCGCGAGCAACGCACGCGAGGAAGCGAAGATCGAGCCGTTCAATTTGCCGAAAAAACCAAAATTCTCAGCTCACAGTACGAAACCGAGGCTCGCGCATTGAACGACGAAGTCAAAAAACATTTTGAACAGGCTCGCAAAGAAGCCTCAAAAAAAGTGGAAGAATTTGTTCAAACCTCTCGTCATCAGTCTCAAAAAACGCTGGAAGAAACTCGTGCCCGGGTGGCCCAGGAGCTGCATCGCGCACGAGATGGCGCCAGTCGTGAAGTTCCCGAAGTGGTGGCGAGCATCATACGCCGAATGCTTGGCTCGGGTGCGCAACCAAAGGGATGGCAGCAGTGACAGACCATCATGGACTCAACGTGCCCACCCTGATTGCGCAAACCGTGAATGTCTCGGTTCTTGCTGGCATCTTGTACTACTTCTCCGCCGCTAAAGTGAGAGATTACTTTCGCAGCAAGCGCGCAGAATTTTTAGATGTGGCAGAACGCGCTCAGGCTGCTCAGAAAAGAGCTCAGATGGAACACGATGCGCTCGAAGCGAAACTCCAAAAGCTTCGTTTGGATCGTGATGCGGCCGTCATGAGGGCTCAGGCCGAGGCGGCCGATCTTCGAAGAACGATGGTTGCTGAAGCAGAGGCTTTGTCGAAAAAAATTCTCCAAGAGGCTCAGAAGGCAGCCCAGAGTGAAGTGGAAAAGGCCCGTTTAGTCTTGCGGCAAGAAATGTTGGATCAAGCCATGGCACTGACCCGTGCTCAGCTGAAGAAACAAGTCAGCGTGGAGGACCACGCTCGATTGCAGGGACAGTTTTTGCACAACATCGAGCACGTTGAAAACGGGGGACCGTCGTGATTTCTGAAGTCGCCCAAAGATACGCGCGAGCGCTGTATGATCTGGCGCATGAACATAAAAATGTGGAGCGAGTTTTTGGAGAAGTGAAAGCTCTCTCACAGGCTCTGCAGCAGGAGCCCTCGCTGTTGGAGTTTCTCAACTCGGCGTTGGTACCGGTGGAAGACAAGATTTTGTCCATGAAGCGTGGATTCGAAAACAAGCTGTCAGCCGAAGTTTTGAATTTTTGCTACGTGCTGTCGGAAAAATCTCGATGGGCTTTGTTTGCTGAAATTTCGGAGGCCTTGCAAAAATTGAACGACGATTTGCACAAGATCACTCGCGGGCAGGTGCGTTCAGCGGCGCCGCTTTCAGCGGCTCAACAGAAGGCCATTGAAGAAACCGTGCGAAAAACTCTTGGTAAGCAAGTTTTGCTGTCTTTTTCTGAAGACGCCAATTTATTGGGAGGCACTGTCGCCCAAGTTGGTGGTTGGACTTTCGATGACAGCATTGAATCGCATCTGACCCGATTGAACGAGACCCTAAGGAAGCATGGAGGAGAACCATGGAAACATTGATTCGTGCAGAAGAAATCAGCCGCGTGCTGAAAGACCAGATCAACCACTATCATAAGAAACTTGAAGTGAGTGAAACCGGAACCGTGCTTTCCGTGGGAGACGGAGTGGCTCGTGTCTACGGTTTAGAAAACGCTTTGGCCGGTGAGTTGGTTGAGTTTCCAAATGAAGTTACGGGTATGGTTTTGAGCTTGGAAGAATCCTCTGTGGGTGTGGTGGTCTTTGGAGAAGATCGCTTCATCAAAGAGGGCGACGTCGTGAAACGCACCAAAAAAATTGTGCAGGTTCCTGTGGGCGAAGCCTTGCTGGGTCGCGTGGTGAATGCCTTGGGGCAGCCGGTGGATGGTCGTGGTCCCATCCAAACTCAACACACTCGAGTGGTTGAGCTGAAGGCGCCCGGTATTGTGTACAGACATCCTGTTGAAGAGCCGCTGCAAACCGGAATCAAAGCCATCGACGCGCTGATTCCGATTGGTCGCGGGCAGCGGGAATTGATCATCGGGGATCGGCAGACCGGAAAAACCGCTGTGGCGATCGACACCATCATCAATCAAAAAGGGCAAAATGTTCAGTGCTTCTATGTGGCGATCGGCCAAAAGCAATCAACCGTTGCGGTTGTGGTGGAGAAGCTGCGTGAAGCGGGGGCTCTTGAATACACTACGGTGATTGCAGCCAACGCATCTGACCCGGCGCCGTTGCAGTTTCTGTCCGCGTATTCGGGATGCGCCATGGCTGAGTATTTTCGCGATACCGGCCGACACGCTCTAATCATCTACGATGATCTGACAAAACAAGCCCAGGCCTACCGCCAGATGTCTTTGCTCTTGCGACGACCTCCTGGCCGGGAAGCCTATCCGGGAGACGTCTTTTATCTTCACTCACGTTTGCTCGAGCGCGCAGCGAAGCTTTCAAAAGATAAAGGCGGCGGCAGTTTGACAGCTCTTCCGATCATTGAAACGCAAGCCGGTGACATTTCTGCTTACATTCCGACAAACGTGATTTCGATCACCGATGGTCAGCTGTTTTTGGAGGCGGATTTGTTTTACAAGGGGATTCGTCCCGCAATCAGCGTGGGTAAATCAGTGTCTCGGGTCGGCGGTGCAGCCCAGATTAAGGCGATGAAGTCAGTTGCCGGAAGCATCAAGCTGGAACTTGCGCAGTTTCGAGCTTTGGAAGCTTTCGCGGCATTTGCTTCTGACCTGGACAAGGCTTCGCAAAACCAACTGGCTCGCGGCCGTCGCTTGGTGGAAATTTTGAAACAGGGCCAGTACCAACCCGTGAAAGTCGAGGAACAAATCGTGGTGATTTTTGCTGCGACCAACGGATACCTGGATGCCGTTCCTGAATCTGCCGTGAAGCGATACGAAACGGAGTTGGTAGACTTCTTGCGCGGCAAATACAGCCACATCTTGAAAAACATCGCGGAGAAAAAAGCTTTGGCTGATGATATCAAGAAGGCTCTCAAAGATTCTCTCGAGGAATTCAAAGCGGTGTTCCGAGTCTAATATGCCGAGTTTAAAGGACATCCGCACCCGTATTGATACCACCAAAAACACGCAGGCGATCACCCGCGCGATGAAACTGGTATCTGCCGCGAAGCTGCGCAAAGCGCAAAACCAGATTGTGGGCATGCGACCTTACGCTCTGACCCTGCTTCGCGCGATTGCAAACATTGCTGCAAGTGAGAGAGTGAAACACCCGCTTTTGGAAGAAAAACCTCAAAAGGAGAAACTTTTGCTGGTGGTTCTCTCGAGCGATCGAGGACTGTGCGGCGGTTTCAATTCAGGAATCATCAAGTTCACAGAGAGTTTTTTGAAAGAAAAAACTTCTCAATACAAACAAGTGGATTTGATGTTTATGGGAAAAAAGGCTGCGGAATATTTTCAGAAAAGATCCTACAAAATTCTGGAAGTGATGGGGCGGTTGGATCGCGACATCTCTTACGGGCTGGCCGCACAGTTCGCCGAAAAATGCATTCAACATTATAAAAATGGCGATTACGATGAGGTGCAATTTTTTTACAACGAGTTTCGGTCCGCCATTTCTCAAAAGCCCACCATCGAAAAGCTTCTGCCGGTGGATCTGAGCAAACAAACACTCAGTGATGTCGAATCAGGCTTTTCTAAAGACATGATTTTCGAACCCCAGCCCGAACAAATCATCGACGAACTCTTGCAAAAACATTTCAGCGTGCAGGTGTTTCGTTGCATGGCCGAAAGCGTGGCAGCAGAGCACGGAGCGCGCATGTCGGCGATGGAAAATGCCACCAACAATGCGAAGGAAGTACTGAACAAATTGACCCTGACTTACAACAAAGCCCGCCAGGAAAAGATCACCAAAGAGTTGATCGAAATCGTGAGCGGTGCTGAAGCGGTGTAAGTCCAGAAAGAATTGAGGAGAACTATGGATTTGGAGAACGGAAAAGCAAAGACTTTGACCCCTGGAAGAGTGAAACAGGTATTGGGACCAGTTGTTGATGTTCAGTTCACAAGCGGTGGTCTTCCTCCGATCAACACGGCACTCAAGGTGACCAATAAGGCCATTTCAGAGCGTGAGAACAACTTGGTTCTCGAGGTGGCACAGCACTTGGGAGACTCCATTGTGCGCACGATTGCCATGGATTCGACCGAAGGACTCACTCGAGGCTCAGCAGTTTTGAACACCGGAAAAATGATTTCGGCTCCAGTGGGAGAAGAGGTTCTCGGTCGGATTGTGAACGTGATTGGTGAACCTGTTGACGAGGCAGGGGAGGTGAAAGCCAAAGAATATTGGCCCATCCACCGAGCCGCCCCCAAGTTTGAAGATCAGTCGACTCGCACCGAAATGCTGATGACCGGGATTAAGGTCATCGACCTCTTGGCTCCCTATGCCAAGGGAGGGAAAATTGGTTTGTTTGGTGGTGCGGGAGTGGGCAAGACAGTTCTCATTCAAGAGTTGATTCGAAACATCGCCACCGAACACGGTGGATACTCGGTGTTTGCGGGAGTGGGGGAGCGAACTCGTGAGGGGAATGATCTTTGGCGAGAAATGAAAGAATCGGGTGTGATCAACAAGACCGCCCTTGTTTATGGACAGATGAACGAGCCACCAGGTGCCCGCGCTCGGGTCGCACTCACAGCGCTGACCGTTGCCGAGTACTTTAGGGACGTAAAAAATCAGGACGTGCTGTTTTTTGTGGACAATATTTTCCGTTTCACTCAGGCGGGAGCAGAAGTTTCTGCGCTCCTGGGTCGGATTCCATCAGCCGTGGGATATCAACCGACATTGGCCACAGAAATGGGCGCCATGCAGGAGCGAATCACCTCCACGAAGAAGGGTTCGATCACTTCCGTGCAGGCTGTTTTCGTGCCAGCGGATGACTACACGGATCCGGCACCGGCCACGACCTTCACCCACTTGGATGCAACGACCAATTTGGATCGAGACATCGCTGCCATGGCAATCTTTCCGGCTGTGCATCCCTTGAGTTCAACATCTCGACTTTTGGATCCTGCTGTAGTGGGTGATGAGCATTACAACACAGCCCGCGGTGTGCAGGCGATCCTGCAACGCTACCGTGAATTGCAAGACATCATTGCGATTTTGGGTATGGATGAGCTGTCCGAAGAGGATAAGTTGGTGGTCTATCGGGCGCGAAAAATTCAACGTTTCTTGAGTCAACCGTTCTTCGTTGCGGAGCAGTTCACTGGTTTGCAAGGTCGTTATGTAGACATCAAAGACACCGTGAAAGGGTTCCGAGAAATCTTAGATGGCAAGCACGACAGTTTGCCGGAGCAAGCATTTTATATGGTGGGAACCATTGAAGAGGCTGTCGAGAAAGCGAAGACGTTGGCATAAACATGTTCAAACTCACTTTTGTCACACCAGAAAAGCGCATTGTGGTCGACAAGGATCTGGTCTCTGTTTCGGTGCCGGCTTTTCGAGGAATGTTGAATATTCTGCCCGGACATGCCCCGCTCACCACGGCTCTGGTCCCGGGGCATCTCACATATCTTCTGACTTCTGGGGAAGAAAAAACCTATTCCATCAATTGGGGTTACTGTCAGGTGAATGCCGCTGGAGTGTCGGTGATGGCCGAGTCAGCAGTGCTGCCAAGCGAAGTGAATCGCGTCGCAGCCTCTGCAGAACTCAAGAGCATCGAAAATAAATTGGCAACTCAGTCCCTCGATGATGCCGAATACGGCAAAGCCTTGTTGGTGCGCGACCAGCTTCAGTCTGAGCTCTCGCTCAGCGAACCCCCTATCTAAATAAGGCTCTGAACCTACTGCATTTGTTGGGCTAGCAACGGCCCCAGGCCAGAATGTGGATGGTACAACTTCACCACTCCGAAAAAATCCGAAGCGTCAAAGTTCGTTGCCGGGGACAAAAGCACGACGACTGTTTTTTGTTTGGCGGCCTTGGAAAAGTTTTTCAACCAACGAAGCTGATTGAGTTTAGATATTGGTACCAAGGCCATTTCATCTTTCTGAATTTGCGGCGACCTCAGATCGGCGTAATCCTCAAAGCTTTCGTGTCGAATTCGGGATCCGAGCTTTTGGACAAAAAACTCGCCAAAACTTTTTGTCAGCGAAACAATTCTCCACTTGGTTGCGCGCGGCCACACTCCTCCAGGAAAAGTTTGCAGAGAGGTTTGAAAATTGGCCTCGAGCATTTTCTGATCCAATGCTTTGAGATTTTCCGAGCTCCAGATCCGCCCTTCTTGTCGAACGAGGGGGCGTGGCGAGGAGAGCTGTACAAATTCCTTGGCCCTTGCGATGCGTTCGATTTTTTCAAAAGCAGTTGGAAGTTGCTGTTTTTGAAGGGCTTTGGAAATGGCTCGATGGACTTCAAGTTGATCGGCCTTGGACCAGGAAACCATGACCATGTCGCTTCCGGCACGCAACGCTGAGACGGCCAAGGTTCCCAATCGAGCTGAGCGCCCGGCCCCCTTCATTTTGAGGTCGTCAGTGATGATCAGGCCTTGATAGCCCCACTCTTTGCGCAGCAGATTTTGAGTGATTAATGGAGAATAAGTAGCAGGAACACGGGCAGGCTCGAGTTCGGGGTAGATCACGTGCGAGAGCATGATCGCAGTGGGAAAAAGATCAGCAAAAACTCGAAAAGGTTTTAAACCAGCGCCTCCTCCAGGGCTGGTGGCCAAATGATCGTGAGGGTCCACGGTGACATGGCCACTACCAGGAAAGTGTTTGGCAGTGGGGATCATCTTGGATTGAATCGCCGACATCGCAAAAGTGAGCCCCATTTGGGTCACCTTGTCTTCGCTGCTCGAGAACGCACGATCGCCGATGAAGCTCGGCTTGTTCTCTGGCAACACATCAAGAACGGGGGCCAAATTCATATGCACGCCAAGACCCCGCATCACTTGGTGCATTTCTTTCCAAAAACCTGCGGCGATCGAGTGGTCTTTTAGTAAACCGAAGGCCAGAGGACTCGGCATTCGGGGATTGGTTCGCAAGCGAACCACCCTTCCACCTTCTTGATCGAGCGCGATCAGAATGGGAAGAGTCTTAAGAGATTGCCCCAAACTTTCGAGTTTTCGATTCAATACGGAAAGCTGTTTGAGTGAAGCAATGTTTCTTTCGAAGAGAATCACCGCTCCTGGCTGAACTCGCCTGAGCACCTCAATCTCCTGAGGCGAAATCTCTGGGCCCTTAAGTCCTACGACCATCATTTGGCCGGCTTTTTGCGACAAAGAGAGCTGATCAAAACTTTGTGGCAGTGCAAGTTGAGGGAAAAAAAATAAAAGTTTCCAGAGCAGCGGACTCACCCTTATAATTTAATCGAGTGAGAAGACAACGATGAGATCTGTACTGCTAAAGTTGGTATTTTGTCTGGTTGTGAGCCCCTTTGCTTTCGCAGAGGAGGCACACAACTCGACGAACGGATTGGTCGAAAAAGAACAGGAAATCAACTACGATCGGCCTTACCGAGATCGACGCTCTTTGTGGGGCTTTGTGTTTGCTCTTCAATCCGAGTCCGGTGCCCTCAGTGAATACAGCTCGACACTCACCAATATGACCTACTCTCAAATGTTTGGCGGAAAGTTTCAAACCATCGAGCTGCATCTCTCGGCAAAGTTGAACACTCGGCTTGGCTCTCTGTCTCTGGGCGTGGGAGCAGGAGGGGGCACGGTCAAAGACAACCGAAGCGGTCAAGACTTGGCCCTCGATCTGGGAAAAAAGTCGGTCTCAGCTTTGTTTTATTTGGACACCATATTTCCGGAACCCTACTTGGTTCCTTACGGCGGAGTTGTCGCGGTTTCTTGGAGTGCCAATCTCAAAAATTCAGCCACCAACGTGATTTCGACCAGTCCGGTTTTGGTGGGCTCGCAAGTGGGAGCTTTGATCCAGCTGAACTGGATGGAGTCGTCAGTCGCCCGCAACGCCTATGCGAGCTCTGGGGTAGAAAGCACTTACCTGGATGTTTTTCTTGCGCAATATCCAGGGAGCACATCTGAGAACTCTCCAAACCTCAAATTTGTTTCGAGCTGGGGCGCTGGCCTGCGTGTGGAATACTAGGCTCTAGGTGAGTTTTTGCAGCAGCACCAGTTCGTCAAAAACACCAGGCCAAGTGATGTTGTTCATGCGAATGTTCAGCCGGTGGTCGGGCGTCAGCGAGTACTTTTTATTTTCTCGAGAAGCCAGGCGAACGACCACTTCTCCCTGTAAAGGCGTGTGCTCGGTGAAGATGAGAGACAGATTTTTACTTCCCGCAGAGAGATCGCGAATACCCAGTTTTTTGCATACCGAACGGATCAACATGAGGCCCAAAAGATTCACCACCTCATCCGGCAAGGGACCGAATTGGTCTTTCAAATCCGACTCGATGCGCTCGAGATCATCTGAAGTTTGGATCTCATTCATGGCCTTATAGTAGGCCAGCCGAAGGCGCACATCGCCCATGTATTTTTCGGGAATGAGCGCCGGGATGCGCAGATTGATCTCGGGTTCAACCTCCACTCTGTGAACCGGCCTTCCAGTTTTGAGCTCCTCGATCGCTTCCTCGAGGAGCGCCTGATACATTTCGAACCCAACACTGTCGATATGACCCGACTGGCTCTCGCCCAAAATCTCACCAGCGCCTCTGAGCTCCAGATCATATTGAGCAACTCGCAAGCCGCTTCCCAGTTCCGTATTCTCTTGCAGCACCTTCAAGCGTTCCTGTGCCTGGGCGTCGAGAGTTCGATCCTTTGGCATTAACAGGTAACAGTAAGCGCGAAGTTTACTTCGGCCCACCCGTCCACGCAGCTGATACAGTTGGCTGAGTCCCAGCTGTTGCGCTTGATCGATGAACATCGTATTGGCTTTGGGATTGTCGATGCCAGATTCCACAATGGCCGTGCAAAGGAGAACGTCGATTTCGTGATGGAAAAACTCCACCATCGTTTTCTCAAGCTGGTCTTCTGGCATCTGTCCATGTGCTACCCTGAGGCGAACGTTGGGTAAAATCCGTCGCAGATCGTCAGCGACCTGTTGGATGGACTGAATGCGATTGTGAATGAAAAAAACCTGTCCACCGCGCGCGATCTCTTGCTGAATTCCTTTGCGAACGAGATCCTCGTTCCACTTCGAAACGAAGGTGCGAATGGGCAACCGATCCACTGGAGCAGTTGTGATCAGACTGAGATCGCGAATGCCCAGCAACGACATGTTTAGAGTGCGGGGAATCGGGGTTGCGGACATTGCGAGCGTGTCCACTTCCTTACGCAACTTGCGGAGTTTTTCTTTGTGAACGACGCCAAACTTTTGTTCCTCATCGACAATTAGCAATCCCAAATTGTGAAATTCGACGTCTTTCGACAGCAGTCTGTGAGTGCCGATCACAATTTGACAGGCTCCGGATTTCACTTCGCTCAAAGCCTTTTTCGTTTCAGCAGCTGATAGAAAGCGATTCAGAGTGCGAATCGTTACGGGTTGCCCCGAGGCGGTGGAGTACTGAGCAAATCTTTTTTTGAAGGTCTCATCATGCTGAAAGGTGAGCACGGTGGTCGGAGCGAGCACAGCGACCTGCTTCCCCGAGACCATAGCAGCGTGAGCCGCGCGCAGAGCCACCTCCGTTTTCCCAAACCCCACATCTCCGCAGATCAGACGATCCATGGGTCTTTGTGAGCGCAGGTCCGACATCACATCGAGAATCGCTCGACTCTGATCCTGCGTCTCCTCATACGGAAAGAGGTTTTCAAAAATTTGCAAACGTGTTTCATCCATGCTGAGAGGCTCACGATGCAATTTTTGTCTCTCGGCGTAGAGCAGAAGCAGCTCGCGGGCAATGTCGCGCACACCCTCCTTCACCTTGACTCGAGTTTTCTCCCAGCCTGACCCGCCCAATTTATCGAGAACAACTTGGCCCTGCAGTCCACTGTATTTCTGAATTTGTCCAAGGCGATAAACCGGCAAATAGAGTTTGTCGTTGTCTCGATAAGACAGTTGAACCAACTCTGTGGGAATGTCCTGAATACTCAGTGTCTTTAAACCGTCGTAGACTCCAATACCGTGTTGAGCATGCACGACACAGTCGCCGGGCTTGAGATCTCCGAAGCTCAACCACTTGGCCTTCTGATCAAACTGTTGCTTGGCGGATTGGCTTTTACTCGAGCGCCCCAGAAGATCGGACGCTCTAAGGAGCACACACCGCTCATCAAGCCATCGCTCGCTCTCCGGCCAAGCTGCCTCAACCAGGTGAAGCGACTGGGTTGCACTTTCTTGCTCAAAGCGCCAAGTGCCCCAGGCTCTCTCATGAGGCAGAGCCACAGCCACAGAAAAGCCCAAGGATTCCAGGGTGTTTTTCAAGCGCTCGAGCTGTGTTTGTGATTCATAAAAAATAAGAACGAACTCCTGCTCTTGCTGCCATTGACGCAATTTTTGTGAAAGTGCGGATTTCCACTCTGAGGTGCCAAACCCCTGAGAGCGCAGATTCGCGAGCAGGTCTTGCACTTTTCGGCTTCGGTTGTCGATTTTAGGAGAGGGATCTTCCGGGTGAAGATCCAAATTGGTCCATGCGAATCGATTTTCTGCAAACATCCAATCCAGAGATTCTGGTTCGTGATAGAGTTGGGATATCTCCGGGAGAACTGCCAAACTCGAGCTCTGCATTCTTTCTGCGCGCAACTGTTCCTGATGCAGGTCCCAAGATTTTTCGGCATCCTCGGGTTCGAGAGTCCACAGGTTGTAATGATCCGGAATGTGATCCAAGGCTGATCCAGGAGAGGCCTCGAAAAAGCTCAGCATGAAGTCCAGTCCTGAGAAGGGAGTTTGGCTGTTCAGAGCGTGCACGGTCTCGTCCATTTGCGACCGATCCACGTCCCTTCCCTGCAAAGTTTTTCTCCACTCGTCAATGACGGACTCTGTGGCGTCCGCATTCCAGATCACTTCTTGGCACGGGCAGATTTCAAACTCTGCAATGTCATCGAGACTTCTTTGATCGACGGGAGAAAAAGTCCGCAATGATTCCACGGTGTCGCCAAAAAGCTCGATGCGCAAGGGCCGAGAGTTTGTCGGAGAAAAAACATCAATGACGCCTCCGCGTTTCGCCATTTGACCGACGTCCTCGACGAGAGGAGCTTGCGTGTAACCCCAAGAAAGCAGCGTGGAAAAAAAATCTGCCGGAAGCTCCTCCCCTTTGTGCAAGCGGAGGCGATTTTTCTTCAAACTCTCAGCAGAGAGAGTTTTTTGCAGCAGGGCTGAAATGGGGGCGACAAAAACTTCGGAGCTTTTTGCGCTCGTCAGCCGCCACAGAAAGTTGAGTCTTTGAGCGCTCACCCTCCGATGAACCGAAAGGCCAGAAAAAGGCGACACATCCCACGGAGGAAAGAGAAGAACCGAATGATCTGGGGCAAAAGCGTGCAAAGCCACTCGAAAGCTTTCAGCTTCGTGCATCGACGGCACAACAACAAGGTGCGGCAACTTTGTCAGCGAAGATGATTGCGACTGAGCAAGCAGAGCTGCACACAAAAAATAGGGGTTCGATCCACAAATTCTGAGCTGCTTGTGGCCGCGTTCGAGTTCTCTCTGAATTTGCGTCTCGATGTGGAGAGCGAGTGGATCTGAAATCATGTAAAAGCCGCATCTTGCCATTTCCATAAAAAGGTGGCCATATAAATTCGATCCAGATTTCTCTCTTTACGGAGGTCCTTTGGCCCAGACAATTCCGCCGGCATTTCCGTTGTCCGGAGTTCTATTTATTGCAGTGTTCGTGATGGTTTTTGGCGCATTGCTCCTGTTGGCAGCCAAGCTGTTGGGCACCAAGGCTTCTCCCAACGCGGTAAAGAGTCAGTCCTATGAATGCGGCCTTCCCGTTCAAGAAAAGAAGGACACAAAAATTTCTGTCAAATTTTATCTGACAGCGATTCTTTTCATCTTGTTCGATATTGAAATCATATTCATGTACCCCTGGGCGACCAGCTTCAAAGAATTTTTGGCGGCAGGCATAGGGGTCCCGGTGTTCATTTCGATGGCCGTTTTTTTAGCGATTTTTATTTATGGACTGTTCTGGGAAGTGAAGTCCAAAGCGCTTGAGTGGGATTGAAGCATGGGCAGCAGCGCGTTTGAAATTTTTGTGAACACGATCAAGTTGGTAGTCGTTTTTTTGCTGATCGTGCAGGCTGTGCCAGTTTTGGTGTGGTTGGAGCGTCGGGGATCGGCCTTCATCCAGAACCGCTTTGGTCCCAACCGCGTCGGACCCCTGGGGCTTTTTCAATTGCTTGCAGACGCCGTGAAGTTTCTGCGCAAAGAGGACTTCATACCGGCTCGCGGGATTCCTTTCATGTATTACGCCGCTCCTGTGGTGGCATTGATCCCAGCCACGCTCGCTTTTTGTGCGATTCCGCTCGGACATCCTTTGCAATTCGATGACATGGTTTTTCGTCTGCAGGGTTTCGAGATCAATGTGGGCATTGTCTACGTGTTGGGAGTATCGAGCCTGGGTGCCTACGCAATTTTGATGGCAGGATTCGGATCGGGAAATAAGTTCTCCCTGCTTGGAGCCTTGCGGGCAAGTGCTCAGATGATTAGCTACGAGCTGGCTCTTGGACTCTCGATTGTTGGAGTGATCCTGATCTACGGAACTTTCAATTTGTCAGAGATGATAGCCCTCCAGCAGGGCCCTCTTGCGTTTTCTTTTCTGGGTGAGAAAGTGGTTGTTCCTTGGTTGCCGAACTGGGGAATCTTCTATCAACCCCTTGGCATGATCATTTTTTTCGCGAGTATTTTTGCGGAATCGAACCGGTTGCCTTTTGACTTGGCGGAGGGTGAGGCAGAGCTCGTCGCCGGTTTTCACGTGGAATACGGCGGCTTCAAAATGCTGCTCTTTTTTATCGGCGAGTACGGACACATGATGGTGGGCTCAGGTCTTCTGGCCACCTTTTACTTTGGTGGTTACGGCATTCCTGGTCTGACCCCCGAAGAGCTTCTGCAATGGGCTCGCACCGTCACCGAAACCCCCAATGCGGCCAGTGCTTTGACCAGTCTGATCACCTTTGCAGTTTTTTCGATGAAGCTGGCAATCTTTCTTTGGATTTTCATTCACGTGCGCTGGACTTTGCCCCGTTTTCGCTACGATCAGTTGATGGATTTGGGATGGAAGACCATGTTGCCCTGGGCTTTGGCAAACACCATCCTCACTGCAGTTGTGATGTTGGCTGTGCACAGATAGGAGTTGTGAAATCATGGCGCCAGACGCGATTTTGTTTTGGATTCTTGCCGTCCTTACCATTGGTTCAGCGCTGGCGGTGTTGATTTTGCCCAATCCAATTTATTGTGCCCTGGCTTTGGCCATGACAATGATCTCGGTTTCGGCATTATTTGTAACCTTGGGGGCTTATTTTTTGGCCGGGGTGCAAATGATCGTCTATGCCGGCGCGGTTCTCGTGCTCTTTGTGATGGTGTTGATGTTGTTTGATCTCAAGCACGAGCTTTTCGCGTTTTCGCAGGGCAAGTTTTCCGGCCTTCTCAAGTTGTTGAGTGTGGGTGCCATTGCAGGTTTTTTGGTCGGTGCTGTTTTGTGGAGCGGGTTTGAGTTGACGGGTGGAGAAGAAGCTTTGCCGGCTGGCGGCGATGCGACCTTTCCGTTGGGCCAGCTGCTGTTCACAAAATATGTTTTTGGCTTCGAAGCCTTGGGGGTTTTGTTGTTGATTGTAGCAGTTGGTGCAGTGGCGTTGGCTCGTAGCAAAGGGGGCACGCATGTCCGCTCTTGAATTTTTTTCCGAAGTGGGACTGAGGCACTATTTGGTTCTTTCAGCGATTCTTTTCGTGCTGGGGATGTTGGGCGTCTTGCTGAGAAAAAACGCCATTGTGATTTTGATGTCCATCGAACTGATGCTGAATGGTGTGAATTTGAGTTTTGTGGCGTTCAGTAAGTTCAACGCGATTCTGGACGGTCAGGTCATGGTGTTTTTTGTGATGACTATCGCTGCGGCCGAGGCAGCTGTAGGTCTTGCCCTTTTGGTCTCTATTTTCAAAAGATTCAAAGAGATTAACATTCGCTTTTTTGAAGGACTTCGGGGCTGATGACACAAAATATTTGGTTTGCGATTTTGCTTTTCTCTCCTCTGATTGGATTCTTAATCAATGGACTTAGATTCCGTTCTCACAATGCTCAACTTGCAGGGTCTGTAGCTACGGGAGCGGTGGCTTTGTCCTTTTTGTCGAGCCTGGTGCTCGTAAAAGATTTGCTACACTCTTCAGGACAACCCATTGTTTGGAAGTTGTTTGAGTGGATTCAAGTCGAGTCTTTTCAGGCGGATTTTTCGTTTGTCATTGATCCCATCAGCGCGGTGATGATTTTGGTGATCACCGGAGTCGGTACCCTGATTCATTTGTTCAGCGTTGGATACATGCACCACGACAAGGGTGTGACGAAGTATTTCGCCTATCTGAATCTATTTCTGTTCAACATGCTTGTTCTGGTCTTGGGTGACAATCTGCTCGTGCTGTTTGTGGGCTGGGAGGGCGTGGGCCTTTGCTCTTACCTTCTGATTGGCTTTTGGTTCAAAGACAAAGAAAAAGCCGCTGCTGGGATGAAGGCCTTCGTGACTAATCGAATTGGGGACGCTGCTTTTTTGATTGGTCTTTTCATATTGTTTATGACTTACGGAAGCGTGCAGTTTTCGACGCTCAATTCGATGGCCCCACAAACACCCGAATTTTCTTGGTGGGGACCGACGACCCTGGCAACACTATTTCTTTTCATTGGGGCCACTGGGAAATCTGCGCAAATACCGCTTTATGTCTGGCTACCTGACGCGATGGCGGGTCCAACGCCGGTTTCCGCACTCATTCATGCTGCAACCATGGTGACTGCGGGAGTGTATTTGATCGTACGTATGAACCCGCTTTTTTTGGCTGCGCCCAACACCTTACAGGTTGTGGCAATTATCGGAGCCCTGACCGCACTTTTTGCTGCGACCATTGGCCTCACCCAGTGGGACATCAAAAAGGTTTTGGCCTATTCAACGGTTTCTCAGTTGGGATACATGTTTTTGGCATGTGGTGTGGGAGCATTTGGCGCGGCCCTTTTTCACTTAATGACTCATGCCTTCTTCAAGGCGCTCATGTTTCTCGGATCGGGCAGCGTCATTCATGCCATGCACGAAGAACAAGACATTCGTAAAATGGGAGGCTTGCGGAAGTATTTGCCCATCACCCACTTCACTTTCTTGTTGGGCTGGGTGGCGATCATTGGCGTTCCGCCTTTTGCGGGCTTCTTTTCAAAAGACGAAATTTTGTGGATGTCTTTCCACAGTCCTTTGGGAAGTCCATGGTTGTGGGCCGTGGGCGCCTGCGGAGCCACGCTCACCGCGTTTTACATGACCCGGTTGATGGCTTTGACTTTTTGGGGAAAGAGCAGAGTGCCCAGCGATGTGCATCCGCATGAGAGCCCGTGGATCATGACAGTGCCACTGATGGTGTTGGCCCTTCTCTCAGTTGTGGGAGGTTGGATTGGAATTCCCCATGTCATCTCCGAAGTCTTACCGGGACACATTCCGAATTTGCTCGAACATTGGCTGCAAGGCTCTGTTCGCAAGCCGCTCGGCTTGGAGCCCGCAGATGCTCATCTGGAGTGGATCCTGATCGGGGTGTCAGTTGCTCTGGCTGTTGTATCAGCGGCGTTCGCGTATCAACAGTACGTGGTGCGCATTGGTATGGCAGACGCGGTGGCGGCCAAGTTCGGAGCTTTGTATCGCATCGTCTTCAACAAGTATTTTGTAGATGAATTTTATGCCAAAGCTTTGATTGATCCGATTGTGCAGACGGGCCGAAACATCTGGTTGTATGTGGATGTGAATTTTATCGATCGCACCACTTATCTGCTATCAGACCTGGTGCGTGGAAGTGGGCAGGTCGTGAGATCTCTGCAAAATGGAAACATTCAACAGTATGCTCTGTACATTTCATTGGGATTGGCCGCAGTGATTTCCGTGCTTTTGATGAGGTGAATTCAATGCTCAGTGGTTTGGTGTTTCTTCCGATGTTGTTTGCCTTGATCGTGGTTTTGTGGACGAATCAGAGGACTCTGAAAGTCCTAGCTTTGGGTCTTTCAGTCATTGAGTTTGCCTGGAGCTTGGTGCTGCTCTCGAGGTTCGACACCGCCTCCCCAGCTCTCCAGTTTGTTGAGCGCTCCCCTTGGATTCCTCAGTTCGGCATCACCTACTTTTTGGGCGTGGATGGCATTTCACTTTGGTTGGTCTTGCTGACCACCTTTCTCACCCCCTGCGTTCTCTTGGGAGCCTGGAACTCCGTCGACCATCGCCTCAAGGGTTTCTTGGCGAGCGTTTTTGTGCTGCAAACTGCGATGCTGGGAACCTTTTTAGCCCTCGATGCCATTTTGTTTTACTTGTTTTGGGAATTGTCTCTTGTTCCCATGTACTTCCTCATTGGTATTTGGGGTGGCCCCCGCCGGATCTATGCCACCATCAAGTTTTTCATCTTCACGATGGCGGGCAGTGTTTTGATGTTGTTAGCGATGATCTATTTGATGCTACTCGTGGAGCAGGTCAACGGAACCATGAGCGCCAGCCTTCTGGATTTTTATCAGCTCAACATTCCTTTCGTGGGCGGGCAATTCACCAGCTTGCAAACTTTGTTGTTTTTTGCGTTTGCGCTCGCTTTCGCAATTAAGGTGCCCATGTTTCCTGTGCACACTTGGTTGCCCGATGCCCACGTGGAAGCGCCCACTGCGGGATCGGTGATTTTGGCTGGTGTGATGCTAAAGATGGGCACATACGGTTTTCTCCGTTGGGTGATTCCGTTGTTCCCCGAAGCCTCGGAGTATTACGCTTGGCTGTTCATGTTGTTGGGCGCCCTCGGGGTTGTGTACGGAGCTTTGGTGGCCATGGTCCAACCTGACGTGAAGAAACTGGTTGCGTACTCTTCAGTGTCTCACATGGGTTATGTGATGATGGGTCTTTTCTCAATGAATGCGCAGGGGGTGACCGGCTCTCTCTATCAGATGTTGAATCATGGAATTTCAACAGGAGCTTTGTTCTTACTGGTCGGCATGATTTACGAACGAACACACACCCGCGAAATCTCTAAGTACGGAGGGCTTGCGGCAGTCACACCGCTGTACACAATCGGGTTTTTCATTGTGCTTTTGTCCAGCATTGCGGTGCCGCTCACTAACGGTTTTGTAGGTGAGTTTTTGATCTTGCTTGGATCTTTTCAGGCGAACAAATTTTTTGGTGCGACCGCCGCTCTGGGTGTGATTCTGGGTGCCGTTTACATGCTCTGGATGTTTAAGCGCATGTTTTTTGGCGAGCCTGGCGAAGTGGCCAAGGATGCCGCCCATCCGCTGAAAGATCTCTCTTTTCGAGAAATCGTGGTGCTCGCACCCTTTGTGATTTTGATCTTTTGGATGGGAATTTTTCCAAAAACTTTTTTGGCTCCAGCACAAGCAAGCTTGGAGTACTACATGCAAAATCGAAGCAACTATTTGTTGAGTGTTCAAACGGAACAGGCCGATCCTCCGGTGGCCCTGCGAGAGACTCGAGGTGAGAAGTGAATTTCCCGATCACGTTTGCAGATGTCGTTCGAATCTCCCCAATGATTGCACTTTTTCTGTTCAGCTTGGTTCCAATCACCATCAAGGTTATGCGAGGAAACCAGGAGCCCAATCCCACGGCCACCCTGTTGCAAGGTCTTGGCGGGCTTTTGATCGCAGGAATTTTGACGTTTATGGTGGCAGCTCTGACCGCGGGAAGTGATGACCGTACCATTTTTGCAGAGGCATTGGTGATGGATGGACTGACTGCCTGGGTGAGCTTTGTGGTTCTGGTGGCTGCTGCCGCGTCGCTGATTCTGATGTACGATCATCCGGCCACGCAGGGGGATCAATACGCTGAACTGGTTTTTCTTACGTTGAGTTCGGTTTTGGGAATGCTGATCTTGGTTTCGGCTTATGACCTGCTGGTTTTGTTCATTGGTCTTGAGACCATGTCATTGTCTCTTTACTTAATGATCGGTATGTCCCACGAGCAGCGCTACTCCAAAGAGGCGGCATTTAAGTATTTTGTTTTGGGAAGTTTCGCCTCTGCAATTTTACTTTACGGAATTGCGTTTTTGTTTGGAACCGTCGGAAGCACCTCAATTTCGGAACTCATCGGCCGCACTCCAGAGCTGCTGACCAGTTCTCGCCTGTTTGTTCTTGGCCTTGTGTTGGTGACTTTGGGATTTTGCTTCAAAGTTTCGGTGGCGCCATTTCATGCATGGACACCCGACGTTTACGAAGGAGCTCCGACTCCCCATACGGCACTCATGTCGACAGCAGTAAAGGCGGTTTCTTTTGCGGCATTTTTGAGGTTGTTAGCGACAAAGGGTTTGGTCGGATCAGAGAATCTTTTCGATGTGCTCCAATGGCTGGCAGTTTTGACCATGATTGTGGGGAACGTCGCTGCCATTGTGCAGAACAATCTCAAAAGAATGTTGGCCTATTCGAGCATCGCTCATTCCGGATATTTGCTTGTAGGAATGATCACCGCCGGAAGTTCTGACGACATGACAGTCGGAGCCACCAGCGTGGTCTTCTATTTGGTCGGCTATGTCTTAATGACCTTGGGTTCTTTCGCGGTGATTTCCCTTCTGGAACAAGACGAAAAAACAGCTCTCACGGCAGACAGTCTCGCCGGCTTCGCGAAGAAAAAGCCGATGATGGCTTTGGCTTTGACAGTTTTCATGCTGTCTTTGGCTGGCATTCCTCCGACATTGGGATTTTTTGGAAAATTGTATTTGTTCACTGCGGCCGTCAGTCAGGGGCTCTTGTGGTTGGCCTTGTGGGGGGTCATCAACTCAGCGGTCAGCGCGTACTACTACTTGCGTCCCATCGTCATGATGTACATGCAAGACTCTGAAGACCGACTCCCTGCCTTGGGCCGCTGGGGCAGTCATGCGGTGGCAGGCGTGTTTGGAGTGCTCACCATCGTGCTAGGGATTTTCTCCGGTAGTTTGTACGACTGGGTCCAAGCAGTTTTGGGTTAGGCTCTAAGTGATCTCACGAAGTCGAGAGAGCGCACTCTTGAAACCGATTTTCATGATTTTTTCAATCACGACAGGTTTCAAGCTGAAATGATCCGCAAAGAACATATCCACGTCTCGTGGGCGTGGAGAAATGTCGATGTAATCCACGTTGGGATGGAAGTTGAGTTGTTGCCGAAGAATTTCGAGAATTTTCTCGACGTGCTCCTTGGGAATGTCGTTTTGCTTACAATAGGCCTGTACGGCTTCGTAGGTGCTTCGAGCTGTTGCAAGGCCTTTCACATGCCGATCAATTTTTTGTTGGATCACCTGGTAAAGCGCCTGGTTGATGATCACAGGAATCCCAAACTGATGAAGACTGCCGATGCGTTCAGTAAAGTGATACGGCTGAATGCTTGAACTGGAAATGACTAGGTCGGCACCGTGATCGGCGGCCACGTGCGTGGAGAGAGTGTCACGAATCTCTCCGTCGTAAAAATAGAACTCCTTACCTGAGGGATCTCGAATCGGAAAAGGCGCGAATACGGGCGGCAGTGCCACGCTCGCTGCGACGGCTTGTGCAATGCTCGCGTTGTGGATGTGCATCAGGTTTTCGTTTTTCCAATTTTCCGAAAAGTTTCCAAAGAGCACTTTTCGGGAATGGTTGAGTTGAGTTCCCACGACAAAGAGATCCACACCAAGGTCTTGAAACTGCGGAAAGGGGAGTGCTTTTTCGGCAAGGTATTTTTCCAGGCCACGCGTTGTAAAGAATCCATTGAGATGGAACCGTTTCTTCATCATGCTCTCCAGTCCGCCCTCAAGCCTGAGGCTGGAGATGACCGAAGGTTTCCCCCAAAAAGGGACAAAGTTGGGAACCAACTGTTTCGTTCCAGCTCCGTTCAGCTGGAAGATGTCACGGTATCTCAGGGGTGGGAGTGTGCCCGGTTTTTTTTGTGTGGCCCCAAAAATTCCCACACGAAAGGCTTGGATGATTGCGTCGAGTTCGTACCCCGAGGCGAGGAGGGCAGTGACAAAGGCTCCGGCGCTCGAGCCCACGTAGAGCTCAATTCCTCCACTGGACGGATGGCCAGCTTGAGCTTGTTGAAGGCGAGATCCTCCACGAAAGTGAAACCCCTTTTGTTTCAGGGCAAGGCACACTCCTAGATGGAAAGCAGCGGCTTTGATGCCGCCCCCGCTGAGCACCAGAGCGACCTTTCGCTTCTTGGACACCTGAATAGCCATTGGGGAACTATCTCACGCGACCAAAGGATTGGAAAGCGCTCTGAATACTCAGCTTTCTGGCGATTGTGAGTAGCCAAAAGTCCGGAATGTGCCAGCGAGGTTTGACCCATTGATGAGGAGCGGAATAACGTGAACTCAAGACGAGGTCATCAGGATGACAGCCGAGTACTTGCCCCTAGCTGAATATTCAACAAAATACCGAGTGAGTATCAGCACCCTTCGCCGAAAGATCAAAGCTCGAGACATTGAGTTTGTTTTTTCAGAGAACAAGTACCTCATCCTTGATCAGCCCCCCACTGCCCATCAGAGACATCGCCCCTCCCCAACTTTGAGCGAGTCTGCTTTGATGGGTGCTGTGCAGGCACCAAGAATAGGAGCGGTTGTGGTCGAGCGCGCACCGCTCTTTTCGGCGCCGGCCCCGGTCCCAGCCGTTGCTCGGGTGCCGGTTGCACAGGTCCCAAAAGCCACTGAGGAGGATGCTGCTCGTTTGCGCGAGCAGTTCCTTCAAATGCAGAAAAAGCTCACCGCCTCGAAAGCCCACGAAGAGTCCGTGGTTTCTGCCGCCAACAAACTTCTCGCAGATCTGAAAAAAGCTTACTCCCAGATCTTACAGGATAAAGAAGAGCAGATTCTGGCCCATCGCCAGGAAATCGCCGACCTGAAAACCCTGGTGCAAGTGCTCGAGTCAGAAAATGCAAGACTTCAAGGAAAGAAGTTTTCGACCTAGGGGCCGTCAGCTCATGAGCTCGATCACCCCTGAGGGGCCCTCGACGTCGTTGGACTGTCATTTGTCTGACAGCACCTTGCACAATCAACAAGAATTGTTTAGTTCACATTAAGAGTTGCCAATTTCGGGGCATCGCTCTTCTATTTTATTGCTCGATGGGCCATAATGCGTCACGAAACGCGGAGGCATTTTTCTGGGGCAGGGCAAAAAACAAGACTTGAGTGAAAATAAAGGCGCTAGCGGAATCCTCTTTCAGTCGAGCAGGTCGAACGTGGCTGATTTGGAGCTGGCCACCATTCGGGATGTGCCCGCGTCCCGAGAGTTTGTCTGTTCCAACCCCACCCTAGTGTATCTGCCTCAGTTTGTAGGAAGAGTGAGGGTTTCCGATCAACCCTTTTCGTTTTCTCAGGGCTCAGCCCTTTTTTATGTTCCAGCGGGCAATCTGGTGGTGGTGGAAGTGGCAAGAAATTCCTCGCCAGCCCACTTCGTAGCTTTTTTTGGAGGCACTCAACCCAAGATCTTTAATAGCACCCCGCTGAAGGCAGCCCAAGGCAATACCTTTGAGATGGATTTCTTGATTCGCCAACTTTCCAAGGGGCAACCAAAAACCGAAGCTCTGCACGAGGCCTTTTTGAGACAAATTGATATTTTTTTTCACGGGTCTGAGGCCCTCCCCCTGGCGCGACGCTCTTCCGAAAAAATGTTTCAAGTTTTTGAGCACATTCGGACGCAATCCAACTGCGATCTCTCTCTTTCCGACATCTGCGAGGACCTTCACCTCTCCATGTCTCAAGTCTCTCGAGATTTTCGACGGTACTATGGGGTTCCTCCCTACCGATATTGGCTGTTGCTCCGGCTGTGCCAGTCGAGAAGAGCTCTGCGTGAGAACAAACCCATCGCCTCAGTGGCCTTCGATTTTGGATTCTCAGATCAAAGTCACTACACACGCCTCTTTCGTCGCTTCTACAAAATCACGCCCCTGGAGTATCAAAAGCAAGTCAATACAAGCTCAAAAAAAATTTGATAATTGATGCGATGTTTTCGTCAAAAAGGTTCTATTTTTTAAGCCTCAATCTTCAATAAGGTTTGCCGCTGTTTGTGGGAGGGTCGGAGTGGACAAACCAGATATCTATCGAACAAGGGAACAAAAACGAGTGAAGACGATCAAGAAAACGACGGATTCAGTGATTGATTGGGGTGAGCGCCGTCTGAAGGTGAACCACAGTTTGAGTTTTCGTTGTTCACACTACGTCTTGGTTCAGGTGCTGGCTGGAACCCTCAACATCTTTTGTCGCCAGCAACGGCTTCACCTCACGTCGGGTGTGGTGGCGATGTTGCCCGCCGACGAGGTGAATGACGAGGCCTCGTTTCACCAGGGGTTGGTGCGCCAGTGGATTTTTGATCGAACCCTAACAGACGGGATTCTTACTGATTTCAATGTGGATGTGGCTATGCCTCGTGGCCTTTTTACGCCGGTGACCAATTGTGTGAAAATGGCTTTGGAAGACCTGTGGTACGAGAAGACAGCCCTCACAGACCTTAAGTTGGCCACGGAGCTCTCGACCAATCTCTTTGAGGTTTTGACGGATCAGTGGGAAGTTTCGATCCATTTTTGAATGCAACAAAACGCCCGAGCCCCCGAGACTTTCTGTCTCGGGGGCTCAAACAGAGGACCAGGAAAAACGCGAGGGGGGAACTTTCGAAGGCCTCTAAAGAGGGCTGGGGTCCCACCAGTCGTGTTCAGCTTGCGAGGACTTGATTCGAGGTTGAAAGAAAAGAGAGGCGGTGATCCAGGTGATCAGTCCGCACAACGGAGAGAGCACAACGACGAAGAACAAGGCGATGGCCATGGCCGACAAAATGAGATCCGGCATTCCAGCATCGGCCAGCAAAATTCTAAAGTCGTTCAACATGGAAGACATTCAGACTCCTCTCGGGCTCAACATGGAGAGCTCCGAAAAGACTCCCTGCAGCTGATCACCCAGTCGGTTGGTCCATCGAGGCTCTGACTCGATGGCGCGTTGTCGGGTTCTTTGATCGATCATCCAGGGAACTTGTTCCAAAATGTCACTTTCCTTGTACCGCTTCACAGCAGGAGGAGACTGAGAAATCGAGTCGTCTCCAGTCGAGTAGTCAGCTTCGTCTCGAAGATGAAGAGCATGTTGGAAATGGCTCATGGTTACCTCCTTCTGAAAGCAATTTCTGGAGAGAAACTGCTCGTGTTGCAAGTTTGTTTGACCGAGTGTTTATGCTCCAGCTGGTGAGAGCGAATAGAATGTTTTTGACTGGAGAAATTCTTAAAGAAGAATTTGGATAAGAATCTTCCAAAACAACCAGTGCACACCGAATCTTAAGAAAGCGAAGTGTGTAACGACTAAACAAAATTAGTTTTTTTTCAGACTGAGAGCCTTTGCGAAATCTGCGGCGCGGCCTCAACCAGCGCATCAGGTATCGAACAGGCTCTAGGCGGCGCTTGCAGCAGCGGGAGCTTTCGCTTTTTTCCCGCTCTTGGCGACAGCGACTTTGCGCTGGGATTTGTGATCTTTATCGAAAGCCACTGCGAACACTTCGTCCAAGTTTTCGACGAGAATGAAGTTCATTCTTTCTTTGAACTCCTTAGGAATGTCCGCAAGGTCTTTCTGATTTGCGAGAGGAATGATGATGTCGCTGATGCCATGAGAGAGGCCAGCCAAACATTTTTCTCGAATCCCACCCACGGGCAAAACTCGACCATGCAAGGTGATTTCTCCGGTCATCGCGAGGTCATGTCGCACGGGAGTTTCTGTCATGAGGCTCAACAAACCCGTCGCCAAAGTCACTCCTGCTGACGGGCCGTCCTTGGGGATCGCTCCGGCAGGTAAATGAACGTGAACATCCCATTTTTCAAAAAAATCTGCAGGAATCCCAAGTTCATCCATGTGCGCTCGCGCATAGGTCATTGCAGCGTGAGCCGACTCTTTCATCACGTCGCCGAGTTGACCTGTGAGCACGAGGTTTCCTTTGCCTTTGTATTTGAGCGCTTCGACATAGAGAACCTCGCCGCCGACCTGTGTCCAGGCAAGACCAGTCACAACTCCGACTTGTGAGTCGTGAAGTTTTTGATCACGCAGGAAGCGAGGAGGGCCCAAAAGTTCGGGAACGATTTCAGCCGTGATGTCGACTTGAGAGGCTTCACCCATCACAATCATTTTGGTGACTTTGCGACAGATGGAGCCGATCTCTCGTTCCAAATTTCTCAAACCAGCTTCACGGGTGTAGTGAGAGATCAGGTACCTAAGCCCCTCATCTGTGAAACGAATATTTTCTCCAGAAATTCCGTTGGCCTCGATTTGTCGCGCAACCAGATGGTTTTTGGAAATCGTGAGCTTGTCGTTTTCGGTGTAGCCGGGAATTTGAATCACTTCCATGCGGTCACGCAACGCTGGAGGAATGTTTTCTAGAACGTTTGCTGTTGCGATAAAAAGCACATTGCTCAGATCAAAATCCACATTCAAATAGTTGTCACGAAAGGTGGAATTCTGTTCAGGATCCAAAACCTCAAGCATGGCAGCACTGGGATCTCCGCGGAAGTCCGAGCCGAGTTTGTCAATTTCATCAAGCACAAACACCGGGTTTTTAGATTTCACTGAGCGAAGAGCCTGAACCACCTTTCCAGGCATAGCTCCAACATAGGTTCGACGATGGCCACGAATCTCCGCTTCGTCTTTGACGCCACCCAAGGCAATTCGGAAGTACTCTCGTCCCATGGCTCGAGCAATCGACCGACCGAGCGAGGTTTTTCCCACACCCGGGGGGCCGACGAAACAAAGAATAGGTCCTTTGATGGAGTTCTTCACTTTACGAACAGCAAGAAACTCCAGAATTCGATCTTTTGCTTTTTGCAGATCGTAGTGGTCTTCGTCCAAGATCTTTTTTGAAAGAGCGAGGTCAATTCGATCCTCTGATTGTTTGCTCCAAGGCAGTTCGATCATCCAGTCGAGATAAGTTCGAACCATCGAAGCTTCTGAAGCGTCCGGATGCATGCGCTCGAGGCGGGCCAACTGCTTTTGGGCCTCAGTCAATACATGTGGGGGCATGCCTGCGCTGGTGATTTTTTCGCGCAGCTCTTCCACCTCTTCGGATTTAGAATCACTTTCGCCAAGCTCATTTTTGATGGCTCGCATTTGTTCGCGCAAAAAGTACTCACGTTGATTTTTATTTTCCTCTTTGGGCTGAGACCCTCGCAGTTTTTGCTGAACTTGCAGAACCTCTAGTTCGTTGGCCAAAAGGTCATTGACCAACTTCAGACGATCTTTTGGATCCAATGTTTCGAGAACCCTTTGAGCATCTGGAACTTTGATTCCTAAATTGCTGGCGATCAGATCGGCCAGTCGACCAGGATCAGAGACATCGTCGAGGACCAACAAAATATCCGGAGACAGAACTCTTCCCAGAGCGATGATTTTTTCGATTTGATCTTTGGCTTGACGGATCAGCGCCTCAAATTCGGCAGAGGGAGCCGGTGTTGGCAACTCTTCAATCTTTTCGACTTCCACTTCAAAACTGGGATCTACTTTAGAGAAATTTTTGACTCTTCCTTTTCCCACACCTTGAATCAGAATTTTAATTCGACCATCTGAGAGTTTGCGCATTCTCATGATCATCGCGATGGTGCCGACAGTGTAAATGGACTCAGGAGAGGGATTTTCCTCCGTGATTTCCTTCTGTGAAGCCAAAAAAATCAGCCGATTTTTTGCCAACGCTTCTTCGACGGATTTGATCGAAGCTTCTCTTCCAACAAACAGCGGAAGGATCATATAAGGAAAAACAACGATGTCTCGAACGGGCAACATGGGAAGGGTCGGCGGGATCTCGAGGACCTTGTCGTCAAAGCTCATAACTCTCCTCAGCTCTCAAAAGCTGCACGATGTTGATGAGAAGACATTCGGACGATCTTTGCGGAGCCTTTAAGGAATCCTAAAAAAATGGACCCTTGACCATGTCAAATTTTTTGCTGTGGCCTTCTGTTCACAGGGAATTGGAGTGCTGGGAGAACTCTTCTTCGTCCTGCATACAGTCGATGCAAAGGCTGGCAAAAGGTCGAGCGTGCAAACGCCGCAGTCCGATTTCGGCACTGCATCTCTCACATCGCCCGTAGCGCCCACTTTGGAGTTTTCCCAAGGCTTTTTCGATCTGTGCCAGCGACTGTCGGTCCCGATCGTGCAGGTTCAATGTGAGATTCAAAGAAAGTTGATGGCTTGCCACATCGGCCTCGTCCTGCACTCCGCCCTGGTCTGTAGACAAAGAGCTAGAGTCCAATTCACGGGACTTGTTCAAGATGTTGCTTTTTTGTTCCAAAAGAAAATTTTTTAGAACCTTGAGCTGCTCCTGAGCGGAAAGGCCAGAAAAGGAATCTCGAGGTTTGGTTCTGATTTCGGTTGTTGGTTTCATTTTTTTTGTGCTTGCCGTTTTGCTTTTTGCTTTCATTTGCAGGCGACCCGTCTTGGTCGTTGTTTTTGCTGACATATCTCATCCCCCCCCGGGAAAAAACCGGAGCCAAGATGAAATTTGTTTGCAAATTTGTCACTAAAAAAAACCGGCTGCCGAAATTTTAGTCACAAAAATAACGCGGTACTCTTCTTGAGTTGCGACAAAAAAATCACGACGTCAGCGCATATTTTTTTGCCAAAGCCTCGCGCATTTCTGCACCTTCAAGACTGAAACGAGTGGCTGGAAGAGCCATGAGTCGGCTGGGTTCGATGAGTTCTTCGGTTTCTTCGCAAATCCCGTAGCGACCTTCTTGAATGCGTTGCAGAGCGTGCTCGACTTCCAAGAGTTGATGACGAATTCGCGACTGATGAAGTGCAAAAATGTCCTCGGCACCCTGAGCCACTGCCTGATCAATTTCATCACCCGTAGATTTTTCCTCAATGGAAACATTGAGTCGGACAGAAAGCCGATTCAACAAGTCCGCGCGCATCTGCAGCAGACGATTTCGACAAGTGCGAATCACTTCGGCTGAATGTTGTGTGGCAGAATTGGTTTTTTTGCTCATCGTGAACCCCCTTCGGCCCGTTTTGTGGACCTTGGGCGTATTGACCCAGGCTGGGATTCCGCCGGTTAGTGAATTCGAACAATTTGTCCGTTTTGGACGCTCAAAGGAAAGACCGGCCGCTGGACTTCTCTCGACTCATCCAATCCAAGGGGGCCGATGGCTCCAGCGACGCTTGCTGTTTTGAGTCGAGCTGCAAACTCTTCCCGTGATGAGGCACCCGCTTGGAGCGCCGCTTGGATCAAGAGTCCCGTGTCATATCCCTGCATGTCGAAAGGGCCCGGCTCCTCTTTAAACAGCTCGTAATAGAGGCGATAAAAAGAACTGTTTTTGAGCTGAGCATCCTGGGTCAGGAGAGAATCCACAAACACCAGCTGGTTGGTCCAGAGTCCGGCCCTTTTGACCAAACTCTCGGTGTTCCACAGGTTGGTGCCGAGGAGGCGCACATTTTTGACTCCCGCGTAAGACAGCATGGGAGCAATTTGTCCCAGCGCCTTTGCAGAATCGGGGATGAAAATGGCATCAAAATCGACAACTGGAGGTAGCAAATCTTCTGGAGGCTTGGCATTGGGTTTCTTGTTTTGCTCTTTCCACAATTTCAGGCGCAGCCGGTACTCTTCAGCGCGAAACTCGAGATCTGAGGTGAGCACCAATTTTTGCACAGACGATCGGAAGTCCGTCTCATCGGTTTTGTAGGTTTGTGCCGCAACGACCTCGCCACCGCGAGCCCGCACTTCGTCCCAAAAAAGATTGGTGTACTCAACCCCGTAGGAATCGTTTGGGTAAAGCACCGCAAAGCGCCGCAATCCCAAGCCTTCAACGGCGTACTTCACCAGCGCCCGGACCTGCATTTCACTCGTAACGGCGTTGCGAAAAACCTGAGGCCCCATTTCTGTAAGCCCACTTTTTTGAGACAGAGCAATTGATGGAACATCCAATTCGCTGGCTTTCGCTGCCACGCTAGTCGCTGTGCGTGACAAAAGGCTGCCCACAATACCGATCACCTGATCTTCTTTCACGAGCTGCTCCACGGCTCGTCGAGCGCGATCCGGGTTGGAATCACTATCGATCACGGCGATGGAGTAATCGGGGCCGAGGCCCATCTGCAAGCCGCGCAAAGTTCTCTGTCCTTGACCCAGGTACTTTCCAGAAAGCGGGAGAATGGCTCCGATCGTGGTTCGACTCACTCGGCGAAGGGCGTCGATTTGCTCCACACCTTCACGGGCGCGTTGCGCCCACTCACCTTCCGCCGACACATCGAGAGAGGCTTGAAAATAATTGCGTGCCTGCGAGCGGTCTCGATTCTCAAGCGCGAGCTCAGCCAACCGAAAGAAAATTCCCGCCTTGATTTGGGGTGATTGCACCTGTCCTCTTGCCTTCTCGAGAGCCTCTAGTGAGAGGCGTGCCAGGATCATGTCGTTGGCTTTCAGGCGGAAAGCTTCAGACTCTGAAATGCTGGACTGTTGGAGTGCGAAGTCTGCGGTGAGTACCACCCCCAAAAAATCGCCCGTGGATTCTTGGGCTCGCAACTTCGTTGAGAGAATTTCCTGACTGCCCGCGGGATTCCATGCGCTGGCCTGCCACAGAGTTTCTGCAGCCTGAATCGTTGCGCTCCAGTTTCCCACCCGCGGCGCCGATCGCAAAATTCCCCAAGTTGCGTCCGTTTTTCGAGGACTCTGCCCCCACAATGTTTCGGCTCCGGTAAACTCGTTCACAGCACGCGAGAAATCACTCCGTTTCATGCTCTGAATTCCAGCTTGGTAGAGCTTTTCGGCTTGCAAAAAGCTGGGATTTTTTTCGGCCGCTTTTAGGGAGGGTGTACCCGCAACGGGTGGGGGTGTTTGCACGGGTCCTTTGGGGGGATTTCGCAGAGGGCCGCGTCGGACCGAAATCGATTCACAAGCACACAAAGTCAGAAGCAAGGTGAGCCAGAGTCTCATTCGGGACGACGTCGCTTTGTCAGGTTTTGCATTTTCTCACGAAAGGCATCGACTTGAGGAGTGGATCCAATCTGGCTAGCCAGCTTCTCCACTAGCTCTTTTTGTTGTCCGCTCAGCGAGCTGGGTGTGTCGATCTGGATACGAATGAGCATGTCACCAGCTCCGCCCCGGCCGGTGCGGGGAAAACCCCGTCCCTTCACGCGAAAACTTTGTCCGCTTTGGGTCCCGGGTGGGATCTTCAAAGAGATGGGATTTGTCAGAGTTGGAATTTCCACCGTTGCTCCCAGCATGGCATCGACAAAAGAAACTGGCAAATCAAGGTGAACATCATCATCTTCGCGTCGAAATAGGGGGTGGTCCTCCAGCTGAACCACAACATACAAATCTCCCGCCTGGCCCCCAGCGCGAGGAGCACCGTCACCTTCGCCAGCCAATTTGAGCCTTTGACCGTGACGCACACCCGGTGGAATTTTCACTGCGAGTTTGGCCTGCTCTTCGCGCTGATTGCGATTGCGCAGGTAAGAAATGATTTTTTCGCCCCCGGCGGCAGCTTCCTCGAGAGATAAGCTCAGGGTGTAACGAAGGTCAGCCCCTCGTGCGGGTCTTTGTCGACCTTGAGATCGGCGAGCTTGGCCCGGTCCGCGCCCACCAAAAATATCACCAAACACATCTCCAAAAATGCTTTGAAAATCTGGGCCGAAATCTTGTTGAGATCCGCTGAAGCCACCACCGAAGGGCCCCCCACCGCCGGATTGGGCGCCCGCGTGCACTCCCGCAAAACCGAACTGATCATACATCTCTCGTTTTTTAGGGTCGCTCAGCACCTCATAGGCTTCGCTGGCTTGTTTGAAGAGCTCCTCGGACTTTTTATCTCCAGGATTTTTATCAGGATGGTGTTTGAGTGCCAGTTTGCGAAAGGCTTTTTTGATTTCTTCGGGGCTTGCCCCTCGGGGAACTCCCAAAACATTGTAGTAGTCGTTCACACTCACTCCGGTGGAGTTGTCGCCACAATCACTTGTCCAGTTCGAATCACTTTATCATGCATCTTAAATGGCTTGCGCAGAACCTTCGACACATGTCCTGCGGGAATTTCTTCTGAGGGTTCTTGGCCCAAAGCTTCTTGCGTTTGAGGGTCAAAGGGCTTGCCCAGACAGCTCATTTCGGCAACCCCATGCTTGGTGAGAACCGCTTTCAGCTCCTTCGCGGTCATCTCCACCCCTTTGACAAAATGATTCAGTTGGTCCGGGGTCACTTGAGACTCGAGGGCACGCTCGAAGTTGTCCATCACACCCAAAAGGTCCTGAATAAAGCGTTCAGCGCCGTACTTGCGAAGGTCGAAATTCTCTTTGATCGCGTTGCGTTTGTAAGTGTCAAACTCCGCTCTGAGGTAAAGCAGATCGGATCTCGCCTTCTCCAGGGCTTCGTTGCATTGCGTGAGCTTTTCTGCCTCTTGGCTGGGCACAGGTTCTTGGCCCGGCTCTATTCCATTGTTTTCAGACATAATCTACCCCTGACACAAAAACGTACCGCTTCCTGAGGTTGGCTACTGAATCAGCCCTGTCAAGCTCAGTCAAAAAGGTATTCGTTTACTTTTTGATATGCACTGGCCACCAAAAAGTAAACGAATACCTGTCTAGGGTAAAAACGTGAATTCGAGGAAAACCTGGTTCGACAGGTGCTGTCCCCGCTGTGTGAGGGACCAGCTTTCGAGCGTCTCTTGCAGCAAACCATTACCGACCAAGCGTGCGATTTTTTTCTCAATGTCGCCACGGAGTTCGGCAGAAATCGAATGGCGCTCTTGCAGATCGCGCAAGGAGAATCCCTGCTTCATGCGCAGGCGGGTGTGAAAAAAATCCGTCAAAGTCTCATGAAGCTGCAGGTGTTCCGCGTGTTTTTGAGGAAACTCACGGAGGTTGGAGTTCTTTTCTTCGCTCACCAAGGATGAATAGGCCGGCATGGTGCTGGGGTTCCAAAAACGACTGCCAAACTGAGAGCGTTTGGAGAAGGAATGCGCGCTCAAACCCACTCCCCAAACCTCTTCCATCTTCCAATAGAGCAAGTTGTGTCGCGACTCCGCTCCGGGCTTGGCGTAGTTCGAAATCTCATACTGAGCGTACCCCTGGCCGGTGAGTTGTTGGCGGATCAAATCAAAAAACTCCAGCTGATCCTCTTCTGGGAGGCGGCTCCGGGCGAGAGGATGTTGGTCCTTCACTGTGAGGAGGTACGGACTCACGTGGGGCGGTTGTAGCTCTTGGATTTTCTGCAAATCACTTTCCAGTTGCTTCAGAGTTTGATTGGGCAAGGCAAAGAGCAGATCGAAGGAGTGGTTTTTTCCTTGCAGCAGTTGCAGCGTCAGCAAGGTGTCCTCAGCAGAATGAATGCGTCCCACGGATTGCAAAAGGGCCGTGTGAAAAGTCTGTGCTCCCACACTGAATCGATTGAAACCTGTGGCTTCAAGCTCTTGCAGTTTTTCTTTGCTGAGAGTGGCCGGATTGATTTCAATAGTGACTTCAGTGTCGGCGGACAAGACAAAACCAAGGTCGCAAAAGTGTTGCAGAATGCGAGCCAACTCCCTGGGTTGGGCCAATGAGGGAGTGCCGCCTCCAAAATAGACACTGGTCAAAGGGCGTGGTGCGAAAAAGTGACGTCGGTTCTCCAATTCCTGGTGAAGCAGCTCAAAATAGTTCGTCATGGGAATTGTCTCGGTGTGAACGAAGGTGGCAAAATCGCAGTAGGTGCAACGTTGCAAGCAATAAGGAATGTGCACATAGATTCCGAGCGGCTGCATCCCATGCGCTTAATGAAAAAGAGCGCCAGGTTCAAGGGAGATCCTCAGTGAAGACCACCACATTTGTCCTTAAGAACGGTTTGAAAGTGATTTTGATTCCCAGCCACAAGGCGCCGGTCATCTCGGTGCAGTCTTGGGTTCGCACGGGCAGTGCGGATGAGCCCAAAGGTGACGAGGGGATCTCGCATTTTATTGAGCATCTGGTTTTCAAGGGGAGTCGCGATTTCGGGCCGGGTGAGATTGCAACTTTGGTAGAGGCCTCGGGAGGTGAGCTGAATGCCTACACTTCCTTTGATCAAACGGTTTTTTACGTGACCATTTCGTCCAAAAAATCGGAGACAGCCCTGCATGTGGTGTCCCAAATGATGGGATTTCCCTTGTTTGATGCCAAGGAGATTGATCTCGAGAGGGACGTGGTCATCGAAGAAATTAAGCGTGGCCAAGACAGTCTGTCTCGGCGTGGATCAGAGCTGTTGTTCCAAACTCATTTCAAAAAGCATCCCTATGGTCGGCCCGTCATCGGCTACGAGAAGAACATTCGTGCTTGGCCGGCCAAGCACATTCAAAAATATTACCAGGAACGCTATTCGCCGCAGAACATGTTCCTGATTGTCGCCGGTGACTTTACGGTCGCTGAAATGAAGAAAAAAGTGGAAGAATTTTTTGGGCCCATACCTAAATTTTCGGTTCGCAAGAGTCCAAAAATTCTATGGAAGCCGGAGGACAAGGGCACTGTTGCAGTTCAGGGAAGCAATTTTCAACAAAGACTGTTTTATTTTGCTTGGCCGGCGCCCGCGATTCACCACAAAGATGTGGCGGGACTTGACGCGCTCACCATGATTTGGGGTCAAGGGGACAGCTCGCGCTTGGTAAAAAAAATGCGGATCGAAAGACCTCTGGCGCAATCGATTGGTTCCTCATTTTATTCACCCAAGGCAGCCGGACTTTTGATGGCCTCGATGGTGGCTCAACCCGAACAACTGCAAGAGGCTCTCGAAGAGTTTCAACATCAACTCCTCAAGATCGTGTTTGAGCCCGTGACAACGGAGGAGCTGCAGAAAGTCGTGCGAAACATTGAAAGTGATGATCTGACCAGTCGAGAAACCGTTGACGGTCTATCGCGCAAATTTGGTTCACTCGAGTTTTATTTCAAAGATCTGAAAGCCCAGGAAAAGTATCTCAAAGCATTGCGTCAGTTGACTCCGGCAAAACTGCAGTTGCTTGCAAAAAAATATCTCAAACCGAATCTTCTCAGAATCACTTCAGTTGTGCCAACGGCAGAAGCTGCAGCGACAACTCAGACGCTAAAAAAGTTCCAAAGACAAATCGAAAAGTCTTTCCAGCAGGTTTCCACCCAAAAAGCGTCGAACCGCAAGCCAAAGTGGGATCGGCCCGTAAGGTTGAAATCATCGGGTCAGTCGGCACCCGTTGAGGTGATCACTCTGCGGGACGGAACCACGGTGTTCCTGAAGCCCATTCCTGAGACGGCGCTGGTGTCTGTCAGAGCTTCGTTCCTGGGTGGCAGTCGTGCTGATTCCGCAGATCAGCTCGGTCGCTCTGAGCTTTTGGGAAGAAGCTGGATGGGAGGGACACCCAACCGGGATGAAAACTCGATCGCTGTGCAAACAGAATCACTGGCGGCTGGCCTCTACCCAGTGGTTGGAAAAAACACCTTCGGCTTGGCGCTGGATGTATTGGCGAATCATCAAAAAGCGGCACGTGATATTTTTCTGGATGTCCTGTGCGAGCCCAAATTTCCCGAAGATGTTTTGCAAAGAGAGAGAACTTTCGTGCAACAACAAATTCACAATCGGAAAGACAGTCCGGCACAAATTGGCTTCTTGCTCGCCAATCAGAACTTGTTTCCAAATCACCCTTATGGCCAGGATCCGTTGGGGACAGAACGCACTCTGAATGGCATTCACTCGGCCGAAGTGCGCAGCTTGTGGTCACAAGTGGCGCAGAGAAAAAATTTGTGGATCACGCTCTGCGGACAGTTTGATCGCGATGCGTGGTTGAAGGAAATCGAAAATCGCATCAAAAACTTTTCAACGGGTTCGCGATGGAGCATGCCAATGAAGCCTTCGTCACTCAAAGAGTCGAAGCAGGTCTATGAGCACAGCCAAAAAGCTCAAAGCCATGTGATCCTCAACTACCGCGGTCTTGCCCTCACGGACCCCGAGCGTGATGCTTTGCAGGTCTTGCAAAGCGTGCTCGCGGGTCAGGGCGGCCGGTTGTTCTTGGAGCTTCGAGACAAGGCTTCGCTGGCGTATTCGGTGTCGCCCATCAAAATGGAGGGTCTTGAAACCGGGAGTTTTGGTGCCTACATCGGCTGCAGTCCAGAGAAAGTCCCCAAAGCCATTGAGATGATGAAATGGGAATTCGACAAGCTCTGCCAAACGCGGGTGGACGATGGGGAACTGGCACGTTCGAAGAACTATTTAGCGGGTCACGCCGACATCGATTTGCAGCGCACCTCGAGCGTTGCAAACTCAATTCAATATGCTGGCATTTACGGGTTGCCGCCGGAAGACGCTTTTCAATTTGCGCAGCGGGTGCAGAACGTGACGGCTGAGCAGGTGCAGAAGCTTGCTCAGCGTATTTTTTCTCAGCCCGCCGTCACCGTCGTGGTGGGGCCAGAGAATCCGTTCTGATCTAGAAGGCGCCTCTCACCAAGCGGATGTGCCAGCCGCTGCAGGCAGCTCCGCCGTTTCGGAATAGGCTCAAAGTCTGGGGCGAGTGGAGTTTTTCAGCCCTCGGCAGTAACCTATGTGGGCGTCCTTGGTTTCTTCACACAAAAAAGGGGACAAGATGAAATACCTCGTATTTGTTTGCTTGCTGAGTTTCAAAGTTGAGGCGGCCAATCTCATCCTAGTGAGTCCGAGCAAGGGGGGCTTGCCGATTGGTGAGATCCAGAAGGGAAAGTTTGTTCGCGAGGACTATTCGGTCAATGCGGCCCAAACAGAGGCAGCGAAAGACCGGCGAAAGGAATTTATCGCTGAAGCGAAGAAGATCACTGGAATTTGTCAGGAGAATTTTGCAAGCCTTCCAGAAGCACTCGTAAAAGCCTCACAGCTCGAAGAAAGGCAAGGCCTTCAGATCACGATACTGGTGGAGATTCGAAACGGCTTCGCCAATGAAAGTGGGGGGTGTTACTTTGACATTTCCATCCAAGATTCGAAGAATCGAAGCATTCAGGCGACGACTTCTCACTTCGCGGGCGCATCTCTGAAATACTGGTCCGATGTTGTGACCAACGATGTGAATGCATTTACAAGCCATCGATCTCAGTTGAACAAAGCTGGGGTTCCGAAGGGAATGGACCCGGGAATCGATGCCATGGATCGTCTACTTTCGACACCGGGGCGAAAAGGCGGCCGATAAACAGTTCACCTTGATGGCAGGCTGGGCTGAGGTCGCGGCCAGTGGTCTTGGCGGCGAACGCTAGATAGTCTGAAAGCAATCGATTCAAAAAAGGGAGCGAAAAATGCATCTGCTTGGACTGCTTGTTTTTTTGGTGTTGCCCGGGTTCGCTGGAACCCTCGAGTTGGCAACTCATTACGAGCTTTTGAACATCACCGTCGGACAAACGGATAAAAATGGAAAATTTGTGCTTGCTGAAGAGCTCACGCCGAGCTCCAAAAAAAATGAAAATAGAAAACGCCACTTCGAATCAACGTTGAGTGGTTTGACCGGAATCTGCGCAACCAACTTTAAATATGCTCGAGAGGCTTTGGAGAGGGTGGACAAAGCCGAAAGGGACAACAAGGTGTTGTTCCGGATTGTCTTCGACATGAAGGAGCCGAATTGTCCAGTCACCCTGAGCGCATTCGAACCGAACAAAAAAACCCTCGTTCAACGTCAGGTTTCTGGTATAGCCAAAGTCATCAAGGGCGAAGAGATGGAAGCCATTTTTTTGGGCCTGCTTAAAGAATTGCCAGCGAAAGCGAAACAAGATGTCGAAGAAGCTGCTAAGAAACCATCCTATGAGTCCGAGCTGGAACGTCTGGGTTTGGGCGAAAAGAAACCCAACCCCAGGGCCACTAAGTAGTCTCGCGTTTTTTCTCGATGCCAGCGACAATCACAACGGCCACTTCGTAAAGGCCTGCCAATGGTAACAACATGCTCATCATGCTGATCACGTCGGGTGGGGTGAGAACTGCGGCCAGAATGGATAAAAATACGATGGCAAAGCGTCGATTTTTTCTTAAGAAATCAGCGCTCACCACGCCCATCATGCCGAGCACCACCAAGATCAATGGCAACTCAAAAGCCACTCCAAACAACAGAGCGGTGGTCACCACAAACGAGATGTATTGATCTATGGTGATCATGGGTTTGTCTGTGGTGCCCCCGAAGGTCATCAAAAACTCGAAAGCCAAGGGGAAAACCAGAAAGTAGCAAAAGGCCACGCCCACCAAAAACAAGAACAGTCCTGAAAGTACAAAATAAGAGGCATACTTTTTCTCTTTGCCATAAAGCGCAGGCGCGACAAAACGCCATGTCTGATAGAGCCAAATGGGGGCCGCAAGCACAACCCCCGCAAAAAACGAGATTTTGAGATGAGCCACAAATTTATCCATGGGTGCGGTGAAAACCAAGCCCCCCTCGGGGAGGTACTTTTCAATGGGCAATCGAAGCCACCCAAAAATGGGCTCCGAAAAATTGTAGGCGGCGACCGTGCCGAGGGCGATGGCCCAGGCAGATCGAATCAGTCGGGTGCGCAATTCCTCCAAATGTTCCACAAAAGACAGGCCCTCGCCCGTCGTGCGCTCTTTTTCTTCCACTGCTCACGATGCTATCAACCTCTTCTTTCCCACGGCAACCCGATCTGTTAGCGTCGTGTTGAGAGGTGAGGCGTGTTCAATTTAGGCCTGTCGGAAATGGTTGTGATCGCAGTCATAGCGCTCATCTTTATTGGACCGAAGCAGTTGCCCGATTTGGCGAGGGCCTTGGGTCGATTCATCAACGAAATGAAACGCAGCTCGAATTCATTGACCGCCGAATTTCGCGAGGTGACTGACAAGGTGGACGAGGAGATTCGCAAAACGACATCAGAGATCGCCTCTGAAAAAGGTCCAGAAAACGTCTCAAAAAAAGACGAAAAACCCAGCTGATAAATTTCCGTTTTGGGACACTTTGAAAAATTTTTGCTCGATTCTGAGACAGATTCGCTACAATGGAGGAGGCATCTGGCCGAAAAGACTGTATCTGCGTGAGGTAGGGATGAAAGGCCAAATTGTTCTAGCGTCTCCCAAAGAGTTCTTCTTCGATGCTCTCGAAGAGAGCCTGCGCGACCGGAAAGTCATCGCGCCGTTGGCCGTGAAATCTTACCTGGTTTCCTTACTTGAATACTATTTGCACACCGAGAATCTTTTTGATGAAGACGTGACCGAGTCGGGAGCTCGAGTTCCGAACACGTTGGCAGAGCTGTACTTGGGTTCAAAAACGGTGGATTCCGCTCAAGGTTACGAAATGCTCAAAAAGCTGGCCGATCGATCGCTGTACGTTTCAGGTTTTTTTGGTGATTCACTCAATCGGAAGCTGGTCGATGTGGACTATTACGTTGAAATGGGTGGAACGGCCTACGCCGCCCTTGCTGAGCAAGCCCGCGAGGACATGAAATCCCAAGTCTTCCGAAGCATGTCGAACCAGTTTGTGGCTTTCGTTGACGTCTTTACCTTGATCAGTCAAAAAACTGGACAGAAAACCAACCAAAGTTTGCTCCGCACCTACGAAAAATACCTGCGCACGGGCTCGGACCTTGCTCGCGAAAAACTCGTTCAGGCAGGCATCATCACCGTCCCCAAAACCGATCTCAAAAAAGCCTCGCAATAAAAGGTGCCAGGCCCTGTTTCCGGACGCAGGGCGTCCGGA